>Ga0210057_1000399_pt1 | contig 72211 bp, 78 predicted proteins | sample CryGeyCG2114_010_2_FD_183968 | JGI IMG/M metagenome (GOLD analysis project Ga0210057, IMG submission 183968) | Groundwater microbial communities from aquifer - Crystal Geyser CG10_big_fil_rev_8/21/14_0.10 (SPAdes) (version 2) | ecosystem: Environmental > Aquatic > Deep subsurface > Groundwater ...
AATAAGTTGTGGTATTTCCATAAAAGTTGGCTCCTGTCGCAAATCCAGAACCATCAATAGAAGCAAGAGCAACCCCCTCACTTACTTGGAATTTTGTTCCCGGACTCGTCGTCCCTATACCGACGTTACCGGAATTTACTATCACATCACCTGTAACTCCAGGAGTTAAATATAAATCTCCAGGAAATGAAGCATGTTCATTACCATAAAAAGTAGCGAAGGCCCCTCTTGAGCTAGTTACATCTCCACCTCCACCAATTCTGACTACTTTTGTATCTGAACCATCGGAAGTTGTTTGAAAAATATCCCCATATGTGCCAGACGTTTCAAATTTCAGAAAAGCGTTACTTCCTGTTGAAGTTATCTTAACTCCAGTTGTGCCGCTGCTAGAAACTTCAAGATTGGTATCAGGTCCCGTCGTCCCGATACCGACGTTGCCCGTAGTTTTCTGAATTGTAATTCTATTTGACACACCACTTTCTCCTATTCCAAAATTCCCCCCAGCCAAAGCTCCGACAGAATAATGTCCCAAACTATTCTGATAATCTGTTAAAACATTGACATTTGTTGTTCTATTCAAAGATAAAACATCCGTCGGACTCGTCGTTCCGATGCCGACGTTGCCTGACACATTATTAACAAAAAGTTGCGTTCCGCCCAAACTTATATTTCCACCATAAAAGGTTAAATTAGATAAGGTTCTGTAAGATGCGTTTGTTGCGTTCCAATCTGAAAATCTCATTAATATTGTTCCGTTTGTTGCTTGAGCATAAGTTGGCTTCGTGAGATATGTTGAGTAGTTCAACGTCCAAGGTGTTGCATTTAAAGCGTAACCTCTTGTTGAAGCGTTGCTTACTTGATTTCCATATATTGTTGTGAAATTACTGAAGTTTGCTTTCCAGTAAGGATCAGTTTCAGAAGCAACGGTACTGTTAACAGCATAATCGTAACCTATTTCTAAGTCTTTGTTGTTTACATAAAGTGCTGATGTGAAGTTTCCATCTCCGACGACGTTTAAGGTGTTTTGTGGTGTTGTTGTATTGATTCCGAATAAGCCTGCCGTGGTCAAAACAGCTTGTGCAACAGAATCATTTATTTGTGCGGCACTGCTACTTTGTTTCCCATAGCCTGCTGCAAATGCAATTGGAGTGTTTGAAGAATGAACGAAAAGATATTGATAAGAAGAACCCTGATAATGATTATTTCCATATAAATCAATTCCTCCGTTTTCATAATCACTACTATTGCTCAAATTACTTCTAAGAGAAATTCTATTCATTCCATATCTATTATTAGTTCCACTATCAGGATCCACTTGGAGATAATTAAGAGTAGTTGCCTCGTTAGTTCCAGTACTATTTGCTTTTAGGGTATTTTTTATCGAGGTCGTAGAGGTACCTTGCGCCACATAGAAATTTACATTTGAATTATCCGCATTTGTGGTGGAAATTTGTAATTTGGATGTTGGACTTGTTGTTCCGATACCGACTTGTCCTGATTGGTCAATTGTAAGCTTAGGACTAAAAGAAGCAAAAGCATCATTGTTAGTTCCTAATTCAAGCAAACCCCCATCTACTTGAATTTGAGCATTTTGGTCAGCAGAACCATCCGTTTCCTTTAATCTAATAACAGGTCTAATTCCTTCTAACCTTATGCCCCCGGATGAACCGGCATCAGAACCGTTTATATGAAGTAAATCTGCTGGATTCGTCGTATTTATTCCTACCTGTCCTGAAGAATCAATTCTAACTCTCTCACTATCTCCCGTCTCAAAAACCAATATCCCTGTGGGAGATAATCTAAGATTGTTTCCAGTATTGATCACATCATATCCGCTAGAAGAATAATCCACATCTATTGAAAAATTATTTCCGCCTGTGTCTTCAATCTTCAGGCTAGGATTAGAACCTTTAATGTGAAGATTTTCATCTGGACTCGTCGTACCAATCCCTAATTTTCCATCTGAGGTAATTCTAACTTTCTCGCTATTTCCATTCAATGCAAAAACTAAGGAATTATCACTATGATTATAGGAAATTCCTCCTGCACTTATCGAATCAGAATCTGCAAACCAGAGACTGGAAGAACCGCTAGATCCTCCCAATATTGCTAAACCAGCAGCGTCAGAAGACAGGTCATTATCTTGAATAATTGTGTCAACAGTACCAACTCCAGGGGTTGTTCCAGCTCCGTTAACAACCTGTAATTTAGTAGAGACATTCACAGTCCCAATCCCTACATTACTTCCATTCTGATAAATTACCGACGTGCCAAGCTGATTCTCACTCTGCCATATTGGAAGATAATTCGCAGTTCCACTTCCATTCGTAACATTTCCAGGATTGACATCAATGCATGTAAGCGTGTCACCAATAACTTGTACTGCCTGTCCTGCCCCGCAACCAGTTGGATAATTCTGCAAGTTTGTCCAATTCAACGCTCCTGAAAATTCATTTGCATAAAGCGTTCCTGTAACATTTGCATCTCCAACTACATTGAGAGTGTTTTGTGGAGTCGTTGTTCCAATACCTACCTGTCCTGAAGAATCAATTCTAACCTTCTCACTTCCACCAACCTTAAATCTAACAGACTGCCCGGTGTGAGCATCCAAAGAGATAATTCCCCCTGAACCGTCAACGTATGCACTTGTTGCTACATCACTGTCATCAAGACGAATTATAGGGGAAGATGCAGAAATTGTCAACTTCTCTCCAGGGTTGCTAGTTCCGACTCCAACCCTTCCTAAATCATCTATAGTAACTCTCTGCGACTGGTTGACCCAAAACTCCAAATCATCATTTACATGATTATAATAAATTCCTCCAGGATAATTTCCTCTTCCTGTCGAAGTGTTATCTAAATCAGAAAACACAATGCCGTTATAACTGTTGTTAGCAGATCTAAGAGTTATTCCAGAATTACTTGTTGAGTCATATATTACTAAATTATCATAATTGGGATTTGTAACACTTGCAGGAGTTGCAGTGCCTAAACCGATAACATTATTCGTAGAATCAACAAAGAAATCTGTTCCACCAACGCTGAAATTATTGTTTCCAAGAACAACGTTTTTTGTCGCGCCGGTGTAAGGCACGAAAGTTTCATTCACAGTGTAAGCATAAGTATTGGTAAAGTTAGTATAATTTGTATATTGGTTTCCATACAGCGTGGAGAAATTTGTGTAATTCAAAGTCCAAAGTGAATCGTTCAAAGAATAAGCTTTTGTTGTAAGATAATCGGTATAATTCAAAGTCCACAATGAAGCGTTGAGAGCATAACCTCTTGTTGATGCATTGGTTACATCGTTACTATATATCGTGGTGAAATTACTGTAATTCCCTGTCCAATAAGGATCCGTCTCTGGAGCTGTTGCGCTCACATTCACTGCTTGAAGCTGGCTGTATGCAACAGCATCTTGTGCACTCGTAGCATTTCCAATGTTTATTATTCTGTTTCCGTCGGTGTTTATGGTTCCATTGAAAACAGCAGAGCCATTTACATGGAGTGTTGTTTGTGGCGAAGTCGTGCCGATACCGAAATTTCCAGAAGTTGCTAAAATCCTTGCTCTTTCTGAAGATCCTTGTCTAAAAATTATTGAGGAACCAGAACTAGTAGTACCAAAATAAGTTGTGGTATTTCCATAAAAGTTGGCTCCTGTCGCAAATCCAGAACCATCAATAGAAGCAAGAGCAACCCCCTCACTTACTTGGAATTTTGTTCCCGGACTCGTCGTCCCTATACCGACGTTGCCTCCAGATTCTACAGTAAATAAAGCATTTGTAAGAACATCACTATTTGAAATAGCAAAGTCCCCTGCAATAAGTCCTGCATATATCGCATCATTATTGTTCTGGAATTTTATTGGAGATGCTCCGGTACCATCCCTTTTAAGAGTTAGTATATTTTGGTCTGAGCTATTTATCTCTAGTGTTGAGCTCGGAGATGTCGTCCCGATTCCGACTCTGTTGTTCGTCGAATCAATGAAAAATGTATTCGTATCAAAAGTCTGATTGAAAGCGCCGAAGGTGTTTGCTGCATTCAGTCTTGCATAAGTTGTATTTATTTCTGGATTAAAATCAGCAAGAGTGACTGATCCATCAACTATTTGAGTAGTATTAATTGCATTTGGTGCGATTTTTGAATTTGTCACAGAACCATTTGCCAATTCAGTCGTTCCTACAACGTTTGCGCCAAGCTGAATGTCGTTGTAAGTCCCAGAAACATCTCCTCCAAAATTCGTTGAAGTGTCAAGCACAGCGTTGTTGTTCTGATAAATAGTCACACCGCGAATTGTTGAAGCATTTACAAGATTTCCAGAATAGTTTGTTGTTCCATAAACTCCGACAGTCAAAAAATCCAAAGGCGTATCCAATCCATCCCAGTAATTGCTTGAGTTAACATTTAGATTTCCTTCATTAGAAGAATAAATAAAAGTCCCGTTATCAACTCCGGACCAATTTATCCAATTTAGGTCATTTGTAATCCAGCTTCCCTGAATCTGCGAAACATTTCTCAAAGCCCCCTTATCACCAGTGCTCCACCATAGAGAACTGTTCACGTTCAAAGAAGATTCTGGAAGTGTGCTTGAATTATAATAACCATTATCATTTGCTAATTGACTTACATTATTCAACGTCGTAATATTGTAAAATCCAAAAGGATTTGTTATCCCGTAATAAATAGTATCTGCATAAGTTTTGTTGAAAGTTGCATAAGTATCATTCCAATAATTGTTGTCATTTGCCAGCTGACTAACATTTTGTAATGTTGTTGAGTTGTAAAATCCTTGGTCGTTTGTGAAATTACTTAACGAAGTATATCCTCTGTTTCCAAGGTCGTCTGTGAAGTTTGTCAAATGAGTATACCCACGATTGCCCAAATCATCTGATAGCTGCGAAAGATTTTGAAGCGTGCTTGAATTGTAAAAAGCAAAAGGATTTGACCTATAATAAAAAGTCCCGTTATCAACTCCAGACCAATTCAAGAAATTCAAATTATTGTTTAATTGACTAACATTTTGCAAGGTAGAAGAATTATAGTAATTATTATCATTTGCTAATTGACTGACGTTATTCAACGTTGTGGTATTGTAAAATCCAAAAGGATTTGTATTCAAATAGTAAGTTCCGTTTGTAGAATAAAGATAGCCCGTCTGATAAGTTGCATTATAAGTTGAGCTCCAACTTGCATTGTAATCTGTCACGTTTGCATAAACATTCGTAAAGTTACTGTAGTTTCCCGTACAATAAGGATCTGTTTCAGTATAAGAAGTCAAAACCTGAATTCCTCCAGAATAAACAACCCCTCCGTAAAGGTTTCCTGTGAAATTTCCGTCTCCAACAACATTCAAGTCATTCTGCGGCGTTCCTGTATTGATTCCTACATCTCCTGTTGAAAAATAAATATTGCTCCCGTTATTGCTCCATTGACTCCCACTTCCATAACCTCCAAAAGTATTCCAGTCTGTTCCATTGTAAGCCTGAAACTCTGTTCCTGTCCACCTTATAACTCCTGCTTCTGCAAGACTTGTGTCTCCAATCTGGACTGCGCCATTCACATCTAAAGCTTGACTCGGACTTGTCACACCAATCCCCAAATAACCATGACTCCCATTTACTCTTACTCGTTCAAGACCGCCTGCATACAAAGCAATATCGTTGGTTGATGCAGGCCTGTAAAACTTGACTTCTCCCAGAGGATTTCCAGCATAAATAATCTCGTTCCCTGTTGTTTGGAATGGGCCCGTAGACTGAACCGTACCCACTACGTCCAAAGCCTCACCGGGACTTGTAGTGCCTATTCCAACCCGATTTGATACCGAATCAATAAACAGAGTGTTAGTGTCAAAACTTGCATTTCCCACAAAAGTGTTGTTCGTCAAAGTCCTGTAATCAGAAATATTAAAGTTCGTAGTGTTGTAAAAGCCAAAAGGATTTGAAGCATTGTACCAATAAGGATTTTGAATGTCCGAAGCATTTAGCTTTCCAAAGAACCAATCAGCGCTCACATTTCCAGTTGTTGAAATGTTTCCGGTTGCGTTTATTTCGCCAACAAAAAGGTTTGTAATCCTGTTCAAAAAGCTTCCAAGAGAACCAAAAAATCCGGAACTTGCGGTCACATTATGGTCTGTAGCATTAAGGTCAAGATTTGAATCCACCACAATTTTGCTAAGGTTTATAGATGGAACAGTAAACGCATAAGGAACTCTCCCCAGCTGAGAAACGCTCTGCAAAGATCCATCTCTGTAATAACAAAGATAATATTGCTTGTTAAAATCAAGTGCACTTAAATTTCCAGCATAACCAGAAGTTGGAAGATAAATAGAAACTATTCCTCTTGTGTCTGTTGTTTTTTGGACAGAATAATTGTAAACAACAGGACCCAAACATGAAGCATCCGAGCTTTCTGTAATGTTAAAACCAAAAGTAAAAGTTCCTGTTTGAATTGTTCCTGTTGCATTTGTTGTCTGCAAATTTAAATGTAAAGTATCATTTATTTCTGCAGCAGAAACAGTGCTCGAAAACAGCGTGACCAAGCAAATGAGTGAAGAAAATAACAAACAATACAGCAATAAAGTCCTTTTTTTACTTTCAAAATCTAGATAATTATTTGCAGATTGTCCCATAGCCCCTCTTTTTGTTTATTTCTATAGGTTTCTGTCTTTTATAAAGTTTACTTACGTGTAGGAAAACAATTTTTTATCGACGGAGAAACAAAAAAATGTTTTACCGTACAATCAAAAAATGTAAGGTAAAAAATAAGTTTGAAAAATCTTCAAACCAAAAGATAATTTTTAATAAAAATTTCTTCAATTCATTTCTAAAAAAGAAAAATATCTGTTAAACAAAATCCTTAAGCAAAATAGAAAAATGTAGTAAAAAATTTTATTAAAATACTGTTTATTTTTTAACAGGATAATGAAAATCTAAGGCGTCTCTAAAACTTTATAAACATTTTAATCTAAATAAATTGTAAGAGCCTGTAGCTTGGGTTTCTTTTTAGAAAAAAGAAACTACATTGGTAGAAAAACTATTATAGGTTTGAAAACCAATAAGACTACAGTCTTAGGAGCCTGTAGCTCAGCCAGGTCTAGAGCACCAGTCTTATATGAATGTAATTCGTTAGGATTATAATCTCTTAGATTCATTCTAAGTGAGCTGGGGGTCCTCGGTTCAAATCCGAGCAGGCTCATAAATTTTAGATTTACTATAGACAGTTTTAGTTATCTTTAAAAAGCAATTCACACATAGTTATCTAATCCCTAAGGTAATATTATCCTTGCGACAACCTAAGGTGAACAAACAAAGTGAGTGAGCCCCGATAGTTCAGCAAGGTCAACCCTTATGGTAACCGGCTGAGGTCGGTGCAAAGCCCCGATAGTTCAGAGGCCAAGAATGCTGCCCTTTCACGGCAGTGACCCGGGTTCGAATCCCGGTCGGGGCGTTTCATTTAAAGGGATTATCCAAAATCACCTTATATGAAAAAGAATCTCCAACACCACAATACATCTTTATCCTGCTTCCTTCAATGATGCAACCCCCCGGGAAAATTACATTATAAAGAATCTTACTTTTTGGGAGGTCAAAATCAAGGTCCTCTCTCCGGAATAGCAACCTAAGCTTAGTAATTTTACGGGTTTTAACATCAAACATAAATGAAATCGGAAAATAATTTCTCTTTTCAACATTAGATAAAAAAGACAGGTGTCCAAAAACACCTAATTTGTTTTTTCCTAAATTAATAACATCATTAACTCCCCCCCATTCTCCCTGTCCAAATGGAAATCGGATTAATTTTGCACTATTTATCGTCTCTTCATTGAGAGTTTCTAAGGAATTTATCACAGTAAAACCTATCTTCCCCCTTCCAAATTTCCCCCCCATCGGCCGGGTAAAGACCCCTATAGAATCACCCATATCAACAAGCCTGATGTCTTTCATATTCTTAGGACCTTGTGCAAACTCATGTAATGAAAAGGGATTAGTGAATCTATAAAAAATTGTTTTGAAGGAAATTTTTCCCGAAAATGCATCTCGTCTAACTCTAACACCTCCAAGAATAAACTCTTTATTTATTGAAGTAATAAAAGGGTCTTCTAAATCGAGAGACTTAAATCTTTTTTCAACTTTGAAAATATCCTCTGAAACCTCTTCAAATAAAAATATCTTGGATTTTGCATGATCTCTTCTTTTCTCAACCCTCCCAAAAATATAATTCCTACCTTCAACATTAAAGGTCTTAGAAGGATTATAAATATCAAAAACAGGTTTAATTCCAAAAAACCTAAGTTTTTTTGAAGAGATTACCTTATTTTTCTTTAAAATAGACCATTCTTTTCTAAAATCCATTTTATAAGACAAGTCAGAAACTTTAAATAGATTATTGTGAAATCAAGGATTTCTCAGCATCAATATAAGCTTGAGCAACATTAGGCCAAAGAAGCTTGCCCTTAATGGAACCAATATTAGTTCTTATTTCTTCCAATTTTCCAGGATTTCCAACCAAATCAATCAACGCACTCGACATTGATTCAGGATTGTTATAATCTGGCAAAACAACACCTCTACCCTCACCAAGTAGCTCTTGAGCATACAAAAAAGGAGTTGCAACCACAGGCTTATCTAATCCGACATAATAACTCAAAACTCCGCTGGAAATTTGTCCAGGAAAAGTGTAAGGAGTTATACCAACATCTGAAGCCTGAATATGCCTCAAAAGGCTGTTCAGCGGAAGATAGTTATTTACAAAATGAACATTATCTCTTACTCCAAGATTCTCGGCCTCGGCCATTAATTGTTCTCTATACACATCTCTCCCATCAACAATTTCTCTAGGATGCGTTTCTCCAGCAAGGACATAAATTACATTTGGGAATTTTTCCACCACAGGGGGCAAAGCCCTTATAGCATACTCTAGACCTCTTTTTGACCTTACCAAACCTACAGTCGATATCACAAATCTATCTTCTAACCCTAAAATTTTCTTAGAATCTTCAATACTTTCAGAAAACTCATGAGTTCCGTGAAGTATGACTTCTGTCTTATCACTATCGTACCCGTATTCCTCCAATAAAATATTCCTAGCAGTATCTGAAATAGCTATAGTCTTATCAACTAAAGGGAGAATTTTTTTCAAAACTTTTCTTCGTTCTGCAGATCTTGTTCTTACAGGATCAGTATAATCAGAATCTTCTTCTCTAGGAACAGTATGTAATGTCAACAACTTTGGTTTTTTTATAGATTCTAAAAAAGGAATAAGATGGTCTCCCATATGACCCCCAAAAATTCCAAATTCGTGTTGGACACTCACCACACCTACGTTTGAATCTAAATTTATTTCTTCCGCAGCCCTGAAATAATCATCCAAATTGTCTTTTTCTATACAAAAATCCACAAAATCAGCATATTCATGGGCTTGCCTATATCCATTTACTGCAAAAACCCTGTTTCTAAGACTTGAATCTTGCTTGTGAGAATAATTTATAACGTCTTCTGTCCACGAAGCAATTCCACACTTTTCTGGTCTGAAGGTACTAATTTGAATTATCTTATTTTTTTGCATTTTATTTTTACTTAAAAATCTTCCGTAATTATGATAAAATTACAAAAGTAAGTGAATAAAAACGCTTTTATTTATATATTTTTCTGAAAAATTTGTAAAAATTAGTATTTTTTGCCCTAAAAATGAAATTTGATTATAACACTCAAGATATATGTTTTCATAAAACTTATATATTTGTATAAAACAGATAATGACAAGAAGAGTTAATGAAAACCGTCAAAATCAAAATTTACTAAGGAGAAATAGTGAATTGTAAAATCAGTCAGAATTATTTAATTCTCTTAACCATATCAAACAAAGATTTCTTTTCAAAAAGTTCAACATTATTTGTTTTTGGATTTATATGGACTTTCAGAAGCCCCAACATTGAAATAAAAATAGTGCAAACAAGCATTTCTTTTTTCTCAAATTTCTGCAATGAAATCATAATCTTTTGGATTTTATTCTTCACATTATTCCTAACCATCTCATCCATTACGGTTTCTTCAAGTTTTTCAAAATCAAAATTCATTTTATCTGAAATTTTCTCAGGCACATTTGGAGAAGTCATCTCAACAGGATGCTTTTCAACGCCTTCAGCCGTTATTTTAAAGATAAACATCTGTTTTTTATCAGGAATGTAGAAATCAAACTGTTTTTCGTTACTCATTTTTGTATTTTCTTTGTCAATTGTAAAGAATCCCGAGCACAAATAAGCTTTAGGATTTTCATTCACGAAGTCCTTGTAAGCATCAGAAAGATGCACTTGTTCAAGATAAAACTGGAGATTCATAGCTTCTCATCAATTTCTTTCTTTAAAGATTTTACGAAATCAGCAATTTTCATTGTCTTAATCTTTTTATCCCCCCTAACCCTCAGCGCAACCTCTCCTGATTTTTCCTCTTTATCTCCGACCACAATAATATAAGGCACACGCGCAAGCTCAGCCTCTTTTACTTTTGCAGGAATAGTAGTTTGTCTGAAATCCGTGTCAATTCTCAAGTTCGGCATAGTTTCTCCTAATTTCTTTATCACAGCGCGCGCATATTTTTCATTTCTGTCTGTAAAACTAAGAACACGCACTTGCTCTGGCGCAAGCCACGTAGGCAAGCGTCCGTTAGTATGCTCAAGCAAAATCCCAATAAACCTTTCCAAACTGCCATAGATAACTCTGTGAAGCATAACAGGTCGCTTTCTTTTGTTATCTTTATCTACAAATTCAAGTTCAAACCGCTCAGGCATTGAAAAATCAAGTTGGACTGTAGAAACTTGCCACGTTCTCCCCAGAGAATCTCCTACATGAAAGTCAATTTTCGGTCCGTAAAAAGCTCCGTCTCCTTTGTTAATCTTATATTTAACCTTCAGTTCTTTCAAAGTATCCTCAAGAAGTTTCTCCGCCTTGTCCCACATTTCGTCACTACCAATTCTTTTTTCAGGTCTTGTTGAAAGTTCCACGTGATCAAATTTCAATTTAAACTTATCGTAAAAGAAATAGATCAAGTCTACAACTTTTTTTATCTCTTCTTTTGCTTGTTTCTCGTCAGCACAAAATAAGTGTGCATCATCTTGAGTAAATTGAATAACTCTAAACAAACCGGAAAGTACCCCTGAAAGCTCGACACGGTGCACTACTCCCATTTCAGCTACCCGAAGAGGTAGATCTCTGTAACTTTTAGGACTATTTCTGTAAACTAGCATTCCTCCCGGACAATTCATTGGTTTTAGCAAAAAAGGCCTTTTCTCATACTCCGAAATAAAATTGTTGTCTTTATACTTATCCCAGTGCCCAGAAACTTTCCACAGCTTCGAGTCCATCATCTGAGGTGTCAAAACTTCTTGATATCCACTTTTTCTTTGAGTTTCTCTCCAAAAATCAATCAGGCCATTTCGAATTAACAATCCGTTGTTGTGCCAGAAAATCATTCCTGGAGCCACTTCTGAAAAGCTGAACAAATCCATTTCCTTCCCAATAATTCTATGGTCGTTACTTTTCAGCTTAGAAGTATCGAGCTTGGATTTAGAAATTTCTCTCAAAAGTTGCTTGTAATCATAAGTTTCTCCAATTTTCACATCACTTTTCATCTCCCGACTCAACTCAGAAAGCGGATGACCTTTCACTTTCAACTCAAATTCCTTGTAATATCCAAAAGGCGCTCTGTGAACTTCAAACTTTTTCTTTCGCAATTCACTCTCAGCTTTCTTCAAAACTTCCACAGCAAATTCGGGATTTGCAAGATTACTTGAAAGATGGGCATAAGGATACAACACTATGCGTTTTGCATTTACTTGCTTAGCAATGTCTTCAATATTTTTCACAAGCTCCCCGACGCTGTTTTCAATGTTACCTTCATCTGACTTTTCAACAGCAGTCATAATAGCAAGGGCCTCTTCAACCCTTTTTGCGACCTTTTCGTCTTCAGAAAGATCCTCGATCTTCTTCAAAGCTTTCTTCAAGGGCCTAAAACTAATATAATCTACATGCAACGAAAGTATTTTCATATTGTGTTGAGATAAATCAAGTTTTTAAAATTAATTAAAACAGAGACAGTTATCTTGCAAAAGAACAATTCTTTTAAAGGCCCATAATCTTGAGAAAAGATGGGAAGAAGAGGGATTCTAAGGCCAAGATTAAAAAGACAAGTTAAGATAAGAGAGACTTGGGATTGGCTGAAGAGAGCAAATGTTTCTAAGAAAAATATTCCAAGATTTTTTTCCTACCTCTATGCACAAGTCTATGGAGGAAACGTAAGAATAGATCCCTGGGGAAATAATCTCCACTCAAATTCTAATCAATTTAACCCAGATATTGAGAGAGAGAAAAACGGCAGGAAAATTTATACTGAAGAAAAGTCTACATCGGTGAGGTCCTCACAAATACACTCCCCCCTAAAACAAGAGGAAAACAATCTTTATTATCTTTTGAGAGAGGCGGATGAAGGAAAAGAACCGTTGCCGATAATCGAGTATGCTCTATTCAGATACGGTCCTTGGAGCAATACAGGGTTGCACAAGTTAAGCAATGAGCAACTTGTAAAGAACCTGTCAGAGGCAGAGAAAAAACTAGTTATATTGCCTTTTAACGCATTTCTTTATTTGGCAGCTTTTTCAAGACATGAAATAAGGAATCAAGAAACTTCTGAATTTAACAGAGATACTCAAAGATATCATGTATTAAATGGTAGTACCTTCACAGGACTATTTGAGAACAATCATCCCATTACCGATTTCGCAAAATACCCTGCCCCAATCCTTGAAAAACTTTGTTTAGAAGATATTGAAGTAGAACATTCAGTAACACCCAATATTAAGGGAAATTACTTTGGAAGATTCATAGTAGAACCGTTCCCTGTTACAAGATATTTCATTCCAGAAAAAAAATACGGAAGATTAATCGATAATCTTTTAGAACATCATCAAGAAATAACCACGGCCCTTGGACTGAGAGACATCTTCCAACAATATAAGGAACTCGACGATTTACCTTTCTAAAAATAATCACAACAAAAGTTAAAAACGCTTTTCCCAGCGATAATTAATGAAAAGGCCGGGAGGAATATACATGGGCACAGAAGGTAGGAGATACCTTGCAATGTATAATTACAATCATGATATTTCAGTGCGTCTACCTCCAGAGCTCCAAAGTGCAGAGCGCGTAGCAGCAATTTCTTATTCAAAGGGCGGAAAAGAAGGGGGAGTGGATGTTTTTCTTCTGCCTTCAAGAGAACTGCCTATAGAAGAGCGAGTCAGATTAAAAAAGACTATTTCTAGAAGTGAGGAAGGCTATAGGATAATTCATAATAATGGCAAGATAGGTTCCTTAAGTAAAATTATTGTTAATGAAACGGGCTTACCCCCTTATGACATTAAAGCAACTATAATTGAAGGTTTTCCAAAAGACGTAGAACTGGATGTAATTGCTTTGACAAGTGCAGACATCGCTTATTTTTGTGAAAATAACATAGCAACAAAATTTAGACCTGGGCCTTCAATTCAGAAAGTTCCCTCAATAATTCCAAAAACATCAATTAAAAAAATTAATCCTGAAAGAGTTTTAACAGGTGGGAAAGCCGAATTCGTTCCACAATGCGTCCTTGAAGCAAACATAGATTTCACTAAAGGCTGTTTAACTTCATGGGTACCTGGAGAAAACGCAAGCTTTGACGGAGAATCTTCAACAGATTATTGGCATTTCCCATGGGGAGATTGCGACTATTGCTACGCTCTTGACAAACACAGAGCATTTCCAAAGACAATTTACGAATTCGACAAACAAAGACTGCTTGAAGAACTGAAAGGTGGTGCAAGGTTGATTTACGGAAGCAATGAACCTTCAGGAAAATCTGTGGAAATTCTAAGATTCGGAAAAAGAACAGAACCCTGGACTCCTTTCACAGAAGATTCTTTTGTAGGCACTCTTGAGACCATGCTAGAAACAAGAACAAAAGGCGTGATAACAACCAAATTCTTGCCTTTCAATTCCGAAATAGCAGAATTATTAAAGAAAACGAAATCTACAGTGCTCTACAGCGTCGGAGGAACAGAAGAAGTTGAACTTGGCCCTCTCGCATGGGGGGCCACTAACCAATTCAGAATGGAACAAGCAGCAAAATATAGAGAATCTAAAGTGAATGTTGCACTTTTTTATTTAATACATCCCTCTTTTGCCCCCACTAAACAAGATTTATCACAACATGAATTTATAGACAACCATAAGCTTCTAACCCAATATATTGGTGCAAGATTTTACAGAAAAGAAGATGCTCAAAAGATGATTGCCCCTCTTGCAGGACTTGGAGAAAATCCAAGCGTTTCAATCTGGGAAATTTTAAAGGGAAATAGTGTAACAAATCACAATCAAATAAGTTTTACCGAAGAATACTGGTTTGCAGGTAGTTATGAAGAACATGCAGGAATTTTGATTCCTAGACTAGACAGGATTCACCCTTTCTGGCGCGAAAGGATAGGTAGGAACGTAGGAAAAACGAGAATATGTGCACATGATGCTAAAGAAACTTTTTGCGGGGGCTGTTTCACAAAGCCTGGAACAATCTCTCCTACGATTGAAAGCACTGGTGAAAATCCTGTGTTCGTTAAATTGACTTTTGGTAAAAAAGGTCGTGGAAACAACAGACCAAAAGGGGATAAAAATCAAACAAAGTTAGGACTTTAGAAACTTTCATATTATAAGAAATTAATCAATCAACCCTTGTAAACAAACTTCTCAATCAACTTCTCTGCAGATTTTCTTCTCTTTTGATGCTCTGCCAAAAACAGATTTATCTTGTCAATCAGAATTTTCTTCACTTCTCCGCTAAGCAACTTCCCCTTACTATAATCATCATAAATTTTTTCCAGTTTTTTATCATCAAATTCAAAATATTTTAACCATTGACAGGCTACATCAATTTCCACATTTCCACCGTACTTCCGATGTTCTTCTGCAGTATCACGACCCCCTGAAAAAGCATATTTGTTAATTTTTCTCTTCACTTCCTCAGGAGAATCTGTTAAAAGAATTGCGCTATCAGGATTACTTGAAGACATTTTCCCATCCGTTCCGGTAAGAGAAGGCATAAATTTCGCATGGATTATTGCTGGTTTTCTATGCCCCAATTTTTCGACAACATCTCTACTTATCCTAAAGTGCACATCCTGATCTATTCCCAAAGGAATTAAACAAGGCCGATTTTCCTTCCTCAGAATATTGGGCAAAAAAATAGGGACAGTCTGCATAGAAGTATAAAAAATACTTCCTATATTACTCGAGTCAGTAAAACCGAACGATGCTTTAATAGTCGAAAAAGTTATCTTTTTTGCGACCTTTATGGCTTCAGGATACATTATTCCAGCATGCCTTGTATCAATAAGGAAATGGGTCTTTTTTGGATCAAATCCTAGAGCAATTACATCAAGCATATTTTCGTGAAGCCATTTTTGAATTTCTTCCCACGTTGCATTCTGTTTAAACAAAAATTTTTCCTCATCTGGAAACTGGAACCAGACTTCAACGCCAAACTTTTCCTGAAGCCACTTCATAAATAACCAAACACTTATGTGACCAAGGTGGATAGGTCCTGAAGGCGCTCTCCCTGTATAAAGAAAAAACTTATTCCCTTTTTTGTATTCTTCAAGGACTTCTTTCAAATCCCTGTACGCAAAAAAAATCCCTCTCTTCAAATAGGGGTGCAATTCCCCCGCTATTTTCCCAATTTCTTTCAGAATTTCAGGCGTTAGCTTTTTTACACCAAACTCTTTTACTAACTTATCGTAATCTACCTTACCCTTCACATCATAAGGATTGACTTCAAAACTTTTCTCGCCCTTCTTTGTCATAAACGTTACAAGACTATGAGTTTTTTAAATATATCCAAATTTTATAAGAATATTTATAAATAAGTTTTAACTTTACGGAGCATGAAAAGAGCGTTGATAATTTTTGCTTTAGTTTTTGCAACATTACTAATTATTCCTTTATCATCTGCAGAAATTATCATTGATACACAACCACAATCAGTTTACAGTTTAGGAGATGTAATCACAATCCCAATCACCTTAAAATCTGCTTCAGATATTTCTGGAACATTCAATATGGATTTACTCTGCGACGGAAAACAAACAAACTTCTATAAAAATGGTATAAGTATTTCTTCAGGAGAAGAAAAACATCTTGAATCATCTTTAGTATTAACAAAAGATGTGATAGGAAATCTCAAGGGTGTTTGTAAAATAAAAGCATATCTTGGTTCAGATTATCTCCTCACAAACGAATTCAAAATTTCTGACAACATCATAATAAATGCAACATTCGTGAATTTAGAATTCAACCCAGAAGAAACAATGAGTATCACAGGAAAAGCATTCAGAGAGAATGGTAAACCTGCCAACGGAATAATCAATCTCTCGATTGTTTCAGGCAATCTGTCATCATTAACTCAACTTGGGACAGTGAATAATGGAGATTTTTCGGTCAAGCTTACCCTTCCAAAAGATATGAAAGCGGGAGCATATCTTATCAAACTGGAAGCTTACGAAGAAGATTTAAACAATAATGTAACAAACTCTGGATTCATCAACCAAAACATTGTCATAAGACAAGTTCCGACGAGCCTGGAGATAGTTTTTGAAAACGATGAAGTAGAGCCAGGCACTAATCTCCAGGTAAAAGGGATACTCCACGACCAAACAGGTGAAAAAATAGATTCTTTGGTATTCCTAACAATAAAAAATAAGAACAGCAAAATTATGGAACAAAAGGAAGTTGCTACTGACGAAATTGTTGAATACCCTGTGGCCTACAACGAAGCTCCCTCAGCATGGAAAGTAGTCGCTCTCTCAAACAAACTAACAACAGAATCAACTTTTGCAATTCTCCCGAAAGAAAGTGTGAATATCCAGGTAATCAATCAGACAGTAATTATAACGAATACTGGAAATGTCCCCTACAATAAAACCGCTGTTGTGAAAATAGGGAACGAATCTCTCAACATAGATGTCTATCTGGACGTTGATAAAAGTCAAAAATATATTCTATCTGCACCAGACGGAAAATATGACATAGAAATTCTTCTCGAGGGAAATAATGACACAGTATCAAGAGAAGTTGCCCTCACAGGAAAAGCAATAGATGTAAAAAAAAGTAACAGCGCAACAGCAGGATTTGTAAACAACTCTCTTCTATGGATTTTTGTAATTGCAATCCTTGGATTTGTGGCCTTCATAATTTTCAAAAAGGGATACCAGAAAACGTTCATAGGATACATTAGTTCTAAGAAACACAGACCAGCATCAACCAGAAGCAACACACCTATAGAAAATTCCAAGGGAAAACTTCTTGATGCGAAATACAAAGGAGAACTTTCACTTTCGATAAAAGGAGATAAACAAGATGTCAGTGTAGCAGCATTAAAAATTAAAAATTTCAGGGAAATCCAAAAAAAACAAGGGAATACAGAAGATACCCTAAAACAAATTTCCCATTTAGCAGATCAACAAAAAGCAATAATCTACGAGAACCAGGATACATTATTTTTCATACTAGCCCCAACATTGACAAGAACTTTCAAAAATGAAAAGACAACTCTTGAACTCGCAATGAAGATAAAAGAAGTACTCGCACACCATAACAAAATGTTCAAACAGAGAATTGAATTTGGCATTTCGTTGAACTACGGACCAATTGTATTGAAACAGAACAACGGAATTTTTGAATTTATGAGTATGGGAACATTAATTACGGCATCAAAAAAAGTTGCTTCTGAAGCAAATGGAGAAATTTTGCTTGCAGAAAAAATTTATGATAGAATGCGTTCTGATATCAAAGCAACAAAACACGAAAAAGGGAACATGAATGTTTTTTCGGTAAATGAAATAAGACACACTGAAGACCACAACAAATTCCTTAAAGGTTTCTTGAGCAGAATGGAAAAAGATAAGAAGAAAGAGTGATTATTTTTTCTTCCCTTTCTTCACAACATCAGTTTTTTCTTCATTAACCTTAGATTTCTTTTCGCTACGCGAAGAATTTGCAGAATCAATTTTCGAACCCAACCATGAAATCGCAGAGCTATTCACAAATCTCAAAGCAATTCCCCCTGCTACCAAAAAAATTCCAATAAAGAAACTAATCCAGAAAGTTCTTTGAGCCTGGCTGAAAAAGATATTGAACAAAACAATGACCGGATAGTCGATGAATTTAGAGAGAATTGCACCGAGTTTCACCAAAGGCAAAGCAGACAAAGCCAATAATACTCCTACGAGAATAGGCAAGTTCAGTTTCTTTTCTAAAAGGAAAAACACCAACATAATAAGAATTAACGAAACAATAAGAGAAAGGTAAAATTTGCCTTTCCAATAATCTTTCGCCTTCTCTGAAATCAAAAAGAAAGGAAAACTTTTTTTATCAAAACAATCCCAAAATCCGCAGCTGTAATCTTTATAATATACCTGTTCAATAAAACTGTTTATAGCTTCATTGATTATAACTTCTGAAGTTTGATTGGCCTCGTTGAGTTTATCACAGGGCAACGTGAGCGCATAATCCTCAAATGCAAAGACGTAATCGGAATAATTCTCGCAGTATTCTCGTATTGAATCTTGATTTTCAGAAATTATTTGACTCAAATCAAATTCACTCAAGTTTAGGCTATCCAAGAAAGGGTTGTTCGAAGAGTGATTTGTTATATCCTGCACAACAGGCACGAGTTGCTCCTGAACATTCTCATATTGAAGAGAAGAACTCACAGTAAGAAAAGAATTTAGAGTTAGAAGCGAAAAAAATAATAAAACGCTTACAATAAATAAAAGCCCACCTCTTATCAATCCCATTTTAAAATTAAGAAATTGCAGTTTATAAAATTATTTTACATTCCTTCCAAGGCCTGAATTCTTTTCTCCAAAGGAGGATGAGTACTTGCTAGATTCCTCAAAGGATTTGAGAAAAACATAGGTGCAACAGTTTTTGGAACTTTCTTCTCTACAACAGAATCATTTTGAATTTTCTTCAAAGCTTTAATCAAACCCCCTGGATATCTTGTAAATTTCACAGCATTCGCATCAGCGACGTATTCTCTTTTCCTCGAAATAGAAAGCTGGACTAATTGCACAACTATTGGTGCAAGAATTGCAAGAACGATTCCAATAACCAAAAATATTGCGTTTCCCTTGTTATCATCTCCTCCTGATTTAAACCAAAGACTCCTCAAGAAAATCTCAGAAACAATAGCAATCATCCCGACCATAACAGATGCAATCGTCATAAATCTAATGTCATAATTTGCAATATGTGAAAGTTCATGGGCCAAAACTCCCTCGAGTTCATCCTTGTTTAATTTTTCCAAGGCACCAGTTGTAACACAAATGACCGAATGTCTTGGGTCTCGGCCTGAAGCAAATGCATTTATCTGGGAAGAATTCATCACATAAAGTTTAGGCTTAGGCAATCCGGATGCAACAGTCAGGGCCTCAACAATAGAATGAAACATTTTATATTCTGAAACTTTGGCTTCCTTTGCTCGCACACTTGCAATCGCGATTTTGTCTGAATTGTAATAACTTATCCAAATGTAAAGAATTGAAATAACAATAGATGCAATCATAATCACAAAAAAGTACCCAGGATCAAAGGCCATTGAAATAACATACCCTAAGACAATAAACGCAATAAAGATTCCAAAAATCAAAAACATGGACTTAGTTTTATTTCTAGAAATTTGATCATCAAAATGAATTCGCTGTTTCATGACCTACTCAAGAAAAATTGGTATTTAAATTTTGAGAAGATTTTTATTCTCTTTCAGCACGATAAGTGATAACTAAATGTGCATGCATGTTTCCGTAAAACTGGTATTCCATATCAGGAAGTCCCGAAACTACGTAAACCCCTTCCCGTATAGAGTCCCCCCTAATGTGCACACTTCTACCCTGCCCACAAGGATCAGAATAACAAGAAGAATCAAAATCCTTCGGTAATCTTATTCTTTGGCCTTCTCTAAAAACAATAGGTTTACTAAGAGGTCTCAATACTTTCCCGTCTCCATCTTGCAAAATCAATTTAGTAAAAATATGGTCCCCATCCATAAATTGGTAGAGAGAAACAGGTTTAAAAATCTTTCTAATGTGTTACCATTATAGAATTAACATACAGAAATAACTTCTATCTTGGAACCTCATATTCAAATTCAAGAGTTTTGTGAGAACTAAGAGAGTAACCCTCCCTAGGACGAGCAGAGGGTCTAGCAATTATCTTGATATAATGTTTCTCTCCACGAATACTTTGATAAACTTGATGATTAAATTCTGAATCTCTTATTCCCCCTGAAAATTCCATTTGTCTGGCTCGAGGCTTTAACTCCCACTGAAGATATTTGTAGAGACCCGAACTAGTAAGAACTCTCTCTCCTTCCACATCTAATCTCAAAGAAACTAGGATGTTTTCAGGTATATCTTTACATAACTCATCTGCATCAGAATTAAGAAATGGCTCAGACTCGTCTTTAACTTTCACTCGCCCTTTAAGCAAATTTCCAAGTGTTCTTCCAATTCCCATAGAATTGCATTTTCTCTAAACTTTAAAAATCTTTCTAATGTGTTACCATTATAGAATTAACATACAGAAATAACTTCTACCTAAAACTCAACCTTCACATTCTTACGCTCGGCCTCTGCAATCTTGATATATTCCATTTCTTTCTTTCCGTAAAGACTGGCAAAGAATTTTCCTGGGAAAGTCTGCACCATATTGTTGTAAGTAAGAATATCATCATTATATCTCTGTCTTGAATAAGCAACTCTGTCTTCTGTCGAACTTAGTTCTCTTTGAAGTTCAAGGAAGTTTGTATTCGCCTTCAAATCAGGATAACCCTCTGCAATTGCAAAAACTGTTTTCAAAGCACTCTCAAGTTTATCGTTTGCACGAACTTTTCCAGGCAAGTCTTTCGCAGATACCAAAGCTTTTCGCGCATCAGTCACAGCCTTAATCGCAGTCTTCTCATGTTTAACATATCCTTTGACCGATTCAATCAAATTAGGAATCAAATCCGCACGTCTCTTAAGTTGAACGTCAATCTGAGAAAGAGCGTTCTTAATTCTATTCGCTAAAACCACAAAACGATTGTAATAAGAGAAGAACATTACAATTAACAGAAAAACCACTATTGCCAAAATCCAAACGAATAACATACTAAAAAATAACACGGGAGATTTATAAATTTATCTTAAACTAGGCAACCAAATGTCTTGTAAAGCGAGTGTTGTGATCTTTGCCAATAAAACTTGCGGTTATATCGTTCAGATATCCCAAGACTTTTTTAGGATTTCCTGCGCCAGAACTCACAGATTCCAATTCCATTGTCAAAAGTTTCATCTCAAGAGCAATCTCAGAAAAATGCCTTAATTCTTTGTCAGAATTCTTTTTCATTGCATCTGTTAAAGCAAAATATTGAAATCGACTACGCATAATATCGTTCCCGTTTGTGTCATCAGACAATTGATACTTTTTCAAAACTTCTACAAACCCGTTCAAATGCTCAAATTCTATCTCTTCTCGAGAGATACTATCAACCTCAAAAGAAGCATCTAAAGCTAATGCTGATAGATACCAAATTTTATCTTCAACCTCTTCAAGGGAATATCTTTCAAGATAATGATCACTTAAACTAGACATATTGAAACCAATAGGAAACAGTTTAAATAAATTTATATTCAAAATTTCAACCGACAAAACCTTTATTAACTTTCGAGAATTTTCATCCCCATGAAAGAGGGAACTGGTGAAAAAGAGGTTGCTGACGCAAAACCAGACTTCGTAAAATGGTTTTCTGAACTCAACAAGGGTTCTGGAAGCATCGCCGGAGGAAAAGGTGCGAACCTTTCAGAAATTTACAATCTTAAAATTTCGGTTCCACCAGGATTCGTCGTGACTGCACAAGCCTACGATTATTTCATAAAAAAGGCCGGCCTAGATTCAAAAATAAAAGAACTTCTTTCAACAATTTCTTACGAAGAAACAAACCAACTTGATAAAGTCACAAAAGAAATTCGCGCTTTAATAGAAAAGGCAAAAATGCCAGAGGAGATGAGGGAAGAAGTTCTCGAGGCCTACGAAACTCTCGGAACAGAAGAATCCTATTTGAAAGACAAATCCGCGCATTACCTTCTTAAAAAATCTCCAGAACCGGTCTTCGTTGCAGTAAGAAGCTCGGCAACAACGGAAGACTTAGCACAAGCAAGTTTTGCAGGCCAGCAAGATACTTTCCTTAACGTTAAGGGAAACGACGCCCTAATCACCCACATCAAAAAATGTTTCTCCTCTTTGTTCACCCCCCGAGCAACTTACTACAGAAACAAACAAGGATTCAAAGACGTTCAAGCAAGTCTTGCAGTAGTAGTCCAGAGGATGATAGATTCCGACAAGTCAGGAGTTATGTTCTCAAAAGACCCCACAATGAGCACAAACCACTTAATCGTCGAGGCTGTTTTTGGTTTAGGGGAAGGTATTGTTTCTGGAACGATTACACCAGACACATACATTCTTTCGAGAAACTCAGACGAACTTAAAATCTTAAGTAAAACCATTGGAACTAAAAAAGTCGCAATTACAAGAAACTCGGCAGGAGACAGCCAGACAGTAAAACTACGTGAAGAAAAGGCCAAACAACAAGTTCTCAAAGAATTCGAGATAAATAGATTAGCAGAAATCGCGATAAAGTTAGAAGAACATTATAAGAAACCACAGGATATAGAATTCGCAATTGAAGGTGAAGGAATATATATCGTCCAGACAAGACCTATCACGACACTCACAAAACAAGAAGGCACAAGTTCGTCTCAAGGAAAAGATATTCAGGGTGAAGTGGTTTTAACAGGACTCGCTGCGTCCCCTGGCATAGGTGCGGGAAAAGTCAAAATAATTGCAGACTTGGCAGACTTAGGAAAAGTCAACAAAGGAGATGTCCTTGTAACAAAAATGACAAATCCTGACATGGTTGTAACAATGCAAAAATGTGCTGCAATTGTTACTGATGAGGGTGGTTTAACAGCACACGCTTCGATTGTTTCCCGTGAAATGGGAATTCCTGCAGTTGTAGGAACAGACATAGCGACAACGAAGTTAAAAGAAGGCGAGATGATTACCGTCGATGGTTCAACAGGAAAAATTTACAAAGGAAAAGTCGCAGAAACCTCGCAAAAAGAAATCAAACCAGTAACAAAGCAGACAAAAACACATTTGAAACTAATTGTGGATCTTCCTACTTTTGCAGAACGTGCGGCTAGAACAAAACTAACAGAGGTTGGCCTGGCAAGATTAGAAGGCACAATTGCAGAATCAGGAAAGCATCCCGAATATTTTTTACAGAATAATAAAATTTCTGACTACGAAGAAATAATTTTCAAAGGAATTTCAGGAATCGCAGAACACTTTGACGAAATTTGGGTAAGAACATCAGATATTCGAAGCGACGAATTTAGAAATCTAGAAGGCGCGCCGAAAGAAGTTGAAGCAAACCCTATGTTAGGAATGCATGGAATAAGATATAGCCTAACTCATCCTGAGATTTTAAAAGCGGAACTTAAAGCGATGCAAAGAGTAGCAGATTCTAAAACAGAACCTCAGGCAAAAATTGGAATTCTCACGCCACAGGTAATTTCGGTTGAAGAAATCCAGCAGCTAAAAAAAATTCTCCAAGAAATTGGATTCAACGACGCGAAAATAGGAGCGATGATTGAAACACCCGCAGCAGTTCACATAATAGAAGAACTTTGTCAAGAGAAAATAGACTTCGTGTCTTTTGGAACAAACGATTTAACACAATATACTCTCGCAATAGATCGTGGCAACGGGCAAGTTCAAAACTTGTACAACGAACTTCATCCTGCAATCCTAAAACAAATGGCACACGTAATTAAAGTTTGTAAAAGATACAATGTAGAATCAAGTATCTGTGGCCAAGCAGGAAGCAAAAGACCAATGGCAAAATTCTTAGTCGAACAAGGAATTGACTCAATAAGTGTCAATGCAGATGTCGCTGCAGACATTGCAGAATATATTTCAGAACTAGAATCTAAACAAACAACGCAACAAGAAACTCCAACTCCTGCAAAAGAAAAACCACTCCCTCCAACAATCACAGAAAAAGAAAACGAAACAGATGAAAGTGAGGCCAATGAAAAGAGCACTAGCGAAACAGTCGAAGAGAATCGAGCAGAGCAATCAGAATCCAAATTGTCAGAAAATGAATCTCCTGAGTTATCAGATGAAGTAAATTCAAATTCAGAAGGCGGTATAGATTTAACGCACGAGAAAAAACCTTCTGAAGAAGAAATGCCAAAAATTCCTGGCGCCGAATACATTGAAGAAAATCTCGAAGACAACGAGTACGAAGAAGTGCTAGATATTTTCTAAATATTTATAAATTGTAAATCCCTTTGTAAACAATGGCCAAGGCTTCTAAAAAAAAGAGTAAAAATAGCACCATCAAATCTGTCAAAAGGTCTACCAGCAAAAAAGGAGGAAAAGTTACAAAAGTAATTCACGAATCAACAAAAGAAATCAAAGTAGAAAAAGCTCTGATTGATAATTTCATTGCCCTGCAAAAAGTTATGGTCAATCTTTCTTTAAAATTTGACAGCATCTCTACACAAATTTCAAAACTCCTTGAATTGTTCGACATTTCAGCGAAAGCTCTCGCGAAAAAAGAATTCGAAACAGAGAAAGAAAGCAATGACACTCACAAAATAATGCAAAGGTTGGATAACATTGCGCAACAAGCAGGACTAATTGGAAAAGGGCTGGCACTAATCCATGAAGTTAGCAAAGAAGATAAGGAAGAAACAGAGAAAAAAATCCGTGAGATACAAGAGCCTAACTTACAAAGACCTATGCCAAGACCAAATCCTTCTTCAGGATTACCTTCGGCAAACTCTGTTAATCCACCAATTCAAAAACTTCCCTCTACGCAACAACAGGCAACTCTGGCACAACAAACACAAAAGCTAACACTTGATTCAAAAACTAATTCCCAACCAAATCCTCAAAGCACAAATGAAAAGCAAATGCCTTGATTCTGAAAAATGCTAAAGAGCACTAGTCACAGCTTCAAAAAATATTTTCTCCTGCAGTTTACGAAAGAAATGATTAAAGCAACCGAGACTTACAAGAAAGCGATTATTTCAAAACAAGTCAAGAAAGTTATCCACAGAAAACCAATTCCCCAAAGACCCGTAATAATCCCTGTCAAGAAAACCGTACATCGTCTTGTCCGTGAAAGAAGCCATAGAGATTCTCAAAGAGTTTCAAAGATGCAAGAAGAGCCATTCGCAAATTTCTTTCGTCCTGAAACAATGAGGAGAGCACCAACTGTCCTTAGAATTCCCGATCTTGCTTTGCCACCAACAGTGCAAAATATTAGGCCTGAAACAAGAGAAGAACAAATTGATTTAGGTAAGCTAAATTCTCTAGTCAAATATCCTCTTGTGAAAACCTTAGAATGCAATGGCCCAAACGAAAAAATTGTAGTCACAGGGAAGATGGGAAGAAGGAACACGCCAGTTACATTAACAAAAGAAGAAGTTGAAAGCGTGATAAGTAAATTTTCAGAATCAACAAAAATCCCCTATCAAGAAGGATTTTTTAAAGTTGCTTTCGGACGCCTCATGATTTCAGCAATAATTTCAAAAATAATCGGCTCTAAATTTATAATCACTAAGATGGCTGATTTTTAATGTAGAGAATTTAAAGTCTGCTCAAGCCTTCGTTGTTTTATTTTTTCTAGGTAAGAATCAAATTGTTTTTGAATTTCTTTCATAGTCTCTCTATCAGTCCCGCTAAACCTCCCATAAAAACTCAACCCCGCAACACCAGAAATAGAAAGCATATCAACTTCCAAGTCATTATTAAAACAATCCTCATATTCTAAAGAAGTTTCGTCTTGTCTTTTGACTTTCAAAATATTAGAAAGTTCACCATCATATAAACCCCTTTCAATTTCAAAGCTAACAGAATCTCCTTGGATAGTATCTGCTTCAAAGAGATATTCTAAGTGGGGTCTCTGTACAGTCAAATAATACAAAATATCTCGCCCGGCACAATTATAATTAAGAACTGCCAATCCAGCCATAGTTCCCCAAAAAACAGTATTTTTTGCAATTTTTCCCAAATTCATAACTCTAAATTTTTTCAACCTTTTTAAAAATTTATATTCAAAAAACCAGTATTAAAAATCATCACTAAAATTTCCTTCAACAGCAATAGTTTGTCCAGCGTCTTCCGAAACCACAGAAAATTTCTTGGCTAAATCCTTTAACCATTTTATCCTGTCTTGTTGCATCAATTTTTGTAATGTTTCGTTGTCAAGACTTTCAGGGTAAGAGTTTTCAATCCAGTAATTTCCCAACTCATATCTCACTACGATAAACCCATTCTTAATCTTAGCTTCCCCTATTGAAACTGAAGAATTACCAAACTCGCTAGAAAGAACATCTTTCTCTTCCGAAGTCAGTTCAACATTTTGGATTAAAGGCTGATTAATTTGAATAGGGGCTTGTAAAATTTCATTAGATTCATTTTGAGTGGCAGAGACAGTCGTTTCCACCACAGGATTTTCAATAGTTTTGTTGGCAGAGACAGAACCTTCTCCCTGGAGAACCGTGTCCACAGAAATTATTTCTTTTCCCTGACTAACAAGACTAATTCTCAAATTTCCTTCCTCTGGAACAAAACCGACTTTATCTAAATCAACAGCAATATTTTTCTTATTGCCCCCAAGGTAATCTCTTCCAAAACCGTCGGAAGTTTCAACGTAATCAGTCGTGATGATGACTTGATTTCCAATGACATCCAGATGAACTTTGTTATCAGAAAGCTGCTTTAAACCAGAAAAAACGCTTAACGGTTGTAATTCTACTCTTTGACCAGGCTGAAGGTCATAAGTAAAACTTTCTCCAGAAGAAACGCTTCCCTGAATCTCGTTCTGATATTCTATAACTGCATTACCTGTTGGAGTTAAACCCAAAAAGAAGTTTGCAATTCCCCCGAAAATTCCAGAGACAACATTTCCGGTCAGTGGAGCACTAGTATCTGTTGTTGCTTCTGTTCCGGCATCAGAAGAGCCTTGAGATTCAGGAACTGCACTCTCAGAGTTTTCTGAAGACGACAATGAAGAAGAGGAATCAGAATTTGTTTCTGTAGAAACTACTCCAAGAGAATCGGAAGAAGTTGTCGATTCCGTAGAAGAATCAGTAACATCTTCAGTATCAGTGTCCACTATAGAATCTTCGGTTGTTGTAGCAGTGGTTTCAACAGGAGTCTCTGTGAAACTCGGGTCTGAACTTGAACTTGAGCCTGAAGAGTCAGAAGAATCTTGGACAGGAGTATTTTGACTTTCTGATAGAACGTTAAGAGTAAACATCACATCAGGAAAAACTTTTTTTTGTCCTGCAATTCCATATCCAGTTCCCTCGCCAGAAAGACTGCTCCCTGAAATATAAAAAATTCCTTCAGAAGTGGAATCAGTGACCAAGTCTTGCAAAGCATATTCCGAAACTTGACCATTGTTATCAAAAACAACTTTGGAGGTTGAAGGTAAAAGCTCCCCTTGTTGCAAAGATAGACTTAACTTTCCCGAGAGAGGTTGACCTTGCTGATAATTCGCATTCAGATCCCAAATCACATTTCCGGTTCCTGTTCGGCCATGTCCTGAAGCAATCAAATAAATTATCACAAAAAGAAAAATTAATCCAAGACCGACAAAAACAAATTTTTTGTAATCCAATTTTTTTGGACCATGATATTCAGAAACAACTTTCCCATCAATCCTTTTACTGTGATAAATGTAAGGACCATAAAGTTTTCCGCCTCTTTTTATGTATTTCTTGTAAGCCATTTCAATGTAAGTAACTCTGAATCTTTTGACGCTCAGAATGTATTTAAAGTTTATTGAAAGAATTAATAGGACTTATTGCCCACAATTTTCAGCTCCCCAAATATTGTACTGCTCACTCGGATTTATCTGCGCAAGTTCAGAGCCAACTGGTATGTTTAGTGCTATCTCAGATTGATTTATATCTGAATAATACCAAGCAGAGGAAATTCCAAAACACCCTGTTTCAAACGAACCAGTGAAGTTTGCATAATAAGTTGTGTACCCAATCAACTCAGACTGACTCTTTGGCAAGTCGTCACTCTTAAATCTATTTGCACTGCCACTATCTGGCCAAGTGGTAGAAATTATTCCTGTATCAATCGGAGCATCAAGAGTACATCCTCCAGAACCATCTGCAGAATATCCTGTAAGACAGGTACAACTTGTCTGACAATTTGCCCCCCCATCACATTCATTTCCATCATCAACATCTGTTTGATTCCAAACGCCGTCGCAACTTGAGGGCGCCCCTGCAGAACATTGAGAACTGTCAAATTCACATCCAAAGGTACAGCTTAATGTTCCCGTGCCGAATCCCAGACTTGAGCAAGTTTGGCTGTTTAAATTACTTCCATCACAAACTTCAGCAATACTATCTCCATTAGGATTCTGAATTAATCCATCTCCACAAAATCCTGTTCCAGGATCCCCGGTCCCGGAATCTCCTGAACCTGAGCCAGAACCCGAATCTCCTGAACCTGCTCCAGGTGGAATAGTATTACTAATATCCGCTGTATCTGTAACATCCCCTGTAGTCGATTTTCCTGAATTAGTATAAACTGGTGCAACAGAAACTGTTTGCACAACACTTATCCCTCCAACTTCTGTAGAATTAAAAGCAAATGATTTTTCCTCCAATTCGTTAATAGGCACATCTCTCTGCACAACAGAACTACTTGTACCGTTAAAGAAAACAAATTTAACCCCCGTCAAATCACCTTGACCTGGACTTCTCCTAACCCCTACCACAACAGAAGTTCCATCAATGTACGCATTTTTAATGGACAAATCAAGAGTAAACTGCCCCAAATTAATCTGTTCCGAACCGCTGCTGATGACATTTCTAACAACCACCCAAATAATTCCTATAGCAACTATTGACAGAAGAATTATCAAAAGAGTTGTCACGACAGCAGAAAGACCTTTTGTATTCTTAGTCAAAGAAAATTCCGCTATGCTAACACCCTTTTTCCCAGTCATTAAGTCTCAAAGTTTCAAGTGTTTATAAAATTATCTTGCAATAAGTCAAATAAGAAAACAACTAAGAAGATAAATCCAAAAAGAAGTTAATTTAGTTATTGTGCTGGTTGAGCTTGTTGCTGTTGCTGAAGCGCTTGAGGATCAAATGGAGCAAGGTAAAGCGTCTGATTCTCATTCAACGGGATCTGAACAAAACCGTTTTGTTGCACTTGCAATAAAATAGAGTTTACTGCAATCTGTACCCCTTCAGTCTGCTTCTGCACAACATATCCCGAAAGCTTTGGTTTTACAACAAGTGTGTAAAGCACAATCGCCGCGAGAACTACAATAACCAAAACCATTATAGTCATAACAATGTTTGATTTGTTTGTTGCCATGGAAAATATAGCAACAAGTTCTTTAAAAACTTTTTGTCAGTCTAGTCAACAGTAGTTATTTCAACCATCGTCGTAATGTCCTTCCAAGAAGAATCTGCTTCCCTGTTTTCTGCATAAACAGAAATTACATCCCCTGCCTCAAAAGAAACAATATCTTTAGATTGAACATCATAATCATTTTTGACTCCTGCAGTTTGTGCATCAAGAGTATTTCCAAAATTAATTGGCTCTCCGTTTTTGTAAACGATTATTTCAATACTTCCGTTTCCAGCGGTTTCAACGTCGAGGTTTGTAGAAATCGCCGTGATGCTGCCGTCTCTTGGCATAACATACCCTTTATTCAAACTAGTCTCAACGCCTGAGGCCGTTTCAAGAGGCCCTGAATTGCTCATCAATCCAGAAGAACCGAATACAAGAAAATTCCTTTTATCTTGCGCAACAATTAAATCGCCTTGAGATTTTATTTTTTCGAGGGAATATGCGACAACATAAAGATTGCTATCCTGGCCAGAACCATTATCATAAGCAACCTGATAAATCGCGAGATTGTTGTCTCCGACGTTTTGTATGTTAACTTCTCTAGGCAAAGAATTAAAATCAATTTGAGAAATATTTTTTATTGAATCCACAGAAACTCCTCTCTTCTTAACAAAATCTCCAACGAAACCAGAGACATCAGCACCAACATTTCCTCCAACCAACTGGTTCACTTTTTCCTTCACAACAAGATCGTCGGAAGCGGAAGTTAAGACAAAACCAGTTCCAAGTAAAAGAATCAATACGATGCTAAAAACAAGAAATTTCTTCACCATCTTTCAAATAATTTAAGATTACAAGATTTTTAAAGGTTCTTGAAAATCCACAATTTTAAAAATAGCTTTACCTTCAAAAACTAAATGGAAGACAAAATTACTATTGAAAAAATTTCAAAATACAAATCTCTGACAACTAAGGCCTTAAAAATTGCCAAAGATTCAATCATAAAGGGACAAGAGCAAAAAGCGAAAGAGATAATTGAAATGGTCTCGAACTATCTTTCAGATGCAGAATATTTCCAAGACAAGGGTGATTTAGTAAACGCTTTTGCAGCCCTAAATTATGCGCACGGATGGCTCGACTCAGGCGTGAGGCTTGGAGTTTTTAACGTGAAAGATGATAAATTGTTTACGGTCAAGTAAATTTGCTTCAATCTTCAACCCAACGATATCTTTCCCTACCCTCTCCATCTCTGTACTTAACAAGCCTTAATGAAAATTCGATAGTAGCTTCATCTCCAGAATCTCTTTCAAGAACTTCAGAATTAAGGTGATAACCTCTTCTATAATATTCATCTTCACTCATCCCATCAAACATTACTGCGTCACTCATCACCATTGCCAAAAGTGCTTCAATACTATGCATCAAAGATTGAAAGCAAAACAAGTTATAAATATTGTTGTGATTAAATAAAAGAAAACTTCCTTACTCCTGAAACATAATAATAAATCTTTATAAAAAACAACGACATTTTCTATAGTGCACCAAAAGTATATCATTATGACTGGAGGAGTCTTGTCGGGTCTCGGCAAGGGAATAGCTTTGGCCAGTATCGGAAAAATCCTTTCTTCCTCTTACAAAGTTTTTCCAATAAAATGCGACGGTTATCTTAATACTGATCCTGGGACCATGAACCCTATCGAGCACGGAGAAGTTTTTGTTCTTGATGACGGTTCAGAAGTCGATATGGATTTTGGACATTATGAAAGATTTCTAAATACAAACTGCACCGGAAAATCAAATCTCACTATGGGAAAAGTTTTTGAGAAAATACGTGAGAAAGAAAGGCGAGGAGATTATCTTGGGAAAACAGTGCAGATGATTCCTCATGTCGCAGACTTCATAAAAAATTACTTCATTTCCACAGGCAAAAACTCTGAATCAGACGTGATACTCATAGAGATTGGAGGCACCGTAGGAGATATGGAAAACGAATTGTATCTTGAAGCCGTAAAAATGCTTGCGAGAGAAGTTGGAAAAGAAAACACCTTATTTGTGCACACGACTTATGTACCCATCCCTTACGGAGTCAAGGAACAGAAATCCAAACCAACTCAACAAAGCGTCAGTCTTCTAAAACAAAAAGGCATAGAACCCCAAATAATAATCGCAAGATGTTCTGAAATGCTAAGCCAAAAAGTAAGAGAAAAAATCGCGTTAAACTCAAACTTAGAGGAGGAGGAAGTTATAACTGGAATTGATGTAGATACTATTTACAAAATTCCTCTTATCCTTGAAAAACAAGGAATGTCCAGACTGCTTGAAAAAAAGTTGGGTCTTCAAGTTAAACCTGAATTGGAAGAATGGAAGAGATTGATTGAAAAAAAAGAGAACGCAAAAAGTGAAATAAATATTGCAATCGCAGGTAAATATACAAACTTAGAAGATTCCTATGCTAGTGTTATAGAATCTTTACACCATTGCGAGGCCAATCTTGGAACAAGAATAAAAATAAAATGGATTGAAACAACAAACGGAAATAATCTTCAGGAAGTTTTGAAAGAAGTTGACGGTGTTATCGTTCCAGGAGGTTTTGGAGCAAGAGGAGTAGAAGGAAAAATTTCTGTAATCAAATATTGTAGAGAAAATAAAATTCCTTTCTTAGGACTTTGTTATGGTCTCCAAATGGCAGTAATAGAATTTGCAAGAAATTTATGCGGTCTCGAAAAAGCAAATACTTCAGAGGTTGACTCTGAATGCGAATACCCTGTTGTGGATATTTTACCAGAACAAAAAGAAATTGAAACCAAAGGAGGAACTATGAGACTCGGGAGCTATACAGCCGTTTTGGTAGATGATAGCAAAATAAAAAGGATGTACAATGAGAAGAACTCTTCAGAGAGACATAGGCACAGATATGAAGTCAATCCAAAATTCCACGATATCCTAAAAGAAAAAGGGCTAATAATTTCAGGTACTTCTTCAAACGCAAGACTCGCAGAATTCATAGAGCTGCAGTCCAAAGACCATCCTTATTTTGTCGCGACTCAAGCACATCCCGAATTAAAATCTCGCCTCGAAAACCCATCTCCCCTGTTCCTTGGATTAGTGAAAGCAGCAATTAATCATTCTGAAAAAAGAAAAACTTACAATCGACGAGAATATATTTAAACTTTCTCGTTTCGTAATTAACACATCAAATTTATAAGTATTATTATCCTAAACTTTTCATGAAAAAGAAGGTTATTGTCCTAAGTCTCGGAGGAAGTTTAATCGTTCCAGATAACATTGATACAAAATTCTTAAAAAAATTTAAGCAAACTCTCCTGAGAAATACAAAAAAATACAAGTTCGTGGTTGTGTGTGGCGGTGGTTCTGTTGCAAGGACGTACATTTCAGGGTTGCAAAATGAAAATCTTTCAAAAAAAAGTTTTCATCAGGGACTTTTGGGAATTGCGTCAACAAGACTAAACGCGAGATTCATGACTTATTTTTTTGGTAATGACGCGAACAAAGGAATTCCTCATGACATGGTTGAAGTAAAAAATATGCTAAGAAGATACGATGTAGTTTTCTGCGGCGCGTTAAGATACGCTCGCGATGAAACATCTGACGCGACATCGGCAAAACTCGCAAATTTTTTCGGAACAGATTTTATCAACTTCACAAACGTTCCTGGACTTTACAATAAAAATCCAAAGACCCACAAAGACGCCAAATTCATCCCTAAAATTACTTGGGCAGAATTTGATAAAATGGCCAACACCATAAAATTCACGCCAGGGCAACATTTTGTCCTCGACCAAACAGCCTCAACAATCATAAAGAAAAACAAGATAAAAACTTACATTCTTGGCCAAGACATGAAACAATTCGAAAATCTTTTACAGGGGAAAAAGTTCAGAGGCACTTTCATTGGAAACTGAACACAAAAAGATTTATAACTTACTTCTTGAATGAATTTTAATGACAAAAGGAATCGAAAGAAAACTTATAGGTTTTGTGGGAAACATTAGAGACAGAGGAAACATAAGAGCCCATCCTCGGAAAGGCCTTTATTATATGACACATGTCATTCAAGAATGTAACAGAGAAGGATTTTTTTACGACGAGAATTATATTTATCAGGTTAAGAAAGTGGTTTTAAGAAGAACAGATGGAGTAATCTTCCCAAGAGAACTTGTCGACATAAAAATCCCATTAAAAGAGTACTTGCAAGCAGGCCGCCCAAGAAAGACAGATGCTTTCTGATACCAAATTCTTATAAATTAGAAACATTTACTCAGAACATGGAAGAAATAATCATTCAGGAAAATAACTTTGAAAAAGCAAGAAAGCTCATTCGTACAAATCGAGAAAAAGGCAAAGAAATTATTTTCTCTAGCGACGATGACGAACTTAACAGGAAAATTATTGAAAAAGAACCAATTAACGTACTCCTAATCAATCTCTCAGAAAGAAAGGACAGAATGAAACAGCGCGATTCAGGTTTTAATCAAGTTCTTGCAAAGATAGTTAAAAAAACAGGCATTTTAATAGGAATAAACCTTGACGAAATTCTTCAAGCGAAAAGTCCAAAAGAAAAAGCAAAAATTCTCGCACGCCTAAGACAAAATATCGTGCTCTGTGCAAAGAACAAAGTCCCGATGAAATTCATTCAAAATAAGACCAGGAGGGATGATTACGACTTGAAGGCACTTGGCCTCTCACTAGGCATGCCAACGTGGATGACGAAAGAGCTGTGAAATGGATTTAATTATTTGGGGATTGGTTTTAGATATTATAGGGGTTTTTATTTTAACTCTTGTAGCTATTTTTGACTATCCCCACCAGAGAATTTTCGGGGAGAAAAAATGGTGGAAAAGATATTGGTGGGAAGGTTGGAGACCTATTTTTAGAATCAGACCCCCGAATGAAAGACCAAAATGGAAAATTAAGTTAAACTATAAATCGATAAGGTATGGGCCAGTTCCCCCCAAACATCAATAGAACATAATTGGATTTTTACTTATCTTGCTAGGATTCATATTACAAATCAAATTTTATTTGTCAAAATAAACTAAAACTTTTCTTTTAGAAAAAGTTTAAATACAAACTTTTGTAACCTAACTCATGACAAATAATACTGTAGGGGCTAAGGCGGTTTCATCCGCTGGTTGTCTCTTCCATTGAAAAAAGCGAACCTATTTTTCTTAGAATTAAAATTAAAAGAAAGGCTTCTGCCCAAAAAGCAAAACCCTTTTAACCTATAGGGTTTTATGATTAAAATGGCTAAAGACGAAATAGAAAAAACGCTCGAGTCACTAAGTCCTAACGAAAGAAAAATTCTGCCGTACCTTGAAGAGCCCGTCAATGAAATATGCAAAAAGTCAAACTTAGATAAAATTTCCGTGATAAGATCACTTGAATATCTTAAAAACAAAAATGTGATAGAAATTTCCACTCAGAAAAATAAAATAGTCGAAATAGGTGTGAATGGAGCCCTCTACAAAAAGAAAGGCCTACCAGAAAGACGCCTTCTTAACGTTTTAAACGAAAAAAGAATTTTGAAACTTGATGAGGCAAGGTCATTGAGCAACCTCACAGATGATGAATTCAAGGCATCAATAGGAGTTTTGAAAAAAAAGAATTTAATAGATTTGAAAAAAGGCAAAATAGTGTTCGGTGCAGATAAGGAAGAAATCTCAAAAAAAAGTGATGAAGAAATTCTTCTTGAATCCTTACCCATAGAATACGAGAATCTCACCCCTGAAAAAATTGAAACACTCAAATCTCTTGAAAGAAGGAAGGGCCTTATTGAAATTAAAGAAGAGAAAACTATAGAAATCAAAACCACAGAACTGGGAGGGAAAATTGTCAATCTAGGAAACAGAAGCAGAGAGATGATTGAACAAATAACTCCAGAGATGTTGAAAAAAGACTCTTCGTGGAAAGGAAAAAAATTCAGACGTTATGATATTAGTTTTCCTGTTTCACAAATAAACGGAGGGAAAAGGCATTTTGTAAGCCAAGCAATTGATTACGGAAGAAAAATTTGGACAGAAATGGGTTTCAAAGAAATGCACGGGAATCTCTTAATGACAAGTTTCTGGAATTTCGATGCATTGTTCACCGCTCAGGATCATCCTGTAAGAGAAATGCAAGATACTTTCTTTGTAAATAAAAAAGTTCGAAACATAGACGCAGACAAAACCATTGTAAAAAGAATTGAAGAAAGCCACGAATCGGGCGTTTCGGCACACGGCAGCAAAAGCACCGGATGGAAATATTCTTGGAGCGAGGAAGATGCAAAAAACATAGTCCTAAGAACCCACACCACTTGTCTTTCTGCACAAACACTTTCAAAACTCAATGTAAAAAAAGATTTGCCAGCCAAGTTCTTCGCAATAGGGAAATGCTTCAGAAATGAAACTGTCGACTGGTCCCACGGATTTGAGTTCAATCAAACAGAAGGAATTGTCGTAGATAAAAATGCAAATTTCAGGCACTTATTAGGATATTTAAAATCATTTTTCGCAAAAATGGGATTCGAAAAAGTCCGCTTCCGTCCAGGATATTTCCCATACACAGAACCGAGCGTAGAAATAGACGCATGGCATCCTGAAAGAAAAGTCTGGCTTGAATTAGGAGGTGCAGGAATATTCAGACCAGAAGTCACAGTCCCTCTCCTTGGAGAACCAGTTCCAGTCCTAGCATGGGGTCCTGGCTTTGACAGAATACTCATGGACTATTACAAGATTAAAGACCTCCGTGAATTGTACAAAAACGATATCAACCAACTAAGGAAAATCAAATTTTGGATAAAATGACAAACAAAAATTGCATATTTTGTAAGATAGCGAAAGGAGAAATCCCTTGTCACAAAATTTGGGAGGATGAAAATCACCTCGCTTTCTTAGATATAAATCCGAACACAGAGGGTATGAGTTTAGTCATAACAAAGAACCATTTTGACAGCGACGCTACAGAGATGCCCGAAAAAGAATATTCTGATTTGATGTTAGCCGCCAAAAAAGTAGCAAAACTTCTAGAAAAAAAATTGAATGTTAAAAGGGTAGCAATAGTAATGGAGGGGCTTGGAGTCAATCATGTTCATATAAAATTATATCCAGTTTATGGTATTGAAGAAAAATTCGTGGAAACCTGGGCAAAGGATAAAATATATTTTGAAAAATATCAAGGGTATATCTCTACACAGCTAGGCCCACAAAAATCTCAAAAAGAACTAAAAGAGATTGCAGATAAAATAAGAGAATAAAATGAAAATAAATAAATCGGGCGAAGCGTATGCAACGAACGAAGCGAGTGGAATCGCATGGCAATCATAACACTAAACAAAAAAAATTTCGAAAAAGATATTGGGAAGTTCAACGAAGACATGCAAAATAAGATTGCGATGTTTGGAACCCCAATAGAAAAAATTTCAAGCGACGAAATTCAAATTGAGGTTTTCCCTAACCGGCCAGACTTGCTTTCCTACCATGGATTCAGGCGTGCTTTCATGGCTTTCTTAGGGAAAAAAACAGGATTGAAAAATTACAAAGTCCAGAAACCCGGGAAAAACTATCTGGTCAAAGTGGACTCCTCAGTCAAAGAGGTCAGACCCCATACAGTCTGTGCAATTATTCGTGGATTAAAACTGGATGACGAAAAAATAAAAGAACTCATTGAAGTTCAAGAAAAACTCCATGTCACAATTGGAAGAAAAAGAAAAAAGGTTGCCATTGGAATTTATCCTCTGGAAAAAATAAAACTACCTATAACATTCAAGGCAATTGAGCCAGACCAAATAAAATTCATCCCGCTGGAAACCGAGAAAGAGTTGTCTGGTTTGGAAATATTACAAAAGCATCCGACAGGAAAAGAATACGCACACTTGCTTGCGGGAAAAACAAAGTTTCCCGTCTTCATAGACGCCAACAAACAAATTCTCAGTATGCCCCCCATAATAAACTCCCAAATGACCGGAAAAGTTACAGAGAAAACAAAAGATGTATTTGTGGAATGCTCTGGTTTCGACATCGAAACACTAAGACTTTGCTTGAACATTCTTGTGACAGCAATGGCCGAAATGGGCGGGCAAATACACCAAATGGAAATTTCATCGGGCTTAAGAACAAAAGAGACCACTCCAAATTTAAACCCCAGAAAAATGAAAATTTCTATCGAAAACACAAACAAACTTTTAGGACTTAATCTAAAAGAGAAAGAAATAAAAATCCTTTTGGAAAAAATGGGTTATAATTTTCAAGCAAACAAAGAAGGAGGGATTGTGGAAATTCCCTCTTGGAGAACAGACATTCTTCACGAAGTAGATTTGATAGAAGACGTGGCAATCGCATATGGTTATGAAAATTTTGTTCCTGAGATTCCGGCAATCTCTACAATAGGTGCAGAAAATCCAAAAGAAACAATAAAAAGGAAAGTCGCAGAAATATTTTCATCAATTGGGATAACAGAAGCTTCAAATTATCATTTAACAACTAAGAAAGACCAGTCAGAAAAAATGAATGTTTCTGAGAAAAAATCGGACTTCATAGAAATAATAGAATCCAAAACAGAATATACTGTTCTTAGAGAAAATCTTTCACATTATCTTATAAAAAATTTCTCTGAGAACATTGATGCGGAATATCCACAAAAGATTTTCGAAACTGGAAAAGTCTTCTTCAAAAACGAACGGGGAGAAATTTCAGAAAAAGAAATACTTGCAGTTGCAGTCGCTCCAGGAAATTTCACAGAACTTAAACAAATTCTAGAATATTTCTTTAGAATGGTTGGTCAAGAGAAGAATCTCAAAGAAAAAGAGCCGGATGCGGGCACAAAACCAGAATATTTCATAGAAGGCCGAACCGAAGAAATTTCGTTTAAGAACAAAACGATTGGCTTTCTCGGAGAAATTCACCCAAGGATTTTAAGAAACTGGAAAATCAAAATGCCCGTCGCTCTTTTAGAAATTTGTATTGATGATTTGTTGGAAGAGTTGGAAAAAAGTTAAAGTCACTCAAAATTCATTCCAATAAGATATCTTTCAAAGTTAAGTTTTTCACTATGCATAGAAGTAATCACTAGATAAAGATAACATCAATAAGTTTTATAAACAACTATATTTCTTGAATCTTATGTCCAGAAGCATGGATTGGAGATTGTTAAGAAAGGAAATAAATAGCGAAGCCTTCACTTCAGGCTTAGAAGCTGCCGTTCAATACACAGGGCAGACAGGAAACGAATGCGGTTTCGAAGTTAAATATCTTCCAGAGCATAGAATTTTTTATTACCCTTGCCATATTTTCGTCGGAGACAAAAAAAGTGTGGATTTGTTAGAATCTATGAATATGGGTTATGCCTTGAAACTTTTTGAAGAAGAAACTGGCCTGGCGGTGCCAAGATATTGGTCAAGAAGTGAGTCGGGTTGGGATGCCTATTTAAAGTTCATTATGTGGTTGGATAGACATAACAGACAAAACCCCCACGCGGCAACATGGATAGATTATCCCGAAACTGAAGACAGAAAAGAAAAAGAAAGAAAATCAGATGAAATATTCTACGATAATAGTCAAGACATAGTTTGTTCTACAGGGCTTACATTTCATACTCATCCAGGTAGAGCCACCTATCCTAGTACTCCAGACCTTGAAAGTGTAAATCGCCTAAGAAGATTCAACGAAGGTGTAAATCCCATCGAGGTGATAGTGGGGGCAGAAAATGTATCGGTATTTTGGAAAGGCAGAAAAGAATATCACATTACAATCCTTCAAGAGAAATCTGATTCGGGACTAGATAAAAACTCTGATTACGAAACATTGAGTCGTGCAGTTAGATCAAATATAAATGAAACTCTTCGGGCACAAATTTTTAAAAAAAGGCTCGTAGAATCTGTGCCTTATAATATTGTTGGAGGTATTTTTGTACCTAATTATAAAAAGTCAAAGATAAAAAAACTTTTTGGTAGCTGGGAAGACTTCTCTCAATAAAAATCACCCGAAATAACCTTTACTTCCGTTATCTTGTTTTTCATCCCACTTAGAATTAATTTTATTCATAATCTTCATCATTTCCTTTTTCATGTTCTGCCAGGATTTGAATGAATCGTTAATAAAAGCCGCTTCTCTCCCCTCATTAAATTCTATATCCAGTTCTATAAATTTAACCTCTATTTTCATGAGTTCCTTGTAAATTTCTTCCAAAACTTTTTTCTCCTGTGCATCGAGAAGTTTCACAATCGAGAAGATGAACATCGGAACGTTAACAGGATTCAAAAGATTTTCAACAAACCTCATATAGTTTGCGAGTTTATCTCCCAGAAATTTTCTAATTTCCCTTATCAAAATCTCCGGCTCAGGGTCCGCAAGTTTCTCTATGTGAAAATCTTCATTCATCTCCTTGAAACTAGGGAAACCATGTTTTTTCTGAAGTTTAAGATAAGAACTTTTTAACTTATCAAGTTTAGAATCTTCGTTATCTTTTTGGATTTTATCTTCTTTAACCATCTAACAAATTGAAAAAAATCGTTTATAAGGCTTTCTAAAGCCTGTGCTGAGAATTGGTTAATAACGAGGGTATCTATTCTGGTTTTTAAGTCCGTGTCTAATAAGGCCAACAATCATCATAAATACTCCCACGATTGTAGCAATTGCAGCAACTTTTGGATCACCTACAGCAGGGAAAAAAATCATGGCAATACCCCCAAGAATAAATAAGATAAAACCCCACAATCTAAGCATACAAAGTTTAAACGATTAGAGTTTTTAAATATTACTAAGCCTGTGCTGAGAATTGAACTCAGGACCTCAACATCTTTGGGATGGCAGTTTATGAAATTTAGTTTTCTACCATTGTAGTTTCTTTTCTAAAAAGAAACTCTTACCAATGTTGCGCTCTGACCAACTGAGCTACACAGGCGTTTATATTTGTGTAGTCATAAACGGTTTAAACAGTTTTCTACCATTGTAGTTTCTTTTCTAAAAAGAAACCCACGAGCTACACAGGCACAACACTTAACAAAAATTATACTATAAAAAACTAACTCCAACCACCTTACCAATAAAATTATCTTTTACCAGACCTTAGAATAGAAATAACTATCGCAGAAATTAATAAAGCAGCTGCCACAATTCCTGAAATAACAGAAACCACTCCAAAGAAATTCTGAAGTAAGATATTTGGAAGAACTTTGTAAAGAATCAAAGAAAGCACGAATATAACCAAGAAGAAAACAAAGTTTGCCCATGCAAGATTTAGCCTATTCCTTGGAGACCCTTCTGACCTACTTCTTGAGGAATTCACAGAACGTTTCACAACTTTAGACCTGGACAAACTAGCTCTTTTTCGCACCACCTTCTTCTTAGCCATTACAACAATTAGTGATTATGGTTTATAAATATTACTTGAGCAATCAATAAAGAACTTAAATCAGTTATACGGTGTGCTATTGTTTGCACTCCAATCTAACTTTATTACTTGGGCAGTGATTGTTCTAAGATTTTCAAAAAAAGAGCCCATCCAAGAAAAATAGACCCCAACAAAATCAAATGCATCTCCCACACCTTTTATATTTGAATCAGAAGATAAGTAAACGTAGCCTAAACTTAAGACTAAAAATATTGACAAGATGAGAGCCATTTTTGTGGCAATTGCTTGTTTCTTCTGGACTAGAGACACCACTACAACCATCGCCAAAACAGTCATCATAAGGAAAATCCAAAAGGGACTCATTACAAAAAGAAGTCTTTGCTATATAAAAAAGTTTCTAATGAAAATTATATGCTTCCATCAGCAAGTTCAAGCGTTCTCAAAAGACCATTAAATCCCACAGTCATTTCTGTCCCATCGTTATATTTAACAACTGCAAGAGTCTCTGCACCCTGCGAAAAAACATCAGCTATTTCACAATATTCTTCCTTATTTACATCATAGAAAGAACCTCTCTTTAGATACTCTTTCAAATCTGTAGCACAAATAACTTCTTTATCAATCATGAAAAGATTAAAAAAGTTAGATTTTTAAAGATTTATGTAGAAAAAGACATAGAGCCCTGTAGTACAGCGGTCAAGTATGCAAGCCTCTGGACGATGACTTCGTGATAGATATCCTTTGTCCTTCTCGTGCGAGGTTGAGAGTGAGCTTGTGACCCAGGTTCGAATCCTGGCAGGGCTATTTATTAATCAAAACCAGATTATCCTAAGAGACTCACACATTACTTTTTTAAATCTTGCAATCATTGTAAATTTATGAATGATAAGTTGGTTGAATCCATCATCTCCATCGCAGTACATGCAGGTAATATAATCATGGATGTGAAGAAAAAAGGATTTGAGTATAAAACAAAAAGCCATGAGTTTGATTTCGTCACGACCGCAGATCTCGAATCTGAAAAATACATACTTTCGCAATTGAGAAAGAAATTTCCTGGTTATTCGATTTGTTCAGAGGAAAGGGGCACCCTCTCAGGTAAAAACAACAATTATACATGGTATGTCGATCCTCTTGATGGTACGAAAGATTTCAAAAACGAGGGGAAAGGATATGCTGTCATGATAGGTCTTTGTCATAACAATCAGCCAATACTGGGCATCGTCTATGGCCCCGCCCAAAAAATTCTGTATTATGCAGAAAAAGGAAAAGGCTCTTATGTAAGAATTAAAGGTAAAGACACAAGGCTCAAAGTGAGCGATGTTGCAAACCTGAAAGATTCTGTGATGGTCACACGAATTAAAGATATAGAAAAAAGAAAGGAAGATATCTTCGAAGAGTTATTTGAAGTTAAGCGAAAAGTTTCGGAAAGCAGCATAGGACTAAAGTTAGGATTAATCTGTCAACAAAAAGCAGATTTTCATATACATGCAAATTCCAGAGCAAGCAAGTGGGACACTTGTGCTCCTCAGATAATTTTGGAAGAAGCAGGAGGCAAGATAACAGATATTTATGGAAAAAAGCTTGATTATGCACAGAAATATAGTGACTGGAAATGCTCCTTTGTCGCTTCAAATAAAATTTTGCATAGTAAAATAACTGATAAAACTAGAAAGGTACATCTTACTTAAGAGAACTATCTCACAACTTAATTCTTAACTCTTCAGCACTCTTCAAATTTTTATCATGCTGGTCCATATCCCCGCTAAGCAAACAATCATAACAAACAGAAATTCCATTTTCAGTTTTGACTCTTCCCGTTCCTTTACACTTCGGACAATCAGGTTTCGCATTTGGCATAAAAAAAGAACAATTCACCAATATTTAAGCTTATGTGGGATAAATAGAAACTTTAAAAATTAAGTAATTCTCAAAAGATTAAAGCCCTCGTTCGAAACCGGAATTTCGGAAAAGGGTGAGCGAATAAAGTGGGTAAGCCCCGATAGTTCAGAGGCCAAGAATGCTGCCCTCTCAAATGGTTGCGTTAGCAGACGTTTGAATGGAAATCTCAAAGAGATTTACTTTCAATCGAAAGCGCTTAAGCTTTCGAGGAGAACGGCAGTGACCCGGGTTCGAATCCCGGTCGGGGCGCTTTATTTTCTATGTTTTCTATTTAAGGAGTAAATCTGTTTTTATCTCTTGGAAATAAACTGGCTTCTCTAACATTTTTTAAACCCAATACTTTTGCAGTAAATCTCTCCAATCCGATACCCATCCCTCCATGAGGCGGCATTCCATATTTGAAAGAAGATAAGTATCCCGCACATTTATCTAAAGGCACTCCTGTTCTTTTCATACTTTCTACTAATTGATTATAATCATGAATTCTTTGTCCGCCAGTAGTTATTTCTAAACCGTTTAAAATCAAATCAAAAGACTCTGACAACTCGGGATTATCTTTATTTGGCATTATGTAAAAAGGTCTTGCTGAAAGAGGATAATGGGTGAGAAATAACAAATCTGATCCAAGGTTTTTCTTTACTATCTCTGCTGCAAACCTTTCTCCTTCAGGGTCTATATCTGGAATTCCCTTAAAATTCTTCTTTTTTTCCTTAGCTATCAAATCTCTCATTTCATATAAAGGAATTCTTGGGATTTTACCTTCTATCTTAGGTGGCGCAACTCCAAAGCTTTTGAAAACATTTGAATGTTTTTCGCTTAAAGCATCGAAGACATAATTAAGCATTCCTTCTTCAAGATCCATCAAGTCGTGTAAAGAGTCTATGAATCCCATCTCTATATCCATGCTTACATATTCACTAAGATGTCTTGCAGTATTATGGGGTTCGGCACGATAAACTTGTCCAATCTCGAAAACTCTTTCAAATCCAGAACCAACCATCATTTGTTTGTAAAATTGTGGACTCTGGGACAAAAAGGCAAGTTTTCCAAAATAGTCTACCTTGAAAACATCTGACCCTCCTTCAGCTCCTTGAGACACAATCTTGGGCGAGAAGATTTCTTTAAAGTCTTGAGAGTTCAAATAGTCTCTAAAAGATTTTGCAATGGTTTGTTGAACTGAGAATATGCTTCTTATCTTAGGATTTCTTAAAGAAATTGGACGATTAGATAGTATTGTCTCAAGATTAAGAGTACTCTTAGGACTTGTATCTATAGGGTATTGTTCTACAGGAGAAGAAATAATTTGTAAATCAGAGGGAATTATTTCATATCCTCTTGAAGATTGTTCTTCTTGCCTTTTGGTTCCTTCTATTCTAACAATATCGTTCTTTTTAGGTGTGGGAAAATTTATTTTCTTTGAATTGTCTAAGGTTACCTGAACGGTTCCACTACGATCTCTCAATTTAACAAAAGTTATTCCACCTAGATTTCTTACTGCGTCTACATATCCCCTGATTTCTACAGGTTTTCCAGGTTCAACAATGTCTAATTCTTTTGTGAGAGTTCTATTCATAAAAATCTAGAGCCTAAATCATATATAAAGTTTTTCATCCTTTAGTGACAATAGGATTAAAAACATTATCTGTTTCCAAATTGTAGAAAAGTATATAATTACTCCAGAATTGATTTAAGAAATGACAAAAAAAACTGTATTGGATTTAAAGAAAAAGGTTCCAAACATAGAAGGAGAAGTAGTTTACGAATCGATTGTAAACAATCCCCAAAGTTTTGCAAACGTCGAGGAAGAACTTGAAAAAATAGGGTGGGTCACACGTATCGATTCTGAAGGACAGGCAGGAATATATTCCTATCAACTGCCTATGGCAAAACTAATTAGAACCTTCAAAGAAATAGTATTGGATTTAGCAACAAACCACTCTTTTCAAGAGATGATTTTTCCAAGACATTACCGTCAGGAAGCATTAAACGCTTTTGGATGGATAGAAAATGAAAAACTCATGTATGAACTAATGAAAACAACTCCTTTACATGCAAACAAAGATAGAAGCAATTACGAATTGTTATCTGATCCAGTTCAATGCTTAGGATTTTATGAAACCCTCAGAGTAATACAAAAAAACAACAAAGGTATTTTACCTAAATCTTTGTTTAAGGAAGATATTCTTAGAGTTTACGAAGATCAAGGAGGATGGACGCTTCGTAATGAACTTAAATCACGTTTAAAAGGAGGATTTGCAACAGGATTTGAATTTTCTGGCGCAGAATTGGTTTGGGCCGGTACTCGCGAGAAGACATACAAGACAAGATGGGAAGTTCTATCTGCAGTAATTGAACTTGTATCAAATTTAAATTTGAGTTTTAGAGTTGTCGTAGGCGGTTCTTGTTCTAGAGATAAAAAATATCCTAATCTAATCGGACAAATTATGCCTCTTTACGAAATTCCTACTTTAGATATAGAGTTACTAGTACCACTACCTAACGAAGACAAGAAAAACTGGATTGAAATCGGTGGTGGAGACATTGCAGGCACAAGATTAACAGACAATTTCGGACTCAAATCTGATTTTGGATCGGTTTTTAGTGGATGCCAAGGAGTTGGATGGCAAAGACTAGCATACGCTTTTTTATCCCAAAAAGGATTGGATACTAAAAGTTGGCCTAAAATAGTAAGAGACAAATTTGAAAAAGCCACTTTGAACAAATGAATAACCTAAAAAGACAAATTACTTATCAAAGCAATCAAAGAATGGTTAATGGAATTCCTGTAAATAGAGATGCCGACTTCGGAATTATCTTTGAAAAAAATTCTCACCTAAATCTCGCCAAAAAAATATTAAAAATAAAAAATAAGGATGTAGACTTTTACGTTGCATGGGATAAGGAAGTAATTTATATTACTCTAGACACTGGAGCAGTTGTTGCAATGACTTATGCACAAGGACCCGCTTATGCTGCAAGCGCAGTAGAAAGACTTGTTCGTACAGGAGTTTCTCACATTCTGAGAATAGGAACTTGCGGTTCTTTAGACGAAAACATATCTCCTTGGACAGTTATGATTTCAAATGCAGCTATCAGAGATGAGGCCACCACAGATGCTTATTTACCTAAAGAATTTCCCTCTTTTGCTGATATGGATTTTACTTCACATTTGTTTAAATCTTTCCTAAAAGTGAAGGACTTCAAAACCAAGATGGGAATCGCCATAACTAATTGTGCAAGATACTGTGAAAACCCTGTAAAGATGACTCTTTATAACAAAAAGGGAAATGCAAAATCAATAGACATGGAGACTTCTGTAATTCTGTTGGTCTCTTTTATTTATGGTGTTTCTGCAAGCTCCATAAGTGTAGTAATGGACTCTCCAAATAGTAGTTCCCTAAAAGATGATAGTCATGACTCGGGTTCTTTAGGAGTATCTCATTTTCACGGTACACCAAATCATTCCGACTATGCTAAATTTATGGAGAAGAGAATAATAAAAATTATTGAAGAGGTAATGAAGGTTTACTCGGAGATATCCTCTAAAAATTATTCTCTGATGGTAAATCACCATTCTTTTAATAAAGAAATTAAAGCAATTTCTCCATAATCTTCTTAAAATGAAGATTAATAATAGTTATAAGAAAAAAGACGAGGACTCTATCAAATTTACATCGCCTCTTGTTCCTAAAAAGTTTTTAAAATTTATTAAAAAAGAAGATAAGATATTAGATTTGGGATGTGGATATGGTAGAGTTTTAGAGTACTTATACCAAGAAAGTTATAGGAATTTAACGGGAATAGATCCGTCCAAAAAATTAATTCAGAGAGCAAGATTAAATCTTAAATCTAAAAATATTTCAGGAATAAACTTGAAAGTCGGCACGATTAAAGACATCAAAAAAGAAAAGTTCAAAGTAATAATTATCTGTGCAGTCATAGAGTACATTCCTACTGCTCAAGAAAGAATTAAGTTTGTTTCTCTTCTAAGCCGCCTACTCCAAAAAGATGGTTTAGTTTACATAGAAACCTTTGTAAGGGATAATAAGAATAAAAAACTTTACAAAAAAGCAACTGAAAAAGGATTTTCTTTTGGTTCTTTGATTCTTCCGGATAAAAAATTAATTTTGTTCCATGATTCTTATTTAGGCATAGATTATCTTTTCAAAAACAAATTCAAAAAAGTTCTATCCAAGAAAACTAGCTTTAGCACATGGACTGGAAAAAAGACTGAAGGATATGAAGTTTTATTTAGGAAAAGATAATTTTTCCATATTACAATTTTAATATATTCTAAATAATTATTCTGACTATGGACCCCCTACCCTTATAAAAAGATGCAAAAATTGAAGGAAAAGCTTGGTTATAAGAAGGGTAATAGCTTTTTTCTATGATAAGAGATTTTAATTCCTACGCCCTGTCGTAGTTCAGTCGGGGCGTGGTCTAAAACTAAGAAACATTTATAAAGTATACCTATGTATACATAAGTGTATGGAAACAAATATAAGACTAGATAGTAACGTAAAAAAGAAACTTGACTCAATGAAGGTTCATTCTAGAGAGAGTTATAACGAAGTCGTCACCAGAATAATTAGTAATATGAAGAAGAATATTGATGAAGAAAGCTTAAAAGAAACAATAGAAGTGCTTAGCGATCCAGAAACTATGAGGGATATTGCTGAAGCGCTAGAAAATTACGACAAAGGGAAATTTGTTTCTTGGGAAAAGATAAAAAAAGATGTTGGGTTAAATGTATAAAATAGAGTTTGATGAAAAAGCTTTTAGAGATTTTAAAAAATTAGACAAATTTACCCAAGAAAGAATAGGCAGAAAGATTGAAGATTTAAAATCTAATCCAGAACTAGGAAAGCCACTTACAGGGAAGCTTGCAGGCTTATGGAGTTTAAGAGCAGGTGATTATCGTGCTTTATATCAAATAAGACACAATGAACTTCTTATACTTGTTTTGAAAATTAGGCACAGAAAAAATGCTTACGATTAAACCCTAACTCGTAAAACTTTATACTGGTTTCGGTCAGGGCGTAAATATTTCTTGGAGAAAATCTTAAAAATTGACTAATCATTAAATAGATATGAAACTTTATTTATCATCCTATAAAATAGGGAAAGAAACAGATAAATTTCTTAAAATGTTAAACGGTAAAAAAAGGATAGCATACATTCCCAATGCTCTTGACTTTACAACCGACAAAGAAAGAAGAAACAAAAGCGAGCAGGGGGATATTCGAGAATTGGAATCTTTAGGGTTACGTGTAGAGAGAATAGATTTGAAGAGATACTTTGGTAAAAAAACAAAACTAAGAAAAAAATTAGAGGAAATTGGTGCTGTTTATGTAAGGGGAGGAAATGCCTTTGTACTAAGGCAAGCAATGAATTTAAGTGGACTAGACGATATTCTTTTATCAATGAAAAACGATGATTTTTTTTATTCCGGTTATAGTGCGGGATGTTGTGTTCTAAGCCCAAGTTTAGAAAGCACAAGTATTGTCGATAACCCCTCTATTTTTCCATACAAACTAAAAAAGCCAATTTTCGAGGGATTGGGTTTGATTCCTTACAATTTTCTCCCTCATTTTGACTCAGATCATCCAGAATCTGCAGAAGTGAACAAAGAACTTGCATACTGCAAGAAAAGAGGTCTACCATATAGAACAATTAGAGATGGAGAAGTAATAATTATTGAATAAATTTTAACTTTTATTCAAAATAAACAGAATACTCTTTTTCTTTTAACTGACAAAAGAATATTTCTACTCTTAAATTCCTTTCTTAGATTAATCAAGGCCAAAAACTCTCACCCAAATCTTTAAAAACGAATTTCTCTAAACTTCCCTATGAAAAGAAGCTCGCGAAGATGGAAAAAGAAAAGGCAGATGAGATGGAAGTGGCAAAGAAAACGTCTGCGAAAAGAAAAGCGCAAGAGAAAAATAAGAAGAGCGAGAAGTAAATAGGTTTAAATAATTCTAAAATCATAAACAAAGATGGATCCGATAGAATATTTTGATAGATGCCATGAGGGTTTGAGGATTTGTAAAGGAGAGGAATTAATTATGCTTTCTCAGGATTTTGATGATAATATCTATCGTGAGGAAATTCCTCCGGAAATAACAGGCACAGAACATGAAAGATACGCCGTTAGGACTCTAAATTCACTAATTTACAATCCCTTTGATGAAGAACCTTCTGAAGATTAACACTCTTCTTCTCAACTCCCACAATCTTTATAAGTTTCTTTTAGGATAAATTATCATGACAAGCGAAATATGGACAGAAAAATACAGGCCAACAAAATTCTCTGAAGTTGTCGGACAAGACGATACTATTAAGAAAGTTCAATCCCTGACAAACTCCCTTAACATTCCTCACTTGCTTTTCGCAGGACCTGCAGGAACAGGAAAATCAACTCTGGCCTTGATAATTGTTAAAGAGCTTTTTGGTCAACATTGGAAGGAAAATTACCTAGAGTTAAACGCTTCCGACGAAAGAGGAATTCAAGTTGTCCGTGACAAAGTTAAAGGATTCGCAAGAACAAAAGCATTCGGAAACGTGCCTTTCAAAATAATCTTTTTGGATGAAGCAGACGCCCTCACACCAGAGGCCCAACAAGCTCTGAGACGTACAATGGAAAACTACTCTTCAACTTGCAGATTTATTCTCTCTTGCAACTATTCAAGCAAAATAATCGACCCTATACAATCCCGTTGTGCCGTTTTCAGATTCAAGCTAATGGAAAAGAAAGACATTGAAAAAATTATAAAAAGAATTGAACAAGGTGAAAATCTTCAAATTGCTCCAGAGTCAATAGAAATAATTTATGAAGGAAGCGAAGGGGATTGTCGAAGATGCATCAACTTATTACAATCAACAGCTGCAATTTCCCCAGTTATTAGCTCAGAACTGGCATCAACAGTCATTTCTAACGCGAAACCAAAAGACATCAAAATTGTTCTTGACTACGCACTCTCGGGAGATTTTCAAAAATCTAGAGAAAAACTTCTCGATGTGATGTTAAGAGACGGAATTTCGGGTCAGGACGTAATCAAGTCCGTTCAAAAAGAAATTTGGAACCTTCCAATAGAGCCTGAACTAAAAGTCAAACTTACAGAAAAAACGGGCGAGGCAGAGTTCAGAATTGTCGAAGGCAGCGACCCTTTCATACAATTGCAAGCCCTTATAGCAAGTTTCGTCCTCGCTGGTTTGGGGAAGTAAGATGTTCACACAAGAATATTTGGAAGATCTTTCACACGCTGAAACTCCTCCAAGAAGAACATTGTATTGGGAAGAAAGAGAAGAATTGTCAAAAAATTATTGCGACTTGAGAAATATTGCTAAGAATTTGCTGAAGCGACCAGATGATAAAAGAACTGAAGATAAATTGATTAGATTAATTAAAAAACTAGGACTTGAAGAATGACATCAAAAAACTGGGTGGAAAAATACAGGCCGAAATTTTTCTCCGACATAAAAGGCCAAGAACAGGCAATTGAAAAAATAAAATCCTTTTTGAAAAATGCAAACTCTCCTAAGGGGAAAAAGGCAGCAATTCTGCACGGACCTCCCGGAACAGGAAAAACTACAATTGCACATGTCACTGCAAAAGAACTTGGCGCAGAACTTTTTGAACTGAATGCCTCCGATTTGAGAAATAGAGATAGTTTAAAAGAAATTCTAAGGCCTGCAACAGAACAACAATCACTTACAAAAAAAGGCAAAATAATTCTCGTTGACGAGGTTGATGGAATCTCTGGAGTCGACCGCGGAGGACTTTTAGAACTTCTTGAACTAATCGAAGTTACAGGACACCCCATGATTCTTACTGCAAATGACATCTGGGACAAGAAATTTAGTACTCTAAGAAGAAAAGCAGACTTAATTCCTCTGAAGGAGATGGATTATAGAATAATCAAAGACATTCTTATAGAAATTCTCAGGAAGGAAAAAAAATTCATACATCATGACATCCTTACAAATATTTCGGTAAAATCTAAAGGTGACTTGCGTGCAGCATTGAACGATTTGCAAACCGCCGCAAGTCTGGAAGATCCTTCACAAGTTTTATTCGATGACAGAAATAAAGAGACAGACATATTCAACGCGTTGCGCATGATTTTCAAAGGAAAACCCAACAACGCGCAACTCCAACTCTTTGATTCTGTGAATATGCCTCTGGACGATATAATTCTTTGGATAGAAGAAAATTTACCTGCAGAATATAGCAAAGAAGAACTTGCCCGGGCAATTCACTTGTTAAGCAAAACAGATATATTCAGAAGAAGAATTTACAGGCAACAATACTGGAGATTTTTGGTTTACGAAAATGCATTCATGAGTTATGGAATTTCAAGTTCAAAAAAAACAGAAAAAATGGGATTCACAAATTACAAAAGACCCACAAGGATTCTAAAAATTTGGATGAATAATAGAAAGATAGAAAAGAAAAAATCAATTGCAAAAAAATATGCAGAATATGTTCACATTGGAGAAAAGAGAGCATTGAAGGAATTTCCTGAAGTCCGTGCAATTCTTATAAAGCCCCAAGTTCAAAAAGAACTCAAACTCACAAAAGACGAAATAGAATATTTACAGAAAAGTGATTAACTTCATATTCTCAATTCTTCAACTAATTTTATAAACATCTTCGCCTACAATACTTAATGGCCTACGACATAACAATCGGTCGAGATACCCCAGATAAAAAAGTTTTTCAGGAAAGAGGATTAGTTTACATTGGAAAGGGATATGTTCAGATGGGGCAATATACCTCATTATCAAACAGAATTCTTATGGATGTTGCAAGAAGCCATGTGGTTTTAGTCGCGGGAAAGCGTGGCAGTGGTAAGTCTTATACTTTAGGAGTCATTGCGGAAGAACTTGCGAATCTCCCTAAAGAAGCAAGCCAAAACATTGGTTCGCTAATTTTTGACACAATGGGAATTTATTGGACGATGAAATTCAGAAACGAAAAAGACAAAGAACTTTTAGAAGAATGGGGATTAAAACCAAAAAATCTTCCCGTAAAAATTTTTGTGCCTCAGGGTCACTACGATTCATATGTTGAAAAAGGTATTCCCGTAGACGAAGGTTTCGCATTGGACGTCTCTGAAATGCAACCAGAGGACTGGATTCTCACTTTCGGATTAGACATCCTCAACCCTGTATCAATCCTTATACAAAGGATTATGACCTTCCTAAAAAAACAAGATGAAAGTTTCGATATAGAATCAATAATAAAAGAAATAGAAAAAGACAATAAAACTCCTCAAGAAATAAAAAACGCGGCAATAGGACTTTTTGAGGCGGCACAGACATGGGGAGTTTTTGCCAGCCAAGATGAAGAAGCGACGCTTGTTAAAGATTTAATCTCTGGAGGAAAAACAACTGTCTTAGATTTAAGCGTTTACAACTCAGTAGGAGCTTTCAACATTCGTGCTCTGGTAATAAGTCTTCTCTCAAGAAAAATTTTCAATCAAAGAATGTCTGCGAGAAAAAAAGAAGAAACAGAATCTGTTGGGAAAGGTCTTAGCCTGCTGTCAGGAGTCAACAAAAAAGATTATCCTCTTGCATGGATTTTCATTGATGAAGCGCACGAATTTCTGCCACAAGATAAAAAAACTGTTGCAACAGATGCTTTGATTCAACTTCTTCGTGAAGGACGTCAGCCGGGAATATCCCTCGTATTAGCCACGCAACAACCAGGCCAAATCCACAGAGATGTTATGACCCAGTCAGACATTGTAATCTCGCACAGAGTAACCTCAAAAGATGATATGGATGCTCTTAATCACATCATGCAATCATATGTTTTAGAAAGTATAAAGAGACAGATGGACGAACTTCCAAGTGAAAAAGGCTCAGCAATAGTTCTCGATGACAATTCTGAAAGAATATATCCTGTAAGGATGCGGCCGCGTTTCACCTGGCACGGCGGAGAAGCTCCAACTGCGATAAAGGCCGAACGCGATGGTTTCGAAAAGGATGAATCCTAAATTTTAAATAAAGAATTAATCCGAAAAATATGAGTTTAGAGATAAAATCTGAGAGCCAGATAAGATTAATGGATTTTGAATCAAGAACAGGCTTACCCCCTGTGGCATCATTAGAAGAATTAGAACTTCTTGGGGGACGATATTTTTCATCAAAGCCGATTCAGATAGGAAGTAAACCGTCCAGAATAGAATATATCTTTCTGGACCCTCTAGGGGTGGAACAAGAAGTGTATGTATGGAAAAGACTTGATTGTGAAGGCGATTTTACAATCCATCTTGAAACAAGAACAACTAACAAATATTAATTCAAAACCCTAAAATCAACTCTAACTAGAAAGCCAAATTTTACAAAACTACAGAAGACATAACAAAAACAAAAATTTATAAAATAGTCCGTTCTCTCAGATAAGAAAAAGAGAAATGGCAATTAAAACAATCAAACAGATTAGACTTCTGCCTGTACTGACAGTGAAAATGAAAGATAGTGTCGTTGAAGTAGCAAAGAAACTGCACAATTTCCAAGAAAGAAGAATTTTTGTCGTAGATAATAAAGAATCTCCTGCAGGGATAATCTCTGTTGTCGACATAAATGATAGACTCGTGGCAGAAGGAAAGGACCCTAAAAAAACGACAGCACAGGAAATAATGAGTTACCCTTTAAAACTTATTTTGGACATCAACACTCCTCTTGAAGAAGCAAAGAAAATGATGATTCACAACAATAACTATTATGTGCCTTGTGTAGAAAAAGGAAAATTAAAAGGGTTACTAAATTACTCTATAATTCTTGGAGCCTTAAACAAAAATGGAAAGAAATCTTGAAGAAAGATTTGACGTGCCACCGGCTATCAGAACAATAGAAAATGCCTCCATGAAGAATCCTCTTTTTCTAGAGGCTCTTAAAAGAACAAAAAACCCGAAAGAGAGAGAAGAAATTCTTGCAATCTTCAGAGATTATTTAACAAGAGCCTATAACAATGATCCTCGAATGAATAGACTCATGAAAACTCATGATATTGCAGACAGAATAAATTATGCCTCAGAAAATGAAGACTATGATGGGAAGGCTATGCTGCAAGAACAGCTTTATTCCGATCCTGGAAGATCTTATCATTATACCAACAACATACTTGGAAACGAAAAGAAGAAAAAAAGTATAGCAAGAAGAGTTTATGACACGACAAGAGATTTAACTTTTGAAACTCTGCCGGGAATTGTAGGTACTGGAGGATGGTTCGGAGCAAAAAAGTGGTACTCCAAAAGGATGGCTGAGGAAGCTGCAGAAAGGAGTCTTGCCACAGTTGCTGGAAAAAAAGGCTTGGAAGGGCTTGTTGGAGCTTTCAAGGGAATGAAATGGTATGAATACAATCCATTAGGTGCGGGCATAAGACTTGCCAAAGGACTTAGTTCTGGTGCAGGTGCTGCAGCCGGCGAAGTAGCCGGTGAAGTAGCAAGCGATAGTCTTCTTCATTCCGTGGGCAGGGTACTTACACCAGCAAAATATTTGCTTGGAGGATATTTCATATACAAAACAATAAAATACTTCATGAAGAAACACAAAGAGAAGAAAAAATTAAATGAATTAAATAGACAGGTATGGCTTCAAAATCAAATACTTGGTCAGATGATATAATGCAAAAAAAGACGGGAAAAATCAGAAGAACTTTGGGAGCAGTTATTCCAATCTTCAAAAAAGAAAGTGTCTCGGAATTTGCAGAAGAGATGCTTAGAGAAGATGAAACACTGAGAATAAGGATTCAACAAAATCCTCAATATAGACAGATTTTGGAAAGAAAAATTGCAGAAACTTTTCAAGACTACAGAGGCGTGCTAACAGGAGCGAAAGTAATCGACACATGGGACAGAGTAACAAGTGCTCCTGGCATGGCAGCAGATGCGGCAGGCCTATTCACAGGAGGATTATCAAATCTACTTTCTGTGGGAGAAGAAGTCATAGAATTAATTCCAAAAGGGATATATGCAATTTACTATCGCTCAAAAACGGGAGACAAAAAGGCAGTTCGTTATTGGGCAGCCAGAGAAGCGGCATCCTTCATCCCTTTTGCAGGAGATGCAATAGACATGACGAACATCTATGTAAACAGGGCAAGAAAAATGACTAAACAAAAAGTTCGAAAAGAAATGGAAAAGATCACATCATTAAGGTCATCTGAGCTTGAATCTAAAGTTAGATAGTATCTCTCACAAAATCTTAAAATCAACCCTAACTCTAAACCTATAAGGCCCGATTTCTCCGGCTTTCTTAACTTTAAAAATTTTTATTTTCTTTTTCGCAGAGCGGGCTTCCAACTTAACCTTTTCTGAAATAGAATTAATATCTTCTTCCTTACAAAAATCATAATAATAAATCCTAGTTCCTTTTTTACTTAATGAAAATGCCTCCTTCAAAAAACTGTCTTTCAACTGCGGACGGGCCATGACAATAACATCGAACTTCTTTTTCTCAGAAACCAACTTCCTCGCAACCTTCTTTATATCGCCAGGCACAAGAAAAACTCTGTCCTTGACTTTGTTCAGTTCAATATTAAGTTTGGCGTATTTGTTCGCTTCACGATTAATCTCGTTAGAAAAAATTTCCTTAGCCTTTGAATTCCTTGCAATCACTACCGGAAACGGCGCAACACCAGCGCACATAACAAGGACGCTATCCCTTTTCTTAATCAACTTCGAAACTTCTTTTCTCTCATTGCTCAATCTATGGGAAAAATAAGTCTTATCCACATTAAATCTAAAAACACAATCATTCTCCCGATAAAGCGCCTCTTTTGTTTTCTCCCCGGCAACCAATTTCGTTTCTTGTTTCCTCAATCTTCCCTTGAACTTTCCAACTTTCTCCAAGACAGTTTTTATTGCCTTATGCTTCTTCAAAAAATCATTTGCAAATTTTTTTTTCTCACTCAACTTTGTTTCTGGGAAAAACTTCACAATTACGATATTACCCAATAAATCATAAGAAGATTTTTGCTTCATAAAAAAGAGAAATAAGAGAATGATTTAAAGTTTCTGGTTGAAAAATTAATGAGCTCTTATTTCCATCCCTCTAGCTCTTTCAGATCCTGCCAACATATAAATCAAACCAATAAGAGCCATAAGCAAAGGTCCGGTAAAAGAATTAAGAGATATATTGTATAGGAAAGCTCCAATAGGATAAGGTATAATTCCAAATATAATTGGAATAGAAATCAAACCCATCAAAACCAAGAAAGCTCCAAAAAACCATCTTCTCAAAAATTGAAGGCGAGGTCGTGAGGCAGGAACATAACCTACCCCTCCATAGCCAGGACCAGGACCCAAAGGAGTCATCATAACAACAACTCCCATCGCGAGAACTAAGAATGCAAGGAAAGTGCCTCTTGGAATTATTGGAATCCAAAGAGCATCAACTGCAAGAAAAATTAATACTCCCCCATAAATCCAGTTCACCAATCTTCCCATTCTCTAAATCAGGGACTTCTCCTTTATAAATATTTCTTCACTTTTACAATAAGTTTATAAGAAATAATCTTCTATAAAATAAATGGATAAAAAACAAAAAATTTTCATCTCCCTACTTTTCACAATAACTTTTTTCTCTAACCTCGTAAGTGCCTCTTATTACGGAGGTTTCGGATATTATTCTATTTTCAGTTTTATAAATACCGCCAATCCCCTAGAACTTTTAGCATTCGGTTCCATCTTCCTTATACTTTTTGCACTAATACGCCTCGGATTGGCCAGAAGTATTTTCAAAGACCCTCTCACAGAAGGAGCATCTCCAACAGGGAACATCGTTGCCGCAGCAATAGCATTTCTTATAATGTACTACGGACTCTACAGATCAAACTTCAATCTGACTTTAACTCCATTTTTTTATAACATTGGTATTCCCCAAGAAATCCTTTACCCTCTCTTTGCAGTAATAATCATCGCAGGCACTATCTATTTTGGGAAAAAAATGGGCATGGGAGGTGTATTAATACTCGGAGGGCTTATCATCGGAATAATAACTTATTTTACAGATTGGATTTACGAAAAAAATACTGCGCTTGTCATTGCAGCATTTATGATTTTGGTAGGAATTGGCTTACTAAAATACGTCAGAAGAAATTTATGGACTCATTAAAAATCAAAACCACTCACCTAAGCCTTTCTGTTTTCGCTTCTCCTTTAACCCCCTCAACTTCTCCAGCTGTTTTTCAACACGATCTTCTGAAAAATCATGTTCTTCAACAAGAATCTTTTTTATCTTTTCTTCATCAATTTTCCCAAATTTAAAATCAGCTCTGACCACATCCGGCTTATGAAACAATTCAAAAATTTCTTTCCAGTCAAATCTATCTTCTTCGGATAAGGACATTAACTGTTCTTCAACACTTTCAAAAATCAAAACTGGCTGCTTGTATTTCTTCACAATATCGAGAGCTTTTTTCTGGCCGATTCCAGGAATTCCTTTAGGATTATAGTCCGTTCCGACAAGAATCCCCAAGCAGATTAACTGATCAAGATTTATCTCAAGAAAATTCAAAACTTTTGTAAGTCCAATCAATTCAGGTTTTATTTCAACCCAACCAGAAAAAGTTTTCCTTCTTCGGGACAATCCGAGATTTCTAACCAAGACAGGCGCACCAAAAAGCAAAGAATCGTAATCCTGACTGACGGTTGCATAAATATCCTTATCTATCTTGTTCAAAAATGCTGCCTCTGCTTCCCCTTCGCCAGGTGCTTGCACAACGGCCACTCCCATCGCTCCAAGAAGCTCTTTACTTTCACGAATCATTTCGTCATCAAGTCTAATTATTTGCGAACTATAACGCCTCATCGCAGAAAAATCTTCTTCTTGCTTAGCCTCTTTGTACTTTTCACGTGCATTCTCACGATTTCCTCCCCTGATAGCATGAGTCTTGCCTTTAAGCTCAGGCGGTTTTCCGTCAAAAACATAAACGAGTTTTATACCCTCGTTAAGAAGATTAACATTTCTATAAAAAATTCCTGAAAGATGTGAAGTCACGCGTTTCTTATTGTCCATAAGAGGCGTTCCATCTGGCTGCCTTATTGTTGAAAGAAACTGGTAGAGCATATTGTAAGCATCAACAGCAACAGTTTTTCCACTTAAATCAGAAATTTCAATTTCCTTTCTCGGAATGATATCCTTTATGTTTAATCCCATACAAATACACAGAAATCAAATTTTTATAATTATTGGAGATAAGGATTTATTTGATAAGCTGAAAATTCAAGTTCAAGTTGAAGAGGTCTTGCAATATCTCGTTCGTTATTAGTAGAATATTTCCCCTCTCCTGTTCTACCTAACAAAATTTTTCTAGCTTTTTCAACATCCTTAGGATTAGAACGAACAAATCCTATGTCTTGCATTATTGGATTATCTTCTCTTAATGCCATATTGTAGTTATTGCTTTACAACCTCAATTTTATTTCTCATCTCTAACAAAATTTCATCTAAAGCAGAGTTTCTCCTCTGATCTAGTCTCCCAATAGCCCTATTCACACCAGCGCTTTCCATAAGTCTCTCCGTAACCTTGTGATATTCTTGTACACTGAAGTTTATAGTGTTTTCTATACCTTCAGCAGTCCATCCTTGATTAGAAGCATTTTCCGCAAAATCTCTGAGCTTTTCTCCAGAATAGATTCCTCCTTCTGTACGATAATTTAAGTTTGATTCGGGCACAACTCTAGGGAAAAATACAGGAACTCCATGAGTTCTATGATAAGTTTCAATTCCTCTTTCAGGATAACTTATTACACCTCCAACGTCTTCAGTTACCAAAGATAAAATTTCATAAGTTTTTCCATTTTTAATCATCTTTTGCTCGTCTTCCGTAAGAGTTTCGAAAGGATAGTATTCACTTCCTTGTCCAAAAGGAACCCATTTTCCTGCATCGGGATTTGGTCTTGGTTCAGATTCAAACATTGTAAGAATTATTCTATCAACATATTCTCTTTCCATTCTGTCGAGACCTTCGACAAAAGCACAATAAACAGCTCCACCTTGAGGTGTTCTTGCTGCCGATTTTGGAGTAGTTACTAAAACTTGCCTAGAGGAACTATTACTTCCAAAGATTTTTTTTATCAGACTTTCCATGAAAAAACAAACATTTTGAAACTTATAAATCTTTCTATTTGTAACTACTTGATAATTAATATTAAGTAAAGCTAAACTCTTAAATAACTCTCTTCCCTTTTACAAAAATGGTTAAGACAGACTTTATTCCGCTTGATTACGACTATTTTGACTTCAAAGGAGAAAACTATATTAGAGTAATAGGAAGAAATTCTGAAGGAAAAAGAGTATGCGTTGTAGATACCTGTCCTGTATATTTGTGGGCTGTTTTAAAAAACGGTTTAAGCGTAAAACAAATAAATTCTTTGATTGAAAAAATTGAAAAGATAAAATTAGACTCAAAAGGCAGACAAACTCGCGTAGAAAAAGTAGAAATAAAAGACAAAAATTTTCTAGGAAGGCCTGTAAAAGCATTGAAAATTTTTGCCACGAATTACAAAGACCTTCACGAAATTGCAAACCACCTTGATTTTGATGAAATAGAATGCAGACGCGGTTATGATATCGGCTTTGTAACACACTACATCAGCGAGAAAAAAATGAATCCTCTTCTATGGTATGAAATAAAAGGAGAATCTCTAGATAATACTGAAGAACTGGGAGGAATTGGAATGGCCCTTGACATAGACTCTTGCATAAGAATAGAATCTTTCAAAAAATTAGAAAAGGAAAAAGAATTCAAATCAAAAGTCCTTGCCTATGATATTGAGACGGATGAAATAAAAATTGGAGACGGAGAAATTCTGATGATTTCTCTTGTTTCGGACAACTTTAAAAAAGTTATAACATGGAAAACAGGCGTTGAAAAAGGACGTGTTAACAAACATACAAAAGACCTTGATTTCGTCGAACTTGTTGAAGATGAAGCTGAACTTCTTGAAAGATTCGTTCAATACGTGCGAAAAATTTCTCCTGATTTTCTAGTGGGATATTTCTCCGACGGATTTGACCTCCCTTATCTAAAAGCGAGAGCACAAAAATTCAAAGTTCCTCTGGCACTCGGATTAGACGACACACAACCAAGATTTTCAAGAGGAGGAGCCCGTGCTGGAAAAGGTTTTGTCACAGGAAAAACATCAGGAATAATCCATATCGACTTGCTAAGGTTTATTCAAACAGCATACTCCCAATATATGCAATCAGAAACCCTCTCACTCAATGAAGTTGCAAACGAATTTCTTGGAGATGAAAAAAAGACTTTCAAAATTCAACACTCAACAGGGTTGGAAGAACACCAATGGAAAGATTATTTTGAATATAATCTTCACGACTCGGTCTTGACTTACAAACTATTTGAAAAGTTTTGGCCGGACATGGCAGAATTTTCAAAGATTATTCAAGAACCAGTTTTTGAACTCTCAAGAGCAGGGCTTTCAAAATACGTGGAATCATATATTTTACACCATCTTGAAAAATACAATGAGATTCCTGAAAAAAGGCCTATGCATGAAGAAATCGGTTCTCGACGTAGTGGCGGAAAAGTTGAAGGTGCGTTTGTACTTGAACCTAGGCCAGGACTTTACGAAAATGTAGTTCTATTTGATTTCACTTCAATGCACACGAGCATTATAATCTCAATGAATATTTCAGGACAAACTAGGATTGATAAGCAGGAGAAAGATGCCAACACTATTGAGACAAGCATGGGAAAATTTTCTTTCACAAAAAAACCAGGATTCATTCCTCTGCTTCTTGAAGATATTTTCAAACAAAGAAAAAAAGCCAAAGCAGAATACAAATCCAATCCAGATAGAATAACCTTGGCAAGAAGCAACGCGTTCAAATTACTTTCAGCATCAGTGCACGGCTATATAGGTTTTTTCGGCGCAAGATATTATTCCAAGGAAGCTTCCGCCTCAATACTTGCTTATGTAAGAAAATTCAATCAAGATACAATCAAAGAAATTGAAAATCGTGGATTTCAGGTTATCTACGGCGACACAGATTCCATCGCATTTCTTCGAGATAAAAAAACAAAATCGGAAATAAAAGAACTTCTAAAGGAACTTAACTCAAACCTTCCAGGAATAATGGAACTTGAACTTGAGGGGTTTTTCAAAAGAGGAATTTGGGTCACAACCCGCGCAGGAAATATAGGAGCAAAGAAAAAATATGCACTTCTCTCCGACGATTCTGAAAAAAGAGTGAAGATAAGAGGATTTGAAACGGTAAGAAGAGACTGGTGTACTTTGGCCAGACAGGTTCAAAGCAATGTCATAAATCTCGTCCTTGAAGAGGGAAATGAAAAATCTGCCCTAGAGTACTTAAAAGAAATCGTGAAAAAAGTAAAATCAAGAAAAATAAACACGGATCAAATCGTAATCAGAACTATGCTAAAAAAGCCAATCTCAGAATACAAATCAATCTCTCCCCACGTCGTAGCCGCCAAAAAAATGAAGGCACTTAATGTGCCTGTAAGCAGTGGAAATTTAATCGAATATTACATTGCACAACCGGAAAACGGAAAAAAACGAGGACTAGTTCGTGACCGTGTGAAATTGCCAGAAGAAAAAGGCCTATATGATATAGAATACTATCTTAACAAACAGATTCTCCCTGCTGTAGAAAACATCTTTCAAGTTTTTGAATTGGACATAAAAGAAATTATAGAAGGTAAGAAGCAGACAACTCTTGGCGATTTTTAATCATGCATCTCTGACAAAAAAATACTTTCCGCGATTACCTATGTAGGATATTGTTCCTGTTATGTTTGGTTTATCACAACCTCTTGCAATCCGATTATAATTAAATTGTCCGGGCATTGTTTCAAGCATTCTCCCAACATATTCTTCTGAAGCTCCACTATTAGAGCAAACAAAATTTACTACCTCATCGAAGGTTTTAGGTTTTCCGTCTTTTAAAGATTCAAAAATGACTAGTTTAGTAAATCTTGCGATATCTTCTTTCAAATCCGATCCCAACGCAGTTTCAGTAATTTCAACAAGACTCATGAATCTTTCATGAAGCTCTAATTTAAAAATATTATTGTAGTGAATAATTACTCCACCCCACAAATACTTATAAAACTGAAAGAAGAAATTTCTTCATGGGATGGTATGAGGTGGTGGTTCCAAAAAATGGAAAGGACTCACCAAACGGAAATCTCCGAAAAAAGATAAAAAGTAGGTTATACATATTTGCTGAAGATGCATCAGAAGTTCTAAAGAAATATCACAAACTTCCTTTCTTACAAAAACCCCCTTACAATAAAGTTCTTCCGACTGTTACGCCCTTAAGTCATGAAAGAGGTGGAGAATTAGAAAAAGAAATCTTAGAAGACGGGATGACTATTGAACATGCAATATCTCATTGGTATTCTCCTTAACCGAAAACCCCTTAAACCGAATTTTCTTCTTCAAAATATGAATACAAGAGAACTCATTCATGAAATTAAACACCATATTCCATTTACGACAGCCGCAACAATAATCGCTATAGTTGCAGTTTATGCTATCAATTACTATTTCCAAATAAATATTTCGACAGGAGCTTTTGAAGTGCTACACCCTCTTCATATCACGGTATCATCAATTGTAGCTGGAGCAATTTTTTACAAGTACAAACCAAAAATAATCCCTGCAATTTTGGTTGCATTAAGTGGCTCAATTTTAATCGGCAGTTTAAGTGATATAATTCTCCCTTGGCTTGGAGGAAACCTCTTTGGTTTAAGCACATCTTTCCATCTCCCTCTTTTCGAAGAACCTTTAGTGATTATCTCTGCTTCACTCCTCGGAGCAATAATTGGCATATCAACGAAAATCACAAAAATCCCCCATCTCTTACACGTAGGGATTTCAGTTTTCGCAAGTCTATTTTACCTTCTTGCATTCAGCCAATTTTTCAATGCAAGTTACTTCATATTGGCATTAGTGATAGTTTTAATAGCTGTTGTAATTCCTTGCTGCATCAGCGACATTCTCTATCCCTTCTTCTTCCTCAATGAAAAAATTAAACACTGCAATTGTTAAATGAAACACAACATAGAACCAAAACCGTTATTCATCGAGAGAATGCACGAACTTCTGGAAAAAGAAGAAGATTTTGAGAATTACATGAAAGTCCTCAAAGAAGAACCCGTGCGTTCAATAAGGTGTAACACTTTGAAAATTTCTCCGGAAAAACTCAAAACAAGACTTGAAAAAAAAAGGTGGAAAATTCAAATCCCGTTTAAAGATTATCCAGAGATTCTGATTGTTAAAGGAAAGTTTGCGGATGAGAATCTAGAAGATGAAGTTGATAATGAACCTAAAACCAAGTTAAACTCTACCTCCAAAAATTATCTTATTAAAACTTCCAAAGTGAGTGACGAAGGAACGAACACAGTTAGAGGCGGCGGTCTGGGACGCGGCGGATTAAATTCTAAGCAAAACGACGCAAATCTTAAAGAACTCGAACCCGGAGAACTTGGTCGAGCACTTGAACACGTCCTTGGATATTATTACATTCAAGAAATCGCGAGTATGCTTCCTGTTCTTGCTTTGAAACCACTACCAGGGGATTTTGTTTTTGATATGTGTGCTGCTCCTGGCAGTAAAACAACACAAATTTCAGCATCCATGGAAAATAAAGGAGTTGTAATCGCAAATGAAGTCAGCTTGGGAAGAATAAAGATTTTAGCATCAAATCTAGAAAGATGCGGCGTAACTAATGCAATGATAACAAAGAAAGACGGCGTTCTTCTGCTCAAAAAATTTGAAAAACTAGGATACGCGTTTAACAAAATTCTAGTAGATGCACCATGCTCGGGAGAAGGAACACTCAGAAGTTCTCCAAAAACTTATAGAATGTGGAATATCCATACTATAAGAAAACTCTCAAAGATACAAAGGAATCTCATTTCTACAGCAATAGAACTTCTTGCCCCAGGGGGAGAAATGATTTATAGCACATGCACTCACGCCCCCGAAGAAAATGAGGAAATTGTTGATTTTGCATTAAAAAAATTTTCGAACATTAAAATAGAAAAGATAAACCTTCCAATAACGCCAAGGCCAGGCTTAACAAAATGGCAAGACAAGGAATATCTGGAAGATGTGAAATATGCTTGCAGGATTTACCCTCAAGACAATAATACTGAAGGATTCTTTATTGCTAAATTCAAAAAAACAAAATGAAAGTAATAAAAGATAAATACCTAAGAGCTCGTGGAGGCACTGCTAAGATAATTGAAGTTTCATGTTCTGAATGTGGAAAACAGATATTCATTTATCAGAAAGACGGACCAGGATGGCTAAAAAGATGTTATCTAAATAGGATTATAGAGCCAAAAAAATCAAATAATTCTGAAAAGCTAATCTGCAAATGCGGCAATATCATAGGTTCTCTTACTAAACACAAAGACGGTCGAGATGCCTATAGTTTAATTAGGGGCAGATTTAAAAGAAACAATTACAAGTCAAAATGAAAATTCCCACACTAAAAATACTGAACACTAAAGAAAAGCACAAAATCGAAGACAAACTTGACGAACAGTTTGGAATTAAAAAAATTCCAGGTATCCTGATTAGACGCGGTGCAGAAAAACTTTTCCTCTTCACAGGAGATTTTCATGTTTCAAAAATTCATCAGCTTGAAAATGAAATTCCCATAGAGAGGTTAGGAGTTTATTTTGCAAAATTCGTCAACGATGATATCAAATTAAGTATTGAAGGTGTGCAATTCATGAAAGATCAGATAACAAAAAACATTTACGAGCTCAACGATTCCCAAACTGCGATGTGGATGGAGGGCCAAGACCTTCAGATACAAACGGGGCAAAAAGGATTTATAATTTTAAAGAACGGTGAAGATTTCCTTGGTTCAGGCAAGGCATCTGAAGAAAAAATTGGAAATTATATTCCTAAATCAAGAAGGTTGAAACAACGAGGATGAAAAATTTATAAACACTTTTCTATCTGAAAATCTATGGAAGAACACTATAAAATTTTGGGCATTGCGCCGACAGCATCTGTCGAAGAAGCAAAAAAAGCATACTATAGACTAGCTAAACAATATCACCCCCAAGTTAATCAAAAGGATCCGTCAGCGGCAGAAAAATTTCAGAGATATAGTGAAGCATACAAGGCAATATGTGAAGACCAAAGTCAACCTACTCCAAAAAACTTAGAATTCCTAACCTTAGAAGAATTTATGGAAGCTTTCTTCCCTAGAGACACCCCTACAACAGAAGAAATAGCAAAAGCATTTTTCCCATCCTTGTTCGGCCAAAGCAAAAGATAACTCCAATCTTATTTGAATTTATCGCTTGGTTTATAAATAATAATGATTTGTTTTAGTCATGACTAAAAAATATTTGCTTTTGTCTCTTGAAGATCAAAGAATAAAATCCATTGCAGAGATTCTTAGTAACAAAACTTCTAACAGAATAATAAGCCTCTTGTCAGAAAAAGAAGAAGCAAGCCAAAATGATATCTCCAAGGAACTCAAAATTCCATTGAATACAGTAGATTACAATATAAAGAAAATGATTAAAGCAGACATTATTGAGGAAACAAAAAACTTTTTCTGGAGCCCAAAAGGAAGAAAAATAAAAATGTATAAATTTTCAAACAAGTCAATTGTGATTGCTCCAAAAAATACTAAGTTAAGTTCGGAGATAAAACAAATTCTTCCTGTTGCCTTAGTCTCTGGTTTAGCGGCCGTAGCCATAAAGGTTTATTTTTCAGCACATCAAACAGTCCAAAACGTTCAACAAGATGCCTACCTATTCGCCACAGAAGCATCTGCAAAAACGGCAGAAACAACAAGCCTTATAAATTCAGGAAATTACTCATTATGGTTTTTAGGAGGCGCTTTGTTCGCAATCGCACTCATCGTAATAAAAATTGCTTTGTATGAACGAAGCTGGTCAGGAAAATCAAAATGAAAATGGATAAATCAGTTCAAATAACTCTGATAATAGTTTTAGGAATTGTAGTTCTCGGTTTAGTTTCAATGAATTTAGGAACAACTAGTACAGAAAACACAATTCAAGTCCAAGGCTTATCAACGGTAAAAGCCCTTCCTGATTTGGTTGGAATTTATTTTAATGTTGACACTTCAGGAACAACAAGTTCTGAAGCAGCAAGCAAGAATTCGGAAATAGTCAGTAACTTAACTTCATCTCTTGAAGCTCTTGGATTTACAAGAGAACAAATCCAAACACAAAGTTACAATGTTTATCCAGATTATAATTATCAAAACGGCCAAAACATCCTGAAGGGTTACAAAGCCACGCATTCAATAAAAGTGGAGATGCCTGCCAATGATTCTCCAATGATTGGAAAAGTCGTTGACGCGGGAATAAATTCCGGAGCAGGAATTGGATACATTAATTTCGAGCTTAGTCAGGGAAATCAAAACGCGTACAAAGCCGAGGCAATAAAACTCGCAGCACAAGACGCGACAACAAAGGCACAAGCAATTGCCGACGGTTTTGACAAAAAACTTGGAAAGCTCGTTTCAACTTCAGTAGATAACTTTGGTTATGTGCCTTGGCTCGCAGCAGATTTTTCAACAGCTTCAGGCTCTGCAGAAATAAAACAGGAAGCAACAAGCATCCAGCCAAGCGAACAAGAAATATCTGCAAGCGTAACTGCGACGTTTAAACTTGAATAAATTTAGAACACTTAAACTTAAAAATGTGCAAAACTTCTTGACGACATGGAATATCCTTTATTTTATGATTTATTTACAAAAAGTTTATTACATTCGGATAATCCTAAAGAAAAATTGCCCGACTTTGTAGAAAGATCAATTTCCGATTTGGCAGTAGGGGTATATGAAAGACACAATAGCGATTTACTTGATGAAAGATATGTAATCAAACTTGCCCAAACGTGCGCAGAATCAATGATTAAAGCCATAGAGATAAGAATGCACACAATCTCCCAGATAGAAGGATTCGTCGGAGGTTTAGAAGCACTATCTAGATATGGAGCACTACATTTAATGGAAGAAAGAAAACTCGACCAGGCCTCATAACAATAGCCTTAAAAAATATCTTTTTCTAATTCTTCTATGGATCAATCAGAAAAACAAAAAACAATCCAAGCAGGAAAAATAGCCTCAGAAATTAAGAAATGGATTAAACCCCAAATAAAAAAAGGGATACCACTTCTTGAACTTGCTGAAAAAATTGAATCCAAAATTGAAGAACTTGGAGGAAAACCGGCGTTTCCAACCAATCTCAGCATAAACAACGTCGCGGCACATTATACTCCTGGCCACGACGATAAAACACTTGCACACGGACTTTTGAAAGTTGATTTCGGAGTCCATATTGATGGGTGGGTTGCAGATAATGCATTTTCAGTAGATTTGGAAAATAGTGAACAGAATAAAAAATTAATAAAATCCTCGGAAGACGCTCTGAAAAATGCCATAAAATTAGTTAAAGGAGAGATAAAAAATAATTCTGGCGACGAATTGAAAACATCCGTGTTCAACATTAGTTTAAGCCAAATAGGGAAAACTGTAGAAGAAGCAATAGAATCTTACAGTTTTAATCCGATAAGGAATCTCTCAGGTCATTCAATGAAGCAATACGACTTACATTCGGGTTCAACCGTACCAAATTTCGACGATAAAAGTGGAGAAAAAATAAAACAGGGCATTTATGCGATAGAACCTTTTTCTACAACCGGTTCGGGAAGGGTGCATGATGGAAAACCTTCAGGAATATACCAAATGGTTTCAGAAAAAAATGTAAGAAGTCCGATAGCAAGAGATGTTCTAGATTTGATAAAAGAAGAATATAACACCCTACCTTTCTGCTCTAGGTGGATCGTGAAGAAATTAGGAACAAAAGCTTTGTTTGGTTTAAATGAGTTAGAAAGAAATGGAAATCTTCACCATTTCGCACAACTTATTGAATCTTCAGAAAGTTTAGTGAGTCAAACAGAGGAAACAATTCTTATAGGTGAATCTGGAAACACAATGGTGACAACAATTTGATTATCTTGGGAAAGGATAAAGAATTTGCCTTACAGTCTCTACAAATTCCTTCAGCTCAAAGGGTTTTTGCAGATAGGCCGCGACCCCGTATTCTTTCGCTTTTTGTTCGATGCCGTAGTCACCGGAAACCAATATTATCGGCACAGGGACCAGTCTAGAATATCTTTGAATAAAATCCAGACCAGTAAGTCTAGGCATAGAATTATCAGTTACAACAAGGTCTGCTTGGGGAGCCTGTAAAAATCTTTTTTCCAGAGAAGTGCCATCTTCAAAAGGTTCTATTTTAGCATCGGGGAAAGTAGATTTCAATATCTTACCGAGGACTAATCTAATGGTGGGATCATCATCTGCATGCAAAACAATTTTTTCTTTTTCGTTTGTCATTTTATTTTTTCCTCTATTTTCTCTTTGACTTTTTTGATTAGTCCCCTAGTGACCTCTCTTTTTACAAGAAGAGATCGAGATATATTCATTCCCAATGGGAGAGAATTTTTTTTCATCCTCTCAGTATATTCTATAACTCTTTGACTAATTCTATCCAACTCTTTATCTCCAAGAGTAACACCTTCCAGCCTCAAAACTCCAGGTTTTAATATAAAATCGTGACCTATTGGAAAAGTATTAAAGCCGTACCTTGACCAAAAAGGATGATTTCCGTTTCCAAAATAGGTAGTAAGAAACCCTGATTCATTTTCTTCTATTCCCAACAAGAGAGAAGGATTTTCCGTGAAAGAAACTTGTCCTACTTCATCATTTGGAGTATAACTAAAAGAAAACTCTGAAGCAGTATCAATACTAGACCACAAAGAGCCATAGAAATAATTATCTGACCAGGATTTCTCTCTTCCTCTAACAGCAAAATAATGTCCCCTAGCATACCCTGTTCTATTACTATCAACGTCCCTAATTATCTTTTTCATTTTCCAAAAGTCCGTGATATGTATTCCAAAATCAGGTCCTTCTTTCAAAGTTCTTACTATTTCCCGCCAATTCTTTCCTTTATACGGTCTAAATAAATTCATAACTCCTTATCAATAGACTTAATTTTATCTCTAAGCTCGGCGGCTCTTTCAAAATCTTGATTCATGATTGCAACTTCTAACTGAGAACGCATTCCAAAAGTTTCAGGATGCAACGCACAAGTTATTTCGTCATCCGTCAAACCTTTCACAAAATTTCCGCGAGTGCCTTCGGCACCCAAAACCATCACCCCGCCACTAGAGCCGGAGCCGTTCAAGCTCCTGCTGCTCGAGTCCACGTTAAGGTCGTTGTTCAGACACAACCTGGAAAGACCCTCATCTCTTGCGTACCATGTTCTTACACCATTTCTGGTAAAAATAGGAATTCCAAATTCATCGACTTCATTAAAATGACTTCCGTTGTATTTTCCAGCAAGTCTTTTATCCTGAATAACCCTAAACTCGTTTCCTTTTACAATAGTTAAGCCATAACTTGTAGAATCGTCGGGCACAAATCTAAAACCCTCTATCATAAAAGATTTTTTTATTCTTCTCAACTCTTCTTCTGCAAGTTCAAATATTTTTCTAAGAAGAGAATTATTGTTGTCGTAAAAATCTAGATCTCTCTCTGAACGGGCAACTAACGTCTTGGCATCAACATAGTGTTTTCCATTTGAAAAAGCCATAACTCCTGGAAGACTTAAATCGACAAGTCTTGGAGTTCTGCACCCATACTTTCGAACAACATCATCAACTCCTGAAACGAGGAATGGAGTCGATCCCAAAACAACTTTATTTCGCGAATCATATTCAGTATTAACTCTTAATGCTTCTGGAACTGCTTCGTAAATTTTTCGGGCATCTTTTCCTTGAAACGGGGCTATTGCTGCGTCAGATTTTTCATACATTAGATTCAATTTTTGCATATTTATCTTAAAATCCAATCTTTTATAAACTTTACTAATCTGTAACTACTAAAGAATTACTTAACCAAGATAACTTCCTTCTCTTGGAATAGCCGCCTTTGCCGACTGAACAAAACTCTCTTCAATCTTCTTGTAGACTTCAAGAAGAGGCTTACTTACACTTGGCTTGACTTTTTTCATTGCCTCAGTAAAATGTTTTTCCATCACAAATTTAGCATCAAGTGATTCTCTCAATGAGAGCATTGCAGCTTCTCTAGCCAAAGATTCTAGATCAGCACCAGTATAACCTTCCGTCTTCTTCGCAAGATCTCTAATTAGGGCTTCTCTTTTATCCTTTGAAAGTTCCTTTTTACTATCACCAATAGGCATCTTACTGGTATGGATTTTTAATATCGCGAGTCTTCCTTTTTCTTCAGGTGCACCAACAAGAAGAATCTTGTCGAATCTTCCCGGTCTCAGAATTGCAGTGTCTAACATATCGGGCCTGTTAGTCGCTCCGATAACAAGAACATCTTTCATGTCTTCTAGGCCGTCCATTTCTGCAAGCATTTGATTCAAAACACGTTCAGTAACCTTCGCCCCACCGGCTTCACTTCCGCTTCGCTTTCCAGCAAGGGCATCAACCTCGTCGAAGAAAATAATGCAAGGAGACACTTGTCTTGCCCTTTCAAAAATCTTTCTCATTCCTTCTTCAGATTTTCCGACCCACATACTTAACAAAGATGGTCCCTTAACTTGAATGAAATTTGCTTCGGATTCTTTTGCGACAGCCTTGGCCAAAAGAGTTTTACCTGTCCCAGGAGGACCGTAAAGTAATATTCCTCTCGATGGCCTTATACCCATTCTAACAAAAGTTTCGGGATGTTTCAAGGGCCATTCAACAGCTTCTTTCAAATCCTGTTTCAAACTATCAAGACCGCCAACATCGTCCCAACTTACATTAGGAGTTTCAACAAGAACTTCCCTCATAGCAGAAGGTCTCACAACTTTCAGTGCTTCCATAAAATCATCATTTTTGACAACCAAAGTATCTAAAATATCCTGAGAAATTTGTTCCTCACTATCCAGTTTTATTTTAGGTAACATTTTCCTAAGAACACTCATTGCAGATTCTTTACATAAAGATTCAAGATCAGCACCAACAAATCCATGAGTCAAACTAGCAATTCCATCTATCATTCCTTCCAGAAAAATGCTATTCAATTTATCTTTTTCTTTAGGAGAAAATTTTTTAATTACATCTATATTTTTATTCGCGTCTTCCTCAAATTTATTTAGCAAGGGTTTTAAAAAATTTAGTGTTTCTTTAATTTCTTTTTCATTTGTATTTAATGAATCATTTAAACTAGAATCTCCCTTATTCATTTCTTTCAAAGAATCTTCCAAATAACTTATTCTTTTCTGCAAATAAGATTTTTTAAAAAAAGGTATCAAAGGCATTCCCCTTGTGTGAATTTTCAAAATAGAGAGTCTCCCTTCTTTGCCAGGAACACCCACTTCAATTTCTCTGTCGAACCTCCCTGGTCTTCTCAAAGCAGGATCTATCGCATTAACCCTGTTTGTTGCTCCGATAACAATAACTTTTCCACGAGACTTAAGACCATCCATCATAGTCAAAATCTGACTTACAACTCTTCTTTCAACTTCTCCTGAAACATCTTCCCGCTTCGGAGCAATAGCATCAATTTCGTCAATGAAAACAATTGCAGGAGCGGTTTTCTCAGCTTCCTCAAAAATATCTCTTATTTTCTTTTCAGACTCCCCGTAGAACTTCGACATAATTTCCGGCCCATTAAGTAAAATAAAGTTTGCTTCAGATTCGTTTGCAACAGCTTTGGCCAAAAGAGTCTTACCTGTCCCAGGAGGACCATGAAGCAGAACTCCCTTCGGAGGCTCAATCCCAAGTCTCTGGAAAATTTCAGGATGCTTCAAAGGAATCTCAACCATTTCCCTAATCTTCTTAATCTCATCTGACAAACCCCCAATATCTTCATAGGTTATTTCAGGAATACTCTCATCGGTAACTTCAACAGCCTTTGGATTTAAAGTTACCTCGGTATTTTCAGTAATTATAACAGGTTGGCTAGGATTTGAAGACACAACAACAAACTTTATTTGTGTGAATCCTCCCCCCAACTGCCCAAAACCCATACTTCCGAGCATGTCTCCAAGCATGTCCCCAAACTCTCCTCCGAATTCGTCAGACAATAAATCTTTTCTTCTTTGAACTCCTCCAAGAACAACAACATCACCCTTAACAACAGCTCTTCCAAGTAAACCCCTTCTCAAACTTTCGGGCTCTGCTTGAACCATGATATTTTTCTGAGCGGGCGCAATCATAACTTTTTTAGCTTCTTTAACTTCCGCTTTGTAAACTTTAACCATCTCACCAATTCCTGTTTTAGAATTCCTCCTCATAATCCCATCAATACGAATGATACCTTCTCCAACATCGGCGGGATAAGCTCTATCTGCGATTGCTACAGTTTCCCTATTTCCTTTTATAACTATAACATCTCCGCGATGAATTCCGAGCTCACGCA
>Ga0210057_1000401_pt1 | contig 72038 bp, 81 predicted proteins | sample CryGeyCG2114_010_2_FD_183968 | JGI IMG/M metagenome (GOLD analysis project Ga0210057, IMG submission 183968) | Groundwater microbial communities from aquifer - Crystal Geyser CG10_big_fil_rev_8/21/14_0.10 (SPAdes) (version 2) | ecosystem: Environmental > Aquatic > Deep subsurface > Groundwater ...
ACTCCGCAACTTCGTGTTGGCCAGACAAACGATTTGCCAACTCTTCTCCTATAAAACCCGAACTGCCAGTAATTAAAATCTTCATACCCATAACTATACCAAATAACCTATTAACGAGCTCCCCCTAGTGGACGACGTTAGAACCGCTATTCAACAAAGTTTTTTAGAAAATTGCGCAGAATCTGTTTAGTATGTGGTGATTCTTTGGTCTCTACCTCTAAATTTCTCATCTTTGCCAGATTCTCTAGGTGTATGGGTTTTATTTCTGGATGAAACTGAACCAATCTAACCTTGTCACCTATAGCTATAACTTGGTTGTTACACATTTCAGAAGACCCAAGCACCTTCCAATCATCTTTGAGTTCTTCTACAGAGTATCCATGAGATACTTGAGCCATAAATTCCTCTGGCATATTTTCGAATAATGGATCCTTTTTACCATCCTCATTTAGTTTTATATCAAAGGAACCAAACTCCTTACCTTTAGGGTTAGGAACAACCTCCCCACCAAGAGCTCTGGCAGTAAATTCAAGTCCTCCACATATTCCTAATAATGGCACCCCAGCCTTAACAGTTTTTCTGATAAATTCGTAAACTTCTTTCATCCATGGTTTTTCTTTTCCCTCAATCGGTTCATATGTAGACCTCCCTATGATTATCCCTGAATATTCAGATGGGTTGTTGGGCACTTTTTTTGATGCATCAATGAACACAAACCTGTCCTCACCGATATCCATAGCTTCTGCGAACATTTTTACGTATGGACCTTGCACCTCCTCATCCTTAGCCTTCAGTTCATCATCGTCTGAGAGGATCTCCAATATCAATATTTTCTTCATACTCATAACTATACCAGAAACCTATTAACGAGCTCCGGGGGCCGGACTCGAACCGGCAACCAACTCCTTAACAGGGAGCTGCTCTACCATTGAGCTACCCCGGAATACCTAGATAATATAATACAAGAATTAGTTTTCAAAACCCACCCCTCTATGGATCTTACAATCTTTATTCATTATCCAATTGCAGTACAATGGATTAGCCAGAAATTAATAGCTAGTGTAGAGGGTTTGGTATACTATATACACAAGGTCAATAAAAATAATTTTTAAAAATGAACAAGAAGATAACTGTTTTTACACTTCTCATGGCCGTTGTCTTCATGGGCTCAGTTTTTGCCCAGGAAGATACAACAACAGATGATACTGTTGTAGAGAACGAGTCAGTTGAGGTTGAAGAAATTGAGGTGGAAGTCGGAGGAGACACTCTAGAAGAGGTAGATTTAGGAGTTGAAGATCCTGGGATGCTTCCAGATAGTCCATTCTACTTCTTTAAAGAATGGGGCAGGGGTTTTAGAGCGGCGATGACATTCGATCCTGTTAAGAGGGCAGAGCTCGAGCTTGATGTCACTAACGAGAAAGCAGCAGAGTTAAAGAGACTTTTTGAGTTAAGACCAGATGGTGCGGATGCCCTAGAAAGAGCTACCAAGAACTATGAAGAAGCATCTGAAAGGCTTAGAGCTAGATTTGAAGCGTTGTCAGAGAACTCAGAGAATCCAAACGTAGATAAGCTTTTGGACAAGCTTGCAGAGCGCACGGCAAAGCACGATGCTCTTTTTGAGAACTTGTCAGAAAGACACGAGGAAGTCAGAGAGAGATTTGAAGGTGTTAGAGATAAGATAGGGGGAGTTGCTGGGACTGTATTTCAGAGAATAGAGAATAAGGAAGAATTTAAGGAGAGGATAATGAAATTCACTGAGAATGGTCTCAGCGAAGAGCAGAAAGAAAGATTTATGAATAGGGTAGAGTTCATGAACGAGCAGGGAGAAATAACAGAGGAGCAAAGAGAAGAGTTAAAGAATAGATTTGAAGAGCAGAGAGAAGAGATGAAACAAAGGATAGAGGAGAGAATGGAATCCGGTTCGGAAACAGAACCCTTCAAGATTCTTGAGAGGATAAGAGAAGATGCAAGGCAGAAGATGGACGGCATTAACGGTGAGTTGAGGAGTAGGATTGAAGAGAGAAATAGGCTTGATGAAGACGGGGAGGAATATAGGTATGAGTTTAGACAGAAACTAGAAGATGGTACTGAATATAGACTCAGATTAAGAGACGAACTAAAGTTTGATGACGAAGGTGATGACAGTGAAGATGAAGATGATGAGGTAGAAGATGCGCAGGATTCTGATGATGATGAGGATGTGTCTGGTGCTGATGATGAAGAAAGTTCAGATTCAGAAGCGGATGATAACTAGACTCCTCAAGATCAAAGAAGTCTATGCGCACTGCGACATACCTTGTGGGATATATGATCCACATAGTGCTCAAATAGCAGCCCTAACTGTTCTTCGAATGATGGATCTAATTGCTGAAAATGGTGATAACCCTAGATATGTGGCGGTTAAGGAAGAGCATGCAGAGATCTGTAAGCACGAGATCAGAGTTATTTGGGGAGACGCCATTAAAGACAACTCCTCAGATGATCTAACTCACAAGATTATGCAGGTAGCCTCTAGATGTAAGCAGGGGAGCGATAGGAAAGATGGGGAAGAGCTCCTCGATCTAGTTAATCAATTTGCTGAAAAGTTCTGGCAGAGTAAGAGTATAGAGGTTAAGAAAGTAAAGGCTCCATATAAGCCGGAAGAGGAGATAGTTGAACCAGATCTTCAATGATCTATAGAGTAAAAGGTAAAAGCATGGAGCCCTTATACAAAGAGGGCTCTTTGCTTGTGGCAGTAAAGACAGCTCCTTTAGTCGGAAAAGATATTCTTCTAAGGGATCCCAGAGAAAAATCGAGAATACTCCTAAAGAGGTTGGTGAAGATGGATTCTGAAGGAATGTTTGTAGAGGGCCTAAATAGAGGTATGAGTACGGACAGTAAAGAGTTTGGGAAGGTTTCTAAAGAGAACTATGTGGCCAGAGTCCTTTTCAGACTGTGGTAAGAGCTCTATTATATAAACAGATATGGATTTAATACTCGTTCTAAATTTGGTTATTCTGATTGTTGTTGCATTTTTGGCGTATGCCATTTTGAAGAGAAGTGGCGGCAGCGACCATAAATCTAATCTTTTATTGCAGAACCAGATGAATGAGATTAACAGGACGGTTCAGGAGCAGTATGGGAAAAGCACAGAGATAGTTAGGGAAATAACAAAAGAGCTAACTAAAGTTGGGCAAGGGCAAAGAGAGGTTGTTGATATAGCTAAGCAGCTTGAAGGATTGCAGAACATTCTAAAGAATCCAAAACAGAGAGGAATGTATGGAGAGTATTCTCTAGAGGTCCTTTTAAAAAATGGTCTTAATCCAAAGAGCTATGCTATGCAGTATAAGTTCGAGAATGGAGACTTGGTTGATGCAGCTATTTTTATCGGAGACAAGATTATTCCTGTAGATTCTAAGTTCTCTTTAGAGAATTATAATCGAATAGTCCAGGAAAAAGATTCTAAGAGAAGAGAAGAGTTAGAAAATGCTTTTAGGCAGGATCTTAAGATTAGAATTGATGAGACTGCAAAATATATTAGGCCGGAAGAGGGGACGGTTAATTATGCCTTCATGTTCATCCCAGCAGAAGGAATCTACTACGATCTTCTAAATAATGAGGTTGGAGCCATTAAATCTTCGAGCAGAGATCTAATTGAGTATGCAGTTAATGATAAAAAAGTTCATATTGTATCACCAACAACTCTTTATGCGGTTTTACAATCTCTTTTGCAGAGTGCTAGAGACTATCAAATCCAAGAATCAACTAAAGATATATTAAAAAATGTGTCTATGCTCAGTAAGCATCTTGGTGCATATCAGGAATATCACGATAAATTGGGCAATCAGCTTGGGACAGTTATTAATACCTATAACAGGACATATAAAGAGCTCAGCAAGATAGATAAGGATGTTACAAAACTAACTGGAGAGTCTATAGACGTTGAGGTTAAGGTGCTTGATAAGCCCCAAATGGAGGAGTAAAACTTTGACAAATCCCTTCATTTTAACTATTTAAGAAGTAGTACTAAAGGAGAAAATTTTGACTCAAGGTATTGAGGCACCTCTGTGGTGCCCACAGATTGCAGGATTAACCCCGGGCTTTTTTGCTCTGGGTGTCGGTGACAGTGAACATCCCTCAACGATCATCATGGAGCATCCCTCTTTGATGATAATCGAGGACAAAGTGGATGAGCTTTTCAGTCACCAGAGGGATGCTCATGGTTATCCCGTTAACTGCGAAGCCCACAAAAAGATCCCCTTGTGGGTCTGGAACCCCGAGAGAGGGATCCAGAGCAGGGGGCTTGCCTGTGCGGAGTATCTGGAGTAGGGGTTCGCTCTTAAATGAGCGGATCCCTACTTCAAAATCTTGACATATATGGCAAATTCAATTATAAAAGTTACCGCAATGGATAAAGTCAAACCACTAAATAATAGAGTTTTTATACAACCTATAGAAGAGGACAAGACTACCGATTTCGGGATAGTAATTCCTGAGACGGCTGAGAAAGAACGTCCAGTTAAGGGGAAGGTTTTAGCTGTCGGTCCAGGAAAGTTTGATAATAATGGAAATAGAATTCCAATGTCTGTTTCTGAAGGGGACACGGTGCTTTTTAAAAAGTATGCCCCAGATGAGATTGAGGTAGACGGAGAAAAATATTTAGTAGCAGAAGAAGAGGATATCTTAGCAATAATTAATAAATAGATATGGCAAAGAAAATTTTATTTGACTCAGAGGCTCGTCAATCAATTAAAAAGGGAATTGATAAATTGGCTGATGCAGTAAGAATGACCCTTGGACCAAGAGGGCGTGCTGCTGTTATGGAAAAAGGTTATGGGGCTCCTCAGGTAACTTTTGATGGGGTTACTGTAGCCAGAGAGATCCAACTTGAAGATAGGTATGAGAACCTTGGTGCAGATCTGATTAAACAAGCCGCAGATAAAACTAACGATATTGTTGGTGATGGAACAAGCACCTCAGTTGTTCTTGCTCAAGCAATGATAGACGAGGGCGAAAAACTTGTTCAAAGCAAAGGTTTTAATGTTATTCAGCTGGGAGAGAGACTTCAGAATGTTAGCTATGGCATAGTGGGCGCTCTTGAGGCTCAGGCTGAGCCAATCGATGATCCAAAAAAGATAGAGGAGGTTGCCTCTCTTTCCGCTAAAGATAAAAACGTTGGTAGACTTATTGCTGAAGTGATGAATAAGGTTGGCAAAGATGGAGTGGTAACAGTCGATGATTCAAATACGGTGGGCAACTCATATGAATTTGTTGAGGGGCTTCAATTTAATAAAGGATACATATCTCCATATATGGTTACCGATCAAGAGAGAATGGTAGCTGAACTCGAGAATCCATACATCCTAGTTACAGACCAAAAGATATCAACTATCTCTGACCTCTTACCATTACTTGAAAAATTAATAAAGCAGGGAAGTAAAGAGCTTGTAATTGTAGCCGATGATATTGAGGGCGATGCGCTAGCCACACTGGTAGTTAATAAACTAAGAGGAGTTTTCCATGTTCTAGCAGTTAAGGCTCCGGGATTCGGAGATCGTAAGAAGGAGGTACTTCAAGATATTTCAACCGTAACTGGAGCAACTTTCATTACTGGAGATTTGGGCAAGAGAATTGAAGGGGCTGAGATTGAAGATCTTGGTAAGGCTGAGAAGGTGGTTTCAGACAAAGATGATACGACAATTGTTGGGGGAAAAGGTGATAAGGAACAAATCGAGAGTAGAATTTCTCAACTAAAAGCCCAACTAGAGGCAGCTAGTTCAGAATTTGATAAGGACAAGCTAAATGAAAGACTAGGCAAGCTAACTGGTGGAGTGGCTGTTATTAAGGTTGGTGCACCAACAGAATCTGCTCAGAAAGAACTAAAGGATAGAGTTAATGATGCAGTTCACGCAACAAAGGCTGCCATGGAGGAGGGTGTTGTTCCTGGAGGAGGAATGGCTCTTTATAATGTAAATTTGGATGAGGTTGGCCTTAATCCATCGAATAAGGTGGACGATGCTGTTAGAGCTATCTTGGAAAGAGCACTGCGCGCACCAATTAGTGCAATTATCAGAAATAGTGGGGGAGATGAGAAGACCATGAAAGAGTTTGAGAGAAGAAAGAAAGAATCTAGCGATGCATGGCTCGGTTTTGATGGATTGAGTAATAAGGTAATTAATCTTAAAAACGCAGGGATCAATGATCCTCTTAAAGTAACAAAGACCGCATTTACCAATGCGATCTCCGTAGCTAGCACCTATCTAACATTAGGTGCTGCAATTGTTGATGCTCCTAAAAAGGATGAGGGCGGCCAGATGAGTGGCATGCCTATGATGCCCGGTATGTAATAAGGGGGTTTCAGGTGGTATAATCCAAATATCATGACCATAATAAACATAATTATTTTGGGTGTAGTTGTATTAGTTGCTTGGCTAATACTCTCGTATAACTCTTTGGTAAAACTAAGAGTTAGAACCCAAGAAGCACTATCTGATATAGATGTGCAGCTCAAGCGTCGTTTCGACCTAATTCCTAACTTGGTAGATACGGTTAAGGGATATGTTAAACACGAGAAGGAGGTTTTAGAAAACGTTACTAAGGCTAGAGCTGAAGTGGCAAAGGGTGGAAACCCAATGGAAAGGAAAGAGTCTGAGAATATGCTTTCTGAGACATTGAAGAGTTTGTTCGCTGTGGCTGAGAGCTATCCAGATTTGAAAGCCAATGCAAACTTCTTGGATCTTCAAAGAGAATTGGCAGACACAGAGAATAAGATTCAGGCGGCTAGAAGATTCTTTAACATGGTTGTTAAGGATCTAAATACGAAAATAGAAACATTCCCAACCAACTTAATGGCTGGAGCTTTCAACTTTAAGAAGAAGGATTTCTTTGAAGTAGAGGCTACTGAAGAAAAGGACCCAGTTAAGGTAAGTTTCTAAATTGGCCTCACTTTATACCAACAAGACAAATAATATTAGGAAAACCTGGTTTATATTCAGTGGTTTCTTGGTGTTTGTAATTGGTGTTGGTTGGGTTTTTTCGTATATATATGGAGATCCATCAATTCTATTTTTAGCAGTTGTCTTTAGCTCTGTAATGAGTCTTGTTAGCTACTATCAATCAGACAAGATTGTGCTCAAGATTCATAAGGCTAAAGAGGTCAAGATGGATAATAATCCAGAGCTATATAGAATTTTAGAGAATCTTTCCATAACAGCAGGACTTCCAATGCCCAAGCTTTATATGATTCCTGAAGAGGCTCCCAATGCTTTTGCTACCGGGAGAGATCCTGAGCATGCTGTGGTGGCAGTGACAGAGGGACTTTTAAATAAACTTGATAGAAGTGAACTGGAGGGTGTTTTAGCCCACGAGCTTAGCCATATTGGTAATAGAGATATACTAGTCTCTACAGTTATTGTTATCTTGGTTGGCTTTATATCTCTCCTGGGAGACATGTTCTTAAGGTCAATTATGTATGGAGGTAGGAGGGATAATAATAGTGGGGCTGGTGGGGCTATGCTCATACTCGGTATAGCGGTTTCTATTCTTGCGCCTATCTCTGCAACTCTGATCCAGTTAGCCATCTCTAGAAAGAGAGAGTTTCTGGCAGACTCATCCGGAGCACTACTAACAAGATATCCGGAGGGGTTAGCTAGCGCTCTTAGAAAGATATCGGGTGATCCAACTCCCATGAGAACTGCCAACAATACGACATCGCACCTATGGCTTTCAGATCCGATTAGGGGTAAAAAGGGGTTAAATTTATTTCACAGGTTGTTTATGACACATCCACCAGTTGAGGATAGGGTTAAGGCATTAATTGGGAAATAGTAGAGTGTTCGGCTGAGTCTAATATAGAGGAATTGGTGGCTAGAGAGGATAGGGCGCTTTACTCAGCCAAAGAATCTGTTAAGAATAGAGTAGCTACTAGTTAGCTGGTGAGGTGCCAGAGTGGTCGAATGGGCCTGCTTGGAAAGCAGGTGTGCCTTTTACGAGGTACCGAGGGTTCGAATCCCTCCCTCACCGCCAAAGAATTGATATAATTAATCTACAAGGTCGAATAAATATCTAAAAATATGAGCGGAAGTCAAAAATACTTAATCTGGTTTGTGGTTGTGGCGGTGATTGTTCTGGGCGGTGTATATCTAATGCAATCAGATAGTGACACTACAGAAGGTGAAGCTACGGTTAATGATGAAATTGGGGAAACTCAGCCTGTCTTTGACGAAGAGGCTTTGGGAGAAGATAGTGCAACTAATGTCTACTATGAAGGTGAGGATGGAGTATACAGCTATTCACCATCTGAGGTAGTGGTTAAGGCTGGAGAGTCTGTATCTTTTGTTAATAATTCGGACACAGATTTTTGGCCAGCATCTGCATTTCACCCAACTCACACAAATTATCCCGAGTCAGATATAGCTAAGTGTGGAGTTGATAATGATGTGGATTTATTTGATGCCTGTGTCCCTTTGGCGCCTGGAGGTACTTTTACCTTTGTCTTTAACGAAGTCGGCACTTGGGGATACCACGATCACTTAAACTCATCGGCAACTGGAAAGATTGTTGTTGAGTAGGGTATAGCTAGTTTCAACTAGCTTTGATATATTTAGCCTAATGGAAGCCTTACGAAAAAGGGTGGTTGTTTTAATGGGTGGTCCATCTTCTGAGCATGATGTATCTCTTAAAAGTGGAGAGGTTGTTTTGAGGGAGCTTAGTAAGGGAAATCACTTCTTAATGCCTGTAATTATCGATAGGGGAGGTAATTGGCCAATTGAGCCAGAAGATCTCCCCCACAGGGCAGATATTGCCTTTATTGCTATGCATGGAGAGTATGGTGAGGATGGCACAATTCAGGAGATGTTATCCGATATAGGGATGCCATATACAGGAAGCCACACCCTTCCAAGTTCTTTGGCCATGAACAAAGTCTTGGCAAATAGAGTTTTTGAGGCCCATGGAATAAAGGTTCCTCGACACACAGAGGTTCATGAGAATAAAAGAAGAGAATTGAATCTTGGAAGTTTGGATTTTCCTCTGGTAGTTAAACCAATAGATAGAGGCTCTTCAGTTGGAGTAAGCCTTGTAAGGAGTTTTTCGGATTTGGATAGTGCTATAGATAGGGCCTTTGGATATAGTAAGTCAGCCATGCTCCAGGAATATATTAGTGGCAGAGAATTAACCTGTTCTGTTTTGGATGATGGCTTAGGAGATGTTATGCCCCTTTCGGTAATTGAGATTAGGCCTAAGATGGGTAATTTTTTCGATTACAACTCAAAATATGGCCAAGGAGGATCAGAGTATGTTGTTCCAGCCAGATTAGATTCTAGAGATTTTGGACTAGCTCAGGCAATTGCAGTTAGAGCCCATCAATCTATAGGGGCCCATGGTTTTTCAAGGACCGATATGATTTTAGGAGAAGATGGTCATATTTACGTACTAGAAATAAATACAATTCCAGGAATGACTGAGCATAGTCTTTTACCAAGGGCAGCTCTCTCCCACGGAATTAGTCTTCAGGAGCTTTTCGAAAGAATTATAGAGGCGGGGCTCAGGAGACACAGAATGGAAAATAATAGATGACACCAACAGAAGAAATTAAAGAAAAAATAGATTTACTGGATTTTTTGAAGGGATATCTCAAGGTTTCGAAGGCAGGCAAGAACTATAAGGCAGTCTGCCCTTTTCATAAGGAGAAAACTCCTTCTTTTATGATTTCTCCAGAGAGACAGATCTGGAGGTGTTTTGGTTGTGGCGAGGGTGGAGACATCTTCAAGTTTTTGATGCGATATGAAAATATAGAATTCTATGAGGCCTTAAGAATCTTGGCTGAGAAGGCCGGGGTTGATATTGGCAAGAGAAGCTCCGCAGATCAAAGAAGGTTCAATCTTCTTTACGAGATTGTTAAGGATGCGGCTGATATGTATAAGGAGGAGCTTAGGGTTTCTGATAAGGCAAAGGAATATCTTAAGAGCAGGAACTTAACTGGAAAGACGGCTGCTGAGTTTGAGCTTGGATATGCTCCAACTGGTACGGACGAACTGACGATGAGGTTGGTTAATAAGGGATATAGGGTGGAGGATGTTCTAACTGCCGGAATAGCTTTTAAGACTGATAGGGGAAAATATGTAGATAGGTTTAGGGGAAGGATAATGTTTCCTATTCACAACCACTTCGGAAAGGTGGTGGGTTTTTCTGGAAGAATACTTCCCGAATTAGACACTGGTGAGATGGGTAAATATATTAATAGTCCCGAGACACCAATCTTTAACAAATCGCGCTTGCTATATGGATATTGGAAGAGCAAAAATCCGATCAGAGAAGTGAATCGGGCTATTTTTGTTGAGGGACAGATGGACTTTCTGGCTCTTTGGCAGGCAGGTTTTCAGAATGTTGTTGGAACATCTGGTACGGCTTTGACTAACGACCACTTGGCAGTTATTAGAAGGACTGCAGATGACCTCGTTTTAGCTTTTGATAATGATGAGGCTGGAGTTAGGGCAGCCCATAAGGCTATAGATGAAGCTGGTGCACAAGATTTTAATGTATACTTCTTAAATCTTGGAGGAAACAAAGATCCTGCAGATATGGTGGAGAAGGATGTGGGTTCGTTTAAGGAAGCGCTTGATAATGTTCAACCGGCGATGAATTACTACTTCCAGCATTTCCTTGAGAATGCTGATGGAGTATCCCAGAAGAAGAAGGGGGTTTCGCAGGTTTTGGGAAAGATCTCAAGATTAGCCAGCAAGGTCGAACAGAACTATTGGTTGGATGAACTTTCAAATATGGTTGGCCTATCAAAGGAGGATCTAATGAAAGAGGTGGAAAGGCTGGAGCTCGGAGGAGCTCCTACTGAATCTACTGGAGAGAAGATCGAGATAAAGAGGCCAACATTAACTAAAAGAGAACTTATATCGGAAAGGCTAGTTTACCTAGCATATGTACATGAAGAATTAAGACCGGAGCTAGAAGAACTCTTAAGTTTGGTTCCTAAGGTTTATGTAGAAATATATAAAGCTCTTAAAGAAGGAAAGGCCCTAGAGGGGAGAGCGGGTGAACTGATGGAATTTATCAGCATGTATCCAACCTTTGAATCAGTTTATACATTTGGTTTTAGCCCAGAGAGAGAGTTTAGTGACTTGATAGAGGGACTGAAATTGTATGTTCTTAATGAGCAAAAAGAGAAACTGAGGAAAGAAATCTTGTGGGCGGAGAAATCGGGAAATGAAAAAACTGTTTCAGAAAAATTAAAGCAGTTTGACGAGCTAAGTCGTAAAATGCAACATATTAAACATGCCAAAAGCTAAAAAAACAGCTAAGAAGAGTAATAAGAAGGTAGTAAAAAAGAATACAGCAGAGAAGAAGGTTGCTAAGAAAGCCACCCAAAAGAGCGCTCCCAAGAAGGTTACCAAGAAGAGTGCGGTTAAAAAAACAGTAAAAAAGAACACAAAAAAGAGTGCTTCTAAGAAGGTAGTTAAGAAAAGTGCGTCTAGCACAGCCCCAAAACCACTTAAGGGTAGTGAAAAAGAAAAAGCCCTTCTTAAACTAATTAAAAGAGGACAGGAGAAAGGATTTATAACAGACATTGAGATCATTGACCACTTCCCAGCTATAGAGTCTGATACAGACTTTTTGGAAAAGATCTATGAAGAATTGGAGAAGTATGGTCTCAAAGTTGTTGAGGTGGAATCTTTGATCGGAGGACCATCGGAGGAGATAAGCGAGAAGGAGCTCAAAGAGGCTACTAATATTAAAGGAGCCCTCCCAGACAATGTTCAAATGTATCTTAGGGAAATCGGTAAAACTCCTCTACTAACCTCTCAAGAAGAAAAAGATCTTGCCAAAAGGATCCTTAAGAATGAGGAGTCTGCCAGGCAAAGATTAATCAAATCTAACTTAAGGCTAGTTGTTTCCATTGCAAAAAGATATGTAAACAGAAGCGCTCTTAGCATCTCGGACTTGATTCAAGAAGGGAACATTGGATTGTTTAAGGCTGTTGAGAAGTTCGATCATACTAAAGGGTTTAAGTTTTCTACCTATGCTACTTGGTGGATTAGACAAGCTATCACAAGAGCTTTAGCAGATCAGTCCAGGACAATTAGAATCCCTGTACACATGGTTGAAACAATATCTAAATTTACTCAAGCCAAGAGAAAACTGGCTCAACAATTGGGCAGAGAGCCAATGGTAGAGGAAATTGCCTTAGAAATGGATCTTCCTGTGGATAAGGTTAGAAACATTCAGAAGATTTCTCAGGAAGTTATCTCTCTCGAGTCTCCTATAGGTGATGATGAGGATAAATCAACATTGGCAGAGTTTATTAGAGATGAGAAGAGCTTAACTCCAACACAGTTAACCTCCCAAGAACTTTTAAAGGATCAGATAAAAGATATTATTGACGATCTAACAGAGAGAGAAAGAAAAATCTTGGAAATGAGATTTGGTCTAGAGGATGGAGTCACACATACCCTTGAAGAGGTTGGTAAAGTCTTTAATGTTACTAGGGAAAGAATTAGGCAGATCGAGGCTAAGGCACTTGAGAAAATAAGGCTTCACGATAAGGCTAAAAGACTCATAGATTACTAAAAATGACAGTAGAAGAGATTAGGAGTAAATATTTAACATTTTTTAAAGACAGGGGGCACACAGAGATTGTCTCTGCCCTCTTGCTTCCACAAGATGATCCGACAACTCTTCTAACGGGCTCAGGGATGCAGCCTCTAATCCCATATTTAATGGGGAAAAAGCATCCAGATGGAAAAAGGTTAACAGACTCGCAGAAGTGCTTTAGGGCAGAAGATATAGAGGAGGTTGGTGATAATAGGCACACAACCTTCTTTGAAATGCTTGGGAATTGGTCTTTGGGAGACTATTTCAAAGAAGAGCAGCTTCCATGGTTCTTTGAGTTTTTAGTGGACGAGCTTGGTATTGATCCTAAGAATCTGTATGTAACTGTCTTTATGGGAGATGAGGATAACGGTATCCCTCGCGATGATGAATCCGCTGATATTTGGGAGAAACTTTTTGAGAGTAAAGGGGTCCACAGCAAGATTGTTAATGTGGGGTCTGAAGAGGATGGATATAAAAAAGGAATGGAGGGTGGAAGAATCTTTTATTACGACTCTTCCAAGAATTGGTGGAGCAGGAAGGGCAAGCCTGATCAGATGCCTGCTGGAGAGCTTGGAGGTCCAGATTCAGAGGTTTTTTATGAGTTTACGGATGTGGAGCACGATAAGAGTTTTGGAGAACATTGCCACCCAAACTGTGATTGTGGGAGATTCTTGGAGATCGGAAATTCCGTCTTTATGGAGTATAAGAAAAATGAAAGTGGAGAGTTTGAAAAACTAGAGCAGAGGAATGTTGATTTTGGAGGAGGTTTAGAAAGAATAGCGGCTGCTGCTAATGGATTTGGAGACGTTTTTGAAATAGATGTTTTTAAACCGATCATAGAGAAGATTGATGATTTATCTCCGGGACTTGAGATTGAGACAAAGAGAATCTTTGCAGATCACTTGAGGGGCGCTGCTTTTCTTATAGCAGATGGGGTCGCGCCATCTAATAAAGAAGAGGGATATGTTCTAAGGAGGCTTCTTAGAAGAGTTATAGCTTATGAGATTCAGAAAGATATCCATCCAGATCTTTTATCAGAGATTCCTAAGGTGATTGTTGATAAATATAAGAGTCACTATAAGAATCTTGATGAGAAAGAGATCATTGAGGTTATGGAGGCAGAAAAGAGTAAGTTTAAGACAGCTATTGGAAGGGGGTTGAGGGAGTTAGCCGATTATAAAAAGATAACAGCAAAAGAGGCTTTTTATCTATACGAAACATATGGTCTTCCTTTTGAACTAACTAAAGAGGTTGCTCCAAATGGTATTGGAAAAGATTTAAAGATAGAAGATTTCGAGACAGAGTTTGAAAGACATAAGGATGCCTCTAAAGCCGGAGCGGGAAAGAAGTTCGGCGGACATGGCTTGATGCTCGATACGGGAGAGCTAAGAGCTGCCGATGAGGAGGAACTAATTAAGGTAACTAATCTTCACACGGCAACACACCTTTTGCAGGCTGCCTTAAAGAAGGTTGTGGGGGACTCTATTGAGCAGAGGGGTTCGGACATAACATCTGAAAGAACTCGGTTCGACTTTTCCTTTGATAGAAAACTAACAGAAAAGGAAATAGAAGAGGTGGAAGAAATTGTAAATGAGGTTATAGAGAAAGATCTTCCAGTAAGTTTTCAAGAGATGCCAGTTGACGAGGCTAAGGGTAGTGGAGCACTCTTTGTCCCACATGCTCAGTATCCAGAAAAAGTTAAAGTCTATTTCGTTGGAGAAGATTTTGAGAATGCTTTTTCTAAAGAGCTTTGCGGTGGTCCGCACGTCGAGCACACAGGTGTAATAGGGAAGCTAAAAATTAAGAAGCAAGAGGCTGTAGGAGAGGGCATTAGAAGAATTAGAGCGGTAGCTGAAGAATAGTTTTTATGAAAAAAAAATTTCAAGATTCGAATCCAAAATCTGTTGTGACTTTGTTTTCGTCTATTTCTATTAATAGAGACCACCCAACAAAGGCATTAACTATAGTGGATTTGGAGAACAGTGTTTCTCAGGCAGTTTGGAAATTTTTTGATCACTGTCGATCTGACGCTGCAGAAAGATTGGGAACTAATGAGATGGATCTTGCCTTAACCGATGCAAGAATTTTGGGTGTTAAAATAGATGGGCATAAGGTACTTAATCCAAATGGATTTACCGGTAAAACTTTAGAGATAACTCTCTCTATTAGTATCGTAAAGGGAGGTGATTATGAGGAGGGGAAATTAATTCTAGATGGAGGGGCTGTTAGGGGATATATGTTGGCAGATGAAATAGGCGATGGAGAACACTATTATATAGAGGTTTCTTCGGAAGACACTAGAGTATACAAGGTTAGCCTAGATGAGGTTACTTATATAAATGATTTTGACTGGGGTGTTGATAAGGTTTATGGAGTACTGGAGGATGAGCTGTTGCTCGATTTTGATACAGCTAAAGGAGTCTATGCAAAGTATGCTCGTGGAGATGTCTCAGATCATATCAAGAGAAGGATAGACAAACATTTTTACGATAACTTTTCTGAGATGATGGATATATTAAAAGAGAGTCTTGGAAACATCGGTAGAGGGAAGAAGAGTTTCTATCTTAATTCATCCATAGAGTTGCCAGAAAATATATATAGAAAGAGATTTAATCTTGGAAATGTTAAGATCGGTTTCTCTAAGCCAGATAAAGAGCTAGATGTCGAGATCTTTTTAGATGACAATATACATGGGATTTATGAGGATTTTAACGACTTAGCGATTAGGAGAATGAAGTGGCTTATCCCAACAAAATAAAAATTAGTTGGGAAAAACGGTACATAAAGATATAATTAGAGTTGTAAATCAGATCTAAAAAAACCAAGTGAGTAAAAAAATATATTTAAATAAGTCTGACTCTGTAACTTCTGCTATAGAGAAGGTAATAGGAGCCGACGATAACGATGTTGTATTGTATATTCCAAGAGATGCTCAAGCCGGCGAATCAAAGAAGAATCTAGAGCTTATCAAAAGAGAGGCAGATGCTGCTGGAAAAAATCTATTAGTTGAGTCAGTTGATGACAATATTCTATCTAGACTAAACGAGGTGGGGATAAAGTCCCTTAATCCATTTTTGGGAAGGGGGAAGAAGACGGTTTCTGATATTGTAAAAATTAAGCCTGGTAAATCTATTAGCCCTAAGGTTGATGAAGAGGCTGAAGAAGTTGAAGAAGAAGAGGAAGAGGTTGAAGGTGCCACAAAGAAGAAGAGAAAAACAAAGAAGACAAAAAAGGCTAGATCAACCAAGAAAGGGGGAGGTATGAGAAGACTAGCCATCTTGGCTCTCTCGGGAGTGATTTTAGCATTAGTGCTTTTTGGAGCCGTAGTCTTTTTGCCTAAAGCATCTATCTCAATAGCTCTTGAAAAGATGGAGCATGGATTTATCGGCAACCTTATTGCTTCACCAGAGATAGAGGAGAGTAGGCTCGAGGCCAACACAATCTATCTAAGGGGGGTAGCCCTTTCCGGTGAGAAGAATCTAACCAAGAGTTATCCAGCTACTGGGGAGGATTCTGTTGGGAGAAAGGCCAAGGGGATAATAACTGTATATAACAATTTCAATACTAGTCCACAAACATTAGTCGAGACTACAAGATTTGTAACTCCAGAGGGGAAAATATATAGAGCAGATAGAGACATAACTGTTCCTGGTGGGAAGATGGTTGATGGAGATTTGGTTCCATCGAGTATTAATGTTCCAGTAACAGCTGATCAGCCTGGTGAAGAGTATAATATTGGGCCAGTTGATATTTTTAGAATTCCTGGATTTCAAGGGTCTTCTAGATATGAAGGATTCTATGGTTTATCAAGCGCCGCCATGACTGGTGGATACACGGGTGAGGTAAAGGTTCCAACCGAAGACGATATTAATGTTGCTAGAAAAGATTTATCTAAAGCCCTAGAGGAACTTATTAAAACAGAGTTCTTAATTAACTTGCCTGATGGTATAGAGATTCTTGATGAGGGTCAGGATGTGGAGATAACAAAAGAACAGGTTAATAATGTTGTAGATGAGCAGGGGAACTTCTCAATAACCCTTTATGGGAGTCTCAGCCTAGTTGGGTTTAATGCGGACGAGCTGGTTTCTGTTTTTGAGGGGTACTTTGAAGAAGAAGCTGGCAAGGATTTGGCTATTTATGACTATTCTACAGAGTTTGGAGCAGTTGAGGTTGATGGAGACGGTGTTTCTGCCGCAATTAGCTTTGATTCTACCTGGGTAAACCCATTTAATAAGGAGGAATTTAAGGAAAAGATTAGAGGAATGACAGAAAATCAGCTTAGACAAGAGATATTTGCTTCTGGAGCCAAGTCGGGAGAAATTAGGATGTCTCCTTTTTGGGTGAATAGAGTTCCTCAGAGAAATAGTAGGATTACCATTGACGTTGATTAGTTCTATATGGTAATATCCCAATCGCGTTAAATGACAGTTGAAGGAATAATTCTGGAGGCCCTGCCAGGAGCTAACTTCAGGGTAAAGTTAGATGATGACAGGGAAATCCTGGCCTATTTGGCTGGAAAAATGAGAATTCGTAGAATTCGTATTTTGCCAGGCGACAAGGTCAAAGTTGAATTACCTGATGCTAAAAGCGAGCGCGGCAGAATTACATGGAGATTATGAAGGTAAGAGCTTCAGTAAAAAAGATATGTATAAGTTGTCAGACAATTCGCCGCAAGGGGCGTGTTTATGTAATTTGTAAGACTAACCCCAAACATAAGCAAAGACAGGGATAATGAGATTATTTGGTGTAAATATTCCAGATGAAAAGAGGGTAGAGATTGCCCTTACTTATGTGCATGGTATCGGTCAAGCTAGGGCAGAGAAGCTAGTTCAAGAATTAGGTTTTGATAAGAGCAAAAGAACAAAAGATCTTAGCCAAGACGAGATGGCTAAAATCAAAACTGCTATTGAGAGCAAATATAAGATTGAAGGAGAGCTTAGACAAGATGTAAGACAGGATATTAATCGATTAAAGAATATTAAATCATACAAGGGTATCAGACATTCAAGAAGATTGCCTGTGAGGGGACAGAGCACAAAGAGAAATTCCAGGACCATTAGAGGGAATGTAAGAAACACCATGGGAAGTGGTCGCAGAAAACTAACACTTAAGTAATATGGGAAAGAAAAAGATTGCAGATAAGGGGGCAGATGGATCAGCCAAAAAGGCTTCTCAATCGGTTCCTAAAAAGAGAGGGAAGAGGGCTGCTAGGAAAATTGAGGAGGGCCGCATTTATATCAACTCTTCATATAACAACACCGTTTTAACTGTTACTGATGAAAATGGTGATGTCATTGCTTGGTCTAGTGCTGGTTCCATGGGTTTTGCTGGGCCTAAGAAAGCAACCCCATTTGCAGCTTCTAAGGTTGTTGCTGGCATAGTTGAGAAGTTGAGCAAGAACGGGCCTAATAAGATTCATATATATGCTTCTGGAATAGGGCCGGGAAGAGATGGTGCAATCAGATCACTAGTTGCTAGTGGATTCGAGCTCCTTTCTATTAAGGATATAACTCCAATAGCTCACAACGGTCCAAGACCAAGAAAACAAAGAAGAAATTAGTATGCCAAAGATTTTAGAAAAAAAGGAAAGGAGCCTAGGAATTAAGCTATCTCGTAAGGGAGAGAGGGCTAATTCACCAAAGGCTGCTTTGGTGCGTAAGCCATATAAACCAGGTCAGCATGGAAGGAGATTTGGAAAGATGAGTGAATTCGGTTCTCAGTTAAAGGAAAAGCAGAAGATTAAGTTCAGCTATGGGGTCACCGAGAACCAACTTAAGAAAGTATTTAGAGAGGCCGATAAGGGTTCCCACAAGGGTGTTTCGGCAGATGAAGTGGTTATCGATAATCTTGAGAGAAGGTTAGACAACGTGATTATGAGACTTGGCATCACAGAAGGACGATCAATGGCAAGACAGATGGTTTCACATGGACACTTTATGATAAATGGCAGAAAAGTAAGGGTGCCATCATATAGAGTTAAGGTCGGAGATAAAATATCAATAAGGCCTCAGTCTAGTGAAATTACATATTTCACTGATCTGAAGGACAAAATAAAAAAATACGAGCCACCAGTCTGGCTAAAACTAGACAAAGCTTCGCTAGAAGGAGAGGTGGTGGATACACCAAAGGATATAGACGCTCCTTTTGATGTAGGTTTAGTCGTCGATTTCTATTCAAAGAAATAATAAAAATAACATGGATTACACATACTTAAGTGATACGGTAAAGATTAAGAAGATAGAGGAAGATGATCGCAATGGGTCCTTCGAAATAGAGGGTCTATTTAGGGGTTATGGGCTAACTATTGGTAATGCTCTTAGAAGAACTCTTCTATCATCATTGCCAGGAGCAGCTATAACAAAATTCAGAGTAAAAGGAGTTGGGCATGAGTTTACAACAATTCCGGGCGTTGTTGAGGATGTTATTGAGATTTCACTGAATCTCAAAAATATTAGGTTTGTCTTCAATGCAGATGGTCCACAGGAGGTAACCCTAAAGGTTAAGGGAGAAAAAGAGGTAACAGCAGCTGATATTAAGGGAGATGCTTTGGTTGAAGTTAAAAATCCTGATGCTCACATTGCTACCATCACAGATAAATCTACAGAGTTAGATATTGTATTTACAGTAGAGAAGGGGCTAGGATATGTTCCTGTAGAGAGCCAAAAGAATGATAGGTTGCCAGTTGGCACGATTGCTGTAGATGCAATTTTTTCACCAGTACTAAATGTTAACTTTCAGATTGAAGATATGCGTGTTGGTGAGAGAACCGACTACAATAGAATTATTATGGAGATCGAAACTGACGGAACAGTTTCTCCATCAAGTGCTCTCCACAAAGCGGCTAACATCTTGATTGATCACTTAAACAAAGTTATCAATATAGAGGTTAAAGAATCTTCTGAGGAGAAAAAGGCAGCGAAAGTAGCTGAAAAGAAAGAAGATAAGAAATAAGAAAAATGAGACACGTTAAGAAAGGTCGAAAATTTGGTTTGATGGCAGGTAAGAGGAGAGCCTTTTTAAGGATTCTTATGCATCATTTGGTGATGGAGGAGAGTATTACAACCACAGAGGCTAGGGCAAAAGAGATTAGATCTGACCTAGAGAAGCTAGTTACTCTAGCTAAGAAGCAAGAGTTAGCTAATTTGAGGTTACTAATGAAGAGGATGCCAAAGCCATCAGCCTACAAGCTATATCACGAGCTTGGTCCAAGATATATTGATAGGCCAGGAGGCTATTTAAGGATTAAGAAGACGGGTGAAACTCGAAAGAGGGATAATGCTAAAAAGGCCATAATAGAATTTGTTTAACATGAAGCATACTTTTGACGCATCAGATAAACCACTTGGAAGATTAGCTACAGAGATAGCTTTTATCTTACAGGATAAAAATACGCCACAGTATGAGCCTAGAAAGGCTGGAGAGAATGTGGTTGTTGTTAAAAATATTGAAAAACTAAAAGTAACTGGTTCAAAAGCTGATCAGAAAATTTATTATAGACACAGTGGGAAGCCAGGAAATCTTAGAAGCGAGACTTACAGTCAGGTTTTTCAAAAATACCCAGAGAGGATTTTAATAAGTGCCGTTAGGGGCATGTTACCAAGGAACAAGCTATTGAAAGATAGGCTAAAGAGGTTAGTAATAGAAAAGTAAAATGGCAGATAAAGATAATAAATATTTTGAGGGATTAGGAAGAAGAAAGACGGCTATCGCTAGAGTGAGATTATTTCCGTCTGCAAAAGCAGGCCAATTCGTCGTCAATGGAAAAGATTATAAAGAGTATTTTAGTATCTTAAGGAATCAACAGAGTGCAGTGGCTCCATTTAAGATCCTAGATGCTACCACTAAGAAGGGTGCTGGAGTAGAGGTTAAAGTCTACGGTGGTGGTAAGACGGCTCAAGCAGAAGCAATTACTCTCGGACTTGCGAGATCTCTGGTAAAATTTAATGAAGATTATAAAAAGCAATTAAAACCTTTTGGATATCTAACAAGAGATCCTCGGAAGGTTGAGAGGAAGAAGTTTGGTCTTAAGAAGGCCAGAAGAGCTCCTCAGTGGAAGAAGAGATAATGAAACGGAAAATAACCAAAAGACACCTAACTCTATCAGCAGGGTCTTTCGCTACCTTTCACCTGTTTGCTTCTTGGAATGATTGGTATAGAAGCTCTATGGCTTGGGTTGATATCCCTATTCATTTTCTTGGAGGGGTATTAATGGCAGCTATTTTCTATTGGTTTTTTCATAAACATCCTAACTATTTTGATGTGGATAGAAACTTTTGGGTTACTTTGGCTTTTGTCATGGGGTGGGTGGCTTTAACTGGTGTAGCGTGGGAGTTTACTGAATACCTAAATGACATTCTGGTTAATAGTTACAATTTCTCACTCAATATTTTACAGTTTGGGCTGAAAGATACTCTTGGAGATTTATTGTCTGACCTTACGGGTGGGCTGGCTTTAGCCGTATTGATGCGGTTAAAATACCATAAGTAGATATGTTAAAAACATCAAAGCCCTATTTGTCGGTAATAATACCGGCTTATAATGAAGTTAAGAGACTTCCTCTAACACTTATTGATATCGATAAGCATCTTTCCAAGGTCAATTTTAGTTATGAAATTGTGGTTGTTGATGATGGTAGTATTGACGGGACTCATCAGCTAGTAAACAAGTTTAAAAAATTAATTCCTAACCTCAAGTTAATTAGGTACGAGAATAACCAAGGGAAAGGCAATGCGGTTAAGGTTGGCATGACTCAGTCAGAGGGTAGGTATAGAATTTTTACCGATGCGGATAACTCAACTTCTATTGATCAGTTCGAGAAGATGATTCCTCACCTTAAGGCCGGAGCAGATATTGTTATTGGCTCAAGAGATATAAAGGGGGCCGAGATGGTACCACCGCAATCTTTGTTTAAGAGAATTCTTGGGAACATGGGGAATCTTTTTATTCAGATATTGGTTTTGCCTGGTATATGGGATACCCAATGTGGTTTTAAGTGTTTCAGCGATAAGGCTGCGATGGAGATTTTCCCAAAGCAGAAGATAACTGGGTGGGGGTTTGATATAGAGGCCCTATCTCTGGCTAAAAGGTTGGGGTATAAGACAAAAGAGATCCCAGTTTTGTGGGTAAATGATACTCAGTCTAAGGTTGGAGCATCGGCATATATCAAGGTGCTTTTAGAGACGGTTAAGATAAGAATTTGGTTATGGAGAGGGGCTTATGGAATTAAATCTTAGGTAGGCTTTACTCGGGGTGCTTTTAACTGTAGAATGTGCAACATTGCTTATGGATTATTACTTTACTAAAGAAAGATTAAAACAGCTTGAGGAGGAGGTTGAGCAACTCAAAACTGGAGGGAGGCAAGAGGTCTCCGATGAGCTTAGATCATCCAAGGAATTGGGTGATTTAAAGGAGAATGCTCAATATATTGAGGCTAAAGAGGCTCAACAAAAGTTGGAAAAGAAGATTAATGAATTAGAGCAGATGATTAGGAATGCTGTCATTATCGATGACAAGAGGATCAAGAAGGATAATGATGAGGTTCAGGTTGGCTCAACCGTTGAGGTTTCAAAAAATGGTGAAAAGAAGGAGTTCTATATAGTAGGAAGTAACGAGGCAAATCCTCAAGAAGGATTTATCTCCAACGAGTCTCCTATCGGCCAAGCTTTGGTTGGAAGTAAGGAGGGAGATGAAATCTCTTTAGAAACTCCTAAGGGATCTGTGAAGTACAAGGTCCTGAAGATCAGCTAGCTCTCTAGGGGGTTCTAATATGTTAGAATTTACCTATAAATGGTAATTTATTTTCATGCTTGATCGTATTAGGAATGAGAGACTAAAAAAATTAGAAAGGCTGAGAAGAGAGGGGATTGATCCCTTCCCCTCAACAGTTAAGAAACACCTTAATATAGGGGGAGCTTTGAAAGATTTTATTGCTCTTAGCAAAGAGAAGAGAAGTGTCTATTTGGTTGGCAGGATTAGATCCCTTAGAGACCAAGGGAAGATCCTCTTTATCGATATTGATGATGGAACCGGATCGATTCAGGTCTTTGCTGATAAAAAGGAGCTTAAGAACTTTGAGATGTGGAAGGAGACTCTCGATATGGGCGACTTTATTGGTGCCAAAGGGACTCTCTTTAAGACTAAAAGAGGAGAGAAGAGCATTAAGCCAAAGAGCGTAGATATGCTTGCGAAAACTTTAAGGCCACTGCCTGATAGCTGGTATGGATTGAAGGATGTTGAGGAGAGATTTAGGAAGAGATATTTGGATTTAATATTAAATGAAGAAGCCAAGGAGACCTTTATCTTAAGGAGCAATTTAGTTAAGCAGATAAGAGAGTTTCTTTGGGAGGAGAGTTTTATGGAAGTTGAGACTCCAATGCTTCAGCCTATTCCAGGAGGAGCTTTAGCTAGGCCATTCAAGACTAGGCATAATGCCCTAAAGCAGGATTTTTATCTTAGAATCGCTCCAGAGCTTTATCTAAAAAGGCTTCTGGTTGGGGGTATGAATAAGATTTATGAAATTGGGCGAGTTTTTAGAAATGAGGGTATGGATAGAGAACATAACCCAGAATTTACGATGCTCGAGCTTTATTGGGCATATCAGGACTACGAGGGCCTAATTAAGTTTACTGAGAAGATGCTCAAGCCATTTGTTAAAGAGAAATGGCAAAGGATTAGTTATAGGGATGCATTTAAGAAATATGGAAAGATTGATTTGGATAAGGTTAAAAACAAGGAAGAGATAGATGATGTATTTAAGAGAAAGGTGCGTCCTCATCTTAAAAAGCCAACGATAGTCTATGATTTGCCTAAGGCAATCTCACCTCTTTCTAAGTCTAAGGCTAGTGAGCCAGAGTTAACAGAAAGATTTCAGTTCATTCTTGAGGGCACGGAGATAGTTAATGGTTTTTCTGAATTGAATGATCCTATAGACCAAAGAGAGAGAATGGAGTATCAAGAAAAACTGTTTAGAAAAGGCAATGAAGAGGCAAGTCGCTTGGACAAAGACTTCATAGAAGCTTTAGAATATGGAATGCCCCCTGCGGCAGGGTTGGGAATGGGTATAGATAGATTAGTCGCCCTTATTACTAAAAGGGAGTCTCTTAAGGAAACTATTCTTTTCCCAACATTAAAAAATAAGGAATAAGATGTTAGATCCAAATTTTATTAGAGAGAATAAAGAGGTTGTGGCTAAGGGAGTTCAAAAGAGGGGAGGATCGCAGTCTTTGACTGAAGATTTTATTAAAACCGATGAGTCCTGGAGAAATCTTATTACTGAGGTTGAGGGATTGAGGGCCGATAAGAATAAGCTTGGGAAGGATGACAGAGAAGAGTCAAAAAAACTTAAGGAAAGGATCAAAGAGATAGAGGATAAGCTCAAGGATATTGAGAACAAAAGAATTGAGTTTCTTTCTAAAATTCCTAATGTGCCGGAAGAGAGAGCTCCTGTTGGTAAAGATGAGGAAGAGAATGTAGCTATAAGAGAGGTTGGTAAGCCAACCAAGTTTTCTTTTGATGCTAAGAGCTATCTTGATCTTGCCCACAACATGATCGATATAGAGAAAGCTGCTGAGGTGTCTGGGAGTAGGTTCGCATACATTATGGGTGATTTGGTGCTGCTAGAATTCGCTCTTGTAAGGTTTGTTTTTGATAAGTTAAGTAAATATGGATTTGTCCCAGTGGTTCCCCCAACTTTGATCAAGTCAGATGTGATGAGGAAGATGGGTAAGACTAAGTTTATAGAAGAGGGAGATGCTTTCTATGTAAGTGAAGACGATCTCTATTTAGTAGGAACGGCTGAGGATACAATTGGTCCTTTGCACATGAACCAAACCTTAGGTAAAGAGGATCTTCCAATTAGATACGTTGGTTTCTCAAGTGCATTTAGAAGAGAGGCAGGATCATATGGAAAAGATGCAGGTGGAATATTGAGAGTTCACCAATTTGATAAAGTTGAGATGTTCTCTTTTACTGAACCAACGAAATCTATTGAAGAGAATGACTTTTTGCTAGAGAGGCAAGAAGATATTATGAAAGATTTAGGCCTTCCTTATCAGGTTGTTCATATTTGTACTGGAGATATGGGCTTTACGGCGACTAACCAGTTTGATATTGAGACTTGGATACCAAGTGAGGGGAGATATAGAGAGACTCATTCTTGTTCAAATACAACAGATTACCAAGCAAGGGGGCTTAATATTAAGTTCAACCCTGGAGATGGTGAGAAAACAGAGTATGTCCACATGCTTAACGCAACCGGTCTTGCTATAGGAAGAACTCTAATAGCTATTATTGAGAATTATCAGACTAAAGATGGAAATATAATGGTGCCTAGGGCCCTAAAGAAGTATGTTGGTAAAAAAGAGATCAAAGGCCTACAGGCTTCTAACTAAAATAGCTTTTTTATCCTCTTTGGTTTTGCTAATAGGAGGTCTAATTTATCTATTCTTTTTCTCCGATATATTTAAGATTAAAAGTATCGAGGTTGAGGGCAGAGAATTGGCTCCCGATGTTGATCTTGGTGAGGTTGGAGAAAATATTCTATTTTGGAAGTTGAATCAGGATAATTTGCCATCCCTAGTTGAAAGCGTAGAGGTTGATAAAAAGTATTGGGATGGGAGCGTTTTAGTTACCTTCAATGAGCGAGAAAAATACCTTATATGGTGCTATGAGATTGATAGAAGTTGTTATTGGGTTGATAGGGATGGATTGCTGTTTTCTGGTGCTCCTGATTTAAGGGGTCCGTTGGTTTTCAAAATAGTTAGAGATCAGAAAGCGAGCCCTGTTCAGATTGGAGAGCAGGTTATACCTAATAAGATGTATGTGAATCTAGTAGCCGCTTTTGATTTTCTAGATAGGTACAATATTTCTGTAAATGAATTCGTTATAGAAGACATAGCTAGAAGAGAGGCTGTTGCTAGGGTTGCTGGAGATAAAGATATATATTTCAGCTTGACTGAGAACCCTGATTTTGGAGGGAGTGTCGTTAACTCTTTGAAGAAGTCTGGCGAGTGGAATCTAATTAGATATCTGGACCTAAGGGTTCCAGACAGAGCTTATTACAGTTTGTAGATAAAGATTGTTTTACCAACTATGGCGTAAGGAGAATGTGGGTTTTCCAACCAACTATAGCTATCTTGCGGAGGTCTTGTGTATCCAGGAGCTGTTGGGTTAACAGAGTTCTGAATGTGATTGATTGAGACGGCTAACCAATCTATATTCTCTAGCTTAGGGTTTCCCTTAGCAGAGTGCCAGGATACGAATTTATCACCGATATAATATTCTGGAGAGCTTGCGCCAAAGAAGTCTAAGGCAATTTTATCTATACCCTCTCTCTCTAAGAATGGCTCTAGCTTTTTCATATCTTGCCCCCAGTCATAGTTTGAGTCCGTCGCATATTGCCATCCGTTATCTATACCAACGATTTCGTTGTAGTAGGGAAGATAATTTGGGTATATAAGAAGCGATCCAGCAACAAACCAGATCATGAGGAAGCTGATTAAAGCGATTTTAATATTCTTATTGTAGAAACTTTCTTGAGTACAGGTTTTTATGCCCCTGAAGGTTAGGATGTATATAAGTGGAATGATTGGGATTAAATGCCTCACCCCTATATTAAGTGGGCTTGAGACGCTGTAGGCCACATATATAAGTATGAAGAGTAGGGCCGAGACTTCATATGTATTGGTCTTTAAGTAATCTAGAAATCTAGTTTTTCTTTTCTTAATTCCTTTTATCCCAGAGTAGATTCCATAATAAAGGGCATAGATAATCATAATAAGTAGAGGGATAGGTTCTTTTAGGATATATACGGTTGGGAAGTAGGTCGGATTACCAAGATTGTAAACCTGTCCCATGAAGTAGGACGTGTTTCCTCCACTAGATCTTTGAATAACCATAAGTAGCCCTAAGGCATATTGGGAGAGAGGTCTAATAAGCGGCTTATCTGCACCCCAAAGAGTTAACCTTGCTAGACAATCTACTGGCCCACATGGGCCGTCCTCAAGATCTCCTAGTATATAACTGGTGTCCGCTAGCTGCTTTTCTGGGGGATAGCCAGCTGTTGTTAGGAGATAGGCTGGATAAATAACTATAGCCCCAATCATAAATATGAGGATTAATTCTCCGAATCCTGAGAAGAACTTTTTAGATATAGAGGAGAGAGATCTCCCCTTATTCTTAAGGATATCTATGAATAGATATATAAGGATTAGGAATATAAAATGGCCAACTAAGATAGCAGATGAGAATTTCATTAATTGGGCTATACCAAAAGTTATTCCTGCGTAGATAAGATTCTTTTTTGTAGGTGAGACTATGTATCTGGTAAAGAAGTATAGTGATAGGATTATTCCAAAAGCTGCTCCGACATCTGTTGTCACATAATGTCCGTGAGCCAAGATATTTGGGGTAAATGCAGTTGCTGCTGTTGGGAGGAGGGCCCACCACTGTCCCATAATCTCTTTTGACCACAGATATATAAGAAAAGTTAAACCTAGAGCTAAAAGAATGGGGAAAAGTCTTGACCAGAATATGATTGCATCCGCATCGTTACCGCTTTCATATAGGAATAGGCGACCCATATCCCACTGGGCGTTAGTCTCATTTTGCCAGTATGTTGATTCTGTTGGGAAGTCGAGGTCCATAAATAGCAGAGGAGTGGCTGCTAGGAGTTTGATAATAGGAGGGTGCTCTGGATTCAATCTATAATCTAAATACTTTGCATATCCATACCCTGATGGTATGTGTGCGAGTTCATCCATAGTGGCAGCCTCATTGAAAGAGGAACCAATCATAAGAAGGGATGAGGAGATTAGAATAAGCCCCAGTATAACTTTCGGAATTTGAGCCTTCATTATAGTAAAATTATATCACTATGAGAGAAATAGTTTGGACAAAGCATGCCGAGTATAAGATGAGAGAATATAGGCTCTCAGAGAGCAGAATTAGGAGGATAATAAAGACCCCTGCGCGTATCGAGGAGGGGATTGCCGAGAATACAATTGCTCTAATGCAGCCTAATGGTAGGGGCAAGGGAGAGCATGAGATATGGGTTATGGTCTCAGATGCCGATGATAAGAGAAAGGTGGTCTCTGCTTGGAGATATCCCGGAAGGACGAAAGAGGGTGAAGCCTTGCCAAAGGCAATACTAGACGAGTTTAATAAGATTACTCTCTAAAGATTCATTAGAGTGATCGTCAACTGTAAAACAGTTGCGAATGATCCCCACAAGAGATAGGGGAGAAGAAGCAGAAAGTTTATCTTAGACTTCTTAAAGAATTCCCACTCTAGACAAGCTAGGGTTCCCAAAACTATCAATATATCTACAAAAACAAGAATATTGTTTTTTGTTCCAAGAAGGATTGGGGTAAAAGCAAAATTAGCTAATAGGTTAAGAAAATAGATTAGTATCACATTTTTATCTAACCTGCCCTTTTTCCATAGGTATAGAGTGTAGATGAAGGATATTAGAATTAGGGGATATATTATTCCCCAAGCAATACCAAAGGCCCATTCAGGTGGTGCAAAGGATGGTTTATCTAGCATTTGATACCAGGGTTGGTAGTCATATTCATTCATACATTTATTATACCTCAGATTGACTAATCTCTAAAAGAATGGTTTATTCTATTCACGGTTCTTTATGGGAGGTATCATGCTTGATTTTGGTGACTTGGCAAGAAATCACTGGGAGGAGAAGAGCAATGCGGTTTCGATCGGGGAGGAGATCTTTCTCAAGTCTCTCGTCTCCGCCGCAGTGACGTTCATCCTGCACGTCCTTTGGGTCGTGTTCGATGAGCGGACCAGTCTTCACTGGAGCTGGTTCTTCATTTTCTGGGGAGGGTGGCTTCTGGTCTTCACTTTTGTGGAGGCGGTTACCAGAAGGAGTGAGAAGAAACTTCTCGATCGGTCAGACTGAGGCTCCGGAGCACAAGGGCTTTGTGTAACGGAGCTTTTGTGTTTTTATGCTTGCCACTTTGGATACTATATATGTAAACTGTTTATATACCCCCTTATAGAGTACAAGAAGGGGGAAGTTTTTCATGTTCAAATTAATTTCTGATAATAAGCCAGCAGGAGATCAGCCAGAAGCCATAGAAAGCTTGGTGGATGGATTAGAAAAAGGTTATAGAGACCAGGTTCTTTTGGGTGTTACGGGTTCTGGGAAAACCTTTACCATGGCCAATGTTATTAATAAGACTCAGAGAGCCACTTTAGTTATTGCACACAATAAGACTTTGGCAGCTCAGCTTTGTAACGAATTTAGATCTTTTTTCCCAGAAAATGAAGTCCACTACTTTGTTTCATATTACGACTACTATCAACCTGAGGCATATATGCCGGGGAGTGATACATATATATCAAAAGAAGCTCAGATCAATGATGAGATTGACAGGTTGCGTCATGCCGCGACCACAGCTCTTCTAACAAGAAAGGATGTCATAATAGTAGCCTCTGTATCTGCAATATATGGACTGGGGACCCCTGAGATATATAGAGAGAATATTGTTCATCTAGAGGTGGGGGATGAAGTTCAAAGAGAAGAGCTTGGGAGAAGCTTAGTAGCCAAGCAGTTTACTAGAACCAATGCAGACTTAAAAAGAGGGACGTTTAGATTGACTGGAGATAACTGGGAGATCATGTCTGCTCACGATGACGTCATCTATAACCTTGTCATGGATGAGGGAAAGATCAAGGAGATATATATAATCGATCCAGTTAAAGGTTTTAGCTATGAGAATACTCCTAGAGTTGACGAGGTTAATATTGCTCCAGCAAAACACTTTATAACACCTGATCAGGATAGAGAGAGGGCTGTTAAGGCAATTAAACAAGAGCTTAAAGAGCAGCTCAAAAAGCTAGAGAAGGAAGGGAAGCTTATAGAGTCAGAGCGTCTTGAGAGAAGAACCAAGGGAGATGTCGCGATGATCCGTGAGGTTGGATACTGTAATGGAATTGAGAACTATTCAAGACATCTCTCTGGAAGAGAGCCTGGGGAGGCCCCAAGTACGCTAATAGATTATTTTCCAGAGGACTTTCTTCTTTTTATCGATGAATCACACGTGACGGTTCCTCAGATTGGAGGTATGTACGAAGGAGATGCTTCAAGAAAGAGGACATTAATAGAACATGGGTTTAGGTTGCCTTCGGCGGCAGATAACAGGCCTTTGAACTTTGAGGAGTTTGAGAAAAAGATAGACCAGGTTATATATGTATCTGCTACACCCCGTCCATATGAACTTGAGAGAAGTAAGAATACGGTTGAACAAATAATCAGGCCAACTGGTTTAGTTGATCCAAAGATTACAGTCAGGCCTGCTAGAAACCAGATAGAAGATCTTATCCCAGAAATTGAGGGGAGGGTTAAGAAGGGCGACAGGGTGTTGGTTACCACTTTAACCAAGAAAATGGCGGAGGACTTGAGTGACTATCTTCACGATATGAAGTTTAAGGTTAATTATCTCCACAGCGATGTGGACACCCTTGATAGAATCAGAATTATAACTGGATTAAGAAGGGGAGAGTTTGATATTCTGGTTGGAGTTAACCTACTAAGAGAAGGGTTAGATCTTCCCGAGGTATCATTAGTAGCAATTCTAGATGCTGATAAGGAAGGCTTTTTAAGAAGTGAGACGGCTTTGGTCCAAACTATAGGTAGGGCTGCTAGAAATATTGATGGAGAAGTTCTAGTCTATGCAGATAATGTAACTGGTTCTCTGCAGAGAGCTATTGGAGAAACTGAAAGAAGGAGAGCAATACAGCTAGAGCACAATCGTAAGCATAAAATAACTCCTAGAACCATCATTAAGAACATCCAAGATATTCTTCCAGAGCTTGAGGAGAGAAGGAAAGAGGTTGGTGAGATATTGAAATTGGAAGAAAGTGCTTTACCGAAATCTAAGAAAGTTCTAGAGGAAATGATTAAAGACAAAGAAAGAGAAATGAATGATGCAGCAAAGTCGCTAGACTTCGAATTAGCCGCGATATTAAGAGATGAGATACGATTGCTCGGCGAGCAGTTAAAACATTTCAGTAAAAAAAATGGCTCGAGATAAGATAATCATAAAAGGTGCTAGAGAGCACAATCTAAAAAACATTAATCTAGAGATACCAAGAGACAAGATGATCGTCTTCACTGGTCTTTCAGGTTCGGGAAAATCTTCCTTAGCTTTTGATACCATTTTCGCAGAGGGACAGAGGAGATATATAGAAAGTCTTTCGGCATATGCAAGACAGTTCTTGGGGAGGCTTGATAAACCTGATGTAGATGAGATTGAAGGACTTTCACCTGCAATCTCTATTGATCAAAAGGCCCACTCATCAAACCCGAGATCAATTGTGGCTACCATAACAGAAATCTATGATTATCTGAGAGTTCTTTTTTCAAGAGCTGGTGTTCCGCATTGTCCGATTTGTGGAGATGAAATTAGGAATATGAGTCAGAGTCAGATAGTAGACGCCATCATAAGTGCTATATCTCAATATGAGGGCACAAAGGAGCTGGCTATTATGGCTCCAGTTGTTGTTGGTAGAAAAGGAGAATATTACCAACTCTTATATGATCTTCTTGGTTCTGGTTTTTCTGAAGCTAGAGTTGATGGAGATTTTATGTCTTTGAGGGATAGGATAAAGATGTCTAGACACAAAAGGCATGATATTGATCTGATTGTAGATAAGTTCTCTGCAAAGATCGATTTTAGCGATAAGGATGCCAGAATAAGACTTTCTGAGGCAGTTGAATCTGCTCTCAAGTATGGGAATGATTCAGTGAAGATCCTATACAGCAAGACATTAAGTGGAATATATGCCGGTCAGACCAGGAAGAAGAATGAAGATATCGAGATAAGTTTCTCGGCTAGATTTGCTTGCCCAAGAGACAATTTTTCTTTTCCAGAGATTGAGCCAAGGCTTTTTTCATTCAACAGTCCCTATGGTGCCTGTGAAGAGTGTCATGGATTGGGGACAGAGAGCCTTTTTAGTGAAAAAATTTGTAAAGAGTGCCTTGGCAAGAGGCTAAAGCCAGAAGGCCTTAGTGTTACTTTGGTTGATAGGAATATCGCTGAGATTACAGCGCTCTCTATCTCAGAGGCAGTAGACTTTGCAGAGAATCTTTTAGATAAACTTCCTGAGACTCAAAGAGAGATTGCCGAGACTCCCTTGAGAGAGATTAGATACAGGCTTAAATTTATGAACGATATAGGTCTTGATTATCTAACCTTAGACAGGAAAGCCGGAACTCTTTCTGGCGGAGAGGCTCAGAGAATAAGGCTTGCTTCACAAATAGGATCTAGACTTGTTGGTTCTTTGTATATTTTGGATGAGCCGACGATAGGTCTTCACCAGAAGGATAATGCAAAGTTGATTAAGACTCTCCAGGACTTAAGAGACCTTGGAAACACCATAATCGTTGTTGAGCATGACGAGGATACGATTAGGAGCTCTGACTATCTTGTAGATATTGGCCCGGCTGCCGGTATTCATGGAGGGGAAATTGTGGTTCAGGGTGAAATACCTGAAATATTGAATGATAAGAGTAAGAAGTCTTTAACCCTCGATTATCTACGAGGAGATGTAAAAATCCCTATCCCAGAAAACAGAAGAAAGGTTAAAACCCCTGGAGACTTTTTAAAGATTAAAGGAGCGACACAGAATAATCTCAAGAATTTAAATATAGAAATTCCCCTAAGGAAGTTCACTGCCGTTACGGGTGTCTCTGGTTCTGGAAAGAGCACTTTAGTCTACGACGTTCTATACAAGGCTTTGGCTAACAAATTTAATAGGGCTAAACATAAGCCTGGAAAGTATAATGAGATTACTGGCTTAGAGTATATAAATAGGGTAGTTAATGTTGACCAATCTGCCATTGGGAGAACTCCAAGATCAAATCCAGCAACATATGTCGGTGCGTGGACATATATAAGAGAACTGTTTGCCGCCACACCCGAGGCGAGATTTAGGGGATGGAAGCCAGGGAGATTTAGCTTCAATGTTAAGGGTGGAAGATGCGAGAACTGTAAGGGGCATGGACAGATTTCTATTGAGATGCACTTTCTGCCAACAGTATATGTTAAGTGTGATATATGTAAGGGAACAAGGTTTGCTAAGGAGACGCTCCAGGTAACATATAGAGACAAAAACATTTATGAGATCTTAGAGATGACAATAGAGGAGGCTGCCAAGTTCTTTGAGGATATCCCTTGGGTTCACGAGAAGCTAAAGATTCTGGATGAGGTTGGTCTTGGATATTTGGGCCTCGGTCAATCTGCAACAACACTCTCTGGAGGAGAGGCTCAGAGAATTAAGTTGGCTAAAGAACTGGGAAAGAAAGACACAAGAAGAACAATATATCTTCTTGATGAGCCAACAACAGGACTTCATTTTGATGACATAAAGAAACTGCTAGTTGTTCTTCAGAGGTTGATTGATAGGGGTAATACGGTAGTAGTCATTGAGCATAACCTTGATGTTATTAAGAGTGTCGATTGGGTTATTGATCTTGGTCCCGGTGGTGGTGAAAAAGGGGGAGATCTGATTGTTGCTGGCACACCCGAGATGGTGGCAAAAACTAAAGACAGCTATACCGGCCAATATCTAAGAGGGGTTCTTAAGTAAGATGGATAAAAAACAGTTATTAAAAAGTATCCCTAATAAACCAGGAGTTTATTTAATGAAAGGGGGTAGGGGTAAAATTATTTATGTCGGCAAAGCTGGGAGTTTGAAAAAGAGAGTAAGCAGTTATTTTCTTAAAGCTCATGATGGAAAGATAGAGAAATTAATTAGTGAGATTAAAAAAATTGACTATATAGAAACGGCTACAGCTATTGAGGCTTTAATCTTGGAGTCTCAGCTAATTAAGAAATACAATCCTCCATATAATTTTAAGTCCAAAGATGATACTAGTTTTTGGTATGTAGAGATAACAAAAGAGGACTTTCCAAGAGTTCTTCTTGTTAGAGGAAAGGATCTGGCTGAGAAAAAGGGATCCGAAACTTTTGGGCCTTTTACAAACGCCTCTGATTTGAGGGCAGCCCTTAGGATAATCAGAAAAATATTTCCATACAGCACTCATGATGAAAGTAAGATAGGGAAGGCTAGAAGGCCGTGTATTGATGCTCAGATTAATCTTTGTCCCGGAACTTGTGTCGGGGGAATTGATAAGAAGAGCTATGAGAAGAACATAAGGAACATAAGACTTCTTTTTAGAGGCAAGAAGGAAAAATTAATTCAGACTTTGGAGAAAGATATGTTGAAAGCTTCTAAGGCTTTGGACTTCGAAGAGGCCGAGATTCTAAAAAGGCAGCTTTTTGCTCTTTCACACATACAAGACATTGCTCTAATAACTAATCCGGATTTGAGCGGGCTTGATGACAAGAAGCCAAGAATTGAGGGGTATGACATATCTAATATATCTGGAGATAGTGCGGTAGGCTCTATGGTGGTTTTCTCTGGAGACAGACCAGTAAAGAATGCCTATAGAAAGTTCAAAATAAGGACGATTAATCAGCCCGATGATACGGGTATGCTCAAAGAAATGATCGAAAGGAGGGCCAATAGAATCCCTCCTACTGGGAATTGGCCTGCGCCAGACTTAATTTTGGTTGATGGTGGAAGGGGTCAAGTTAATGTAACAAAGGCTGTTCTAGAAAATGCGGGGATAAAGATACCGGTTGTGGGAATTGCAAAGGGGCCGACAAGAAAGAAAAACGAGTTTATAGGATCTATCCCAAAGGGAATTAGTGAGGAAACCCTAATCCGAGTGCGTGACGAGGCTCATAGGTTTGCTATTAGCTACCACAAGCAATTAAGAAGTGCTAATTTTATAAAAAGATAATATGTGTGGAATTGTTGGATACATTGGTAAAAGGGATGCTATACCAATCCTTATGGATGGACTTAAGACTCTTGAATATAGGGGGTATGATTCTGCAGGCTTAGTGGGATTTAAGGGTGAAGAGGTCGTTTTTGAGAAGGCTGTTGGGAGAGTTGCTAACTTGGATGAGAAGATTGATAAGCATGGTGGTTTTTCTGGGAATATTGGAATAGCTCACACAAGGTGGGCTACACATGGCGGGGTCACTGAGCTTAACGCCCATCCGCATACTGGGTGTAATCAGAATATATTTTTAGTCCATAACGGAATAATAGAGAATTATCAGAAGATAAAAGATAAATTGATAGAGACTGGCCATAGATTTTATTCTGAAACTGATACAGAAGTTTTAGCTCATCTTATTGAAGAGTTAAGAGACAAAGATAATATCCTCTTAGAGGATGCGGTGAGGTTGGCTTTGCAGAAAATAAAAGGTACGTATGGGCTTGTGGTGGTTGATAAGAGAAATCCATACAAGATGGTTATCGCTAGGAACTTTAGTCCGCTCATTCTTGGCGTGGGTAAGGACGAGTTTATTGTCGCTTCCGATGCTACTGCAATTTTAAGATCAACCAGTAGTGTGATTTATCTTAATGATGGAGAGATCGCTGTTCTGGAGCCTGACAAGTATAGAATATTTAATATTGATAATGAGCAGGTTGATAGAACTCCAGAGGAATTAGATTGGGACATAGAAACGGCTAAGAAGGGGGATTTCCCTCACTACATGCTTAAAGAGATATATGAAGAGCCGGAGGCTATTAAGAACTCAATTAGAGGAAGATTGGATTTAGAAAATGGTAAGGCAGTTTTGGGAGGACTGTCTTCTATAAAGGAAGATCTTTCTAAGATAGATAGGCTTCATATTTCGGCTTGTGGTACGGCTTATATTGCTGGCCTGGTTGGTGAATATATGATCGAGGAGTATGCGGGAGTTCCAGTTGAGGTTGATTACGCTTCAGAGGTTAGATATAGAAAACCTATTTTCGGGAAAAGGGATGCCATGTTAACAATTTCACAGTCTGGTGAAACGGCAGATACGTTAGCCGCGCTATATGAGGCCAAAGAGAAGGGAATATTAACTTTAGGTATTGTAAATGCGGTTGGTTCAACTATTAGTAGAGAAACAGGTGCTGGCGTATATCAACATATTGGCCCCGAGATAGGTGTCGCGTCTACAAAATCTTTTGTTTCTCAGCTTTCTATACTTGCCCTACTAACTGTGTATATAGGAAGAAAAAAGGGTATGTCCTTGGTTATGGGTAAAAGAATCCTAGATGAGCTAAGCAGGATTCCTGAAAAGATGGAGAGACTTCTTAAATTGAATGATGGAATAAAAGAGTTAGCGAACAGATATGCTGGATATAATAACTTTTTGTATATGGGGAGAAAATATAATTTCCCAATGGCTCTAGAGGGGGCTTTGAAGATAAAAGAGATTGCCTATGTCCATGCTGAAGGGTATGCATCGGGTGAGATGAAACATGGTCCGATCGCGCTTATAGATAAAAACTTCCCATCTTTAATAATTTGTCCTCAGGATAGTGTCTATGAGAAGAATATTTCTAATATAGAAGAGATAAAGGCTAGGGGAGGGATAGTTATAGCCATAGGAACGGAGGGAGATGATAGGATTCGCAACTTGGTAGATGATGTGATCTATATCCCTAAGACTCTAGAGATGCTTACTCCGATCCTTGTCTCTCTACCACTGCACTTGTTTGCTTATCACGTAGGTGTTAAAAAGGGATACGATGTTGACAAGCCAAGGAACTTGGCGAAAAGCGTAACAGTTGAATAAATATGAGTAAATTATCCGTTGGTATAGTAGGGCTTCCTAATGTTGGTAAATCAACATTATTTAATGCTTTAACAAAGCAGCAGGTTGTTGCCGCAAATTATCCTTTTGCTACTATCGATCCAAATGTGGGAGTCGTTTCTGTACCTGATGAGAGGTTGGATAAATTAGCTGAATTAAGTAGCTCAGAGAATAAGATTCCAGCAGTTGTTGAGTTCTATGATATAGCAGGTCTAGTTAAGGGGGCTAATAAGGGAGAGGGGTTGGGAAATCAGTTTTTGGCTCATATAAGAGAGGTTAAGATCATCGTACATGTTGTTAGGGTTTTTAAATTAGATGGTGTTATACACGTGGAGGGCTCTATAGATGGACTAAGAGACTTTGAAACTATTAATACAGAGTTAATCCTTAAAGACATGGAATTGCTGGATAAAAGGATTGATAGAGCGATGAAGGAGTCTAAGACTGGGGATAAGAGTAAGAAAGAAGAGTTAACCGTATTGGAGAAAGTTAAAGCAGCCCTCGATGAGGGGCAATTGGCACATACTCTTGGGGAGGAGATTTTGGGCAAAGAGGTTGTTAGTGAATTATCCCTTTTAACATCCAAGCCACAGTTAATACTTCTAAATGGTGATGAGAGTGAAGTAGGAGATAATTTAAAAAAGGCGATAGAAGAGTTAGGTTTTCAATATATGGTTGCTGATCTCGGGCAAGATGCTTCTTTGGGCAGGTTGATTAAATCGGCATATAAGTCTCTTGATCTAATAACCTTCTTCACAACTGGCCCAAAAGAAACTAGGGGATGGACCTTAAGGGAGGGTGGCAGGGCTCCTCAGGCTGGAGGGGTGATCCACTCTGACTTTGAAGATAAGTTTATTCGAGCGGAAGTTGTTTTATACGACAAGCTTGTTGAAGCTGGCAGTTGGGTCAAGGCGAAAGAGAAGGGCTGGATGCGGATAGAGGGCAAGCAGTATGTGATTCAAGATGGAGATGTCTTGATAATCCATCACAGTTAATTGTGATAGAATTTAGTTAATGGAAGAGGTTTTGAATTTATTTGAGGCTATTTCACCCATATTTATGTGGGTTATCTTATTAGGGTTAGTCATTTTTGTTGGTTTTATTAGCTCCGTACTCTCTTTTCATTGGAAGGAGTATTCAGTTGATGCCTTTAAGAGCAACAGGATGTTTAGAGGATATCTGTTTGTCTCTGGAGTATTACTTCTAGTAATGATAGTCGCTTTAATATTAATGCAATCATGATAAGGATGGATGAGGGCGAGAAGGTCCTTATGGAAATTAGAAGACATTGGTATGTGCTTATAACTGAATCGGCTATAGTGGGGACTTTCGGTATATTTCCCTTTTTTGCGCTACTCTCGGCTGTTGCCTTCGACCTACCAGAGAGGATGGTTTATTTAGTCTTATTCTTTAGTGTCGGTTGGCTCTTAGTTATGTGGTCAATATTTTTCATTATTTGGACCAACTATTATCTAGATGTTTGGATTGTTACAAATAGAAGGGTTATCGATATTGAGCAGTTCAGTCTTTTTAGTAGAGAGGTGTCAGAGTTTAGGTTAGATAGAGTCCAAGATATAACTATTGAGGTAAAGGGACTTTTAGCAACTTTATTGAAATTTGGTGACCTCTATTTACAAACTGCTGGTATGAGTAGGGAGTTTAAGATAGCTAAGATTCCCAATCCTTATGAGGCTAAAGACTTTATTATGGATCAAGTTGATAAGGCTCTAAAAGAGAAGAGTAGTCCTAACGGAGTTAACTAGATTGACTATATAGCTTATTTGTGGTATAAATAAGTTAGTACCCAAGGAGGGAATGACTTGGCGAGAGTGATCAGGGTAGAGGAAGAACGCTCCTTGGTGGAGCTTGAATGGAGCGGAATCACTATCACCTTTGAGGTGTTTGATGATTCTGATGGCCAGCTGAATGCTCGAGTTGTCGGGCGTGGGAAGATCTTTTCCACCAGGTCGAATCCTGGGGATACCGATATTCCCAAGACAGCTTTCTGGAAAATGCGTAGGCAAGCGCTTGCGATTATCGGAAGTCGTCGCAAGCGCACCCAGGGAAAGCTTTTCTAACGAGGGGGTAACGGGTAATGCCGACCCCCTCATTTCATTTTTGTATACTTAAGATATGAGTTTTAAAGAAAGGGTATTGAAAGTTGTATCTGTGATCCCCAAGGGGAGAACGTTGAGCTATAAGCAGGTTGCTGAACTTGCTGGAAGTCCTGGGGCATATAGAGCGGTTGGTAATATCATGAGTAAAAACAGAGATCCCAATATTCCTTGTCACAGAGTTATTAAATCAGATGGATCTTTGGGTGGATATGCCTTTGGTATAGAGAAGAAAAGACAGATTTTACAGAGAGAAAAGGCTATCTAACTTTTGCTCAAAAGCCTATTGTGTGGCAAATTTATTGATATGGAACAATTAATAGCCCAGAATGAAATGTTCTTTTTACTGGTTACCCTCTTATGGGTCTTGCCATGGAAGGGGTATGCGCTTTGGAAAGCTGCCCAAAGAGCGGATAAGGTTTGGTATGTTGCTCTATTGCTAGTTCAGACTCTTGGCTTATTGGAGATCATATATGTCTTCTATTTTGCTGACAGGCCAAGGAAGAAAGAGAAATCAGAGGAAAGTGAAAAATAGATTACTTGGAGGGCATGTTTCCGCCGCGGGCGGGTTAAAAAATGCCATTATTAATGGCGCGGCTATTGGGGCCAATGCTATCCAAATTTTTGGGGCCTCACCAAGACAGTGGAATGTTAAAGGTGTTGAGGGGAAAGGAGTTGATGAGTACAAGGAGGCTTTGGGAAAAAGTGATATAGAGGCAGTATATCTCCATGCCGCCTATCTAGTTAATTTAGCAACAGGCGATAATGAACTATTTGATAAATCTGTAGACAACTTAGCGGCTCACTACGAAATTGCTTCTGCCATAGGTGCGGATGGAATAGTTTTCCACATAGGTTCTAGCAAAGATGAGGATAGGCAGAAGGTTATTAAAGGGATTGCTTCTGGAATGAAGGAGGTTCTAAAGAGAGTTAAGACTGATAAAACTAAACTTATTATGGAAAACTCTTCTGGTGGTGGTGGAAAGATTGGAGATTCATTAGATGACATAGGGGATATATATAAGGAGGTTGGCTCAAAGAGAATTGGAGTTTGTATAGATACGGCTCATATATTTGAATCTGGAGTATTGGATTTTGAAAAGAAGAGCCTTAAAGATTTTTTTGATAGATTTGATAGAGAGATTGGGCTAGACAATCTAGAGCTTTTTCATATTAATGATTCAAAGACAGATTTCGGATCTTTTAGTGATAGACATGAGAACTTGGGCCAAGGAAAGATTGGTTTAGAGAAATTAGGGAATCTAGCTGCCCTTAAAAAGTTGCAGGGGAAACCTTGGATATTAGAGGTCCCTGGATTTGATGGGAGTGGGCCAGACAAGAAGAATATAAATATATTAAAGAGTCTTTTTGGCTTATAATATTTAAATATGGTTGAAACAAAAGTTAGTAAAGATAAGAGTGAGGGAGATATCCTTGCTATAAAGGCTAGGGATCAATATAAAACCGTGGACGAACTTATGAAAAAGAGTGAGTCTAACTCTGTTTATTACACTCTACTAGTCTTGTCGTCATCAATAATTGCTTTTGGACTTTTGTTAAATAACTCTGCGGTCGTTATTGGAGGGATGTTGGTGACACCTGTTTTAACTCCAGTTTTGTTTATCTCATTGGGAATTGTTATTAATGAGGTCGATTTGGTTAAGCGAGTGGGGATGTTGCTAGCGAAATCATTTCTTATTATCGGAGGCGCTGGATATCTTTCATCTTTGGTCTTTGGGGCGTCCGAGATGCCAATTCTTTTTGAAAATAGTATGAGGACAGCAGCTTTGTATTTCATGGTTGCTCTTGGGGCAGGAATCGCTGCTGGATTTGCTTGGACAAGAAAAGATGTTGTTGACGCTCTACCGGGAGTTGCTATTGCAGTTGCTTTGGTGCCTCCAGTGACAATGGTCGGTATCGGACTATTCTTGCTTAATTTCGAATTAGTTAGATTCTACCTATTCGCATTTTTGTTCAATATATTTGGGGTTATAGTTGGTGGGCTGATAGTCTTTTCTCTCTTAGATTTTTATAAGACAAAGAATAAGGTTCATAAGGAGGTTGAAGAATCTGTTAAGGAAGAAGAGAAGGCTAAGGCCAAGAAAAAGAAATAACTTTGATTATTGAGGTTTTAGTAAAACCTAAGTCTAAAGAAAGTACTCTCGAGAAATCGGGTGATTTTTATATAGCAAAAATAAAATCAATCCCTCATAAGGGTGAGGCTAATGAGGAGTTGATTGGACTGATTGCAGAAGAGTTTGGAGTTTTAAAAAGAAATGTTTCTATAAAAACTGGGGGGAGGGGAAAGAGAAAGCTGGTAGAGATCAGAGATTAGTTTTTTGTATAGGAGAATTTTGGACCAAGATTTTTTAGCTCCCATCTTTCGGTTATAATTAGTTTAATGTTCGATTTTCTAGGACCAGTTGATGCCATATCTGCTATAACCCTTCTTGTTGTGGCTGGATTTGGCTTATTTAAGTTAATTCAGATTTATACTCACAAAATATATCTTGGAAACAAGGACTATGTTGTTTTAAGGCTCAATCCAATTTCTTTGGGCAAAAGTGTGGACTCCTTTATAAAATCAATCAAGCCACCTTTTTCTTTTGAAGTTTCTATTCATCAGCTTGGTAAAGACGTCTCATATTACTTAGTTGTTCCAAGAAAAAGGGTTAAAGAACTTATTGATACTCCTGGGGTTGAAGAAGCTCATGAATATAGTGTTTTTTACTCAACAGGGCAACATGTAGGTGCATACATTAAGGGGATTGAGACTTGGCCAGATGTTGATTTGGATAGGATAGATTTCTCAAAAGTTAATGAGGTTGGTGAGGGAGTTACAATTCAGTTTTTGGTTAATAAAAGAACAAGGAAGGGGAATCTTGCTAATCTTAGGATCGCTGTTTCTGCTCCCTCTAGTTTCCAGGCCAACGAGATCATGGCTTCACTTAAGAACTCTTTTCTTAAATATAAGGTGGTTGAGACTAGTTCTATGGAGTTCCTAAGAGAAGTGAGTCTTAGAGAGTTCTCAGAGAAAGAGGGTATGTCTTGGCAATATTAGGTTGATATTTAATGAGAGAAGATTATAGAATAATGATGGAGCGGCAATGGTTACTCACTCAACACCGTAGGCTTAGGAGTATACCAGCTGCTCCTTTTATATTGTCTGATGTCTAATATGCATAAGATTAAGAACTTTGAGGTTTTAGCCTTTTCTCCAGAGAGAGAAGATGGACTAGCTATATTAGAGGCTGGGCTCGATGCTATTGATACGAGGAAGATTATTAGGAAGAAGGTCCATGTGGAAGAAGATATTCTATTTGCTGGGGGAACGACCTATAACCTGAAAGAGAAGAAGAGAGTTTTTCTAATAGGAGTTGGTAAATGTTCGATACGGGCCGCAGAGGAGCTCGAAGCCATTTTGGGAGAAAGGCTTGAGGGCGGGTTTATTTTAGATGTTGAGATTCCAGAAGGTTGTAGTTTGAAAAGGGTTCAGTATGCACAGGGGACCCATCCACTGCCATCACTTGAGAATGTTGATGCAGTTTTGAAGATGGTTGATATCTTAAAGGATCTTAATGAGGACGATCTGGTTTTAGTTATTATCTCCGGAGGAGGCTCAACCCTGCTTTGTTTGCCCGAAGATAGGAATAGGTGCTTGGAAGAGGCTCAGATCGTCAAAACGTTGATTGAAGCAGGCGCAGATATTAAGGAGCTCAATACTGTAAGAAAGCATTTATCTCTTGCTAGGGGTGGATATCTGGCTAAATATGCATATCCTGCAGAGGTCCTTGCCCTTATATTCTCTGATATACCTGGAGATGATCTTAGCTATGTTGCATCGGGGCCAACCATGATGGATCAGAGCAGGGTGGAGGATGCTTCTGAGGTTCTGGCTCGATATGACGTCTTGAGTAAATGTGATTTTGATGATTATGGTTTAGTTGAGACGCCTAAAGAAGAGAAGTATTTTAAAAATATTAAGAACATAATTGTTGTCTCCAATAGAGATGCTCTTTTGGCTATGAAAGAGGAGTCAGAGAAGAGGGGATATGTGACTAAGATAGAAACAGCTTCACTAACCGGAGATGTGGAGAGTGTGGGGGAAAGAATTTATGCTGATGCGATAAGCTCAAAAGAGGATGTTCTTTTGTATGGTGGAGAAACAACCGTTCATGTTGATGGTTTTGGCAGGGGGGGAAGAAATAGACATTTGGCTTTAGTGGTTTTAGATAATATTAAAGATCATGACCTATTTATCTCTCTAGCCTCTGATGGTTGGGATAATGGCAAGCATGCAGGAGCGATTGCTGATAGAATTACTTTAGATAAAGCGAAAGAGAAGGGTCTCGATATATCTGACTATAGAAGGAGAGATGATTCTGAAACCTTCTTTGAAAAAACGGGAAACTATATAGTAACAGGGAGGACGGGCTCTAACGTCTCGGACTTAATGATATTCTTAAAGAGTAATGAAAGATAAAAAGCTAATACTAAAAATGGAAGAGGTTGGTATCGAGGATACCGCCATCGTTGGAGGAAAGAATGCATCCTTGGGGGAGATGATAACCTCTCTTTCTAAAAAGGGTGTTCCTGTTCCCTCTGGGTTTATTGTCACAGCAGAGGCTTATAGACACTTTCTTAAGGAGGCTGGAATAGAAGATTTTATAAAAAAGACTCTAAAGGGGCTGGACACTCATAATGTTAAGGCACTAAGAGAGGTGGGAAAACAGATTAGAGATGCTATTAAAAAGGAAAAACTTCCTGATGATTTAGAGAAGGAGATAGAGATCGCGTACAGAAAGCTTGAGAAGAAGTATGGTAAGAATATTGATGTTGCTGTTAGGTCTAGCGCTACAGCAGAAGATTTACCAGGAGCAAGTTTTGCTGGAGAACATGAAACATATCTTGGTGTTAGGGGGGTAAAGGATATTATCGATGCTACTAGATCAGCTATGGCATCACTTTTTACGGATAGAGCTATCTCATACAGAGTGGATAAAGGATTTAAGCATATGGATGTGGCCCTTTCTGTCTCTGTTCAAAGGATGGTGAGGTCTGATAAGGGGTCTTCAGGAGTTATGTTTACGCTCGATACAGAATCTGGCTTCAAAGACATTGTTTTGATAAATGCTTCTTGGGGATTAGGGGAGATGGTTGTTCAAGGAAAGGTTACTCCTGATGAGTATCTGGTCTCGAAAGAGATGTTGGGGAAGGCAAAGGACCCTGTTATTTATAAGAGCTTGGGGGCTAAGGAGAGGAAGATGATCTACTCCAAAGGCGCGAAGGGGATTAGACCTCTTAAGACGGTTAACACAGACAGTAAGGAAAGAGATAGCTTCGTTCTAAGTGACAAAGAGATTTTGAAATTGTCTAAGTGGGGACTAATTATTGAAGAACACTACACCAAAAAACACAAAAAGTGGACTCCTATGGATATGGAGTGGGCTAAAGATGGAAATACTGGGGAGCTTTTCATTGTTCAAGCGAGACCAGAGACAATTCATGCAGATAGAGACTTCTCAAAAGTTAAAGAGTATATCCGCCTGGAAGATGGAAGAGTCTTAACCAGTGGGGTTTCTGTTGGGAGTAAGATCGCAAGCGGTAAGGCCAGGGTAATATTGGATGTTAAAGATATTGAGAGCTTTAAACCAGGAGAGGTTTTGGTTACAGATATGACTGATCCAGATTGGGAGCCAATCATGAAGATTGCTTCAGCTATCGTAACGGATAAGGGTGGGAGAACTTCTCACGCAGCTATTGTTAGTAGAGAGCTTGGTATTCCAGCTGTTGTTGGGACTTCAAATGCTACTAGAAAGATAAAGACGGGAGATATTGTAACGGTTGATACAGTTGGTAGCGATGGTCTAATAATGGAGGGAAAGCTTAAGTTCAAGACAGTGGAGCACAACTTGGAGAAGGTTGCGAAGCCTAAGACTAAGGTGATGATGAATATAGGAACTCCGGACACTGCTTTTGAAAAGTCATTTTTGCCTAACTCCGGGGTTGGTCTCGCTAGAGAAGAGTTTATTATTGCCTCTCAGATTGGGATTCATCCAATGGCTTTAATCGACTATCCAAAAATCCCAGCTAAACTCAAGAAAGAAATTGATGCAAGAACTAAGGGCTGGGATAACAAGGCTCAATATTATGTAGATAATCTTGCCTATGGAATAGCTAAGATATCAACAGCCTTTTACCCAAAGCCAGTAATTGTTAGATTCTCAGATTTTAAGACTAATGAATATAGAACTCTTTTAGGAGGAGATCTTTATGAGCCAGAAGAGGAGAATCCAATGATCGGTTGGAGGGGGGCTTCAAGATATTATCATCCGGACTTCAAGGAGGCCTTCAAGTTAGAGTGTCTAGCTATTAAGAAGGTCCGTGATGACATGGGCCTTAATAATACGATTCCAATGGTTCCTTTCTGTAGGACCCCTGAGGAGGGAGCAAAAACTCTTCAAATTATGAAGGAGGTTGGGCTGAAAACTAGATACGCCTCTAAGGTTAAAAAGGGAGTAATGCCGGTGTATGTAATGTGTGAAATCCCCTCTAACATTTTGAGGGCAGAAGAGTTTCTAGAGATCTTTGATGGTATGTCTATAGGATCCAATGATCTTTCTCAACTTATCTTGGGTATGGATAGGGATTCTGAAATAGTGAGGGACATCTCTAATGAGAATGATGAGGCTGTTAAAATAGCGATATCAGATATTATTAAGTTATCTAATAAGAAGAAGAGATATATCGGTATTTGTGGTCAGGCCCCTTCTGATTACCCAGATTTTGCAAAGTTTTTGGTTGACGAGGGGATACACAGTATATCCTTAACACCCGACACGATTGTTAAAACAACAGTCGATATTGCTAAACAAGAGAAAAGGAAAAAATGAGCAAGGTAGGTTTCTATGGCCTTGAGCCATGGCAAAAAGAGTATGCAGAAGAAAACTCGGATGTGGAAAAAGAGTTTTTTGATGAAAAGATTTCACCAGAACATCTTCCCAATGAGTCTGATGTAGACATCCTGTCTATTTTTGTGGATTCGAAGATAGATGGAGCTGTTATGGACAGATTCCCAAACCTAAAGTTTATTGCCACAAGATCAACCGGCTTTGATCATATAGATCTGGAGGAGGCAGAGAGGAGGGGGGTTAAGGTATCGAATGTTCCTTCTTATGGAGAGAATACCGTTGCTGAACATGCTTTTGCCTTAATCCTTTCTCTTTCAAGGAAAATCTATATGGCCTATAACAAGATTCGGGAAGATGGAGACTTTAGCTTTGATGAGCTTCAAGGATTTGATCTTAAAGGGAAAACATTAGGAGTTATTGGAACGGGAAGGATTGGAAAATACTCCATAAAGATTGCTAAAGGCTTTAGCATGGATGTTGTGGCCTATGACAAGTTTCCCAATGAAGAGATGGCTAAAGAACTTGGGTTTGAATACGTTTCTTTGGAAGATCTAGCTAAGAAGAGTGATGTCATAACCATTCATGTTCCATATAGTGAGGACACTCATCACATGGTTAACGAAGCTTTTCTAGATCAGGTTAAGAAGGGGGCTTATCTAATAAACACTAGCAGAGGCGCAATTGTTGATACGCAGGCACTAGTTTTTTCTTTGAAGGAAGGCCGCTTGGGAGGGGCTGGCTTAGATGTCTTTGAGGAAGAGGGGGTTATAAAGGATGAGTTAGACTTTCTAACCACAGGAAAACCAGATGGGCATGACTTGAAGACGATAATAGCTAACCATATTTTAATTGACCTAGATAACGTAATAGTAACTCCACATAATGCCTTTAATACAAGAGAGGCTATATTAAGAATTCTTGATACTACACTGGAAAATATTAAAAGCTTTGTCGAGGGTAAACCCCAAAACCTGGTTAGTTAATATGCCCAAAGTAGATTCAATTAGTGCTGAAAAAATTCTTAACTCTAGAGGAGATTGGACTATTAAGGTAAATGTAGTTTCAGACAAGGGCAATCAAGAGTCTTTCTCTGTACCTGAGGGGAAAAGTAGGGGGTCTATGGAGGCTAGGATTATTAATCCTGATAAGGCTATAGATCTTATTAACAAAAAAATTGCCAAGGAGTTTCGGGGATTTGATTTTACAGATCAGTCTAGGGTTGATGCTAGGTTGATTGAGCTGGATGGAACTAAGAATAAATCTAATCTTGGATCAAACACTATTTTGGGAGTTTCTTTTGCCCTGGCTAGATTAGCGGCCAAAGAGGAGGGTGTGCCTTTCTGGAAGTATATCTCTAAACTTTCTAAGGCAAAGGTTTCCGACAAAAAACCTCAAATTTTTGCCAACATGATTAATGGTGGGGTCCATGCTGACAACAATCTGGATATTCAGGAGTTTCTTCTTTTAACCAAGAACTCCACATTTAGAAAATCTGTAGAAAAAATTGTTAAGGTTTTTCAACAGATAAAGCTGGACTTAGAGAATACTACCTCAATTGCTGTTGGTGATGAGGGTGGTTTTGCGGTTAGTTTTCGAACAGATGGAGCAGCTATCAAATATCTTCACTCCTTTGCTAAGAAGAATAACCTCGGGGTTGGTATTGATGCAGCAGCGAATAATCTTAATTGGATAAACTTAAGGTCCAAAATGTTTTATAAAAGAATCCATAACAAGTTTGGAGTTTCATATATCGAGGATCCATTTAGAGAGAATGAAGCTCGCCACTTTTCTAAATTAGTAAGTAAATTCGGGAAGAGTTTGAGTGTCTCCGGAGACGACTTAACAGTTACTAGCAGTTCTTTAATAGAAGAGGCTCACCAGATGAGTGCTATTAATGCAGTTATAATTAAACCAAATCAGATTGGCACGCTAACGGAAGCTCTTGAGGCAGTTAAGCTGGCTAGAAAGTATGAGTATCAGATTATTGCCTCACATAGATCTGGAGAGACGAATGATACTTCGATTGTTGATTTTGCAGTTGGGATAGCTGCTGATGGTATTAAAATAGGAGCTCCTAATAGGGGAGAGAGAGTAGCAAAGTATAATAGGCTTCTTGAGATAGAGGGAGAATTGAAAGGTCGTAGGTAATATAACTTAATGATGCCAACAATTTCATTCTTTTTAGCTCAGATATTAGGTATTTACGTGATTCTAATGGGTGTGTCAGTACTCTTGAGGAGAGAGGAGCTTGATAAATCATTTAGGAAAATGTTCTCAAGCGGTGGCTTCACCTATTATCTTGGAGCACTAGTCCTGCTATTGGGGCTGTTCCTAGTCCAAATACATAATATTTGGGATGGTAGTTGGAGGGTCGCAGTTACGGTATTTGCTTGGATGGCTCTTCTGAAGGGAGCTGCAATAATACTTATTCCGTCTGACAAATTGGGAAAGATGATGGAGGGCTTAATGAACGCAAATCTTTTTAGGATATTAGCTTTCATCATCATAGCCTATGGAGCGTACATGGCTGCATATGGTTTTTCCCTCATTCCCTAGGAGATAGGGATCATTTTGGGGATAAAAGAAAACGCACCAGATTGGTGCGTTTTCTTTCTATCTGTGCTACTCCTATTTTATTTCGTAGGTTAGATATACCTCTATCTGATACTCTTCTGATCCTGGTTCGAGGCTAACGCTGCTATCTACACTATCTCCACCAAAACCATCTTCAGCCATCAGCATCCTTGGTTCGCCGTATGGATAACCATTTTCGCTAATGGAGATTAATCTTCCAAGCCTGAAGTCTCCGGCCTCAGCCATGGATTCGGCTTTTGATTTTGCGGCTGCTACAGCTTCTGTCCTAGCCTCATTTTCAACTTCGGTTGGGTTATCAACTGTGAAGTCTAGCTGGGAGACACTGTTGGCACCATTTTCTATTACTCCAGATAGGAGTTCTCCAGCACTTTCTATATCTCTAACCTTGACTGACAGGGAGTGGCTTACCTCATAGCCAGAAATTTTTGGTTCTGGGCAAGAGAAACTGTAACACTCTTTATACTCATAGTTAGGATAAAGGTTGTATCCAGACGACTTTACATCTTCAGATTTAATTCCAGAATCCTCTAGATATTTGGTTACCTGATTGCTCAGATTAGTGTTTTCAGCTTCTGCATCCTTGGCTGTTTCTGCCTGAGTGATAACTGAGAGGCTGAACTGAGCTATATCAGGAATACCAACTGCATCACCAGTTGCGCTAACGGTGAAGCTTCTGTAGTTTTCCGGATCTGACGACTTTGAAAATGAGACTGATGCATATGCGAATGCTAGCGCAGCAATGATCAGGCTCAGGCCCAAATAATTTTTTATTTTGTTGTTCATATTTAAATTATATATTTTTTGCTGTAAAAAAGCTTTGCTTTCATCTGAGGGGATAGTTATAATACTTGAGAATGAAGATCGATATTAAATCTAAAGATATTGAGCTTACCGAACCGCTAAGGGAGTATGTGGATAATAAGATTGGTGGTTTGGATAAATACCTTAAGAGATTTGATCCATCCCTCGTTAGAGCTGATGTTGAGGTTTCAAGACTAACAAAACATCATAAAACCGGAGATGTTTTCTATGCCGAAGTTAATTTGGAGCTTCCGGGAGGGTTTTTAAGAGCAACCCATAAAGACAAAGATATACGAATGGCTATAGATAAGGTGAGGGATGTTCTTCAGAGAGAAATTCGTAAACACAAAGACAAGATAGAGTCATAGGATGAGCCTTATTTCTAGTTTGAAAAAACGCTTCTCTGGGAGTGCAAAACTTCCAGCGGAGATAGATTTAATAAATGCCCTAGAGGAAGAGGTTTCTAGTTTGGATGACGGAGCACTTAGGGAAGAGGGGTTAGCGCTTAAGGAAAGAGCTAAGAAGGGGGAGAGCTTGGACGATCTTTTGCCAAAGGCTTTTGCTTTAGTCAGAGAAACTGCTAAGAGGAAATCTGGTCAAAGACATTACGATGTCCAACTTTGGGGTGGAATTGTGATGCACAGAACAGGAATTGCCCAGATGATGACTGGAGAGGGAAAGACTCTTGCAGCAACAGCACCTGTTTATCTAAATGCTCTTGAGGGAAAAGGGGTGCATGTTATAACAGTCAATGATTACTTGGCAAAGAGAGATGCCGTTTGGATGGGAGAGATATATGATGCCCTTGGCCTTAGTGTGGCTTGCCTTGTTCATGGAGGTGCATTTTTGTATGACCCTGAGTGGAAGGTTGCCAAAGAGGATGCAGAAGAGATCGATGAAGAGAGGGATACAGTGGGGAGCTTTAGGGTCCAAGAAGATTATCTAAGACCAATTGAGAGAAAACAGGCATATGCTTGTGATATTACCTATGGAACCAACCATGAATTTGGTTTTGATTACTTGAGAGATAATCTAAAGGCCTCGAAAGCCTCTCAGGTGCAGGGAGAGTTGAACTTTGCGCTTGTCGATGAGGTTGATTCTATCTTAATTGATGAGGCTAGAACTCCTCTTATTATATCCATGCCAGATGAGGGATCTTCTGAGTATTACAAGGTGTTTTCAAAAGCAGTTAACACATTGAAAGAAGGAGAGGACTATGAGGTTGATGAGAAGCTTAGATCGGTTGATATAACTGAGGTTGGAATAGATAAGATAGAGAAGGTTACGAAGATAAAAGATCTTTATGCGGCTGAGAATCTTAGGTTAGCTCATTATCTTGAGGCCTGTCTTAAGGCTAGGGCTTTATATAAAAAAGATCAGGATTATGTAGTTAAAAATGGAGAAGTTGTTATTGTGGATCAGTTCACAGGAAGACTCATGTATGGAAGGAGGTACTCTGCTGGACTTCATCAATCAATTGAAGCCAAAGAGAACGTATTTGTTAATGATGAGAGTAGAACCTTTGCTCAGATAACTATTCAGAACTACTTTAGGCTTTATAAGAGGCTTTCTGGAATGACTGGTACTGCTCTGACCTCAAGAGAAGAGTTCGATAAGGTCTATGGGCTAGAGGTTGAGGTTATCCCGACTAACAGAGATTTGATTAGGAAAGATATGCCCGATCAGATATACAAAACTTTGGATGCTAAATATAGGGCAATTGCTAAAGATGTTAAGAAGCTTCATGAAGAGGGGAGGCCAGTTCTAATAGGCACAGTCTCTATAGATAAGAATGAGATTGTGTCGAACTATCTAAAGAAAGAGAATGTTCCTCATGAAGTTTTGAATGCTAAGAACCACGAACGTGAGGGAGCCATTATCGCTCAGGCTGGAAGCGCTGGAGCCGTAACAGTCGCAACCAACATGGCAGGAAGAGGTGTAGATATTGTTTTGGGAGGAAACCCTCCAGACGAGAAGGAGGCTCAAAAGGTTAAAGATCTTGGTGGGCTTCATGTAATTGGAACAGAGCGCCATGAGGCAAGAAGAATTGATGATCAGTTAAGGGGTCGCGCTGGAAGACAGGGAGATCCAGGATCTTCTCAATTCTTTATTTCTTTAGAAGATGATCTTATGAGAATTTTTGGGGGAGATAGATTGAAGTCTCTGATGGACAGGTTTGATCTACCCGAAGATGTTCCGATTGAGAACAAGATGATTTCTAATGCGATGATTCAAGCCCAGGAAAAGGTGGAGGGCTTTAACTTTGATTCAAGAAAGCATTTGCTCGAGTATGACGATGTTCTGAACAAACAGAGATTAGCTGTTTATCGAGAACGTCAAAAGCTTCTTAACGCCCTTGGTGAGGGAAACGATAAGATTATCGAAGAAAGGGTTAGGGGGGCGTTTCGGTCTCAATTAGAGAAACTCAAAGTTTTTGAGGCTCCAGAAGAAAGAAAAATACATGTTATTAATCAGATCGGGCTAGATATGCAGGAGCTTGATTATGAAAAGATTCTTGAGAAGGTAGATGAGAAACTGAAGGAGTTTAAGGGTTTAACTCCTATCGGCAGACAGATACTAGCCTTAATAGATAGCCTTTGGATGGGTCATTTAGAGAATATTGAAGCTTTAAGAGAGTCTGTGAGACTGAGAGCATATGGACAAAAAGATCCTCAAGTTGAATACCGAAGAGAGGGAAGAATGCTTTACGATAGGATGCAAGAGAATATCGAGGGCTGGCTCTTTAGCCACTTCTTTAGGCTCAAGATTAATGAAGAAGATAATAAGTTAGAGCTCGATACACGTCCAGCTAGTGCTCTTAACAAGGATAGGGTTGGTAGAAATGACCCTTGCCCTTGTGGAAGTGGCAAGAAGTATAAGAAGTGCCACGGGAAATAGTTCGCTTAGCGCCCCAGGGATGTGGAGCGTATAATTAAAGAATGAAGCCCAAAAAGAGAAAGAATGTTAGTAATATCATTGCTGATGTTAGAAAACCTCAAAAAAAGGAGCTTAGTGAGAAGAGGAAGAACCTTCTTAGCCTTGACCAGGTTGGTGCGGGTGTTCTAATCCTCTTTTTTATTTTGGTTCTATCTTTTTCTATAGGTAATTTAGTTAACCGAATCAAGAATTTCGAACTTAATTGGAGCGATATAACTGGAACGAGAATAGATTCTTATGAGGCCATAGGCGGAAGTGCTGTAGACTCCATGAATCAAAAACTCTTAGGAATAGAGGAAAGTGTCGAATCACTATCATTAAGCGATCAGATCTCTCAAACGTCACTCCTTTTTACTACACTCTCTGATATAAGTTCTATTATTAGAGAGCTAGAGTTGGTTCTAGCTGAGGTAAATGAAAACGCTATAGAACTTTCTTTTACTGGAAGAGGAGATGAGCTTATAGAGCTCTTAGATAGTGGTAGGGGAATGATAGGACAACTTCATCTTAGAGAGCAAAGATTAAATGAGCTTGCTAAGGCATCCGAGCAAGACATAGATTTTCCGGACTTTTCTTTTGGCCTGGATTCAGTATCGGATCAAATTAATTCTCTCACTCAATATATTGGGCGAGATGGAGGGGTTAAGACGTTAGCCTTATTCGTTGGAGAAAATGGAGAACTACTCAATCGATATAGCACCATATCTATAAAGGAGGGTAATGTTACTAACTTTTCGGTTAGAGAATCTACAGATCTTGGAAGAGTTCAAATTATAGGAAATACCTCTCTCATAGATAGCCTTCCAAATAATCTGTTAGCTGACATAACGGGAGTATTATTAGTTGGTAACTCTAATATTAATGAGCTAGACTCAAGCGAAATTTTAAAACTGATAATTAGGGAATTATTTCTTGGTAATGTAGAATTCTATCCCAATGATTAGAAATTTTGTAATTATTGCGCACATAGATCATGGGAAATCTACCTTAGCCGACAGGATGCTTGAGGTTACAGAGACCGTTTCTGCTAGGAATATGAAAGAGCAGTATCTCGATAGTATGGAGCTAGAGCGAGAAAGGGGGATTACTATCAAAATGGCTCCTGTTAGGATGAAGTGGAAAGACAACTCTTTAAACCTAATCGACACACCAGGACATAGCGATTTTTCATACGAAGTTTCAAGAGCCCTTAAGGCAGTTGAGGGAGGCATTCTGCTAGTTGATGCTATGCAGGGTATTCAAGCCCAAACGCTTGCAAACTTTGAGTTGGCTAAGAGAAATGGGCTCAAGATCATTGGTGCTTTAAATAAGGTTGATCTAGATCCACCTAACCTTGAGGAAATGACCATAGAGCTCGCAGAGCTACTTGAAGTTGATCCAAGTGAGATCCATCACCTCTCAGGTAAGACGGGTGAGGGTGTGGGCAGACTATTAGATGATGTAATAGAAAAGATCCCTGGGCCAAAAGAAGAGGAAAAAGATGAGGCTCTAATATTCAGCTCCTTTTATGACGAGCACAAAGGGATTGTGGCTTTTGTACGTGTTTTTGGAGGAAATTTCCAGAGAGATAAGAAGACTAAGCTAATCGCATTTGATGAGAGTTTCAAGGTTAAAGAGGTTGGGTATTTTGCTCCAGAGCTTAAAACAACAAACAAGTTAAGTGCTGGAGAGATTGGATATATCGCAACGGGGATGAAGGACCCGGAGGCTATTAAAATAGGAGACACCATTGGCGAGAGGGCTTTGGAGGGCTTTAAAGTGCCCATGCCAGTTGTCTTTGTTTCGTTGTATCCAGGGAGTGGGAGTGAGTATGATGACCTAAAGATTGCTCTTGAGAAACTTCAACTCAATGACTCTTCTCTTGAGTTTAAACCCGAGAGTAGTCAGGTCCTTGGAAGGGGGTTTAAATGTGGTTTCTTAGGAAGACTTCATTTCGAGATAACTATGCAAAGACTTGAGAGAGAGTTCGACTTAACCTTAGTAAGTAGCTTTCCCTCAGTTTCATACAAAGTTATTGAGAGGGGGAAGGGGGAGGTTATAGTTGAAAATGCTAGGGAGTTTCCTGATGATTTTGAAAAAGCCTTTGAACCCATTGTTCAACTAAAGATTCTTATGCCAGAGCAGTATCTTGGCTCAGTTCTTTCTTTGAGCGAACTGTTTTACCTAAAAGATATTCAAACCCACAATGCTGGGAGAAGCATTCTTATAGAAGCAAAGTTGCCATTATCTCAGTTGATCTTAGATTTTGATGATAAGCTAAAATCTGTTTCTCAGGGATTTGCCTCCTTCAGTTACGAATTCTATGGATATGAAGAGGCAGATTTGAGGAGGCTGGATATTTTAGTTGCCGGGGATATAGTTCCGGGGTTAAGTAGGGTTGTATATAAGGCTGAGATGGAAAGTGAGGGGAGGAAGATGGTAGATAGGCTAAAAGATCTTCTACCTAAGCAACAGTTTGTCCAGGCAATTCAAGCAAAAGTCGGAGGCAGCATTGTGGCTAGAGAAAACGTCAAAGCAATGAGGAAGGACGTTACCGGATATCTCTATGGGGGAGATGTGACTAGAAAGAACAAGCTTCTTGATAAGCAGAAGAGGGGAAAAAAGAAGCTTGAAAAGATGGGCCGTGTTGATGTTCCAGTTGAGGTATTCAGAGAGTTACTTAAGAGATAGGTTAGAATATAGGTAATGGTTAATAAGATTGCATATGCAGTAGCGGTTATTGTGGTGGCCTATCTTGGATATCAAGTATATCTTCTTCAGGGTGAGAGAAGTTCTATCTCAAATGACTATAGAGAAGTTGAAGAGGAATATACCGGATTAAGCGAAGAGAATGATTCTCTAAAAGATGATTTGGAGTATCTTTCTGATGACTACAACTTAGAAAAGGAACTTAGGGCAAGGTTCAATTATCGATTGCCCAATGAAAAGCTTATAATAATAGTACCTGGAGAGGAGACTGATACAGCGACTAGCACAGCCGAATAAGGCGGGATTAGTACAGTGGTAGTACATCAGCTTCCCAAGCTGAAAACGCGGGTTCGATTCCCGTATCCCGCTCATATAGATGCAATCAATTTTTAGAAAATACATAAAAGATATAATGTTCGGTGCTAATGATGGCATTGTTACAACATTTGCTGTTGTAGCAGGAGCTGTTGGAGCGGGGCTATCCACAGATGTTATATTAATACTTGGTTTTGCGGGGCTTTTAGGAGACGGGTTCTCTATGGGTTTTGGCAACTATCTTGGTTCAAAGTCTGAGAGAGATGTTACTAGAGCTGACGGAGAGAAGTATCTCAAATCAGTTACTAAGCCAGCAATATTAACATTTATAAGTTTTATTATAGCTGGGTTAATCCCTCTTTTACCCTTTGTTCTTGGATTAAACGGAAGTTTTGGACTTGCCGTAATGGCAACAGCTGTGGCACTTTTTCTAGTAGGATCTTTGCTTGGAGGGTCCGTTCTCAAAAAACATTGGTTTAAGTGGGGATTGCAAATGCTTTTCGTAGGAGGGATGGCAGCGACGATAGCATATGTAATAGGATATATAGTTCAACGTATAATAACGTAGGACTTGCCGGGGTAGCTCAGTGGTAGAGCGATACTTTCGTAAAGTATGGGTCGGGAGTTCGATTCTCCCCTCCGGCTCAATGAATGAAGAAAATCAAAATCTTGGTGAGATTGTTCGCAAGCTTGGCGAGCAATTTCAAATTGAGAAAAAGAGAATTAAGCTAAAGGAACTTGATGCTGAGATAGGGGATCCTGATCTTTGGAAGAATAGTAGGGAGCTTGCTGAAGAAAAGGCCCGTGAAGCAGGCATCCTTAAGGATTTAATTGAAAAATTCGATAAGATATCCTCCCTAGAGGATGTTGAGGCTTTGGAGATGAGGGTCTTTCTTTCTGACAAGAAAGATCCGTTAAATGCAGCGATATCTGTATATCCCGGTGTTGGTGGTGATGATGCAGCTGATTGGGCAAGGATTTTGATAGATATGTATAAAGGATACGCTAATGTGAAGGAGTGGAAGAGCCGAATGATTAGCGACAATACTTTGGAGATAATGGGGGATTTCGCATACGGATTTTTGAAAAAAGAAGCTGGTGTGCACAGGCTTGTAAGGATATCTCCTTTTGATTCAAAGGGATTAAGGCACACATCTTTTGCATTAGTAGAAGTTCTTCCAGATATTGGAGTTAAAGATTTTGAAAAAATTAAGATTCCTGAATCTGATATAAGGTTGGAATTCACTAGATCAGGTGGGCCGGGAGGGCAGAATGTTAATAAGGTTGAAACGGCTGTTAGGGTGATTCATACACCCACTGGAGTTGCTGCTGCCTCTGATGCTGAGAGGTCTCAAGTACAAAATCGTGAAAAGGCGTTAAAATTACTTAAGGTTAAGTTAATAAAGTTAATGGAGGAAAGACAGGCTAAGGAGATAGGAGAATTAAAAACAAAAGAGAAGCCAGAGTGGGGTAGTCAAATTAGAAGCTATGTTATGCACCCCTACAAGATGGTTAAGGACCACAGAACAGAGGTTGAGACTAGCAGAGTGGATGATGTGTTGAGTGGTCAACTTGATGAGTTTGTCCAAGCTGAAGTAAGATTAGATCATAAGTAACAAAACCAAATGGCACTGATAAGCTTTGAGAATGTAACTAAGGAGTATGGCAATGGAGAATATACCGCCCTTGCTGATATAGACTTTAAAATCGAACCTAAAGAGTTCGTTTCTATTGTGGGTAAGTCTGGAGCTGGAAAGACTACCTTAATTAGACTTTTAATGGGAGAGGAGAAGCCTTCTACGGGGAGAGTTGTTTTTGGTGAGTATGAGATTAGCAGTCTATCTTCCAAAGAGCTCCCTAAGGTGCGTCGTCAGATGGGAACTATTTTTCAAAACTATCGATTGCTCCCAACTAAGAATGCTTATGAAAATGTTGCTTTCGCACTGGAGGTTGCGGGAGTTCCAGAAAGAGAGATCGACGACATGGTTAGAGAAGCTCTCGACCTTGTTGGGTTAAGCGATAAAGCATACAACTTCCCTCACGAGCTATCAGGAGGAGAGGCTCAAAGAGTTGCTATGGCTAGAGCTATGGTCAACCATCCAGAGCTGATTGTCGCTGATGAACCAACGGGTAATCTAGATCCACTTAACACAGCCGATGTTATTAAGGTTCTCCAGCAGATCAATGAACTTGGTACGACTGTTATTCTAACAACCCACAACAAGGATGTTGTAGATAAATTAGGAAGGAGGGTTATCCAACTTGATAATGGTAGGATTATAAGAGATGTGGCCAAAGGTAAATATACAATAGCCTAAGATGTTCACTGGAATATACAGATTAATTAAGTACGCTTTCCAACACTTTTGGAGACAGAGGCTTCTCTCAGCTGCAACGCTGGTTGTTATTTTGCTGGTTCTGATGGTTTTCCAGAGCATAATCGTCTTTGGGGCAATTGGAGAAGCTGCACTCGAATCTATTAGAGAGAAGATTGATATAGCAGTATTTTTTGAAAGAAACGTTTCTGAGGATGAAGTCCTTTCTATTAAAGAAGATCTCGAGGGGCTAGATGTGGTTGAATTGGTGACATATATATCAAGAGATCAGGCTGAGGTTGAGTTTAGACAGAGGTATGAGGGAGAAGATTTTGTTAAAGCCCTAGATGAGTTAGACGAGAATCCACTCTCAGCATCTTTGAAGATTAAAACTTTTGAAACTGAACAGATTCCGGTTATAGCAACCTATTTAGGGAACGTTGTTCCAGAAGAGAAGGTGAGTGCGGTTAGTTATAATGAGAACAATAAGCAGGTTATAGACAGACTAACAGCTATCGTGCGAGCGAGTGAGGCTGCAGGCCTTATCCTTGGCCTATTTCTGGCCATTGTGGCCGTTTTAGTGGCCTTCAACACTGTTTTACTCGGTATCTACTCAAACCGTGATGAGATATCAATTATGAGGCTTGTGGGCGCTCCTAACTATTTTATAAGAGGGCCATTTATCGCTCTTGGAATAATCTATGGTTTCTTAAGCGCTACTCTTGTTATGTTGGTTACAATACCGGTTATTCATCTTATTGCGCCTACAGTGACTCTGTTTGTCCCTGGCATGGATTTGGTTGCCTATTTCTGGACCAGCTTTGGTTGGTTGTATCTAGCTCAGGTTTTTGCTGGTGGTGCAATCGGGGTTCTCTCAAGTGCTATTGCTATCAGCAGGTATCTAGACGTATAGAGCTTGCCTTATCTACTATTTACGAATATCCTCCTTTAACTAGCACATTGAGGAGTTTTTCGTGAGTGGAGAAATGGTTGATTCCAGGTTGGAAGGATATGTGGGACCTTTTTTCAATGATGCCACATATATCAGCATTGGTTACGCAAAGCTACTAGAGATCAGCGGAAATCTAGAGGTGGATTTGAGGGCTATGGCCAAGGCTGCTGATCCTTTTTTCACGGCGAGTTTTCCCATCATGACATTCGATGTTGAGAGCAAAAGGCCGTACAGATGGCGATGTGGTCTCTGCTACGTCATCGAAGATCATTTCAGTGTTGTTGTTGCTTTCCCAATTGGTGAGAGGATCACCTTTCAGGGGGAAGAACAGTATGCACTGGAGAGGTCTGTGGCATTCTATGCCAGGCCTCTCAATATGGACTGGGATGAGTTCGGCGCAAAGATCGATGAGGTTCTATATGGGCTGACCAGTCGAATGAGGGATCAGTTCGTATCTTTCCTAGAGGCTCCTGGACTTTTTTCGCAATGAGTCGATTAAGGCTCCACCAATAGGGCAAGAGGTTTTGTCCATACGGGTGGAGCTTTCTTGCTTTATAAAAATGTTAAAATGATTGAAAGGTCGTAGATTTATTATTAATTATGAAATTAGATCCTAAAGCTTTTGGTTTAGCCTCTGGAATATTATGGGGAGCCATGATGTTTGTTCTCACAATTATGGCTCACTTCTGGGGATACTCTTCCCAGCTACTCCAGATAATGGCAGATATTTATCCTGGCTACAGCTTAACTCTTGGAGGAAGTATAGCGGGTGCTATATACGGCTTTATAGACGGTTTTATTGGAGCATATCTTCTCGCTATGCTTTATAACCGTTTTGTGAAATAAACCAATAGGTTATTAGTGTTGATCTAGGCTACTTAGTAAGTAGAATTATTATTATGAGTAAAAAACTCGAGGTACAGAAGATAGAGAGGGATAGGTTGATGAGATGGATTAATGAGAATAACGATTTTGTTCTCATTGATGTTTTGGGCGAAGACTCTTATGAAGGAAGACATCTGCCCAAGGCAAAAAATGTTGATTTGGGGAAATCAACATTCCTTAATGACGTTGAGGAGCTTGTTTTGGACAAGAAAAAACAGGTTGTAGTTTATTGTGCAAGTTTTGATTGTCACGCTTCTACTAAAGCTTCCGAGAAGTTAATTAAAGATGGGTATGAAGAGGTTTATGACTTTGAGGGAGGAATAGCAGATTGGGAGGATGCTGGATATCCTTTTGAAAAACAGGGGCAGCTTATTTACTAGATGCACTATCTCTCGACTCACGCGAATACAGAGGATTCGTTTTTTTTGTATATTTCCAGAATAAAGAGCTTAATGAGCTCTATTTTACTAGCGCCTTTAGATTTCTAGCTGGTTCTCTCGCTTATACCAGATTTTAAAATATCTCTTATTATAATAGGGTTATCACTTATGACTATGATCTATTTTCAAAAATTAGCTGAAACAAATGTCTAAAGAAAGGTTTGTAATTGTTCAAAAACCCAATTGGCAGTTAGTGGTTATGTCTGTTGGGTGGTTGGGGAAAAGATTGGTCGATGGAATATATGGAGATATTCTCGAAACGATATTTTATTTTGGAGGGATAGTCTGGGCATATGAGGAGGTCGCAAGAGGCGCTAACTGGTTTAGGAGAGGGTTGGGGATCGTTGTTCTCAGCGTTCTTTTATATGGAATTTTTATAAATATTAATTCTTAGGCCCTCATGAAGGAAATTGAAGTAAGCGATTCGTGTCAAAAAAGATATAAACAGCAAACGACCCGTCTTATAACAGGGGGCCGTTTGCCTTTCTGTTAGCGGGTCGTGATTACGAGAAGGGGAGCTTTTGCCCCCTTTCTTCGGGAATTCTTCTCCCAATGAAGGCAAGCCTTTCCTCAGGAGATGCCCCGAGCATTCGCTTGGCGCCTTCGAGTCGGTCGATTGTCGACCAACCGACTATACGCTCAGAATTCTCCTTTGAAGAGAAGACGACAACGAGATCGTTGCCAACCTCCTTCCTGTATCTTGGCGGGACTTCCATTGGAAGGATCTTGTCGCCAAAGATTTTTGGTCCAAGGAAGAACTCCTTGTCCGGGACGAAGAAGCAGGCATCCACATCTTCATGGGTTTCGGGTTCCAGCATCTCTACCAGAAACCCCTCCCCCCGGAACCTCACCAGGCGAGCTCGCCTGTAAATGAACATGATTCTCCTTTTTTTTGGGAAAACATACTATTATCCCCATAAAAGTGGTGGTTTGTCAATATATCAGTTATATTTTAGATATGTTGAAAGAAACCAGCAGAAGAAAATTTGAGGAGTTTGATGATGTGGGTAAGCATTTTCTTTTGGAAATTGTTGAGATGGATAGAATAGAAGCTGACTTGAGTCCACAAGAAGAGAGAGAACTCGAAGAAGCTAGGAGACAGCAGGGAGAAAAAGATACTAGTTTATTGGCTAAACTTGGAGAAGCCATAATCGATGATGTGCCGAACTCGAGAGGTTGGCTTGGAGATTGTAAATCTTTTGTTAGTGTTGCGGCTGAGTACGATGATCGAATAAATCACGTGGATGTTATTCAAGAGATTGTTATAAAAGATGATAGGGGCAGAGATCATGTATTTGAGCTTGGAATTGATGTTACAACTAGACATCCGGATAACCATAATCTAGATTCGAAAAGGCGAGAAACCCAAATAGAGATAGAGGAAAACTACAAAGAGCTTGAGGACAAAGTGAGGGGTCTTTCAAACGGGGTGAAGAGTGGCCATGGTTTGTCCACTAAGGTTAGGTTTTTTAGATCTCTGGCTGCAGCTGATTCAGCAGACGTTATTAGGAGAACTCCTGATGGGGCATCACACACTAGAATGCCAGGTGTAATTATCTCTATTCCATCAAGGATGGTTGAGGAGATTGCTCTTTTGGATGCCAATGCCAGAGCAGGAGACATAATCAGCGAGCAGGAGCTAGAAGAGCATCCATTTAAGGATGAATACTTCGGTCAGATAAAAGCGTGTTTAACATACCAGTTAAGAGAGATTGAATACCGAATGTATGTGGAAATGGATGGGAGCAGAGAAGAGGACGAATTTAGAGTGGCAAAAGAAGAAATCGAAAGAATATTAGAATATGTCTCTCTGAAAGTAGGGGAGGATTACGAGATTAAAAATTTCTGGTTACTTGAACTATTAGAGAAGCATTTCCCCGAGAGGACATAGTGTAGTTTTTTTGATTCTATATTCGAATATAGAAAAATAAATATTCTCCGTGTAGGATTGAGCTAATGGATAGACTTAAAAAACAGATTCATAATCCTAAGGAGAGAAAGTTGGATAACCTTGATAAGAAGGAGCTTTTTGATAAGAGTAGTCATCCTAAGTCTGCTAACGAATATAAGGATGAGTGGAGCTTTATAAAGAAGAAGTCTGCTAGGGAGAATATTGCATATCAGATGCAGTATCTAGAGTTTCTAGTTAATTTATATAACGAGTATCAGATATATCTAACTGTGGAATCCTTGCATTGTAAGACGATGATGATCGTTATAGCCGGTGTTGTAGAGGGGGCTCTTTCTTCAATTATTGGAGAGGGATATAAGAATGTCAGTTTGGGCTTGAACCAGGATAAGAATTTTCAAAGCCTAATAGATTTAGCATATACCAATGGCCTTATAGGCTATGGAATGAAGAGGAAGCTAAATGGGTTAAGAAGGATGAGAAACTCTATCCACATATCTTCTATAGACTATCAGGAGCACGTTGCCTACGAGCCAGATGATGTAAATAGATATCTAGATTTATTGGATGAGTTTAGGGATAGCTTGAGAAAGGCTTTAATATAGGATTAACTTAGGTTAAGTGGAAGAGGAGAATCCATGACCGATCCTTATAATATCCAGGTGGGGGATTGGGTTAACTGGAGATATTGGCCAGGTGATCCGAATAGTCCGTTCATACGGCACAAGCATTTTGTTTTCGACAGGGGACATTCAGAAGACCCGATAGAGTACGAGGATTCTCACTATGAGAAGGGACCCTGGGAGGTTATTCAAGCCTTCACGTATGAGGGGATGCCCATAGTGGGGATAATGATGACTCGACTTCAGAAGTATGGCGGGAATGCTGAAAGGAGAACTTTTGACGCCAGCTTGCTTATGAGGGTCGACCCACCTACCGAAAAGAAATGAGGTTGTTCTGGTTTGTCTGGACGGCCTCATTTTCTATTGGGTGTTAAGATATATAAATGGGGTCATATTTGATAATAGCTATAGCGGTTACACTTCTTGTGGCTATTCCAGCTTGGATTATTAGCCAAAATAGAAATATGAATATTGAAAGTTCTGTATTTGAGGATGGGGGATCTATCCCTACGAAATATACTTGTGATGGCGAGAATATCAGTCCACCTCTTAAATTCACAAATGTTCCAGAGGGTGCGATGTCATTAGCTTTGATAATGCATGATCCAGATGTTCCCACTAACCTGCGGGAAGATGGAGTTTGGGATCACTGGTTAGTCTGGGGGATGAGCCCTGATACTATTGGCGCAGAAGAGGGAGAAGATGCCCCTGGGATTACAGGCACAAATACTGCAGGGAACAGGAGCTATGGAAGCCCTTGTCCGCCAGATAGAGAGCATAGGTATTTTTTTACCCTATATGCACTTGATATTGAGTTGGATTTGGACCCGGAAAATGTGTCTAGGGACGATCTTCTAGCGGCTATGGATGGACACATCATAGAAGAGGCTCAGCTTATGGGCAGATATGATAGGGAGATATAAGGGTTGCTTAATTAGATAAGACACTTGGAAATAGGTTAGAAGCTCTCTAGGATATCATCCAGAGGAGTTCTCTCTCTTATCAGCTTAACCTTGTCTTTTGAGACAAGTATCTCTGCTGGTTTAGGTCTGCCGTTATATAGGGAACTCATAGAGTATCCGTATGCTCCAGCATCTAGTATAGCCACGAGGTCATCCACCTGAGGATTTCTAATACTCCTATTCTTTGCGAATACATCTGATGACTCACATACATTTCCTACGAGATTGACCTTCCTACTTCTATCTTTTGGTTTACTAATATTCACCAGTTCATGATATGAGGAATACATAGCTGATCTTATAAGATGATTCATCCCTGTATTAATGGAAACAAAGGTGTTGCCTGAGTGCGTTTTGATGTCAGTTACTTTTGCAATGAGAACCCCCGATTGAGCTACTAGGTATCTTCCTGGTTCAATAATTAGATTAAGATCTTTGCCGCGCATTTTAGAGAGGGAGGACATTAGATCATCAATTACATTACTAAGACCCTTGATATCCACCTCTTTATCTTTTGGTCTATATGGTATGTCTAAGCCACCTCCGAGGTCTATGTACTCAAGATCTTCAAACTGATATGAGATCTTTAGAAGAGCATGGGCTGCTTTCTCAAATGTTTTTGGGTCGGGAATACCTGACCCTATGTGCTGCTGGAGACCATTTATTATGAGGTTATATTTTTTAACGATTCTTTTGATGTTTTTGATCTCAGAGATGTGGATACCGAATTTACTTTCACTCCCGCCGGTTGTCGTATGCTCGTGGTGGCCAGAACCCATATTGAGATTTAGTCTTATGCCGATCTTACTTCCAGGATTTTTCTTTCCCCAATACTCAACTTGATTTACGGAATCCAGATTGGGTTGGATCTTTTTTCCCATAATGAAGTCCAACTCTTCTTTCTCGGCTCCATTACAGGTGTATATAATCTGGCTTGGTTTAAATCCCGCTTTAAGGGATAGCCTGGCGAGACCCTCACTTACTACCTCCACATTACTCCCAAGACTGCGGAGGAGCTTCAATAAGTGTGTGTTTGAGTTGGCCTTTACTGCATAGTGGATTTTAAGGAAAGGATATTCAATTTTGTCTTTTAGGTTGTTGAACTTCTCTTCGATAACCTTTTGGTCGTATATATATAGAGGAGAACCATACTTTTGTATGATGTCTTCTATTTTTATATCTCCGATATAGAATTTGTTTCTTTTTATCTGCATTTAATTAAAGTATTCGTTTCATTATATTACATAAGCAAGAACCCCTGTTTATAAAAGCGAAAGGACCAGTCGAGGTGACTGGTCCGTGGCAAAGGTACAAGTGGGTTGAGCGGCGACCGAAAGGGTCACGAGGGCTGGATCGATAGGTTCTTAGGCAAAGATGAACCTAGCTTTGATCCTGTGACCCAATCGGTCTACCGCTCTTTCTTCAGCGTACGGCGGTGCTCCTGGAGGTTGGCCTTTCCCGATGCGGTCGTGCTGACGGTGCGGCCCGATGGAGGAGCTGCTGAAGAAGATTGTTGAATATGGAAGGTACAAACTGGGCATTCGAGAGTTTGAGGCTCTGGGCTTCAATGCTGCCCTCCGCTAATTGCGACAGTGCACCCCTCGAATGCACCCACATTCTACCCAATTAAGTTAATTAGTCAATACTTTCTTGATATTTGGATAAACCAACTTTTTGCCTGTCTGTTATATCGACAACAGGTCTTTTCTCTTTAAGAAACTGTTCAGCTTCGTCTATAGATAGGGCTCTAGTTTTTATGAGGTAAGCAGCTAGAAGTGTGGGAGATCTTCCAATGCCATATGTGCAGTGTATGTAGACTTTTTTCTTTAGAAAGACCAGTTCTTCAATAGTTTCTACACCAATGGTTAATTGATCTTGTGATAGCGAGTAGGTGTCTTTGGTTGGGATGTGAAGATAGAACTCTATATCCGAAGGAGGGGATGTGTGTTCTTCTGTTGAGATAATTGCCGATACACCCTCTTTCCTAAGAGTTTTATTAAAATCTTCTTCACAACAAATAGTAGAGCCCAAATATATGTCCTCATCTATATAGTTGTATTCGAACTTAACTATTTCTCCTTCGTGACTTTTGGGAATCATGTTCCTAATTGTATCTGAAAAGAATGTTATTCATACAAAGAATGGATTGTCTTATAAGTTTTGTTATGATTGATCTACTTTCTGAAGATTCTTAATTATGGATATAAAAGAAAAAGCTCTCCAACTTCACAATAAGTTTAAGGGGAAGATAGCTGTCGAACCGAAGATAAGGGTTAAGACTAAAGATGATTTGAGCTTGGCATATACTCCGGGGGTTGCTTTTGCGTCTATGGAGATATTTGAGGATAAGGAGAAGATTTATGATTACTGTTGGACGGGTAATACTATCTTAATTGTGACAGATGGGTCAGCAGTTTTGGGGTTGGGGGATATTGGACCAGAAGCATCTCTCCCAGTTATGGAGGGGAAGAGCTTACTCTTCAAGGAGTTTGGGAATGTTAATTGTGTGCCACTTTGTTTGAATACTAAAGATCCAGATGAGATTGTTGAAACTGTATTAAGAGTTATGCCTGCGTATGGGGGTGTTAATCTCGAAGATATATCTGCTCCAAGATGTTTTGAGATTGAAGAGAAGCTAAAGAAAGCTTTGGGGAATAAGCCTGTTTTTCATGATGACCAGCATGGAACATCTATTGTTGTCTTAGCTGCTCTGATTAATGCAGCCAAAGTTGTTGGAAAAAATTTGAGAGAGATGAGGATTTTAATAAATGGAGCTGGTTCTGCTGGTGTTGCGACCACGAAGCTATTACACAACTATGGAGTGGGGGACATTATCCTTTCTGATACGGCAGGCGCTATATATGAAGGTAGAGAAGAGAACATGAATCCGATCAAAGAAGAGGTTTCTAAGATAACTAATAGGAATATGGTCAGGGGTCCTTTGGAGGAAATTATTAAGGGAGTAGACGTTTTTATAGGTGTTAGTAGGCCAGGTATTTTAACCGAAGAGATGGTAAGGAGTATGGCTCACAGAGCTATAGTCTTTGCTATGGCTAATCCTGTGCCCGAAATTATGCCAGAAGAGGCTAGGAGAGGTGGGGCAGAGATTATTGCAACAGGAAGAAGCGATTTTCCCAATCAGGTTAACAACCTTCTCGCTTTTCCAGGAGTTTTTAGAGGAGCTCTTGATGCAAGAGTTCAGGTCAATGAGAAGATGAGGGTGGCAGCTGCCTTAGCTATTGCAAGTTATGTTGAAAAACCGGAGGCGAATATGATTGTTCCCTCACCACTAGACAAGGGGGTTGCTGACAGAGTGGCAGAAGCTATTAGAAAATCGGCGAAAGAATAGATCTCTAGAGATAGTCTAGGAGAGCTTCGTAGTTTATAAATTCTAGTGCTTTGTAGGAATAAGAGAGGAATAGAGACATAGAATCTGTTAGAAGGAGGATTCCTAAGAAGATTAAGAATATTCCTCCAATAATTGAAACTATGTTTAAGTATTTAGAGATCTTATTTATATATTTAGATGCTGATCCAATTCCAAGAGCTATAAGGAGGAAGGGGATAGCTAATCCTAGCGAAAATACTGACAGAAGGAATGCGCCTTGGGCAACACTGGTTGAGCTTGCGGCTAGGGTAAGGATTGTCCCCAATATCGGCCCCACACAGGGAGTCCAACCAAAGGCAAATGTTGCTCCAAAAATGAAAGAACTGCTTGGTGTTCCTGGCTTTAATGATTTAAGGATTCTAGAGCTACCTAATTTTTCTAGAAAATTGAATCCTTGGAATTTGAATACATCGAGCATGAAGAGACCAAATATGATCACAAATATGCCACCAATTCTTGAAAGCCATAGTCTATAGGCTGCCAGAGATACCCCACCTAAACCAAAAAGGCTGCCTAGAATTATAAAAACTGAGCTAAAACCAAAAACATAGAGGATTGCATTGCTAAAGATTTTCCACCTTGCTACCTTAGCCTTCTTTGGATCTTTAAGATCTTCCAATGAAGCGCCACTTATAAAACCAAGATATCCTGGAACGAGGGGAAGAGTGCAGGGGGCAAGAAAGGTTAAGATGCCGGCTATAAGGGCAGGAATTATTAGACTTACCGTAGATACATCTAACATCTAGTTTCTATTTGATCTATTTGATTAGTTCTTCAAGAGTTCTCTTGTCGAAGCCAACAACGACACTATCCTCAATGATTGTTACAGGAACGCCCATCTGTCCAGAACGCTCTACCATCTCTTTTAGAGCATCTTGATCAACTGAGACATCTTTTTCTTCGTATGTAACATCATTTTCTTTGAAGAAAGCTTTAACCATCGTACAGTATTGGCAGGTTGGTGTTGTGTATATTAATGCTTTTGTCATTTCCTAATTATATGTTTATTTTTCGACCTTTTTTAATATCCTTACGATTTCTTTCATTATCGGTTCTTTGTCATCAATCTCGTAACATATCATTTGGCCCACTCTTTTTCTTTTAACTAGTCCTGAGCTCTCCATCATTTTTAGATGACGGGATGCCATTGGGATAGAGGTATTAATCTTGTCTGCTATTTCACTTACACAAATATCTATTTCATCTGAAGACTTCTCTAGGAGAAGTTTGAGTATGCTTAATCTGTTTTCATCCCCAAGTGTATTGAATACAGCGGGGAGACGAGTAGTGGTTATCATGTTTAAATGTTTGTGCAAACTTTTAAACATTGTAATATTGGATTATAATAGTGTCAATGATTGTAGAGAGATTATAGGTCTTGTATCATTAATCGAGATTAAGAGGTCGATAAAAGAAATCAATAATAATGAAAGATAATCAATATTTAATTCCTGGAGCTATAGTGGTTGCGGGATTTCTAATTGCTGGAGCAGTTTTTATGTCTAGTGGGGGATCATACACAATACCCACTGCTAATGAGGTTGCTCCAACAGAAGAAGCGACGCTTCCAACGCCTGTTGAGGCTGCAGAAGTTGCTGGTGTAGATAAAGATGAGTTTGAGGCTTGCTTTGATAGTGGCAAATATGCAGATGAGGTTACTAAGGATGTAAGTGATGCAATTGCTGCTGGAGGAACAGGAACTCCTTATTCTGTCTTGATAACTAAGAGTGGTAATCAATATCCAATTTCTGGAGCTCTTCCATACACAACAGTAAAAGCTATTATTGAAGCAGCTTTGGCTGGAGAAGAAGAAGCTCTTGCATCCCTAGATGCACAGGCTGGCGGTTCAGTTGGAGATATGGCCCCTGTTACTGCGGAGGATCACATAAGAGGAAGCCTTGATGCCGACATTATCATTGTCGAATATTCAGACTTTGAGTGTCCTTTCTGTGCAAGATTCCATCCAACTATGGGCCAGATTGTGAATGAATATGATGGAAAGGTTGCCTGGGTATACAGGCAGTTCCCATTAGAGCAAATTCACGCAAAGGCAAGACCACTTGCTGAAGGAAGTGAGTGTGTCGCAGAGCTTGGAGGAAATGATGCCTTTTGGGCATATACTGACTACGTATTTGGGGGATAGAGGATAAATTACTGATTTTATAGAAAAACGGCATCCTTGGGGTGCTGTTTTTCACATTTACATTGACGATATTTTTAAAAGGTGTTTATAATAAGAACCTGCACCTTGAAGACACTCTTCTAAAGGGAAGAGTGGGGTGGTTCAATAAGGAGGATTGCTATAGAGCTTGTGTTTGCGAGTATCATCGCAAATCTTCCTCTGGCTCTTCTGGGGCTAGTGGTTGTCGTTCTCATCTTGTATGGGAAGACAACCTTGGTGCTGGATATCCAGATGGGGATTGCTATAGAGCTCGCCCCAGAGCCAACTTCCGCTTTGAACAACTACGCCGGCGCCGGCTTCAAGATCGTCACCGACCGCAACGGTCCGGGGGTGATCAAATTCGGCAGACCAGGCCTGGCGATCGCTTAGGCGGTTGTCAGGCCTAAAAGAGATGATTGACGACGACCCGACGGGGGACCCGGTCTTGTGTCACAAGCACTTGATCGGGTCCCTCCTCGGGTCCTTTTTTTATTTATATTTGAAACTTTGGATGTAATCTGATATCTATATCTTAGTTCTACACAATAGAGGAGGTGAACGTGAGGCCATATATGGCCTTCGAAGGTGTCGATGGAGCCGGAAAAACTGTCCTTGCGCGAATAGTCTCAGAGGCTCTTCGGGAGCGCTTTCCCGAGCTGGAAGTTCTACAGGTTAGAGAGCCTGGTGGAACTTCAGTGGGTGAGAAGGTTCGCAAGATTCTGCTCCATTGGACTGGAAAAGTCTGCAATCTGGCTGAGGTCCTTCTTTTTGCAACTTGCAGAGCACAGTTGTGGGAAGAGGTTATCTCTCCAGCCCTTCAGAGAGGGGCGGTTGTCATCTCTGACCGGAGTGCCTATTCCTCTCTTGCCTATCAAGGTGAGGCCAGAGGAGTTGGAGCTGCTGAAGTCTGGACCGTCAACAACATTGCTCTTCAAGGCAATTGGCCCGATTTGGTCTTTTTTCTGGATGTTGACCCTGAGGTGGGTCTCGGAAGGGAAGATGAGCACGATCGGATCAGTTCTGAGGGGTTGGCTCTTCAGGAGCGTGTCCGAGAGGGATATCTGAAGAGTTGGCGTGCAGATCCAGAGAGAATCGTTCGTATCGATGCCAGTAAGTCTTTGAAGGAGGTCTTCGATGAGGTGATGGAGATCATCTTCGAGAGATTTGGCTGGCACAATGATCCCAGTTAATGGGTGCAGGAGTTCCTGTCCTCTGACTGGGATTTCTGTATTTATATGAAGGTTGTTTTTATCGGTTGGATTCAATAATATGGATCTGTATATTGCCGGATGGTGTAACGGTAGCACGTCAGGTTTTGGTCCTGAAAATTGGGGTTCGATTCCCTGTCCGGCAGCAACCAGTTGAGACTTACTGGGGATGATAGCTCGGGTTTTTATTCTTAATAAATAAAGCGTAGATTAAACATATGAGATTTAAATTTGAGGCAGAAAACTCAGAGCCTCTTGGTGAAGGAGTAGAGAGAAAAACTTTTATCAACCCAGAGGATTCAGAGAAAGTTATCTCTATGAAGAAAGAGGGGGTAGAGAAAGATACTCCTCGTCAATTGAAGGGCAGATATTATCTTACAAAAATAGTTCACTTACTTTTTCCCAACCATATACCCGACATATTTCAGGTTAGAGAATCTGAAGATGGAGTCCAGACTATCGATAGGGAACGTATTGGGCATACGCCAGGGCATAAACTCCTACAAGAGATGCGTTTATCTGGTGGAGATGAGGAGTCGGTAGGGAAACAACTTGCAGACGAACTTCAGGAAGCTGGAAGGGGAAGATGGGAGGTGGATCTAGCGCTTTCAGATATTGGTCTTGGTTTTAATATTGATGAAAACCTTGGGAACTACACAAAGGATGACAAAGGAGACGTCTATTACCTTGAAACATTTAATCCTTGGCAAGCTGACGTAGAGCCGGGGCAGCTCGAAGCATTATTTGGTGAAGAGGAGTTAAGAGAGGCTATTGATGGTATTACTGATCAAGAGGTAAAAGAAATTTGTATACACTACCTAGAGAGGCTCTTGATACTTTTTGAGGAAGAGAAAAAGAGAGTACAAGAATCCCCAGAATTATACGAATCATACGAAGCACAACTTTAGTTCTAGCTTGAGGAGGCCAGCCAAGCGATGCTAGCACGAAGAGCGTATGGGCCTCGTGTGCTCGAAGGGGATTGTGTGATACGATTTTAATATGGCAGAGAAATTTCTGAACAAGAAATATAGCCTTGATCGTTCTCCTGAGGTGGAGAGAACGGTCAAAACCCAGAAGCGTAAAGGAGAACACATAAAAGGCGACTCAGAGAGTCGTACATCTGCATACCTTCAACGCTTAGAACAGTGGTTCGAAGACCCAAAAGAGGGAGAAAAACAAACCTTAGGCAGCAAGCCAATCAAAGAGGCCAGAATAGCCATCCTCAAAAGAAAACTCCATAACCAATTTATCATAGAACCCGAAGACGTCCCCGAAGCATATTTTGAAAACCAAGAGAGAATAGTTAGAGAAAGAGGTCAAGGAGCCGATCTCGAACACATGTCAGAAGAGCAAAAGAGGCAGTGGCAAAGACAGGAGGCGGAAGCTCTCATTCAAGACCAAGAAGGCAGTCTTGATAGATGGATTGACTACCTTTCATCTGATGATGCTCCATATCCAACGTGGCTTAAATACTTTGCCTTCCGCAGCATCACAAAACTTGGACCATACGACAAAGAGAAGCACGAATTCAAAAAAAGAAGCAAAGGCACAGTTGGTCCGTTTCCAGATATCAACAGAGAAGCACTAGCATACGTTTTAGACGCCCTAGAAGAGCAATATAGCCACCCAGAGAAATCAGAAGAAGAGCGAGAGCAAGATCCAAAATGGCAGGAGCTTCTAGGGGGAGCTAACTTCGCCAAGCTTTATGCCCACGCCATAGAGAAGATCACACCAGCCTCAGTCGAAGACAAAGAACAGATTGAGGGACAATGGATTAAATACGAGGAGGGCTCAGACTCAACGCTTCTTAGTAGCTCTTTGCAAGGGCATGGAACTGGATGGTGCACAGCAGGGGAAAGCACTGCAGCCACTCAATTACAGGCAGGAGACTTCTATGTCTACTACTCAAAAGATCAAAATGGTGAATACACTGTTCCCCGTGTTGCTATTCGCATGGAGGGGGGTTCAGTCGCCGAAGTTAGAGGCATAGATGCGGATCAGAACATGGAAGGAGTTATGGCAGATATTGCTAGGGAAAAGTATTCAACCCTACCTGGAGGGGAAAAGTATGAAAAGAAAGATGCAGACATGAAGCGTCTCACAGATATTTATAACAGATCTACTGAGGGTGAAGAGTTATCAAAAGAAGATCTGCGCTTTCTATATGAAATAGACGCTCCTATTGAGGGATTTGGTTATTCAGGGGATCCAAGGATAAACGAACTTATTGGAGAAAGAGATATAAAAGATGATCTGTCATTCATATTAGGCGTTTCGAGGGATGAAATCAGTACTACACAAAACGAAGCTTTGTCTGGAGGTATTGTTTATCACCATGGAGACCTCGACCTTCATAGCCTCATATCGGCAGAAGGCTTGGAACTTCCTCAATCTATCGGAGGAGACCTCGCCCTTCATAGCCTCACATCGGCAGAAGGCTTGGAGCTTCCTCAATCTATCGGAGGAGACCTCGACCTTTATAACCTCACATCGGCAGAAGGCTTGGAGCTTCCTCAATCTATCGGAGGATACCTCGACCTTAGAAACCTCACATCGGCAGAAGGC
>Ga0210057_1000402_pt1 | contig 71869 bp, 75 predicted proteins | sample CryGeyCG2114_010_2_FD_183968 | JGI IMG/M metagenome (GOLD analysis project Ga0210057, IMG submission 183968) | Groundwater microbial communities from aquifer - Crystal Geyser CG10_big_fil_rev_8/21/14_0.10 (SPAdes) (version 2) | ecosystem: Environmental > Aquatic > Deep subsurface > Groundwater ...
TTACAACTATGAATTGCGTGCAGGGAGTTGCAACAAACTCTCCCTGTTTTATATTTATTTTAATAGAAATAATTACCGCAATTCATTCATTGGCTTGAAAGCCAAGGATTTCTTGCGGAAGGATTAACAATGCCTATTTTGTTGATCACTGGAGAAAAAGATAATGGAACTCCTCCAAGAGATCAAAATCTTTTATTTGATAAACTTCCCGCCAAAAAAGAACAGCATGTGATAAAAAACGCACCTCACGTACTCAGAGAAAGAAAACAGATTGAAGAAATGAAAAGAATAATTAAAGATTGGATTGAAAGAATAGAAACAGGTTAAAATCAATAAACAATAGTCTTCTCTAATTCACAATTCTCCTCAACCCATGTAACATTGTACTCATTAAGTTCTCTTCTTTCTCCATCAACAATAAAATATTCTCTGTTATTCTGACAAGATTCACAATTTTCTTTTCCATCAAGACAAACGCAAGGCATTTCATTTCTTATCCATTCATCAGGACATGATTCCAATCCCACTCTATTATCTCCATTTCCAGAAGGTATTTCTTCCACGAATAGTCTTCCATCGCTTGTCCTACACTGCCTTGGATAACTTTTCATAACTGGATATCCTGCATCTGCGCAAGATTCAAAATCCACAATTCCCCTAATATAATTCTGTCTAGCAAACATTATTAAGAAAATTATTATAACTGTCAACAAAACAAAGGTTATCAAAAAGTACCAGTTTTTTTTATGCATAATAATTAATTGATCCTAAATTTAAAAACTTACTTCTTATGGCTATTTCAACATTATTTAAGAAAAGAGAAGTTATTTAATTCAATAATTCAATAATTCAATATGAATTATAAAGAAAAAACCGTTGCTCGTGGAGCAGAAGCAATTGTCTACAAATTAGGCTCTAAAGTTGTAAAAGATAGAATTCCAAAGGGCTACAGACATCCCGATTTAGATAATAAGCTACGAACAAGAAGAACAAAATCAGAAGAAAAACTTCTTTCAAAAGCATCTGAGATAGTCTCTACACCAAAACCCCTCATAACTTCATCATCTTCAGATAACTATAAAATTCATATGCCTTACATTCCAGGTAAAAAACTCTCTGAACACTTAGACAAATTAAAAAATTATCAAACAATCTGCAAAAAAATTGGACAATCCCTAGCGAAACTCCATGACGCAGGATTAATCCACGGAGACCTAACCACCTCAAACCTCATTCTCACAAAAAATAACAAAGTATTCTTCATTGATTTCGGATTAGGTTTTCACTCAACCAGAATAGAAGACAAGGCAGTAGACTTGCACCTAATTTCTCAAGCCCTGGAAGCCAAACATTCATCAATACATGAAAAAGCATTCAAATCAATTCTCCAAGGATACAAGTCATCAAAAAACTATCAAGAAACAATTAAGCGTTTAGAAAAAGTTGAATCCAGAGGAAGATACAAGAAACAATATTAAATATCAAACACTGTATCTCTCATAAAAGCCTGAGATACCTTGCCTGCATTACCTAGTTCCTCTAACTCCCTTTCAAGATCAGGCAACCTAGCTTCCAATTGCGCCCTCACATATTCAGGATGAGGTAAATCTAAGGGAGGCAAAGATTTCTGTCTAAATAAAGGACCATACATTCTCCATTTGTTATCAACTCCTGAATAAATTATTTGTTCACTCATTTTTAAGCAACCTGTCCCAACTTCACATCTCCAAGGCATTCTTCCAACACTACTCCTCTTCCATCTAAAATGTCTTGCAATTCTTCAAGAGACTCCCTTATATAACTAGGAAGATAAACAACATTAGACCTATCTCCCCTGGAATGATCTCTGCCATTCGAACCAATATTTCCGGCTTCAACATAACCCCATTCAGTCATACCCATTCCCTTCCAAGAATTAAGAACTATTTATTCTTTATTGTAGCCCTGCCCGACAAGAAGCTTTGCTCTGTGAGTACTCGAATCCGAAAATAGCCCTACCAGCTTTATAACTAAAAGTTATTTATTTGGATTTTTTGTTAATTTATCCTAATTTCTTCGATGTAATCTTTAATTTCTTTCAGAAATATAGACTGTCTGTCTTTGATTGTAAACATGTAAACAAATTCCTTACTCCTTGTGAGAGCAACATAAAATAATCTTCTTTCTTCCTCAAATATGTCTCTCTTCTTATTGTTCCTTGCCATCTCCAAGACTGAACTGTCTTTTATTTCTGATGGAAAACCATAAGTTCCAGATATGACATCCAACATAATAACGTGCTTTGCTTCCAAACCCTTCGAACTATGGACTGAATATGCCTTTAACCCCCTTGTGACTATTGTTCCATCTTTTTTCTTTTCTTCAACAGGAATTTTTGGATTCGAATTTTGACAAATCACTTTCATTTCTCTCAATATTTTGTTGAATCTTGATAACACTATTATGTCTTTGACATCAACTCCTTTTGTAAGTAGATGTCTTATCAATTCAATTGCTTTGTCTATCCGATATTTCAAATTTCCTACTGATTGTGATGGTAAGACATATACAACTGCCTTTTCTCCAACGACTTCTTTTGCTTTGTTGTGATGAACTTCTTTATCGGTCCGGTTCTTATTCCTTGAAATCAGGGAGTTTGACATATCCACAATCGTCTTTGAACTTCTATAATTTGTTTTCAAAGGTATTTCTTGGCAATATTTTAATCTCTTGTTGAAATTTATGAAATAATCAACCTCACTCCCTGCAAAACCATTAATACTTTGCCAATCATCTCCAACACAGAACAATTTTGTATTTGAATTGCATTCTAATAATGCCATAATCATATCCCATCTTGGTTTGGAAATATCCTGGAACTCATCAATGAGAATATAGTCATATTTATCTTTATAATGTTCGGAGTTTTTTCTTATTAGTTCTGTTGCTTTGATTACCATATCATTAAAATCAATCTTGTTTGACTTCTGCAATAATTTCTCATAGGCGATAAAGACTTCAACTGCAATCTTTCCAAATATCTTCTGTCTTTCAGAATACTGATTTAATTTTATTCTTCTCTTAATTTCAGCACCATCAATTCCATTTGCCTTCGAGATATTGATAAATGATGCAATCATCTCAATTATTTCTTGTGCATTTTCTTTGTAAGAATATGTTTTTTCAACAATTTTCTCAAAGGATAATCTTTCAAACTTGATTTTTTTTATGTTTGTCTTCAGTCTTTCCATAAGATTTAAGATAAGTTTACCATCAATTCTTTCATAATCCCAAGTTTCAACTAAATTCTTTTTATATTTTTCAAATTGATTTATTTTCCATTTTTTATTTTTCAAATACTCTTCTGATGGGTTTTTCCCTCCAAACCATGCAGGAACTTCATTGTGCCTATTCAATCCCCAATGTTCAATGTAAATATCATATTTTGGTAGATAAAAGTCAGGATGATACTCTTGATTATTGTTCTTTATCCAATCAACCTCTTTTTCATATTCATATTCAATATCATGTATAAAAAAGAAATTTGCAATATCTCTTTCTGCAACAGAATTGACCTCCTCATTTCTCAAGGTTGTATACTTCTTGTTTCTCATATATTCATAATATTCTAACTCTTCCTCAAATGTCACATCATCCTCAAGATGAGATGAAAGATATTGCAAGAACAGTTCCTGATATTTCTTGTCTTTCAGTAGTTCATTAAATTCCAGTCTTAATCTTGCTCTTATCTTGCTATCTTCTGCTCCTTCAAAGAGAGATGGAAATGTTGAAGTCTCATCATGTAAGATATGACATCCAAGTTTGTGAAAGTTTGTAACATTAACGCCATCAATCTGAAAATTGTCTTTCATTCTCTTTTGAATTTCATCAACTGCCAGATTATTGAAGGCAAGAACAAGGATATTTGCAGGTTTGATTTTTGGTTTGTCCTGTCTATTGACTAAATATGCAATCTTAGATGTTAATACGGCTGTCTTTCCAGCTCCTGCTCCTGCAATGACTAGATTATGATTGTCATCAACGATTATGGCTTTCCTTTGTAACAAATCCAATTGTTTTAGATTGTGTTGTTTGCCATCAAAGAATGTTTTGTATTCTGACAGCCTTGAATTTATGAATTTTTCATTGTAGTTCTCAATATCTTCTCTAAATTTACTCAAAAAAAGGTTATACTCTTTTGAAGAAGTTCTAACATTTCGACTTATTAGAAAAATCCAATGAAACAATTGAGTATAATCTTCAAGAAGTTTCTCTCTTAAAATTGAAGTCAAATAAGTCTCTCTCTTTTGAAAGCCCTCCCATTCTGATGAAAGATAATTTCTTTTATGTTGAATATTTTGCAGAATTGAATTTCTTTTAACTATATACCAATTAAACAAACCCATAATACTAGGTCTGATAAGAGATTTATAATTGTTTTTAAATCAAATAACTAAATGTCTTACTTTTAGTTTAATAGCCCTACCAGCATTATTACTAAAAGTTATTTATCAGGCTTTTTTGGTTAAATGCCTATTTCATTCTATATCCATATCTTTCTAATCTTGTTATGGTGTATGCCCACGGAGCAGCCCATAATGAAACCATAATTAGCTTAAAACGCATTAGTAAATTTGTTTAATAATCATCTCCACATAGCTCTTTTCAAAGGAGTTTCATTCAATTTTTTACCTAATTTGTCTTTAAGGTCATAAATATCTTCTTCTTTAGTTGAAACAAAACTAAATGCTGTATTTTCTTGACAAAACTTCTTGTATTTCTCAATTTTCTTATTACATCTCTCTAAATATCCTTTATCCTCTAAACCAAAATGTTCCAGAATTATAAAATGACCTCTAGAGTCTTCAATAACAAAATCAGGTCTTAACTCACCATCAATGTTCATTAAGGGCTCATAAGCAAATTGAACTTGATTAGCACTCAAAAAATAACATATTAATAATTCGCTTTTTGATTTGACCTTTTGAGAGTTATAATAATACTTTCCCTCAAATTTCTCTTTAAATTCTTCCTGTTTTTTATCTTTAACATAATCTATCTGTTTTAGTTTCTTTTTTTGTTCTTGTTTCTCATTATAATGAATTGTACAAAGATTCCACCCTTCTTGAACTTCAACCCCACAAACTTCACAAGTGGGTTTTTGCTTTTCTTTTTCGTTACAACTAAAACAAAGGTCAAACCATGGTTGTTTTGATTTTCCACACTTTGGACATTCTGTTTTTGACATTTTAATAACCAAATCTTTCTCTTCTTCTTCTTTTTATTGTTGCTTCTGCTTTTCTTGGATTTTTACTTGGAAAAGAGCCAATTAGTCTAACACTTGTTCCTCTTCCAACCCAACTCTTTTTAGTTCCTATACTCATTTTATGTTCTCCTAATCTTGTGCTAACTTTTCTTATAGTGCTTCCTGTATATGTTTGTTTTGCTCCATTTGCTCTTGTGCTTCTAAGGAAATATACACTTCCCGATTTCTTTCTTCCCCACACCATGAAAATCATATCTAAATAATCTATATAAATATAACCTTGCCCTAACTAAAGGTTTCATAGCCCTGCCCGACAAGAAGCTTTGCTCTGTGAGTACTCGAATCCGAAAATAGCCCTACCCGGATTACCTGAACAGCCTCAAAGAGCTGTGAATGGTTACCACGGAGCTTTGCTCTGTGAGTACTCGAATCCGAAAATAGCCCTACCCGGATTCGAACCGGGGTCTCAGGCTCCAAAAGCCTGCATCCTTGACCACTAGACTATAGGGCTATGATTAATTTCGGTTATATTAGTTTTTAAATAGTTTGGTCTTTACAAAAAAAATAGATTAAGGAATTGTATTGAATCTAACCAAAACCCTTAAAAAGCTACTTTCGCACAAACTTGTAAGATGGCAGAAACAAAAACCACAGAATGGGTGAAAATGAAACCCTCAGATATAGAAAAAAAAGTTATTGAGCTAGCCAAGCAAGGAATTTCTGCTGAAAAAATAGGCCTTAAACTAAGAGATGAGCATGGAATACCAAAAGTCAAGCTATTCAATCTAAAAATAAAGAAAATTCTTGAAAAAGAAAACCTTTGGCAAAATCCTGAAACAAAAAATGTAGAGAAGAAATTAGAAAGGCTAAAGAAACATTCTGTAAAACATATTCACGATTATCCTGCAAAAAGATCCCTCGTAAAAAATGTTCCAAAACTCTCTAAATTAAAAAATAGGTGATTTCGTATCTTTAAATGCAAGGAGTAATAAAAGAGGCCATATTAAAAATTGAAGAAATCTCAATGCATAAGCCATTGAGGATAATTAGCCATTTTGACACAGACGGAATAACCTCTGCAGCTATTTTCTCCAGGGCTTTACAAAGATGGGAAAAACCATTCACTCTTGAAATAGTAAAAAACATTAACAAAGAATACCTAGATGCGCTTCCAGAAGATCATCTCCTCATATTTTTAGATCTTGCATCAGGAAGCTTAAATTATCTAGCAAATAAAAAAACAGAGGTTATAATATTAGACCATCATGAAATAGTCCAAGACATTCCAAAAAATGTCACGATGATAAATCCTCAATTACAAAAGACTGAAAATTGTTCTTCTGCAGCCATTTGTTATCTCTTCGCAAGAGAACTCTCAGAGAAAAATAAAGATCTTGCAAATCTTGCCATTTTAGGAATGGTTGGAGATCAGATGGAGAAAAATCTTAACAAGACCTATGATAACATAATGAAGGATGCAGATACTATAATAAGAAAGGGGCTCTTACTCTATCCAGCAACACGCCCCCTTGATAAGGTTCTTGAGTATTCTTCAAGCCTTTATATCCCAGATGTAACTGGCTCCTTCAAGGGAGTTGTTGAACTTTTAAGGGAAGCAGGAATAGAAAAAACACAAAAAGGATATAAATCTCTAGTTGAATTATCAGAAGAAGAGATGTCCAACCTCACCACTGCAATTTTAATAAGAAGAAAGACAAAAACAGAAACTTCAGAAATTATAGGAAATATTTATCTGACAAAATTTTTTAACAACTTAGAGGATGCGAGAGAGCTATCAGCAATGATAAACGCATGTAGCCGTATGGGTGTTTCCGAAAGTGCACTTGGATTTTGTCTAGGAAATAAGGCTGCAAAGAAAGACGCTGAAAAAACCTATTTAAAATATCGTCAAGCAATATCTGCCGCTCTTAAATCTGTTTCAGACATAGAAAAAATAAACGGGAAAAATTACACCATAATAAACGCAAAAGATCGTATAAAGGATACTATAATTGGAACCGTTGCTTCAATAATTTCATTCTCACCATTATACCCTAAGGGCACTATAATCATAGCAATGGCCTATGATAATGACAAGATAAAAGTTTCTGCCAGATTGACAGGAAAAGAAGGCAGAAACGTACGAGAAATACTAAGCCAGGCAGTTATACCTGTTTCAGGAGAGGTCGGAGGCCATCCTAATGCTGCAGGTGCAATTATACCTATTGCAAAGGAACAAGAATTTATTCAAGAGCTTCAAAATAAGTTAGATTTAGATTTAATAAAAATCTAAAAAAGAGCTATATTTTCTCCTTAGCATAACTTTAAAAAATAATCTTATTATGGATGATTATGCCAGAAGCTAAATTTCTCAGAATCCAATGTCCCAGGTGTAAGAAAAACCACGTTGTTTTTGGGAAATCCTCAACAAAGATAAAATGCCAAAAATGTAATAAACTTCTAGTGAGAACTACAGGTGGAAAAACAAAAATAAAAGCAAAAATACAACAACTAATATGATCATACAAGAAGACGATATAGTAATGTGCACTGTAAAAAGAATAGAGAAAACCACAGTCTTTTTAGAAATAGATGATAGTGGAGAAGGAACAATGATATTTTCGGAAGTCTCTCCAGGAAGAATAAGGAACATCAGAGACTTTGTAGTCATTGGGAAAAAAATTGTATGTAAAGTCCTTAGAACAAAAGACAATCACACAGAATTGAGTCTTAGAAGAGTTACTGCAAAAGAAAGAGATGAAGTCTTGGAGAGATACAAAAAAGCACGTATGCTTGAAAGTATGTTAAAACCAGTATTCAAGGACAAAACTCAAGGCATAATAGAGAAAATAAAAAAGACTCATGATCTTTCAGACTTCTTAGATGAGGCAAGAGAAAATACTTCGCTATTAGACAATCTAGCAAAGGGCCAAGAATTAGAACAGCTAAGAAATATATTCGCAGAAAAAAAGGAAAAAGAGAAGGAAGTAAAGAAAACAGTGATTATCAAATCAGATTCTCCAGACGGCCTTGAAAAAATAAAATCTCTTTTATCTACAAATGAAGCAACCATTATCTACCAAGGCTCATCTAAATTCTATATTATAACAAAAGCCAAAGATTTCAAAACAGCTAACCATAAATTAGAATCTATTCTCTTGACCTTGAAAGAAAAGGCAAAATCCCTCAATGTCCATTTCGAAATCAAGGAAAAATAATATGAAAAAGCTTCGCTTCTATCTTAAGGACAATAAAAAAATTTACACACTCAAAAAAAACACTAATGACTCTCCAACCCAAGAAGCACATTATAAATTCATAAAAATAAGAAACGCTCCAAAAACAAAATCATAATAACTTTTTCTGGTTCAGCTCACCCTTCACAATCTCCATATCTTTTTCCCAATCATCAATTAAACTCCTCTTGTAAATTATCGCAGCAGGATGGAATAACGGAATCAATTTAATTTTCATCCCGTTTATTTCAATCATCTTAACTTTTCCATGTACTGAAGTGATTCCAGGCATTTCTTTCATTCTATCCACATCTCCCCCAGCTAAAAAAAACTTTGTAGCATAATTTCCTAATGAACAAACAACTTTTGGTTTTATAACTGATATTTGTTTTAACAAGTAAGGTGTATGTATTTTTATCTCACTAATTGATGGATTTCTATTCTCCGGAGGCCTATATTTCAAGATGTTAGTCACATAAATATCCTCCAAACTCAAACCAACTTTCTCTAACAGATTATCTAAATTTTTCCCTGCAGCTCCGACGAATGGAATTCCTTGTTCATCCTCGTTCCTTCCTGCTGCTTCTCCGACAAAGACTATTCTTGCTTCTGGATTACCTTTCCCAAAAACAAGATTCTTAGACAGTTCTTTTAAAGGAAGGTCTGCTCCAATAATTTCAATTTCAATCTGTCTAAGTTCTTCTTCATTTTTACCCATTTTTCACCATTTCCTTAGAAAAAAGAATTTTCTTAGACCATTCAACAGAACCTCTTTTCTCAAAACCCCTAACATTAGATTTATCAAGCCAACGATAAATAGTAGAAAGACTAACTCCAAACTTATCTGCAATATCTTTAGAAATTATATTGTCTTTTACTAAAGATTCTTCAAGCAACCTTTTCATGCTTTTCCCATAAAAATCTTCTATTTCAATCCATTTTCTCCCAAACATTTTAGTTTTTTTAGTTTCTTCAAAAAATTTCTTAGATTCTAAATATTTAGCATACTTTCTCCTAAGAAATAAATCATTTTTAGACAACCCTCCATACAAAAACTCAAGTATCTTATTAGCATTTTCAGCATAAAACTCTAATTGATAAGTCTTAGAAACCTTTCCAGCCTTAGTCATTTTTTTTCTGCACCTCAAATTAAAACTATCAATGCTTAAATTTGTTCTAAGCTTCTCAATAAGAACATTCATAAAATTAAGACTGCCATTAGAAAAACCTACACAAATTTCTTTAGATTCATTTCCACGTACCCGATTCACAATCCAACCATCTCCATCTAAAAATCCCCTAAGAAAATGCCTGAGATAATTACATTTAACTCTTGGAAATACTAAAATTTTCTTTTTATTCGGAACAATACCCAGAGCATTAATATCCTTAAGAATAGTCCTATTTGAAATTCTCAACCTATAAGAAAAATCTCTCCTATAAATAAGATAATTAGAACCCATTACATTATTAAAATTATTCAATAATTCAAGATTAGATCTGTACTTATTAGTTAACTCCCAACTTAAGGATCTTCCATATAGATTACCATCTGCACAAGTAAATCCAAGTATATAAGCCCTATTTGAGTTCCAAGTTTTAAAAAAACCTTCACAAACATGATATGTTCTTTTACCAGAATTGATATTTCCCATCCTCATATCTCCCAGGTAATAATTGTTTATATTGATATCTCAACACTAGAAAGTGGTATTAACCACAATATTCTTGCACCTCTTACATATCTTAGTTTCCTTAACAATCCTAATATACTCCTCATCCATAAAAAAATAACAACCCAAATCTTTAAAAAACATTCCTCCCCAGAAATGCTATGGTTATAGAAAGAACACTTGTATTGATAAAACACGATGGAGTTGTCAGAGGTCTAGTAGGAAAGATACTTGACAGGTTCGAGAACATTGGTCTTAAAATCTGCGCAATGAAGATGGTCTGGGCAGATGAAAAACTAGCAGAAAACCATTACCAACTAGATGAGGAATGGGCAAAAAACGTTTATGAAAAAACAAAAAAGACAAGAGAATCTGCTGGAGAACCATTTCCATTCACAGACCCCATTGCTTATGGAAAAATGATTCAATCATGGAATATAAACTTCTTAAGAGAGGGCCCAGTTATAGCAATGGTCATAGAAGGACCCCATTCTGTAGAAATTGCAAGAAAAATGGTTGGGAGTACAGAACCTCGCCAAGCAACTCCTGGAACAATTAGGGGAGATTTTGCCATGATAGAATCCTATGCCTTAGCAAATGACAAAGAACGTGTTCTTAGAAATTTAGTCCATGCTTCAGACTCCGTTGACAATGCAAAAAGAGAAATATCTCTTTGGTTTAATGAAGCAGAGATTCATAATTACAAGAAAGAGTTAGATAAACATTTCTAAATGGAAAAAAGAAAGAGTCTTCAGCCATTTGCAAAAGAAGAAAGAAAAAGAATAAGAGACTTCACATCTTATCTTCTAGGAAGACTTGAGTATAGGGAGAAAATTCCAGACTATACATCAATGCCATTAGAAAGAATAAAAACAAAATTGGACCATATAGCTAATGCAATAGAATTCTACTTACAAGAATATGATCTGCCTGTACCTGACCTTCTAGAAAACGATCTATCAGACATACCAAGAAAAGAAAGACAATTTTATCAAATAATAATTGATATAGCAACATTATCTGGCACCCCTGAAGAAGAAACCTCTAAAATAAAAGAATTTTCCGAATTAGAAAATTTAATGGGATCCATAGAAGTAGGTACTTCTAAACTAATGCACAATAAAGAATCAATATATAGGGAGAAAAACGGGAAAGGCCTGCCTGAGAGATATAAAGAAGCTATCCTAAAAGTACATAAAGAAAGAAAAAGAAGTTCTTAAAAACCACATTTCTTTGGTATTTCTGTCCCCGTAGTTTAGTGGATAGAATATAACCTTGCGGTGAGCAATAATAATGAGCTCGCAAGTAGGTTAGGACCGGAGTTCAATTCTCCGCGGGGACGTATTGCTCAAGGAGTTAATCATTTAATTCTTCCCTCCAATTTATAGATTACGTTTTTTCCAGCAAAATGCTTCACATATTTCACAAAATCAAACATCTCACCCTCTGTAATTATCAGACAGAAACTATTTCCCTCAGCAGGAAATATCAACGGCTCTCCATCACCTTTGGAATAAGCATTATATCCTCCCCATTCCTGCTTCCACTCTCCTTCTATAAATGTAAAGAAAAAATCAATCCTTTTTCCAAGAACCTCATCATCATGTATGAGGCTAAAATCCCCATGCCCAAATTTTTTCAATGAATAATTCATCTCATTTACCTTTTTTCCCAAAGTCTCTTGTAATAATCCAATAAAAAATTCTGATTTCAAAAAATCATCAAGCGAATTAGGAATCTCCAATTCAGAGTATTTTTCTTTATCTAGCTTATATCTTTCAATCCCATTCACCTTTTTGATTTCATCAGTTATCTTATTGTAAAAATCCTTTTCTAAAAAATCCTTCAAGAACAACATATTTGGCTTACTTCTTCTAAAGCTTGTAGCAGCTTGCTCAATCACAGAAGGATAATTGTAAAGCCCATTCACCCTATTCTCCATATTCTAATGCAGCCATCCTCCTATTGCAAGCCTCTCTTTGTCAGATAGATTCTCTTCAACAGCATGAAAAGATACGTCAGATACCTTGAATACCATGAATCTATTCCACCTAGGGATTATTTTCTTTCCTTCCTTAGAAGGCTTTCCATTTTCATTTTCAATAAGAACGAAACTTCCCCCATCTTCTTCTTCAAAGTTTACACTAAGATATAATATATAAGCTACCTTCCTGTCTTCAAGTTTATCATCATGACATAGGAGATAATCTCCAGATTTATACAAGCTTCCCGCAAGATCAAGAGCTCCCGCCCTGACATGTACTCCTGTAAGCATCTTGATAAATTCTGCAAATTCCCTCGAGCTCACGAATAAGTAAAAACTTTTAAGTATCTCACTCTTGCTTTTTTCCAAATCAGTAGTCTGTGAAAATGAAAAAAGATCGCTCTCCTTGTGAATAAATTCATCTCCTAAAAGCGCCTCCCTAAGAATATTTGCCTTCTCTTCATTAAGAAAATCATCAAGAAATATATTCTCAAATGGCCTTCCCTCGACAAACTTCCATTGCAAGTCACTTAGCTTCTCTTCATCAAGATATTTTTCATTTATCCATTGCCTAAGTATATTCATGAATAAAAATCAAAAGATAAGAATATAAAGTTTTGTTTTGTTTTTCTCAAATGAATCTGCAAAAAGAACTTGGAGATAAAATACAAAGAATAGAAAAAGTCTTTGACTTGAATTCAGTACTAGCTGAAAAAATTGATAAGAACTACATAAAACGATATTATACTACAAATAAAATTCCTTACTCCATTTTTCATAATAATCTTGGATTGCTCCACATGGGGATAACTAGAAAAGGAAATTTCACCCAAGATGATCTTTATGAACAAGCTAAAATAATTGACAGACAAATTAAAAAAATTAAAGCTAAAAAAATATTAGAGCTCGCTTCTGGAAGGGGGGGCAATTCTGCATATCTTGCTAAAATTAATCCCCTCTCAACCTTTGAAGGAATCGATATAACTCCTGTCCACATAAATCTTTCTAAAAAAAGATTTAGCCATCTAAAAAATTGCAGTTACTCACTTGGAGATTTTCACAATCTAAAAAAATACTCCAAGAACTCTTTTGATATCATATTCATAATTGAAGCATTATGTCATACCCAAAATAGAAAAAAAGTCTTATGTGAAGCCTATAGGATTTTAAAACCTAAGGGACTAATGATTATATTTGACGGATATCTAGATAGCTCAAAAATAACTTCTAAAAATATTAGGTTAAGTTATAAATTGATAGCAAGAGGCACTGCATTAGAAAAATTTTCATCATATGAGGAAATAATAAATGCTTCTAAGAAATCTGGATTTAAGATAAAAGAAAATAAAGACTTGTCACCTAGAATACTTCCGACTCTGCAAAAATTCGAGAGACTATCTTCTATATATTATCAATTCCCAAATCTTGCCAAACTAATAAATAATTTCTTCCCTAAGAAGTTTGTTTACAACACATTATACGGATATTTAACCCCAACATTGATAAAAATGAGATTAGCAACTTACAGATTAACTATATTGCAAAAATCCTAAAGATTTATTCTTCTTCATCCTTCACACCACCAGCAGTCAAGAAGAAGCTTGTTTCATTATCAGGCAAATTAGGAGAATCTATTAATTTAGCTACTCTACTCCCGCCCTTTCCCCTTCTCAAATACATACGATATGTTGAAGCGTGTCCGACGATATTTCCACCTATAGCAGTAGTTGGGTCTCCAAACATCATAGCAGGATTTGCCATTACCTGATTTGTCACATAGACTGCAAGGTTATGCTGCTCAGCCAATTTCATTAATTGATGTAAATACCTGTTCAATCTTTGTTGCCTGTCAGCCAGTTGCCCTCTTCCAGAAAACTCTGCTCTAAAGTGGGCAGTCAATGAATCTATAACAACAAGTTTGATAGGTTCTCCATCCTTTATCAGCTCAGTTATTTTATCAAGTAATAACATCTGGTGATCTGAATTGAATGCCCTAGCAACAAGGATATTCTTCAATACCTTATCTGGATTAGCCCCAAGAGACTCTGATATCTGTCTTATTCTCTCAGGCCTAAACGTTCCTTCTGTATCAATAAATACAGCCTTCCCATTAGCTCCTCCAGCCTCCAAAGGAAGTTGAACACTCACAGTCAATGTCAAACCCAGTTGGGTTTTTCCACTTCCAAAAGCCCCATATGCCTCTGTGATTGATTTCGACTCCACACCCTTTCCCCCTAATAAATTATTCAAATTTTGACTTCCTGTTGTAATATAATGTATATCTTGTCTTTTCTTATCAAACTCAACACCATCTGTAAATCCAAGCTGCATCATTCCTCTTGCTGCCTGAATAGCCTTTCTTGCTACCGCAGCTCCAACACCTGCAAGTTCAGCCAAATCACTAGGACTCATTACAGCCAATCCCATTAAATCATAGACACCTGCTGCTTCTAGCTTAGCAACAGTTCCAGGCCCAATCCCAGGGATATCAGTTAACTTTGCCTCTACCTGCTCAACAACAGCTTCCTCTTTTTTTTCTTCTTTTGCCATTTATCCCCTAAAATTAAATCCTTTTATAAATTTTATATCACTCAAACATATATACTCTTCAACTCTCAGATGTTATTACGCTTTTCCCTCAAGCTCATTAATCATTGAGTCAACATCAACATTCTCCACATTATCAATGCTCATCTCAAGATTATTAAAGAAGGTGTTTGTCCTAAAATTTCCTGAAAATAGCTTCTCTTCTCCCAAAAATTCTTCCTTTTTTTGATTAAATTTCTCCAATGAAAAAATTTCTTCCTCACTCAATCCTAATTTTTGGATATTTTCTCCAAACAAAACTGCCCTTATTGTTTCTGTACCATCATCAAGCACAACATTCAACAACGCTCCCTTTTTACCATCATCTTTTTTAGAATCAAAATATCTTGGTTCAAAAACCTGAACAATAGCTGCTCTTATTTTTACACTGCTTCCGGGTCTTGCATCCTTAATGTTCGCACTCATAAAAGATCTATCTGTTTTGACCCCATCAAGTTTTTCACTGCTCTTCTTTATATCCGAAAAAGCAGAAAGATGTACCTCTCCATTTCTTACAGAGGCATTTGATATCTCTATTATAGAACCCTCAGCCAATTCTCCTGTTTCCAATAAATTGATATGGCTATTATCCCACAACACTACTCGAGTGTTTGAACTCTCATCCCCTATAAGGAAACTCCCTATTTTCCCTTCTCTGCCATTTTTATTATACTCTCTTATTGGAAATATTTTTGTAAGCTTTCCAATAACGTTTACTCTCTTCATTCCATGAAGAAGTTCGGAAATTTTCATCCTTTGATTTTCAAAACTGACTCCAAGTTCTGCAGCTACAATCTGTGCAGCCCCCTCTTTAGATATCAATCCAGAAAGCTTTGCTCTCTTTGCCTCTATCTTCCTTTCAATCTCTTCTATAGAAACTCCAGAAGAACCAGAAATTCTTTCTAACAGGCTGTTATAATTGTCCATTCCCCACAAAGAACATAAGCCTTTAAAAGAATTGTTATTAACAAAACCCATAATAGAATTCTTCACATCACAAAGACAAATATTTTAGATTGATTAGTTTTAAAAACCCTATTTATTAATACAACTCATGGCAATTGCAGCAATAATTGTAAAATTGATGCCAGTCTCTCCAAATACGGACCTTAAAGAGATTGAAGAAAGAGCAAAGACTCTCATGGAAGAGCAAGGGGCTCAAAACATATCATTTGAAGAACACCCCATAGCCTTCGGTCTAAGTTCTATTATGATGAAAATGGCCTGGCCTGAAGAGAAAGACACAGATATCATAGAAAATTCACTTTCAAAAATCGAAAACGTTTCTTCCGCCTCAATCGAGGATTATAGAAGAGCGTTTGGATAATCCTCTTATTTTAGTTCTTTGAACTCTTAGATGGTTTCTTTCTAAGAAAGCATGTAATAGGGTTATAGAAGAGCGTTTGGATAATCCTCTTATTTTAGTTCTTTGAACTCTTAGATGGTTTCTTTCTAAGAAAGCATGTAATAGGGTTATAGAAGAGCGTTTGGATAATCCTCTTATTTTAGTTCTTTGAACTCTTAGATGGTTTCTTTCTAAGAAAGCATGTAATAGGGTTATAGAAGAGCGTTTGGATAATCCTCTTATTTTAGTTCTTTGAACTCTTAGACAATTAATTCTTTCTCATTCTCTACTAACTATTTCCTCTAAAAGCTGAAGAGTGACAACTAACACTATTGGACCGATTATAAATCCAAATATTCCAAAGACTGCTATTCCTCCAATTATCCCGAGAAGCATCACAAAAGGATGTATGTTTGATTTCTTTCCAGATATCTGTGCACGTAATATTCCATCTACATATACAGAAAGGAAAAGCCCAATTGCAAAGACAATTCCTGCCTTCACTAAAGACCCTGTGACAAAAAGATATATCGCAAGAGGTATCCAGACAATCAGAGGCCCAAGTCCTGGAATAAATGCAAAAATGGCTATAAGAGTTGCATATAAGAAAGCAAATTTTAAACCAATTGCCCAAAATGCTATTCCTGCTATTAAAAATTCAATTAACGCTATGAGGAGTGTCCCATAGATTATATTCTTAGCAGCTCCTGATATCTCAATTGAGAATTTTTCTTTATTTTCAACAGGAATATATTTTTTTATCTTAGATGTGAATTTTTCCCAGTCCACCAGAAAATAATATGCTCCGAAGAGAACAATCATGAGGGTCACTGCTGTTTGAGGTATTCGAGAAAGTGCATCACTCAAAAAAGATATCAAAAGAGAAACTGCCCTTTGAGTTAAATCGCTAATAGGTATACCCATCTGGTTTATTCCAGGTATGTTTGCCAAGGAATCAATTACAAAATTCAAAGTAGGTGCGTTTATAGACTGAGAAAGTTGAGCCAGCACAGTACCCAATATTATCACGGCAGGGATAATCACAATAAGAACAATTGTCATTACAGAAAGCAATCCTGCAACAACCCTCGGAACTTTCCTATTGAGTCTCTTATAGACAGGACGCATCATAAATGCAAGCACAAATGCAGATATCAATCCAACAAATAAATCCTTTATTATGAACAAAGAAAAAACGACTAAAGAAATGAGAATAACAATTGGAAAATACTTCCTTATTTCATGAATTTTCATCCAATTATACATAAATAAAAGTTAATAAACGTTAGGTGTTTTTTTATTCTATGAATGAATACCTATTCTTATTCGGCCTTGCATTTACTTGGATAATTTTTGCAGTTGTTCAAGATATGAGAAGCAGAGAAGTCGCAAACTGGCTTAATTTCAGCTTGATTGCATTCGTTCTTGCATATAGGGCATTTTATTCTATCTTCAGCAGAGAAATCATGTTTTTCATATACGGTCTCATTGGAGTATTAAGCTTCGTCATTTTAGGATATGCGTTCTATTATGCGAGGGCATTTGCAGGAGGAGACGCAAAACTCCTTATGGGGCTTGGAGGAGTGCTTCCATTTGATTCTTTTATCACATTTGGTATACTTACTGGAGGATTTTTCTTTTTGCTATTCTCGCTAGGGATTATATACAGCCTAACATATACAATATTTCTAGCAACAAAAAACAAAAAAACATTTATTCCTGAATTCAAAAAACAGTTAATAAAAAATAAAAAATATATCTTTATTGCTTTGCTCATTGTCTTGATAATAGAAATATCTGCACAGATAATTTCCTCAGATTTTCTTGGACTCTCAGCCATTTTAATAATAATAATCCCTCTCCTTTTCATATATTCCAAAGCAATTGAGAATTCATGCATGATTAAACTTCTTTCTCCAAATAAATTAACAGAAGGTGATTGGCTCGAGAAAGAGATTCTGATAAATGGAAGAAAAATAAAGAAAAGTATCCATGGCCTTACTGAAAGAGAAATAATTTTATTAAGAAAACACAATAAAAAAGTTTGGATAAAGGAAGGAATTCCATTCACTCCTGCATTTCTTATGGCCTTTGTGTTTGGCTTATGTATCTGGTTAAGGTATTCTCCTTTTTAGTCGTATAGACCCCTTATTTGTCGGAGCATTATCTTTTTTTATAGGCCTTGCACGTTTCGCAAACTTCAACTTACCTAACAATTCTGTAAGCTCATCTTCAGGCACACTTTTTGTTGCACTATTCATGTCTACAGGTTTATCATACACTGGAATTACATTGATTACTACTTCTCCTAGAATATTCTGAGGTTGTATATCACAAGAGTTATTAAGCAACTTTGAGGATATTCTTTTGGCAACTTTTTTTGCTAAAGTGAATGCTAAGTTCGGCAAATCTTTCTGATTTCTAGCTGGCTTCTTAGGAATTATTAATGTATGTCCATAAGAAACTGCTCTTGTAGATAGCACCGCTATAGCCTGAGAATTTTCAGCTACCTTTTTTGAAGGTATTTTCCCTTCAACTATCATCCTGAATATATCTTCTGGAACTCCTTGTTTAGGCCCTTCTGCCTGTTGCTGCTTTAACATCAATTCAATAGCTTCTGAAGACATTTCATCAATCTGCTTCTGAGCGGCTGCTCTCTGCTCCACAGGCAGATCCCGTATCTGCTCAGATAACTGTTTCTTTAATTCGGCTACTTGTTCTGGACTCAAAACCATGTCCTAGAAAAGAAAAAAGAGTTTAAGTAATTAATTATAGAAATCAAAAAGTCCTTGAGTTATTCTGTTTCAAACTTTCGATATTCAAGGTTTCAAAACCCTGGCATGAATATTGATTTATTAACATTTATCTTTCTGGCTTTCCTTCTGACTTTCTTTCACGCCAGTAGCTCGATATTTTCCACCTTTCCTGTAAGGATGTTTCTTCTTTTCCCTCATTTTATCCTTACTCTTCCTTCTCCTATCCCCTGAAATATAATCACTCATAATATATAGAATTAAAAGAGGTTTAAATTATTTTGCAATAAATAATAGTGTATTAAGCCTTATGAGCTTCACAAGTTATACCTTCAACAAGAGCACTATCTTTAAGCTTCTGATTATCACAGAAAGCTGCGAAATTAGCTACTGTCTCTCCACACACAGGAGAAATAGTCTCATCCAATAATGCCTTATCTCCAAGATAACCACAAGTCACATACTGTTCAACACCGTCCATCTCTATCTTCTTAATATCTAAACAATAATCTGCTCTCAAATCATTCTTTCCAGCAATATTACAAGATTCGATAGCCGTCTGCAAACTCTGCCCTGGCAATGAATCAACTTTTCCAAATATAAATCCAAATCCCTTCGTAGCCCCGATTATTATAACTACAACTACAACAATGCCAAGAACTATCAACAAAAGAGTAGTTAATGTCAGCCCCTCTTGTCCTTTGTTATTCAACCCCTTTTCAAACATATTCAATATAAATCGTTATCATTTATAAATGTTATGAAATTTCTTCATAAATCAAATCAGCATTCAGAGGGTTTAATTTTAACAGTGCAGCTTCCAACACTTCCTGAATATATTTCATTGAACAATTTCTCAGCTTCTTTCCTCGCAATTTGAGTATCACATCCAAAATACTCAACTCCTAAATCAACCTTCTTGCTAGTCCCAGCATCCACACAACTAAATATCCACCTTCCTGAAAAAACTTTCTGCTTATCAAAAACTATTTTCAAATCAAAACTTCTCTTTATTTCATTCCCACCATTATTTACCTTTGTAAATAACTCATTAAATTCTAGATTATATCTTCCCTCTTCTTCTATTAATATAAAATCTCCATTGGCTATCTTTCCATACATATTTCCAACATATTCCACACTTCCACTATCTCTTTCTTCATTTCCCAATCTAATCAGACTCTCATTGAAACTCCTCAAAAAATCGTTCTTATCGCTTCTCTTTATAGCATTGTCAACAATCCAGTTTAACTTAGCTTCACTAAATCCTTCTCCAAATATCACACCCTCCATTGTCTCTGTAAGTTCATTAGACAATCCTAAGACTTTATTTTCAAAAGTTGCGAAGCTAAATAATGTAAGTATAACAAGAACTATAGCCCCAACTAACAAAAATGCACTAGGTATGTGCCCTCTTCTATTCAGCATGGATATCCTCCCCTAAATACAATAAAATTCCCTCCAGAACTTATCTCATCAATATAATTTCCTTCTTCACTTTCTTTCTCAAGAAAAGATTCTGGTATGTCTCTTTGATGATAATTCCTTCCGGCAAATCCTTCACTTATGGGTTCATCAGGATAGTCAACAAGCACCTTGAAATTCTCCCCTTCTAAATACCCTATCTTCAACTCATTTCTCATATCGCATCCATAATCTTTTGCAAAACTCTCTTCTATGGGAAGAAATAAAGCCCTTGCTTGCTCAGGTCTTAGATAAGGCTCATTTTTTAATGTGTATTTAGAGCTCTCTCGTTCTACAATAAATGTAAATCTTACATAATCTCTCATTCTCTCTCCATTATCTTGCTTAAGCAAATCAGTTTCTACTCCAACCTTCCCTAATTCGTCTAAATCATAGGATATTTTATCATCAAGAAAAATTTCTCCAAGAACTCTAGACTCCACCAATCTAAAATCGATGTTTTCTACTCCTGGATTATCTGGCGTCTCTCCTAATTTAAAATAACTAGCAGATAATATCACAAATACGAACATCAACAACACAACTAATATTATCACCACCATGCTCGTTATTCCTTGTCCTATCTCTTCTCCCCTTTTGTTCATCCCGACAATATCCCTCTTGAATCTTGATTGCTCCCAACAATCACTTCAAAACTTTCCCCTCTTACACTAATAGTTTTCTTAACACACTCTGGAAAATTAATATTCTCTTTCCCTCCTACAAACTCACACTGATTAATATAATCTCTAACTCCAAAGATAATCTCCTCATCATCACTAGCCCTCTTCACATATATCATGTGTTCTTCGTTAATATTAGAATTAAACCCGCAAGAATAATATATGTCAAACTCTCCAGAGAAAAAATCTTTCTCTCTTAAACACACTTCTACATTGTTAATTAATATTTCTGCCTCCGCTTCCTTAAAATCATATCCATCTCCAAAAAAAGAGAATATTCCTGCAGCGAGTCCTCCCCAGATTATAAAAACTATGAATATGTAAACAAAGAACATTGCATAATCTCCAGCCATTCCTTTTTTATTCATTTTTCTCATTTTATGTTAAATATTAATTGTCTCACTTCGACATTTTCCTCACTTAATTCTGTCCCCTCATTCTCAATGCTCACATTATTAAAATACCTAAAACTCTTTCCAGTTCCCCTGCTTAGAGAAACAGCAACGCTCCCTTCTTCATTATCAAAAATGAATATCTTATCAAATTCTACTTTATTTTTTCTAGCCAATTGCACAGCCATTGTCACATCAATTTTTACCTCATCTCCTTGTTTAGAAAAATCAATCACTCTCGCAATTTCTTTAGCATAGAAATCTTCCCAAAAAGCAACATTATCCATCCTGCTTGATACAAAAAACAGCATAGCAACAAAGACTGCTAAAAAGAATAGCATGTATGCCAGATTATTTCTTATTATATCCGCCCCATCTCCTTTTCTGTTCATTGATAAATTTTCCTGCATCTTTCATAAAAAAGATCTCCTTGAACAAACTCCCCTTCACTGGCTAGTTTCAGATTATCACTCTCCTTAAAAACAATCACTTCAAAAAGATTACTCATTATTGGAATACATCCTAAACTTTCTCCAATAGGTAGTTTAAAATCAATAATAGATCCCTTAAGTTTTGCATCTCCAAACAAAAATAAGATAGTCACATTCTTATCTCCAATTTTTTCGCAAAATCCTCCTTCCGCGCACAATTTACCTTTATCTGCTCCTCCTTTCGGACAAATACAAACACAACTATCAAAAGAACACTCTCCTGGCTTTTCATCTATCTCATCTCTGGAATCAAAACCCACAAAATACCACCTGTCTTTAGAGGAAAATCCCTGCAATGTGAATTTTCCTTCCTGCCCATCTTTCAAATTATCTATCTTCCCCATCAATCCTTCCAAAGTTCTCTTAGCAGACTCTGCCTCATTACCTTTAGAGATGAAATAAAATCCTCTGAATATCAAGAAAACAATAAATCCTATAACTACTGCAGCAATAAGCAAAGAAATGACATTCTTCATCACCATCTCCTCTCCCCTTTTATTCATTATGGCATTCCCTCTATAATATCACATATCTGATTTATTTTCTTAACATCATAATCAACTCCCCTGACTAATGAACATCCTTGCTCCGGATTATCTAATGAACTAGCTAATGTCCCGCAATATGCTGCAGAAGCCATCTGATTTTGCCATGAGTTAACTGCTGCAAATCCAGAAGTTCCTCCAACAAAAAGCAAACTTGCTAAAGCTCCCCCTCCGCTGGCTATTACAGATTTTGCTCCAGGAACTGTGACTGCAATTCCCACTATTGCTGAACTTCCCAAAGTTGCTCCAGAAAGAGCTCCATCCCAAAAACCAAGTTTAGTTTTCCTCTGAGCAAATATAAAAGCTATTTGATTTGAGACAGTTGGAAGATCCCCCAATGCTTCCCTTACTTCAGGGCTTGTATCTCTAGCCTTAGCTAGTTTATCTAATTCACTTTCAAACACATTCTCCTCAACAGTTGAATATGTGCTTGTCCCTGATTCTCCTGTAAAAATATCAAGATATGTTCTGCTAAGCCCTGGAGGATTGTTCCTCTCAAGATATCTATTAAAATCAATATTCTCCCTTATTCCTGGAAACTTCTCAAGAATCTCATCACTCAATGCAACTCTCGAACAAATAATGCAACTACTTTTAGTTTCTCCTAATGACTGAAATGCTTTTCCAAATATATCCAACTTCCCCTGCCCAGTCATGCTCCAGCAATCAAACATTGCATTAGCAGAATTTTCCATTATAACTCTTGCTGCATCTTCCTCATTATTAGGCAATTTCACATAACTGACACCTTCTTCTCCAATGAACTGGTTACAAGAATCTTTCTTTCCTGAAATACTCAAACATATCTTGCTAGTCCTGCATTCCAACGGAACTCCAGATTGTGCCGCACTAGGAGCTGTAGCTCTTGTAATAACAGACAAATGACATGCTTCTCTATCAATTAAAGCATCGTTCCCGCTAAAAAAAAGATATGCAAACCCAAGCAAGACAACAAGAGCTCCGATTGATAGAATAAGAGTTATTATCTGCGCAGAAGTCAATTCACCTCTTTTGAACATCATAAAAAGCTAAGCCAGAATAACTTTATAACGCTTCCGTCTTTACCCTCCGAATCTCTTTCTCAAATAGTAGGCAGTTCCAAGAATCAATGCTAAAAAAACAGCCCATAGTATCCAGCTAACAATGGAATCTCCAGTCATGCCCTTTTTCATTTCTCACGCACCTCATTTACTGCTATAATATGATTCCTCAATAGGCACCTCTCTTGACTTATATTCAGATAATATCTTTCTGACAAATCTTGTTTCGTCCTCTAATTTCCCATCACTTGTCAATATCCCCTCTTTCTTCAAAATTTCATTAAGGTTTATACTCTCTTCAGGTCCTATCAACAATACAATTATAGATGAAGGACTACTTCCTCCTAAAGCCCCCCATAAATACCCATCATAGCTCTCACTAAGTCTATTGGCGATATATTCAAGCCCATCGTATAAATCTTTTTTCCTTGGATCATTCAAAGGAAAATCAAATCTTTTATCCTCATCAAGAATTATCCATTCTCCATCCATAATAGAACCATACCATGTGTATCTATTCTCATTTTTTGTAGAGAAGACTATTTGTATTCGATAATCATTAGTAATCAAAACATTATTTTCTTCCTCTCCTGAACAATCATCATACTTATCTTCTCCCTCAACAAGACTATCAACTTTAACCACTAAAAAATCACCATTTGCCTTCACACTATATTCTTTATCCAGCAGTCTAATGAATTTTTCACATACACCATTTTCTAATATTTGATTCCTCCAAAATTGAGAAGATTGTATGACTTTATTTTCATCCACATTATATTCCCTTGTTTTAGTAACGTCCCTATACTCTCCTTTTCCAACTTCCCTATAAAGTAATTTCCCATTTGAAAGGTAGAGGAATCCCCCATTATCCTCAATCACATTCCTCTCATTCCCTCTAAACAAATTTATAAAAATAAAGCCATTTCCTAAATTTTCATTAGACTTGAAACTCCCACACATTTCTTGATTCTTATCTTTGCAAAATCTAGTGATATCTCCTTCAAAAAAAGCAAGATCTCCCTCAAACTTTACTGTTCTGAAATTAGGCCTCTCTGTCCCATAATAGTAATCCTCAAAAATCCTGATTGTTTCAGCCCTATTAACTTCAACCTTATTGATCTTGATATCGTTATTTATCTTCTTCAGATTAGCCCCATCATGATAATAAAGCCCTTTATCACTTATTTTATAGAGTAATCTCAACTCCCCTTCGTCTTCAATCTGAATGCTATTATTAAATCCAGGCAATAACAGCTTCAATTTATTAGCAAACCCTTCACTTCCAGAACCCAAAATTAACACAACACCTCCTCCAACAATTACCAATACTGCTATAACAATAACAACCTTAAGAATCCCTTCATCTCCAAACAACATATTCCCCTTATAATTCATTTACCAAACCTCAAAAGATTCTTAAAATATTCAATAGCTCCACCGCCCCAATCATTGATAATTCCATATATCACAATAAAAAGTACTAACACTATCAATCCGATTATCCAAGGTATTAATGTATCCCAAACAATCCCCCTCTTTCCTATTCCAAACATATAATTCAAAACAACTTATTAATTATAAACCTAATCATTATAGTTATTTTCTTCTAAAACAACCGAATATTTATAACATCCTTTTTCTTAATTTAATTGTTAATAAAGAGGATAAATGGCTACAACAGATGAAATTCTAAAAAAATATGGGAGTAAAATAGAGTCTCAGATGCGCTCGGGCACATTATCTAGCCAACAAGGTCTTTCTAAAGAGTACTTGCAATTCAAAAGAGACATGCTCCCAGAGCTCTCCCGTTATGAACGCTGGACAAAAGCCTTGGGAAATATAATAAAACTTAAACCTTCAGCAAAAGAAGAAGCAAAAATAAAAAATTATCTAGACATAGCACATTTAGACACAACCCCTGCGCAAGCACTCACTCTTTCAGCAATTTCTCTCATTCTAATATTTTTTGGAATCATTCTAACCTCGTTCGCTACATATTTGATAACTTCCTCATTTCCTACACTCTTCATGCTTTTAGGAATGATAACTAGCGTTTTTGTTTTCTATTATACCTATACAATGCCACAACGTCTCGCAAACTCATGGAGATTAAAAGCTTCCGCACAAATGGTCCCGGCTATCCTATACATAGTTGTCTACATGAAGCATACTTCAAATCTGGAAAGAGCAATAGAATTTACTGCAAAAAATCTAGAACCTCCTCTTTCTCTAGACTTCATGAAAATATTCTACAACGTAGAGATAGGAAAATTTTCAACAATAAAACAATCCTTAGATAATTATCTTGAAACGTGGAGGGGGTATGCTCCGGAATTCATAGAAGCAATGCATTTAATAGAATCTAGCTTGTTTGAACCATTAGAAGCCCGAAGAATACAGATTCTTGAAAAATCCCTCCAGGTTATCTTGGACGGAGTGTATGAAAAGATGCTTAAATTCTCAAGAGAGATTCGCTCCCCCCTTACAAATATTTACATGCTTGGAATAATTCTTCCAACTCTCGGCTTGGCCCTTTTACCTCTTGCTTCAACACTCTTAGGGGGAATAATACAATGGCAACACATTCTGATAATATTCAATGTCCTTATCCCTTTCTTTGTGTTCTACATGACTTCAGAAGTTCTTTTAAAAAGACCAGGAGGTCACGGAGAATCTTCAGTATTAGAACTAAATCCAGATTACCAAAAATTCAAATCTAAAACTCCTTGGACAATAGCTTTCATGATAACATTTCCCCTCTTAATAATCAGCATTTTACCATTCATTTTTCAAGCAAGCTTCATAACTGCTCCGCTAGGTCTCCAATCAGATTATACTTTTGCAGAACTAGGGCTTCCATTCATGGAAAATCAAAAACTCTTTGATTTCAAGACTCTCTCAGATGGCTCAAAGGCAGGTCCATTTGGAATGGTAGGAGTTCTTCTAAGTCTTTTGCTCCCCCTTTCCATAGGACTTTTCTTTGCAATTGCATATAAGATGAAAACAAAAGATTTAATAAAATCTAGAAATGAAACTAAAGAACTTGAGAACGAATTCACTTCATCTCTTTTCCAATTAGGTAATCGTCTTGGAGATGGAATCCCCGCAGAGATTGCATTTTCTAAAGTCGCTTCAACAACACAAGGCCAAAAAACACAGAATTTCTTCCTTATAGTAAACCAAAATATTCAACAACTCGGCATGTCTCTCTCAGAGGCTATATTTAATCCAAGAAGAGGCGCAATTATCTATTATCCTTCTGCCCTCATCTCGACAAGCATGAGAATCCTTGTTGAATCAGTAAAAAAGGGTCTTGAAGTTGCAGCCCGTTCGTTAATGTCTATCTCAGAATACGTCAAGAACATACAGAAAATAAACGAACGTCTTAGAGATTTACTAGCAGAGATAGTCTCAGACATGAAATCAAATATGACTTTCTTAGCTCCATTGTTAGCAGGAATTGTAGTAGGTCTATCTACAATGATAACCTCAATACTTGGAACCCTCACTACCCTAACAGAAACAGGTTTTACAAATCAACAAGTTGCAGGAATCTCAATAATTAGCATAACAGATTTCTTCAACATAACTGCCATGATTCCTCCATACTTTATCCAAGCTTCTGTAGGTCTTTACATAATAGAAATAATATTCATTCTAACAATTGCACTAGTTACTGTTGATGGAGGAAAAGACGTTCTCCGTGAAAAATACGATCTCTCGAGGAATTTGCAAAGAGGTCTTTTCTTATATCTAATAACTTCATTAGTTGCGATAATAGCACTAACTCTATTAGCAAATATTTCACTTGGGGGAATAGCAGGTTAATCCTAAAAAACTACCTAAAAACATCTAGATTCACAGGGACTTAAAAACATCTAGATTCACAGGACTATGTAAATTTATATTATTTGAAGAAGATTTCTTTTTCCTAAGCGAAATCATTTTTCGATCTTCTCTTGTTTTGAATTGGTGACAATTTGGACATAATGCCTGAAGATTAGATAGAATATCCTTTCCTCCTAAAGCCAGAGGTTTAACATGATCAAAGTTACTTCTTATATTAATTGGAACTCTTTTTCCATTATGTTCTTTTTTACAATCTTTTCCTGCACATAAACCTTTTTGTCTTTGCAAAATTTTATCTTTATCGAAAGAATATAACGTTCCCCTCTTAGACTTTTGTTTCTGTAATCCCAAAAGGTTATTATTTCCCCAAATATCTACCATACAAAAATTAATTTTTTAGAATTTATAAATGTTCTCTTAATTCTTCTTGACCTTGCTCATCAGCCAATTTTTCCAATCAGGAAAAACTCTTTCTGAAAGAGGAACTCCAATTTCTCTAGTAATCTCATCACTTATTCTATGAAATGCGTCATTTGCAGAAGAGTTAAACTTCGCTTCCAACAATTCAGGCATCTTCATAATTTCTGCCACATTGACAATCTCCTGTTTTACCTTTCCTCTCAACAATATATTATCATATACAGCGTCCCAATTCCCGGCCCATCCCCTTACATTAGATGCTATATCTTTGATAACTTCAGAATCTCCATTCATTAACTCTTCCGTTGGCTCAAGTTCATCTTTCTCTACATTATACCTCAATAAATCCACAAATCCTTTTTCTTCTAAAGGGTCCTTAGTCCAATGCTTTCTTACTTCTGCAAGTTGTAAAACTCTCTTCATGCTATGCATCCCATCAGGTGTTTTTATTGGATTTGCAATTAATATCAAATCCGTTGCCTTGAAACTTGTTATTGGAACATTTAGGTCATTTACAAGTCTATCAAAAACACCGTAAGGAGAAGCTCCGTGTATTGTTCCAGCAACAACATTTGCAAGCGCTCCAACTCTCATTGCTTCATACAATGCCTTAGCCTCTGTACTTCTCACTTCACCGACTATTAATGCGCTATCCCCCAGTCTCAAACTAGCCCTTATTCCTTCGGATGCCTCGACTTCAGTAGAACTCTCTGTCAATGCACTTCTTACTTTCATCCTCTGAATATTATATCCTATTTTCCTTAATGCCTCAACTGGCAACTCTAAAGTATCTTCAATGACAATTGTCCTAGTCTTAGGCATTATTTCAAGCATAGAGCTTCCCAAAAAAGAAGTTTTTCCGCTAGATCTTGTTCCAGCAACAAGCAATGTCCTGCTTCCATCAATCATAAAGCTTACAATACCTGCCCCAATAGGATTAATCATTTTATTCCTTATGAACAATGGCAAAGTCCAAGGTTGGTCCCTATGTCTTCTTATTGCATAGGCTAACCCGTTAGGAGATAACGGTCTTTGTATCGCTGCAACTCTTGCTCTAACATTTCCAAAAAAGAGATCTGTATCTAATATTGGATTTGCCTCATCTAGTGGTCTTCCACTTTGCAGTCTAAGTTTTGAAGCCCAAGAATCAGCATCTTCATAGCTTGGAATTATGTTTGTTATGCACTCTCCATGCTCTTCATGCCTTACGAATATGGGATTTTGTGCTATAGGAGAATTGAGGAATATATCTTGTAGCTTCTCATCCAAAAGCAAAACCTCCACAAGCCCACTACCTATTGTCTGCCTTACCAAAATTCTTGCCAGCTTGTTAAGTTCTCTATAACTCAAACTAACATTCTTATTTTCAGCAAGTTCCCTAAGCAAATCTTTAGCTACATTCAAAAAAATACTTCTAGTTCTCTCTGGATCTGTGAACTCTTCAGCCTTTGGTTGATGCTCAATTAACACATTCTTTCCAAGATTTAGAAGCAGATGATGGTCTTCATCAAGATTATACTCTGGAGGCATTATATGATAAATATGATTTGTAGCATCTTCCTTCTTTAAAATTGTCACAGTTATATTCTCATCATCAGCTTCAATTTCATACTGGTCGACTAATTTTGCATCTTTTGGCAGTTGAGCAACTAGCCTTGTAAATGTAAAATTAGGCATTACATCAGGTCTAAAAATCTGATCATACACGCTCCTATCTCCAACATAATATGTATCTATAACATCTTTTATCAATTTGATAATCTTAGTATTCTCAACCATTTCTTTTATTCTTTCTAAAAACCTAAGATATCCTTTAGAATTAAGGTCCCTATATTCCTGGGAATTTCCAGATATTCCTCTTATAATATTGCCCATCTCAAGATAGCACGCGACAGGATCACTCTGCAAAAGTCCCATAAGATAATTTATTTGTCCATGAAATTGCCCCACATCTCCAAAAAGACTAAGTCTCTCTGGAGAAAGAACCTTCTCTTGTTTGGTCAGAAAATTAAAGAGCTGAGCTATCTCAACCAGCATTTCTACCTGTTCAAATGGGTAGTTATAATTTCTTTGCTGGACAAAGACCACTCTTGATACATTAGGATTTTCTATAATACTGCTTATTGTCCTTGCCATAACTTCTCCGTATCTTGCCAGAGAAGGAACAAACGGCGCTCCAAAGTAGTTTATGTACATGATGTTCTCACCCTCTTTATGATCTATTTCGACAGCATACAACGGGGATCCTTGATTAAAAATCATTTTTATTTATTAATCAAGAATAACTAGCATTAAATAAATTTCTATGCATATATACAAAACAATTTTAAAGTCTAACAGGCTAAAATAACAATGCAAGATGATCAAATACAGCCATACTTCTCTGATATAAACATGAAGCTTCAAGATTTAGAAGAAAGGCAAAGGCTTTTGAAAGAGAGAACAGTTCTAATAGGAACAAGTCTAGTAGATGAAAGAGAGAAAACATTTAACGAAATTCAAGATATGAAAAAAACAGTTTTAAAACTAAAGGAAGATAATTTAAGAATGAAAGAATTTATTCAACGCATGGCAGAACAACTATCTGGCCTGGCAAGAAAGGAAGAACTTATGATAATTCAAAGACAGTTGGATATGATCCAACCTCATTTGTAAAGAAAAATGGCAGGAGTTTTAGAAGAGGTGAAGAGAATGCAGTCTCAAGGACTTGCAGAGAACGATATAGTCAAAGCTCTAAGAGAAAGAGGCACATCTCACAGAGAAATATTAGAAGCACTTTCACAATCAAAAATAAAAGCAGCAGTAGAACAAGTAGATGATGACGAACAAGCAAATCAAAATTACCCTTCTGTCCCCTCACCAACTGGCCAAGAAACTCTCGCACAGGAACCTCCAAAAAGAAACCTTGCTCCTGCTCCTGCAGGGATGCAACAATCAATAATGACGCCCCCCTCTTCAAATTTGGAGGAAATCTCTCCCCAACCAGAAAGTTATCCTTCAGAAAATTATCAGCCAGAATACCAGTCGTATGCTCCACAAGATCAATATGCTAACACCTCCAACCAGTACTCTACAGATTATTCTAATACCTATCAGCCTAATTTAAGTTCAGACATAGTTTCAGAAATCTCTGAACAAATTGTCTCAGAAAAAATGGCAGAAATCCGAAAAGGAGTAGAAAAAATATTAGACTTTAAAACCCATATGGAATCTAAGGTAGAAACTCTTTCAGATCGCCTCCAAAGAATAGAAAAAATAATTGATACACTTCAATCTTCAGTATTAAGAAAAGTTGGAGATTATGTCACTAATGTTGATGATATAAAGAAAGAGCTTATAGAAACGCAAAAAACATTCTCCAAGATGCTCCCCGAATTAAAAAAACACGATTCAAAACAAACAATTCATAAAAAATCCTCAAAAAAGAAGAGTTCTAAATAATTAGTTGTCTGGAAAAACAGGATGCCCATACATACTACGAACATTACTTAAATCAAAAGGATTTTCTTGATCAAAACAAACATCTAAATCCAAAAAAAGAATATTTCTTTCAAAAGTTAATTCATCAGAAATTTCTTGTAATCCTGGAACAACACTTTCAACACCTGAAAATATGTTATAAAATCCTACATCTTTTTTTGATAAAGACTCATCAGTCAAAATTTTATCCTGAATAGTTTTCCTAGCATTTTCCCTCAGTCTGTCAATTGCCTCTTCAACCCTATTAAGTAGAATATATCCTCTTGCAAGCTGTTCATTAGTAAGCCCAACAGACTCTTCTCCGAATTTCATTTCCCTCATCCAAGTCTGATATTTTGTTCCGTATTTCATTTTATTTTGATTTCACTAATACCCAACCAGTCACAATAGCAGAAACTATAAGCCAGAATGCTCCAGATATCCTAGGAGAATAAAACCAATCAAAGAATATTAAATATTTTGGCTCACCTCCAAACCCGAATGTAGGTCCGGGCAGATAAGGCAATATACTTCCTGCAAACACATTAATCCCAACAACAAAAAATATCACTATCATTGCAATGATAAAAAACCATCCGAGTTTTTTTCCGATCATATCAGATTTGCCCATGAATGCTGTCAAAACAAGCAAAAAGAACAACATTAATAATAAGACTGCAAACCATGGAATAACATCCAACACAAGACTTCTAATGCTTGCAACACTCACAAAAATAGCAGATATACCCAACGCAACGATTAAACTAGTCCAAGGATTATTTCCTAATATTTCTGTTTTCTTCAACAGCGCTCCAAGAATAATTGCAACTATTAAAAATGCTAAAACTGGCGCTAAGAATCCTAATCCTCCCACATCGGCTACCTGTCCAACCTGACTTACTGCGCTTACCATAAAAAACCCAGAAGACCTTAATTTATAAATCTTTCTATTATGTAACCACTTAAGAATAACACAATTATTTACTCAAGTTTTTTTCTTAATGGTTCTAAAGGACCCCAATCCCCTGGCTTTTCTTTAGGAGCAAGCATGAAAGCAAGAAGCACACCACCTATTGCTATCCATAATACATTTAGCCAATTCCTCTGCCACCAAGGAGATCCAAACCAAGAAAAGCTATTTATAGAGGAGATCATAACAATAACAAATCCTACAACGCCTATTCCAAAAACAAGTTTTACCCATTGTTTTCTACTTTTTTCCGTGACAAAAACTCCTGTCAATATTACTAAAACAATAAGTCCTGCAATTGCAATTCCAAAATTAGCAAATATCACTCCAAAAAAATCTCTTACAAACAAAACTCTAACAGAGAACAATCCCAACACTAATGAAATTATTATATTTACTCCCTTATGATCTCCCAACACTCTTGTGCTTGATAGAATAGCAAAAACAACTGCGAAAACAAGCAAGAAAGGCAGAAATAAATCAAACACGCCGATATTTTCCCATTGATATATTAGATTTCTGAAATCAAATCCTCCTGCAAAGGGATCAAATTGCCTAAATATAGGCATCGCACTTAAAATGTTCGTCAACACACCACTCATCATTCCATAACCAGCTAAAACTTATTTAAATATGTTTCTAAAACATAGAATTAACTATCTACTTCTTGTCTTTTCCACCGCTCCAAATAACAGCTCCCACTGCGGCAATAACTATCACTATAAATATAATATTACTTACTGCGCCCCCATAACTTCCTTCCTCAGAATAGAATATTAACTCAACGAGCTTATCCCACCATCCTGTAGCAAACAACAACGCAACAATCACTACTACAGCTGCTAATACTCCTATAACTGCTGCTACTCCTTTTGGTAATGCAAATGCCTTATCCTTTTCAGAATGAGTCATTCCATAAAGCAACATAAAAATTAAGATAACAACAATAGACACAGCCATTATTGGAACAAGGTAGATTATTATTCCCACAGCCTGTCCAAAGGCAATAACTATCAATCCAACAACCAACCCAACAATCGCATCAATTTGCTTCTTTCCCTCTCCTAATATCTTTGTCTTCTGAAGAACTGCGAAAACTATAGTAAATACAAGAAGGAATGGCAAAACCATTTCAACAAACAATGGAGAAGATAATATTGTTCCACCTGCAGCACTTTGCATAAATAACCCTAAAAAATTGCTCACCATAACGAAATCAGATATCAAATATATTTAAACATTCCGTTAGAATTAAAACCCTGCGGCATATCCACCATCATCATTTTCCTTACCCATTCCAGATTGCATCTCCCCCGAATTAAAGTCTGCACCATCACTTCTCAAGGGCAAAGAGCTCTTGTTGACAATGAAAACATCTCCAATAGCCTTTACGAACTGATGAGGTACTATCACTCCTCTAGCTCCTCCAAGAAGATTCATAAATCCGCTTCCAATTTTAATCCTCCATCCATCAACCTTATTATCCATGAGATTGACTTCTTCTATTTGCCCAAAAAAATCACCATCTGAAGTATAAACTGCCTTCCCGACAGCTTCACTCATCTTTTTTATTCTCAACATACAAAAATCTACATTATTCACTATATATATTTTGTGCTTATTAGAAATATATGTCAGACTCTCTTTTGATTTCACATAAGAGAACAATATCTTTATATAAATCCATTCATCCAATCCTATATGAAAAACAGAGAAGCATTTCACATTACCTTAGCTATCCTTATTCTCACAATAATAATTGGTTTTGAGTCTATAATCACATTAAATCTTCCTGTTCTCGGATTTGCACTTCTTTTCTCTTCTTTAATAATTGTTATAAATCTCTGTTCAAAAGCAATTATGGCTTCTCAGTTAGATGCAGGAGTACAAAACGAGCTCTGGACATTTTCTCGTTATGGTATGAAACCTGGATGGCATTTCAAAAAGCCAATGCCCATCGGATTTATTCTTCCACTCATTCTATCTATCTTTTCCCTCGGATTAGTAAAATTTATGACAATTCTCACATTTGAAGCAACAGCTCTTAAAAGACGTGCAGCTAAAAGACACGGAATCTATAGTTTCACAGAATTAACAGATTGGCACATATCATTGATAGCAGCAGGAGGAATAATTGGCACCCTAATTTTATCATTTGTTTCATACTGGATTCCAGGTCTTGAAGGCCTTTCAAAATTTGCAGCATATTATGCATTTTGGAATCTTCTTCCAATTTCTAAGTTGGATGGAGCACAGATCTTCTTTGGCTCTCGTGTTCTCTGGACGACCCTTGCAATCATAACAGCAATATTCACTGCTTATGCCTTACTGTTAGTATAAATCATTACTTGCCAAATTAACAAAAACCTTAACTACTCTTTACATTTTCCACATCAATGATAAGTTCAACACCTCGCGATTATCAAAAAGCCATTTTTGAAACAGCAAAAAACGCAAACACTCTTGTTGTTCTCCCAACTGGAGTTGGAAAAACTCTCATTGCCCTTCTTCTTGCAATTCATAGATTCCAGCAATATCCTACAAAAAAAATTCTAATATTAGCTCCAACAAAACCTCTCGTAGAACAACATTTGGAATCTTTTAAAAAACAGCTCCCAGAATTATATGCAGACCTTCAGCTCTTCACTGGAGAAGTTCCAGCAAAACAACGTCAAAAAATCTGGCAGACTGCAGAAATAATTTTCTCAACACCTCAATGCATTGCAAACGACATTAAAAATTACCTCTATGATCTAAAAGATATTTCTCTTCTCGTAATTGACGAAGCCCATAGATGTCTAAAAAATTATGATTATACAAAAGTCGTAAAAGCGTATAAAAATCAAGCTCCCTCCGAATTGCAAAGAATCCTTGGCTTAACCGCATCTCCAGGTTCTGAAACCGAACAAGTAAACGAAATCTGTAAGCACCTCAATATAGAAGAAGTAGAGCTCCGCACTAGAAATTCCGAAGATGTTCGCCCCTATCTTCAAGATCTTGAGTTCAACAAAATAGAAGTTCCTTTTCCAGAAGAGTTTATAGAAATACGCACGATTCTCAAGAGCATATACGATAAAAAAGTAGGACAACTAAAGTCCCGCAATCTCCTATTTGGGCCTACAAATAAGATATCTCTTTTAAAATTGCAGAACAAATTATTTGCTTCACCACACAAAGATGGGAATATGCTTGCAGGGATTTCAGTTTGTGCACAAGCAATTAAAATATCTCACGCAATAGAACTTTTAGAATCTCAGACTCTTTCCGGATTAAAAGAATACTTACAAAATCTTGTCATTCAAGCAGAGCAGAAAAAAAGCAAAGGCGTTCAGACTCTCGTGAACTCTCCAGAATTTAAGGCATCCCTTCTCTCTCTCAACAACCTTCTCTCTCAAAAAATAGAACATCCCAAGGTAGAAGAGCTAAAAACAATAATAGAATCAGAATTTGAAAAAAATAAAAACACAAAAATAATTGTCTTCTCGCAATTCAGGGAAACAGCCCTTACTATTTCAAAAAAACTTAATGAAATTTCAGATGTTAAATCAGAAATCTTTATAGGCCAAACAAAAAAATCAGGTTCATCGGGTTCATCCTCGGGGCTCTCACAAAAAGAACAAAAAAGAGTTATAGAAGATTTTCGTAAAGGAAAGATAAATATCCTTTGTGCAACATCCATAGGAGAAGAGGGTCTTGATATCCCAGAAGTTAGTGCTGTATTTTTCTACGAACCAATTCCATCCGCAATTAGAAAAATACAGCGTGCAGGTAGAACTGCAAGACTAGCTCCAGGAAAACTCTTCATTCTAATAACAAAAGATACTCGGGATCAAATATCTCATTATGCTTCTGCTGCAAGAGAGAAAAAGATGTATCGCACAATTGATAAGGTAAAAAATGATATAAAAGATGGAAAAGTAAACTTCCAGTCCCGTCCAAAAACCCTAGACGATTTTAGATAAAAAACAGATATTCTTAATTATTCTTCTTCCGAGCTCCAAGTTATCTAAGAATCATTTGTAAATGCTGAAAGTTCGACAACTTCCCCTGGTTTAAAATGATTTCTAGTTATATCCATTAAATAATTCATTGTCTTTCTTAACTCACTTGTTGGGCCGACAGAATTAGAGATTCCCAATTTGATCCCAAGGCCTGAAAATGTAGAGTAAGGAGTATCATCACCCCGAGGATGCCCAATCATAAGCCCCTTATTCACTAAAGAGACTTGCCCAGAATAAAAACCCTTTGGAATTTCAAAATAAATACCTAATTCAAATCCAGAAATATTACAATACGGGAAAGATAATCCGTGGTTTCCCCTACCTAAGTCTATACGGGCCACTCCACAATTGATTGGAATCGCTCCAACCCTTCCAGGGAATCTATTATCTAACTCTCCTGCAAATAGGTCTAAGCAACGACTAATAGATTTTTGACAATTCTCATTAGTTATTCTGCCAGTATCACTTTCTGAATCACACAAAATTTCCACTTGCTCTCTTTGCCCAACTCTTCTTGTTTTAAGACTATCTGACATGTCAAATCTCAACTCTCCAACCAACCTAAATGAAGATGGCAAATCCGCAAAACTATTTGTAGCTCCATGCGGAGGCTCAGCAGAACTCACATAACCCTTTGAGAAATGAGATAAACCCCTAATAACATTTACCAAAAATGACTCATAACCTTCAAGAGGAAATTGAAATTTATCCAAGGCAAATATCCTTTCTTCCTTGAAAGCCAAACTAGATTCCATAAACTTTTTTCTCCCAAAAATACAAATCAATCATAAAAATTCAACAATTGTATAATTTTTAAGTGTATCTCTCTTAAATTATATTAATATAAAATGAAAAAAATCTTAGACATTTTCTCATCTAAAAAAACTAAACCAAAAACCCCAATAACAATTGTCTTAGACCATAGAGAGAAAAACTCCCTCATTCCATCTGAGTTAATGAAGCTCGGTTTCACCCTAGAGTTCAAACAACTTCCCGTTGGAGACTATTTGATAAACAAAACTGCAATTGAACGTAAAACCATTTCAGATTTCAAAACATCAATAATAAACAAAAGAATAATGCGTCAACTCCTCGAACTTAAACAATACCCTTCTCATCTAATGATACTTGAAGGATTAGAGAACGAAAACCCTTACTCTGGAATAATTCATGAAAACGCATTTAGAGGATTTCTCCTATCAATTTTAACAGATTATCAAATACCAATAATATTTACTCTAAATGAAAAAGATACTGCAAGATATATTTCTGTTCTTGCGAAAAAACAAAAAAAATCAGCCCCATCTATTAGGGCATCAAAAATCTTCCTAACAGAAAAAGAACGCCTTCAATTCATCCTAGAGGGATTTCCACAAATAGGCCCTTCAACCTCCACAAAACTCCTTTCCCATTTTAAGACAATTAAAAATATTGCAAATGCTTCAGAAGAAGAACTCCGAAATTTAATAGGTAAAAAATCTGAGATTATCTATAAACTATTCAACCTACAAATCCTCTCCTAATAACTTCTCTATAGTTCCTTCATGATATCCTTCAACGAATCTCAGAAAATCTTTTGGAAGATTTATATCCATAACGGATTCAGGCGTCAATCTCCTCATATCAAGACCTCTTTCGTTTAAGGCATGAATAAAATTTTCAGCATCAAAATAAAATAGTTCATGATTAACAGGAGATACTTCTTCACCTATAAGTCTTATCTCAAGATCCCTCTGATAAGGACCTAAATAAGAAAAATTTTGAGTAGCAATGACCCTTTCAAAAACTGAATTACCCATTAAAATTTATTTAATATTTCCCCATTTATATATTTTATTATACAATACCTTTGTCATCAACATTCTGCTTAGTGGGTTTTAATTTAACTATTTAATTAAAAACTTAAACAATATAAAAACATTAATTAATTTATCAATCAATAATACTAAATAAAGTAATTAAACAAAAGACTTAAATAGCGCTTTCAATAACCTATATTTGATGGACTTCGATTCTTTTCTTGCACCCCCGAGATGGAAAATTTTAGAGATAATCACAAAAAAACCCTCTTCTCCAATAGAAATCGCTGATGAGCTAAAGACTTCTGTTGCTTACGTCAGCCAACAGCTTAAACTCCTTGAAGCAGGAAATTTGATAGAAAAGCAAAAAACAGGTTCAGCAGAAAAAGGCAAGCCAAGAACATTATTCTCCCCATCCAAAAAGTTTGCCCATATCACACTACTTACAAAAAATTTCACGGGTAAAAAGATGATTGATATTGATTCACATTATGAAACTATTCTTAAAATTTGGTTTAGCGATCATCCAGAGAGCTATCACATTGAAAAGCTTTATTGGAAATTAGAAGATGACCTGAAAGATATTTCTGCAATTATTATGACTGGAAAACAGAATATGGAACTGATGATTATTTCAGACTCCAAAAAAATCAAATCAAAAGTTGAATCCTATATCGGTGAAATAGGAAATAAAATAGATTGTAGAGTCATATCTTCTCAAAGCGCTGAGTCTACAGAGAATTCAATATTTTTGCACAAACATCCCAGTTTTAACGAAAACCATTTGAAAGGAGGTAAAACTAAATGATAAAAAGATATTTCTCGCCTATCTACTCCATAATCTTATTGGCAAGTATAGTTTTTCTGTTAAGTATGGTGTCTGCAGAGCCCACGGGAGCTAACACTACTGAGACAGGTACTGGAAGTTTTACAGTAGATTCTCCGGGGAATGTTACAGCATTCGCAGGAAATGTTAGTTCTGTGAATATAAATGGACGTTCTTCAACACAGGCTTGGCAGGGTTATTATGGAAATGTGACTGGTACGTTAGTATTAGCAGATTCAAGTAATAGTCTTCTCTATGACTGGTCTATAGCCAGTCCAAGCGGAGAGGTCATGTTTTCTAAAAATGACACAATTACTTGGTCTAACACGCAATGCTTTAATTATACTGCTACAGGAACATTTGCAGATGATACTTCTAATGCCGGAGCAACTAGCCAGTTTGGAATGAATCTCTCACAGATTCATGATGAGTTCAGCATCCTTTCTAACCATACAGATACTGTTGATAAGACATTTAATATCACTGGAGGTTCAGGCCATCAACCATTCTATATTTCAAATTTAGAATTTCTAACAGGAGAATGTCAAAGTACAAGGCTACATGTTAATTCAGCATATCAAACATCAAATTTTGATAATGTTCTATTATATGAACCTTCTACAGCGAGTGTGATTTTCACATCCTTAATAGAACAAGGGGGAAGCACTGGATTTAACGGAGATTTGCAAGACTTTCAGGCATTAGTGCTTGAAGATGGACATGGAGCAGATACGGCAATAACAACATACTACGTGTTCGTAGAACTCGAATAAATTTTTTTTATTTTTTTTATTTTTTTTAGCTGATATTTAACCAGCCATTTGTGTGGCTCCAAATACAATATTGCCCGAACAATTTCCTCCAACATTATATGGGGCATATATTCTCCAATAAGTAGGTTTTATTGCATCATTTTGAAGATCATCTTGTCTTGAGTCCAGATTAAAGATGTTTACAACTGGTAAAGAAGATAAGTTTCTATAGAGTCCATCAAAATTTCCAAAACTTATCTCTCCGAGATTTGAAGCAGTCAAATTATATTTTTGATAATCAATAGAAATATTTCCCTGAAAACAACTCATAGCAAACCCATCTCCCTCTGAGACGGCATACCCTGATAAACTAAGATTAAGGGCCATGTTCCCATAATTAGTCACGTTAACTTCCACCTCCTCTGTGATAAAATCAGATGTATTCAAATTTCCAAAATCTACAACGCTATCCACCCCTATGGCTAATAGGGGGTTAAGGTTGGTTTCATTGAATCCTTGTGCCCCTATAAATCCATCATTCACATTAATATTACAGCTCCAATTACCACTATTTGTATAATATAATGCATCAAAGGCACAACTCACAGAAGTTTCATTACTGTTCCCATAGTTTGAGTCTACAAGACAACTAGAATTACTATAATGTATTCTATTGCTATCACTATCTCCAAAAAATGAATACGTGCTATCAAAGAACTCTGCACTCACATTAGTCATCTCCGTTCCATCAGGATCAAAGATAACACTCTCGCAAAATATTGTTTTTGTAGAAGCTGGAATTAAATTTATCTCAGAGACAAAAACAAACCCCTCTTCTCCTATAGAAAAATTCAAGAAAACAGGTGGAGAATTCAATATCAAATCATTCATTATCTCAAAACCTGCCCCAGATATAGAAATATTTGTCTGATTAGTTACATAATTACTTCCATTGTTGAATACCATGACACTCACTTCATCTCCAATATTACAAGGGTTTCCAAGCAATTCACAATCCATCATATAATATCCAGATTGTTGAGAGTTTCCTTCAATCCCAATTACATCAGTTACATTATCAGATATCCCTATGGATGGTTTCCAAAGGACTACAGAATGTCCATTTGCTCCAGTCCCATCTAGCGCATCACCAACTTCTCCTATAATCCATACAGAAGAAGACCCTAATGGAATAATCAGAATAGACATCAGGCACCCCAAGAGCAAGATATTCAACCTCATTATACTTATACCGCCCGTTAATATAAAAATCTATGGAAATCAAAGAGTCATTAAGTAATTTATTTAGAAATTTGTAAAATCTTAAAAAAATTCACAGTGTTCAAAACCTTAAATAATTTACATGAAAAATCATGACCCGTTTTGTAAATCTGTGACATTCAATATAATAGATTCACCAGCAAATATTTCATACTCAACTCCAGGCCTAAGATAGAAATTCTTACCAATCCCTCCAAAAATATTCACATATCCTAAAGTAGTCTGTAGGTCTTCATCAAAGTAACTTATAGCCTCTATAGATGGGTTTAATAATAATAATTCGCTTGCAAGTATCTCTGTATCTATTGTGATAAAGTTTTTACCCTCCTCAAGGATAATGTTCTCATTCCCATTCGCAGAAATTGTGCTTGCTAGACTCACTAGAATAAGTAATGCAACGAATAAATGCTCTGTCTTAATCATCATCAACCCCACTAATCTTATTAGATAGTTCCTTTTTATATTTTTCAGGCAATTTATGATAAGCGTTACGAAAATCATTCATAATTTTTTGCTTATCTTTTTGATCAGACCTCTTCATCTCATCAATTTTACCCTTACAATAATTTAAATGTATCTTGTTGCATAATTCCTGCAATGACGGAACAATTTCATGCTTTTGTTTCTTACTAAACGATTCAAAATTATTAGATATCTGATTATATGCATCCCTTGCTTCAGATAGCTTTCCATCATCTGCCTTCTTTTGCGCAAGCTCTATAATTTTTACATTTTCTCTTAAGGTTCTTTTGGCCTTGCCACGAATCTTTGTTATTACTAAATATGATGCAAGAACAAAAACGATTAGACCTCCTACAATGAATCCAATGTAGCCATTCCCATTATAATCTGAAAAAATAGAATATCCCGTTATAGTAGATCCCTCTGCGTTGGTTTCTTGAATATAGACTATGGATAGTTCAGCTTCTTCAATCAGATTCAAAGAAACATGTTTGTTAAATGAATATATTATCTCTTTTGTATCTGAACTAAAAGAAAAAATACCCTCCTTTAGAGTCTTATAATTCAAATTTTTTATATCTACCTGGCTGTCTAAAATACTCAAGGGCATACTTAAAATTATATTTACTCCCTCTTTTTTATCAATACCAGGGTTAAGTTCTTCCATTATAAGGGATTGACTTCTCCTAGTACCGTCTAGATTAATGATATCCATATTGAAAGCCCTCCCTGTTATCTTCAAACCAGAATCTTTTACCAATCTTAAGGACTCTTCACTGCTCTTCTTCAATTCCGGCTCACCTATATCTGGCTTAATTTGAAAGATACCCTTTTCGATTTCTTCTGCCCCTATCTCCCTTGTAAATTCCCTATTGTCAGTTATAATAATACTTTCAGGAATATTTTTTTTAATTGAATTCAGTTTTATTTGTGCAGAATTTAATTTATTATCTAGCTCACTTCTGCTCAAACTTTGAGATTTATAGGATAAAATATCTCTTCTCAATGAATCTATCTCTGATTTAGAATTTGCCAGACTCTTGTCTAACCTCAAACCCAAGAAAATGTCTTTTTCATTTCCATCTCTACTCTCCCATGTGCTGATTATATCATCCAACATACCCCTTACAGAATCAATTCCTGAAAGGGAAGAATCAACAAGTCCCACAAGTTCAGGAGATAAACCAGTCAGTGGATTTGAAATATTGTTCAATAGAGCTGTTGCATAAACCTCTACAGAAAGATCCGCCTCGTTGCCTGCACTATCAATCCCGGCTATCCTATAATAATATGTCTTTCCACTTTCAACATTTGTATCTGTAAATGAATTTCCATCTCCATCAATAATTTTATAAAAATCAATAACCCTCACATTTTGATTTACAGACCTATATATATTAAAATCAGAAATTTCCTCATCTATATCCCACCTTAGTTCTATCATTCCAGCCATCCCTGTAGATTTTATATTTGTGATTACAGAAGGTTTAGTAGTATCCACAAGAAATATTCCTCCCTCAGTTATTTCATTCCCAGATATCCCTCCAAGGTCCTTGGCTGAAAACTTAAATGAACCGATAGAATCCCCTAATTTATCAGGAATTATGATATACCCATTCCATATACTCTCTGAGCCAAATAACGGGATGGGGGTAAAGCTCGTACCATCAAAAGAATAAGAAAGGGATGGAGTCTCTGAAGGAATCTTTGAGGTTGTAAGAATAACTTCTACTCTTCCACTGTTTAATGGGGAATCCTTAGAAAGACTTATATCTGCAGAGATTGGAGAATCTATACCAAACATGGCCTTCAATTCAGATTTGACTTCTCCCTGATCATCCCTACACCTAATATATAGCGTATGCATTCCATCCTTAAGTCCTGTCAATGACTTCTTTTGCACGTTTCCAAGATTTGTATCAAAAGATCCTTCCATTGCATTATATGCTCCAGAAGGAAAAGATGTCTCACTATACCTACAATCTTGTACGACTTCGTTTGTAAGAACTCTTAACATTATAGAAGAAGAATGCACCACCCCATAAAAATAGGAAACACTTTCATTATCCGCCAACGAAACATTATAATCATAATCAACCAGAGGAAAGGCACTAACACTACTTATCAGAAACATTGCAATACTAAAATAAATAATTGCCCAATACTTCATCAGAAAAATTTCCTCCTTTCCTTTCTTATTTTATAAATAAGAACAATTGCTAAAACAATGAGAGCAATATAGCCCAATATGGCCCAAATTGTACCCCATGAAGATTTCTTAGGTTTGACATTTATTACCTTGCTTGACTCAAACGTTCTCTTATTATCATAAAACACTCTTCCTTCCATAATATACTTTCCGGCAGATTTAGGTGTGAAATAAAAAGTAAAATTAGTGTTGTCAGACACTTCGACCCTAGATTCTTCACTTTCCAAAATATCAACTATTCTTCCCTCCAAAGATATCTGCCCCTTGAATTGAGCTACAATGCTTTTTGCGCCAGTATTTTCAAAGTTGACAATTATTGGAATAGTTTCACCCAATTCAGCCCAAGTCACACTGACAATACTTGTTATGATCCCATCTGCTCTTAAAGTTCCAGGTTCCAAAACATCAAATGTCAAAAGATCTGAAGAAAAACAGTCTGTCACAGAAACTTCAGCCCAATACTGAGATACTTCCAAATCGTCAGTAGGAACAAAAAATGATACTTTTTCCTTTCGAGTAGGAAGAACGTCATTTTCAGTCATATCAATGTGTTTTATGATCTTGGTCTGCCCCACGTCCCAAATATCGACAATTAATCTTGGTTTCATTCTGATATTCCCATTATTATTATATTCAAAACTGATTCTCAAGTCCTCACCCTTTTCAACAGATTCTATCTCAAAACTCCTTGCAGCACAAGAAAATATCTCTGTGTCTACAATTTCAACACTAATGGCTACATCTAGAACTGCTATGATGTTCCCAACCGCATGTCCTTCAGAATTTTCTCCATTTATCTCTGAAGTCTTGACTCTTATATATCCTGTATAATTTCCGTTAGGCATGTCTGAAGGAGGAGTCAAATAGATTACTGGCTTGCCTGGATTACTTCTAGAGACTCTGAATTCAACATCGGAGAAGTTAAGCCAATCTGCTATCTCTCCTCCAGCCTCTAATCCTACCAAAACCGACTCTGTTGAATCTGCAGTCACGCTCAATTGTCTTTCAGCATATCCTCCCCTCAAAACATCTTTAAAATTAACGTTTCCTGGACTTACACCTATTATTACTTGAGCACTCACAAAACTAATTGATGTCAAAGCTATGACGACAATCGCTAACCAAAATATTATTTTCATCCTCATTTTTTATTATTTAGTATCCAATTTATTACAATATTTCTTATGATTTCAGCCCTAGTGTTTCCTAATATTCCCCTATGTTCTTCAATAAGTTTTAACTGTTCAACATTGAATGTGACAGGGATTTTTTCCTTATCCTTTTCAGACTCTTTTAAGATTCTTTCTTTATTCTTCATAGACTCTTATTATTATCCACTCCACCATATTTAAGTTACTTTTAAGATACCTTAGAGATATTTAAACCTTACTCCAACTCTACATATAAATAATAGGTGGTTATATCTGTATCTCCCTCCCTACCATTTTCCAATACAAGCATCTCAAAATCATGCAATCCTCCATCAAAACCATCTGCCTGCTGTTCTATTAAGGATGTGAAAATCACACTCGCTGTAGAAGGTTCATATAATAAGATCTCCTGAAATAATCCGCTTTGATTCCCTGCACCATCAAACAGTTGTGTGCTCTGACATTGCCCTGCATTGAATTTCAAATTAGAAGTATAAAAGTCCCTATGACTGCTCTCACCAATCATATTGAATGTTCTATCAACACTATCTGGTGCACTCTCTAATATATTGAATTCGTCATGAATTTGTGAGAGATTCATTCCAAACTGGCTAGTTGCTCCGGCATTAGAAGTATCATCTGCAAATGTTCCTGTAGCAGTATAATTAAAGCATTGCGTGTACGGCCATCCTACGCTACTATTTGTTGAGGCATATATCTCTCCGCTTGGGCTGGCTATAGACCAGTCGTAGAGAAGACTATTACTTGAATCTGCTAATACTAACGTACCAGTCACATTTCCATAATAACCCTGCCAAGCCTGCGTTATTGTATATCCCGAAATATCTAATTGAGTCACATTCCCTGCTTGTGCACTAACACTTCCCGGCGGTGCAGAAGAAGCCCTCTCAGACCCGGTTATACTACTATTCCCTCCACTTGGTTCCACAGATTTTCCAAAAGGAATTAATATTAAAATAATGAAAATTATAAAAAAAATATTTACAAATGTAGCATCTAAATATTTATCATACATCGCTTATCTCCAGATCTTTCTTAATCAATGACTCAAGATAGTCAGAAATTTCCATCTCCTCAGTAATACAATGAATCTTAACTTTTTTCCAAATGCCTTCATTTATCTTAATACTTGTAGTCTTTCTAGACATAGTATTATATATTTTAAATAGTATTTAAATTTATACATCAAGTAGTTTATAATACTATAATACTAACTATTTTGTTCCATCTAAAAGTTTTCTTAATTGAGCTATATCTCTAGACATGCCAGATGTTTTATTAGATTGTTTGAAGAAATCAACTTCTCTTTGAATCTTCTTTAAGGTGTTGTCCAAATCCTCTTTCTGCGCCACATCTGCCATTTTAGTTTTCATATTATCAATATCCTTAAAATTTTGGTCAACTTGCACCTTTATTTCCTGAAGGTTATCTCCAAATGATTCTATATCCTCAAATTTTTTCTTCAACTCAATATATATTGTCTGTACCTTATCTGTATTTACTCCCACTCCTGCCTCAATTTTTTTTATATCTATAAGCTCTTTCTTTATCTCCTCACTCAACTTGACTATTTCCTGTACCCCTCTAAAAAACTCTAACTTTCTTCTAGTCTCTTTCAGTTCTTCCAAGACCCTATCCATTATCGCTTCGTTTCCTTCCAAATTTGCCTTTAATGCTTCGAATTTAGCATTTACCTTTTGTACCTCCACCATCATTTTCTCTGGCTGTACAGTCTCAACCATATCTGCGGCTTTTATAGATTTTAATTCAATTTTTTGAATAGTCCTATCTCTATCCAAGATCATTGCCCTAAGCTCTCCGATTTGCTCACTTATATGCGATATTCTCTCAGTTAAGGATTTCCTAACTTCTCCAAAAGACTCTATGCTAGCCTTAACTCTGTCCATATCTGTAGAAAGTTTAGTTAATCCGATGTCCCCAGATGATTTTGTCTTCTCAATTTTCTTTGGTTCATTTTCTTCAACCTCATCACTAGTGTTTTCCTCACCTTCTCCAGAAGATTCTTCTGTCTCTTCGTCCTTCTTCTTTTTTTTCTTAAGTAGCTTAAACATTTCTTATCTCCTCCCGAACATCACTAAAAAGGTTCTGAATTCTGGCTAGCTCTTCTTCATTTGAAGTTATAGAAAAATGCATTATTTTAGGAAAGATAACCTCCAATTTATTCTTAGCGAAAAAAGCATCAATTTCCTGTGCCTCAAGGTGCGAGATTTTTCTTTCCAACTCATAAAACTCTCTCTCTAAAAAAGAAATCAATGCATATTTAGCAACAGCAATGAATTCCTCCTCATCATTAATACTTTTCAATTTGTTATAAGTTCCCTTAGGAAGGTTAGCTCGAGCCAGCTTAAGAATTCTGTCATAATCACTACCCATAATAAAAATAACAATGGCTCCTTTAAATAATTTCCTTAGATTCTCAATCCATTACTCCCAAATTCCTATTTTTTATTTCCTTCCACTTTTTTAGACTTTTTCTCAACATTATGCTCTTTTTCATCTATCTTCTTCTTTTTAGAATTTCCTTCCTTTTCAGTAACCTCTTTTCTAATATTTTGTTTTTTATTCTCTTGTTCCTTGCCTTCAGATTTCTTATCACTATCCTTTCCTGGCTTCTCAAATCTTCCTATTTCATTAAGTATAGACTCTTTATTCTTTGCTTTCTTTAAGCTATTTCCAAGAGCTTCATCAATCTCTTTTCCAGCCCAATCAGCAATATCGTTTTTATTATCGTTCAGATGGGATTTTAATACATCTTCTTCCAGATTTGGAAGAACTTCTTTTAATTCTTTCAGGGAAGACACAGACATTCCATTATCAAAAGTCAGAGGTTTTACAATTTTTGTAGACTTGTTTTCTGGAGCTACTTTTATCTCTACATTTTCTTTCACTCCCTGTTCTTTCTCCCACTTCTTTCTTTCTTCAGCTGCCTTTGACAAAGATTGTTTTAGTTCTTTCTCTTCAATCAACTCAAGCTCTTTCTTCTTAGGTTTCTTCCCTATTGTCTGCCATTGTTTCTCAAATCTTGGCAATAGACCTTCTAAGTAAATATCTACAACAGAAAAGTTACCTGTCATTAACTTATCTTTCACAAGCTTCAGTTCCATTTTCAAATCAAATGTATCTACCTTTTCTGTTTCAAGTTGTTCTATCTGATATTCTAAGTCTTCTATTTTCTCCCCATATTCATTATACTTATCTAAGACATCATCGGGTAAACGTCTGGTGCTGTGGAGTATCGGTCTGAATGCTACAAAATAGGGTAATCCTCTGTTATACTCTGCATTTTGTACCATACCCACTCCAACATCTGCCTTGACTAATGATTTTAATGCCTCTAAACCATATCTCTCTTTGATTCTAGCAAGATCTTTCTCCTCAGAGACCCTCATCTGAACTTCAGTATTGATGTTTGCCTTTATCTCTCCAACAAAATCAGATAATACTTGGGAAACAAGCATTACTCCGAAACCCCATTTTCTGAATTCTCTGCAAGCTCTTTCTATTTGAAGGAAGCCCTCTCCGCTTCCACCAAACTTAGGCAATAATCTATGAACTTCATCAAAAACAAGAAGAAACCTTAATCCGGGATGCTCTTCAGGACTTGACCTGAAAATAGATACAATGACACTGCTTACAAATTTATCCATATCTGACGGATCTAATTTGTTCAATGCGAGTATTTGAATATGTCCTGGATTCATGTATTTTTTGATATCAATAGCCTGTCTTGGATCTTTAATCATTTTAACATTTCCTGGAAATGCTTTTGCATCAGAGGGTTTCAATCCGAATTTAGGATAGAAAGAAAGCATTTTTTTATCTTCGCATTTTCTTAACATTCCAGACCATTGGGCTGTAGGATCAAAAACAATCACTGCTATATCTTTCTTTAGGGCTTCTTCAACTATAACCTGTGCAGAGATGCTTTTACCTCCCCCTGTTGCTCCTGCTACAATGGCATGCGTAGTCAACATATCGATATTGTAATAAGAAAGATCTTTCCTCTCCGCTATCTTACCAAGTGTTATAGATCTAGGGCCAGATTTCGGCAACAAAGCAGTGTTTAGTTCCAATTTGTATCTTTTCTTTTTTTGTACATGTGCACGATAAAGAAAAAAATTAAACATTAAAAAACTAAATGCAGAAACGCCAACTAATATGGTCCAAAGAGGAATTCCGAGAAACGCATAAAGGTATAATGGTTTAGCAATTATAAAAGAAGCAATTCCAGTAGAAATAAGGTTTAGATGTTTTGCCTCGACTTTCAAGAGATAATTGCCATCTTCCATATCTTCCTCTGGAATGGGAAAATTTTTCAAAAGAGTCAATGAATTCTCTATTTCCACCTCTTCACTCTCTGAATAAAATACTCTTGAATTATTAACATCAACAATATAATAGTTCAAAAGCACCTGATAACTCTGCTTATCTAAAAAGTTATCTAAGGTGATTCTAGATTTCAGATCCTCACCTGGCCTAAAAGAATTCTTAAACAAATCTATACTCAATAAAAGAGAATCGATTATGTTTCCACTTTCAATAACTTCCACATATATTGGAATTTCCTGTTCTATATCTCCTGTAACAGAAAGATTACCTGAATAAACTCCAATGGGAACATTTCCAAATATAGACAAAACAACACTTCCGCTTTCATCAGGAGGAATAACTACAGATTTTTTATTCATTTTTATGAGTTCCTCAAGTTCACTAGCTAAGGAAAAAGAAAGTGTTACATCAGATGATTTAAAATTAAACAATTTTATCTCCTCTTCAATAAAAGTATTAACCCTTACTTCCTTCTTGATGTTCTGGGTAGAAATCCAATAGTCAATACCGGCTTCCTCTGCTTCTTGCTTTGCCTGTTGATATTCATCAGTATATGGTCCAGTTGCAAAATTATCTGCTTCTAACATTACAATATTATGTTCTACAGCACTAGTATTTTGACTAAAATTCAATAAGTAATAATAGTTGTCATACCCTTGTTTGAAAGAGATTATTGGTTGTTCACCAACAATAACGCTTGGTGTGAAGGAATATGATCCGCTACTATCTGAAGTTGTGCTATTGTCTCCTAAAACTATAATGGCAGATGAAATGGCACTCCCCGCACTATCTCTTACAGTCCCATTAACTATTGGATTAATGACATTATCTGACACCTCTGGATACAATGTGATATTCTGCTCTATTACAGAGTTAGTAAAATTGACATCTATCTCTGCAAAACCTGGAAAAAATCCTGATTTTTGAACAACCAAGTTATATGTTCCAGACATAACAAGAAATGAAAGATTATAATCTCCGGACACATTTGAATCTGTAGAATACCCTGCAACGTTTATTGTAGCATTTTCAATGGCATTTCCTGAATTATCAAATATATACCCATATGCCGTTGCATTAAAACTGGACCCTATCCCTCCTCCAGGACATTCATCATTTGGATCTGCAAAAAAGTAATGTCTTGTTGTTGAAGACTCCGGTGTTGGTAAAAGCATCTGATAATTCACAGTAACATTTGGATTATACCCTTTTTGAAAATCGCTAGTTATATGAGAAACAAAGGCTAATTTTCCAGATACATTGACAATCCCTATATCGAAGATTTCATTGCTCCCATCATACTTATAAGTGTATGTCGAAGGAATATTTTCAACTATCGTGTCTCCAATATAGATAGTCATGTTTTCTGTAAATGTGTTGTTGGCACAATAAATATATCCTGTACAATTAATAAGAGAATCTACTGCGGAGACATCTGCAGGCTCAACATCTGAAAAATCCAAAGAAGGAGAAGTAGATGAGAACAATTCTGGACCTCCAACAGCTTCAGGATTGATACATGAAAAGAATACATCACTCCTGCTTATTGTTCCACTTTCAACATCACTATAAAACTGTTCTTCTATTCCTGGAACTCTCAAGGCAAAACCATATATTCCTGCCCACTGTTCAGCAGGAAACTTCTGAGTAATATCAATTCCAGTGACACTCCCACCACCTGCTTCAATATATGTTGCATACCCAGTCATATCAAAAAAATCCATAAAGAAAGAGAATATGAATAATAAGGCAGTTATCAATGATAATGTAAGAAATAAATATTGTAATGCCCTCTGAAACTCGTAATTTTTCAATTCTTTTTTGGCTGAGAAAACTGCAGATTGCAATTCATTTAGGTTTATCCCTGACATATTAATGGGTGCTCAAATCATTTAATAAACTTTCTTGTAACATTTTTTTCTCCATGAAGAGAATCATTGTTCAAGACAGAAGAAATGTTTTTTCGTAAATTACTATTTCCCCCGTCATCTTCCAAAAAAATTAATTCATCAACACTTGACCTCCCTAGAAAGATTATTCCCATAGTTAGAATAACCATCCCAAGAATTAAAACTGCAAGATTCAAACCAGGGGTCACCCCTAACTGAATTAAATCTTTATAGGACGCTATTAAATTAAAACCTACTATCAATGTCCCAATGTCACGCAAAATAATCTTGCCCATGAAAAAGAAGAAAAGAGCAATAAACAATGGTAAGATTATTCCACCTAGAGTGATAATTGGAACTCTTAAATCATTATCACAACTCACTTCTGTATGCGGATAAGTTCCCTCAGAGAAGAGTATAGTTTTATAATCGCATCCAAAATAGATTGAAAATGACACATGTCCAAGTTCATGTACTGTAATTGTGCTAACTAAGACAATACTAACTATAATCATTATAAATATGCTGTACTTAACAAATGTAAAAAAATTACTGTTTTCCTTTAAAATATCCTTTTTTTTCTTTTTCCTTAAGACAATATCAAAATTTCTAAGATTCCTTATGAAAAAGAATATAAAAGCAAAAAATAATAATATTGAAATAATCGCCACTGTTAAAATTTCACCGATGCCAAGAGTTAATATCAAGATTAGAGATATGCAAGAATATGCTCCAAGTAAATAACCCTCACGCTTAAAATTATCATATACAAATATTAATCCAAATGTCAATAATAATGAAAGAAAAAAAGATATTAAAAGGAGAAAGAATGAAAAAAATAAGAATGAAAAAAATAAAGAGATTATGCTCAGTAGATAGATAAAAAGAAAATAGAGCAGCCCTCTTCCATTATTGATTAAATACATTAGAACAAAAAGAAGTATTGTCTGAAAAGCCACAATAAATGAATAAATCACTAAAAGATCTCCAAAATTGTAATTTAGAATATCAAAAAACCAAAAAAGCGAGATGATAAAAATAATCAAATATCCAAATCCTATTGAAAAAAACCATCTTAAAAGCTTGTGCAAGTTAGCATCTCTATAAAACTGAAAAACTCCTTTCAAAAAAGTTAAAGCTACAAATAATGTCAAAACCCCTAATAATATAAAAGCAATTTTCATCTTAACTCACATCTCTAAAAATACAAAAGCAACAAAATTAAAAAATTATGCTTCTGCTTCTTGTACAGCTCCAAAAACAATATTTCCAGAGCAAGATCCTGCAACTCCCAATGGAACATATATTCTCCAATAAGTTGACTTTATAGCCTCATTCACAGTGTCATTTTCCCTAGATGCCAAATCAAAGCCCCTTATAACTGGAGAAGAAGTCAAATTTAGATAATTTGCACTAAATGTATCGAAATCTAACTCGCCAGGATTACTCTCGGTGAGATTATATTTTTCATGCTCTGCAGAAATATTTTGAATAGATCCCAATGTACAATTCATAGCAAGGCCATCATTCTCAACGGCTCCATATCCGCTTAAGCTCAGATTTAAAAGAACATTTCCAAAATTAGTTACATTAGCAAATTGCTCCCCAGAAACAAATGTTGAATTAACAGAACCATAATCTATACTCGATGGCAAACCTAAAGAAAGAAGCGAATTTACAACAGTTACACCACTTCCAGTAGTATTATAAAGACTTTCATCCCCGACAGTTACGGTAGCATTCCATGTCGAATTATAAGCAAAATACCATAGGTTTACTGTGCAGTTAGACTGTACCGTATACGCATCGCCATACGCCGTATCGATACCACAAGTTGTATTAACATAATGGTTATTAGAATCATCTGTTGATCCAAGAGTAGAGTTTATTTGATCAAAAAAAACCAAAGATATATTTCTTATATCTCCATCCCCATTATAATCTCTAGCGACCACACTTACTAGAACTTCAACTGTTGAGTTCGCAACTAAATCAACATCTCCCCCATCATTTATTTCTATACTAATAATCTCAGGAAAAACATTTTCTATCTGGAGAAATGTGCCAACTGTCGCATTTTCTCCAACTTCCGCAGTAACAAAATAAGATAATGGAGCAGCTAACAAAACAAAGACCGTTACCTGCAAAAATATAATAAACAGGCTTAGAGTCATTTCACTTTTTATTATTGAATTCTTTCTTTTCATTTTCATTGTCCTTGTTTATGTAAGTTCCGCATATAAATAATAAGCTGTTGAACCTGAAAATCCAGGATATCCAACCTCTGGAGCAATCATTTGGAAATCATAACCCTCCCCATCAAACCCTGTCTGATTTTGCTCTAAGATTGTAGTATATACCATGCTACTTCCAGTATAAAGCGCCACTTCATAAAAATCAGAGGTCTGTGCAGCATCATTAACGTATGTATTCAAGACATAACCGCAGCTATCTTGAGCTATTTCAACAGACCCTACAAAAAATCCGGGGTGTGTTGAAGAAGAAAATGTAGCAGTTATATTATCTTGAGAATTTGTATGATTCAAGTTAACATTCTCAGTTTCTATATGAGTTACATTTGCACAATCTATACTAGACCAAGTTAATGAAGAAGAATTCCTAGTAGCAAAAATTTCTCCAGAGACTGTGGCCAATGTCCAGTCATAGATTGTAGATCCTGAAGCATCATCTAATGTAAATTTCCCAGTGAAATCTCCAACAAAAGCTTTCCATTTAAGATTTTGAGTTACAGCAGTGATATTTATGGTGCTTATATATCCCCCAGAGATATTTATCTCAAATGCCGAAGTAGATGCTTTTGTCTCATTTGATAAGACATTTCCTGTAACTCCATCTGGATCAGCAAACACAAGTTGAGACATAAAAATGCTAAACACTATGAGTGAAACTATAAAAATAATGTAATGAGAACAATTCTTTTTATCGCCCTCTTTTCTCAGATTCTTTTTTTCTTCTTTCATTCTCCTTCTTTTTCCTTCCCTACGACTCAAAAACCAAAAATAAAAAATAAAAAATAAATTTATTCTAACTCTACAAAAACGTAGTACGTTGTAACCGCTGTATTTGTTCCATGTCCATCTTCAAGCACTAATGCCTGAAAGTCTTGTACATCTCCGTTAAATCCAGTGCTTCCTTGATATTCAACTACAGATGTGAAAACAACACTTGATGTTGAAGGTTCATATAATAGAACATTATCGAAAGCGGATGCCTGATACTGTGAATTAACATAGAGTCTTGTGCTCTGACACTCTCCTGCTGAGAATTGCAAACTCGAAACGTAGAATAGCGGATGTCCTAAACCTCCCGTAGTATTGAATGTCCTATCAACACTATCAACATGATTTGACAATATATTGAACTCATCATGAATTTGTGAGAGATTCATTCCAAAATTGCTCGTTGCTCCGGCATTAGAAGTATCATCTGCAAATGTTCCTGCAGCAGTATAATTAAAGCATTGTATATTAGACCAAGTGATAGAATCATTCTTAGAGAACATAATCTCCCCCCTTGGATCTGCAACATTCCAATCATACAGAATATTATTACTTGAATCTGTCAATACTAATGTACCAGTCACATTTCCATAATAACCCTGCCAAGCCTGCGTTGAAGAACGTCCATTTATATTTACAGAACTAACATTTCCTGCAAATGCTGTAACATTCCCCGGAGAGTCTACTGTAAAACTTTCAGTACCTGTCTCAGTAGCGTTGGCTCCTCCAACCTCTGCCTGAACAATGTACAAATTACTAATCAAAACTCCAAATATGACAGCTAACCCTACAAATAAAATTCCCATGTACTCTTTCTTCATCGTCTCACCCCCTTTCACCACTTTTTAATACCACTATTGGATGAGACATATTATACCCTATCATTTATAAATCTTTCTTGAAGAATATTGGAAGTAATATTAATCATTACATGTTATTTCTACAGCCCCTGAATATATCATTAGAAGGATATAATGTTCCCAATGTCGGGCCAATTTTTTCATGTATTTTCAGACGATACTTATCTGGAATTCTCCCATATAATATTTTTATTTTACCATAAAGCAGCATTGCATCTTCCTTTCTTCCTTGACTAATTGCAACCATATATTCTTGAACAAATGTTGAGACATCCTTCTTATCAATTTCAGTTCTTAATTTCTTAATTCTGCCATAAATTGCCTGCTTGCTCTCTGCATCCAGAATAGAATATAATGCACTTATTTTCCTATAATTATTCTTCGCCCCTGCAATAAAATTATATTCTAATGAAGACTTGCCTTCTTCTATTAACCTGTTTAACTCTATCAGTTCACTACTTCCTTGCAATTTCTTGAACTTGGTTTTTTTGAATCCAAAAATAAAAAATCCAGAGATTGCTACCAGAAAAAGAAGCCAGCTAAAATAAAACCAAAACCCCTTTCCCCCCACGCCATCTTCTAAAACTGCAAAAGCGCTTATTAGTCCACCTCCGCTAGAATCAATCACCCTTTCATTGAATGCAAGAGTATCAAAACTTTCAATTTGTTTTAAATCTACATGACCTTCAATAGTGTATATCAACTTATTTTTTTTAAGATTTCCAGTTTCTATCTCCACTAATCCTTCTTTGACAATTGAATGATCGCTAAAGATATTGATTTCCATTGTATCTGAAACAATGTCTGTGGGAATGACTTCTAATATTTTCTCGCTTACTTTTTTAAAATCAATATCTCTTGTAATTAATGTAAGATCCTCATTCTTAGAAAGATATTCTATACTAACGTGCCTAACTTTTGTAGAGATTTTTACAGAAGATTGAAGCTCAGAATTAATTTCTGTTAGTCTGTTCAATGCAGACCCCTTAAGTTTTATATTTTTAGCCTCCATATAATCTGAAATAATATCTTCAATTTTTGAGTTTAATGTATTTTTTGTAAACTCGCTATTATCACTAACTAATACCTCTAAAGGAACAATATCAGAAATCCTCTCAATGTCGTCCATTATTTCATTGAGCCTCATTATCTTTTTCTGTTCATCTGCAAGGCCAAAGTTTGTTTGCAATGTAGTCTTCATCTGCAAAAGCTTCTTTTTCTCAATATTAAGACCATCAACAAATCCAAGATCTTCAACACTCTCTCTTGCCTCAGGGTCATAGCTTTCCAATTCAATAAGAAAATCATTTATCCTATCTAACAATTCTTCAACCTGTTTTATTTCACTTTCATATTTTGAATCTGAGACTAAATAAGATTTAGATTTATTTAATTCCATCTCAAAAGACCTCAGATTACTTTTTTCCTTCACTCCGGAGGTATCTATACATTCTACATCCCAATCATACTTTCCAGAGTCAAAATCAGTCAAATCCTCAGATACCACAGCACTCTGTTTATTGATTTCCTTCAGTCCGCTATATACTAGATTAGCAAAATTACTATTGTTGTAAAAATATAAAGAAAGTGTACAATTCTTAATGTTTTCATCATGGCTAGCAGAGTAAGTAAAATTGACTATGTCTTCATCTATTTTAACGTTATTTGTAGGAGATATCAAATCTACATCGAATTCCTGTGAATTTGTAGGTTCATTCACTACAATTGTCTCAGATTTCTCAGGATATTCTTGATCCACTATCCAGACAGAAAGCTTTGTGACGTATGTTCCAGATTGGCTGTAATTATAACTCTCTTGAGATACAAAAGATTTACTATTCACCTTCATGTCTATTTTAGAAGTTCCATCTCCAAAGCTCAAGTTATACCAGATAACTGAATTTTCCTGGATAGTGCTTATATTAATATAGAAAATCGCATTATCTCCCAAATTTATAGAGCTATTCTTTATGTTAAAAGAAATATTAGGTGAATAATCAATATTCACTTCAAATTCTCCAGTCAGATTTTTAGATTCTATGCTTGAATTAATATCATCCCAACACCCAAAATACCAAAGGTACACGTCATTGATTAAACTCTCATTTACCGGGCTAATGCTTTGATTGATAATAGTTATTTCACTATTATTTACAACGGCCTGTCCATAACTATCCAAAAGACTAAAGTCACACAATAATGCAGGAAGAGCATTATAAGTTACATTAAAATCAAAGGCCAATCTCTCTTGACCAGTTATTGTCCCAGTTGGCGCATCTATAATCCCAAGTCCAATTTCATCAGATCCAGAATTAAGATCAAACTGAATTGTTATCTCAAAATTCTGTTCAGAAAGGTGAGGGACTAACCAGGAGATCCTATCATAAAACCCGTTTCCATCTGTATCGTGCAGCTCCAAACCAAATGTTTCATCAGCTAGAACATCTACAAGTATATTGTCCTCTCCAATCCAAGACAATTCAAAATTCGAAAACTCTCCTTCTTTTATATCCACATAAACCCTTAATGGCCTATCAAAATGCTCTTCGCTATATACCTTAACCTTTTTTTTCCAGATAATACCATCTTCCACTACATTCTCTTCCTTAAAAATCTCAATATCCTCCCCTTCCTTAAAATTAGTTTCTATGGAGACTCTGCCTGAATCATCCATGATAGTCTTAGGTTTCAATATATCATTATCTATTGAGTCACTCTTGGCTTCAGAAGATATTGTTTTATTTTCTTCAATAGTTTTATTTTCCTTATCTTGCTCATGAGAAAAAACATACTCTCCTGTACCGTTCATTTCCTCCACTATTTCATCTATATCTATATAGAATACATCCTCACCATCATTATCCGAATTGAATTCTAAGTCCATTTTCAAAGAATCTTCGGGCTCCTCTTCAATTATAATCTGCTCTTCTTCCAGTAACTGCTCTTCCAAGTCTTCCATTACATTGAATTCATATAAATCTGTTTCATCCCCTTCATTAGGGGTATCGCTCTGCAAAATGTCTTCCGAAGGTTCTTCATTATGCCTTAAAACCTTGTATAATGCATTTTCATCTTTTACAGAGACATCTTCATCTGTCAAGGAAGTTTTTCCCTGAATAAAAATTGCGGCAATTAGCATGAATATAATCATAATTCCTAGAGATTTCTGAAGATTTTCCTTTCCAATCATTTTTCCTTTCCTCCAGCCTCTGTCTGTTTCTTTTTCAAAAATCCCTCGTTATAAAGCCAAAGCGTGATAATTTTTCCAACTACATCCTGCTCGTTGCTTCCTATCACTCCTACCAAATTTTGAATGGCTTCCCTTTGTTTGAGTGTGACAGTTCCCCTAACTACATTGGTCTCAACCTTAGACTTATTTAATCCCTTTTTAGACATTTAAAAGTTATTAATTAGTTACTATATAAATCTTTTGGACAAATAAGCCATTTATTAGACTTATTTAATAATTAAATAAGACTTTTATAATACTTAATTAGGGTTTATAAAATTTGCCGTTTTCCAAAAAAATAAGGGCCATATTAAAAAGGTATTTAAAAAACAATTGCAGAATATGGAGATGAGAAAAAACACCAAAAGAAAAAGAATCTTATTGGTTTCAATACTGCTCCTATTGATTTTTCTTACAGGCCTATTAAGTGCGCAGACACCTACAGAACTTGATATCCCTTCAACCCCTCCTTATTTATTAGAAAATATACCTAACCAGACTTGGGCAAAAAATACAGATAATCTAAATGCATTTGATTTAGACAATTATTTCTATAGCGACTTAGAGATTTCATATACCCATTCTTCTCCAGGTAATATAGATGTCTTGATAAACTCGTCCACAAACGCTGTTTCATTTTATCCAGATACAAATTTTGAAGGAAGCAGAATAATAAATTTTACAGCAACGGATGGAACATATAATGTGACAAGCAATTTAGTTAATCTCACACTCGTCAGTGATACAACTTCTCCAGTGTGGAGTAGTCCTTCAAAAAATTTAGTAACTATTTTTCAGAATAGCTTTGTAAATTTTTCAACAACTTGGGTAGATGAAATAGGGCTTGCTGGCTTTACATTTTCGATTGATCAAGGAAGCGGGTGGGAAGATTATACGGGCACGTTTTCTGGAACCCAAAACACTTCTATAAAAAGAGTCCAGATAAGTTCCCCAGGAGACACAACTATAAGATGGAAATTCTCAGCTTCAGATACAAGCGGAAATTCTAATGTAACAGATATACAAAACTTTACAGTTTCTGAATCAAACTCCTCTTCATCGTCAACAGAAAGTACAACTATTGCATCATCATCTGAAACTAGCCTTAATAATTTCACAATAGAACCAGACTATATAACTGTTGTAATAAAGCAAGGACAATCAACGATACGCCCTATCAAGATTACAAACATTGGAGAAAATACATTAAATTTCACTGCCGAAATTGTAGATGTGACAGAGTTTGCAAAAATAAGCGATACTAATTTTATATTGGGAGCAGAGTCATCTAAATCAATTCAGGTGGAAGTTAAGACAACAGAAAGATCATCTCCAGATATCTATTTCGGTAAAATTCTGATAAAGGCTGGAGAAGAGGTCAAACAGGTTCCATTGGTTATTGAAATATTGCCTATTGAGTTTGATTTTGAGATATCTGTAAATGTCCTGAATAAAAATAAAGAGGCAAGACAAGGTGAAAGTGTTCAAAGCGAAATCCAAATAAAATATCTTAAAGACATTATACAGAAAGACTTCAACCTTTACTTAAATATTCTAGATCTTTCTGGAACAACTTATGATTCATCAGAAGAAAATATTTCAATGACTGCTCTGGCAATTAATTTGAATAGAGAACTTTCGATCCCTGAAAATGCAAAAAGGGGAGAATATATTTTTTATGCAAGACTAGAGGCGGATAATAAATCTTCAAGCGGTTCAGACATATTTGAGGTAGGAGAAAAATTCAATGTTGCTGCTTTTATAAAAGTGAATTTCATAATAATATTAATAGTGCTCTCATTGTTTGTTTCTATGGGATTTGTAGTAAGTTACCACAGAAATAGGAAGAGAGTAAGACTGCTCAACCTTTATGTCGCAGCAGATGAGCTAAGAAAAATGATAAAGGCAGGAAAGCTTGACGAAGCAATTGGAGTTTATCTCAGGCTAAAAAGAATGTACGGTGAACCTGTCCCCAGTGGGGAAATTCAAGATAAGGAAAAATTAAAAGAGGAAATGAAACAGCTAATTGTGGAAATTGACAATTATGACATTAAGAAAATACCTCCGGCTGAAAATCCCCCTCAGAACAAGGAAGAGAACAAAGATGAAAAAGAATTAACGGATGAACAGGTTTCAGAGAATGAGTCTCAAGAACCAGAAAATAAAATTAAGGGTGGGGAAGATAAGAAGGAGGAAGAGAACAAAGAAGAAATTGAATCACCTGTAGCCTCTAAGGCAAAGCCAAATAAACCTAAAGAAATTCAAAAATCTCCTATGAATAAAAAATCCAAACCAATTAAAAAACCCGAAAAAGAAAAAAATAAAATAGCCCTCAGTAAGAGTCCAAAGACTAAATCAAAAAATAAAAACCCTGATAAAAAATGAAGAACTTAAGATACCTAACAAAATTCATATTAGTCTGTTTCCTGTTAATTTTAACAAATGAGATGGTTACGGCAAGCACATCTTTTGGTCCTCCAATTGATGAAGAGGGAGCGTACACCATATCTAGAAGTTTGATAGGCAGAGAAATAGAATTAGGAGAAATATTTTCAGATGTATTAAAAATAACAAATAACAGAGATTCACAACTAAGTGTCTCTATTTCATTAACGCAGAATCTAGAAGACCTAGTTGAAATCGATGTAGCAGGCCTTGTAATCTCCGGAAAGAATAATTCTGAAGCAATAATAACAATAATTGGAAAAAAGATAGGAATATTCGAAGGAAAATTAATTCTAAGCGGAGATATTAATACGGAAATTCCAGTTAATATCTCCATTTCAGAAAAAAATATTTCTAAGGGATTCAAAATAGATATTAGATTAGAAAAAAAGAGGATTAAGCCAACAGACGACATAACATTTGTATTAAAATTAGATAAACATTCAAGAGCGATCCTAGAAGATATAAAATTATCTTACTTTTTAAAAAATACTACTGAAGATGAAAAAATCATTTTACATAATGAAAACATCAATTTAACAAATTCTATTCAAGAAAAAAGAACATTTAAAATTCCAAACAATCTCACAGAAGGATTTTACATTTTAGGCGTAGATGCAGAGCATGAGGGTGATAATACTTCTTCAATGTCAGAGATTCAGATAGCTGTTCCATTTCTTTTTAAAAAACTTGGAGGATTTATACCTGTCTGGTCGATATTCATTGGAATAGCCATCATTGTATTTTCTATAGGTTCATATGTTTATATAAAAAAGGCTATAGAAAAGAGAAAAAAGTATAAAATGACTTTAGATCTAAAAACGCTCCCTAAGAAAGGAGAAAGAACTCTTTATCTCGGAAAAATAGCCGAAAAAAACATGAATACTTATCTAGAAATAGACAGATTGACAACACATGCAGTTGTAGCAGGAGCAACAGGGGGAGGTAAAAGTATTTCTGCACAAGTAATAGTTGAAGAAGCCCTAAAGAAAGATATAGCAGTGATTGTCTTTGACCCTACAGCCCAATGGTCTGGAATGTTAAGAAAATGCGAAGATAAAAAAATGCTTTCTTTCTATCCTAAATTCGGATTGAAACCATCCGATGCAAAAGCATTTCCAGGAAATGTTAAAATGATTAAAGATCCAAGACAGGCTATTGATATCAAAAAGTACATGAATCCTGGACATATTCAGATACTCGCATTGAACAAATTAGATCCGTCAGACATGGATAAATTTGTAAGCAGTGTCATCGTGTCTATTTTCAGATCAAGTCCTGAAGAGCATCCTGGATTAAGATTTCTTCTTGTTTTTGATGAAGTTCATAGATTATTGCCTAAGTTTGGTGGAAGCGGAGAGGGCTTCCTTCAAATAGAAAGAGCTTGCAGAGAATTCAGAAAATGGGGTTTCGGAGTGATGCTTGTTTCCCAAGTGTTATCTGATTTTGTTGGAGAGATAAAGGCAAACATCAATACTGAAGTTCAGATGAGAACAAGAGATGAAAGTGATTTAGAAAGAATAAAAACAAAATATGGGGAATCATTTCTGCAATCTCTCATAAAAGCCTCCGTAGGGACTGGAATGTGCGTAAACCCTGCACATAATAAAGGAAGCCCTTATTTTGTAGCATTCAGGCCGATACTCCACAGCACCAGACGTCTACCTGATGATGTCTTAGATAAGTATAATGAATATGGAGAGAAAATAGAAGACTTAGAATATCAGATAGAACAACTTGAAACAGAAAAGGTAGATACATTTGATTTGAAAATGGAACTGAAGCTTGTGAAAGATAAGTTAATGACTGGTAACTTTTCTGTTGTAGATATTTACTTAGAAGGATTATTGCCAAGATTTGAGAAACAATGGCAGACAATAGGAAAGAAGCCTAAGAAGAAAGAGCTTGAGTTGATTGAAGAGAAAGAACTAAAACAATCTTTATCAAAGGCAGCTGAAGAAAGAAAGAAGTGGGAGAAAGAACAAGGAGTGAAAGAAAAAACAGAAATAAAAGTAGCTCCGGAGAACAAGTCTACAAAAATTGTAAAGCCCCTGACATTTGATAATGGAATGTCTGTATCTTCCCTGAAAGAATTAAAGGAAGTTCTTCCAAATCTGGAAGAAGATGTATTAAAATCTCATCTGAACGATAATAAAAACGATATTGCTGATTGGGCTGGAAAAGAGATTGATGAAGCTCTTGGGAATATCTTAAAGAAAGCAAAGAATAAAGAGTCTATACTTAATGAAATAGGAAGATTTGAGAAGCCTGGCCAAGATAAGGATAAGAAATCAGAAGGCAAGGAACAAGAGGATAAAAAACAAAATATTAAAAAAGATGGTATGGAAAAAAAAGATACAAGTATCATTAAGACAAAACCAAAGAATAAACAGGACAAAAATCAAATAGCCAAGATAAATAAGAAAAAATAAAATGTATAAAATTTTAATAGTTTTAATAATTGCAATAATCTTTATAATATCTATATTGATATTTTTGAAAAACAAATCCAGATGCTTGGAGGATGAAAAAGTTTCTTCAGGATTTATAGGAGATAAGTTAGGAAATATTTGGATAGGATTTAAGAAAAAAAACAAACTGGCTACAAAAAATAGTGAAAATATTGAACAGACTAAAAAAATTTTAAATATTGAAAAACAAGGATCGAAAAAGAAAAACAAGGGGAAAATTGAAAAACAAGTGGAACAAAAAATTGAAAAAGAATCAGAATTATCTCAATTAAATGAAGTAAATGCGAGCCAGGAGACCAAAAAAGTTGTCACAAAAAAATCCAAGGAAAACTATAGTTCATTCATTACGTTATTAGAATCGAAAGATGAAACAAAGCTTATAAATTTTCTAGAACGCCTAGCTGAAAAAGATATCATTTTGATGTTAAAAGCAAATTCATCTATGAAAATAGGATTTAAGACTTCTGATATGAGCACAATATTATCTAGAGCAAAAAGCAAGACAGAATTGATAGATTTAGTAAAGGAAGGGATATTGAATAACTTAAAAGAAAAATTAGATGAAATAAAATCTCAAATAAGCGAATTAAGAAAAAAAGGATTAGATGTTAAGGAAGAAGAGTTAATTGTCCTAAAGGTACCTCCTAAAATAAGAATCTTTGAATCCACATTTGACAAGAAAGATCTTGAGCAGACTAAAAAAATTTTAAATAATTTGGAAGAATCATTAAAAGAAAAGAGGAAGAACAAGGGTGACTAAAAAAACAAAATGAAGGAGAAAAAGAAGAAAGACAATAGTTTTCCAAAAAATGGAAAGAAGAAAGGGAACAGAAAAAATATCAATAAGACAAGGGTGACTAAAAAAACAACAGAAGACCTTGTGCACCACCTTAGTGATTCCGAAGAATTACTTTACCTCATTAGTATATTGGATAAAAGAGAAATAGACACCTTTCTGGGTCACTACTCAAAGTCAAAGATAAAAACAAAAAACAAAAAACTTAATCAGATGCTTAAAAAAGCAAATAACTCTGAAAAATTATTAAAAAGCTTAAAAAAGCACATTATTTCATCTATCAATGAAAGATATTCCTCTATAATAAAAGAGCTAAAGAAAAAGAAAAAAGAAAAAAAAGAGACTTCAATAGAACAATTAAAGCTTATAGTCATTCCTTCTAAGATAAAGCTCTTTGAATCCACATTTGACAAGAAAGACTTTTATAAAATTAAAAGAACATTAGATGAGATATCAATCTCTCTAAAACAAAAACATTAATAAAAATTAAAGGAAATTTTCATTTCTTCTCTTGATAACGTAGAATATTATCAAGCCAACTATTAAAAGAGAGATAATTAGAAGAACAATGGTCACCTTAGAAATTGACTCAATATCTAATTCAAAAGTACCCCTTATTGTATTTACAAGAGAATCTTCTCTTTCTCCATAATAGACTATTACATCAACAAAATTATTCATATCTAAATCCTCATTAGCCAGTATTTCATTTATGATAACCTTCCCTTTTTTTCCCTTTTTGATGTTCTCAGAGCCTTCAGAACCAATAGTCTTTTCCAATCCATCTACTACCAAATCCTTAATTTCAACACTTGCCCAACAATCAGCATCTGCAGTGTTCTCTAACGTCACAATAAAAGAATCTTTTGGTTTCGAATATTTAACATTTAAGATATCCACATCACAATTGTCTATAACGTTCACTCTTTCTATCTTAGCCGTAGCATCTAATACTTTCTCAAGCGAACTTGGAGTATCCCCATATAATGTGAAGATGTTAGCCTCTAAATCTTCTCCAGAAACTTGAAAATCAGGATAAATCACTGTCTTGAAATCTTCCGGAGCCATAAAGATAGGTTCTTCATCACCTATCCTTGACATTTGAGTACCATCAATTATAGGAGTTATAGTTCCAAGGAGATATATTGGAATATTAGATTGGCTCTGATAAGTAACCTGCAATTCCGAATTTGCAGCATTATATTTTACAGAATGCAGACTCAAGGCCATGACTGGATTCGGAACAGGAAAAATATCAAGACCCTCCACCGCCGCAATCGCCCCCGAAGGAACTCTGGCACCCCTAGCAAACTTGACAATCACACTCATTCCAGTATCTCTTCGAATGTTTGTAGCAGTGCCAACCAAGTCAGAGCCAACGAGAACCCCCACCTGAAATGGAGATTCCTTAAGATAATCTTTTATTTGACTAGGGACATTCTCCTTTCCTGTGAAAAGGATAGGATAAGAATCGGACATGATGCCTTTTTCAATGAATTCTCCGTTTGTAAGAGTAACTTGATTAGCCTCTTTGATTTTCAAAAATTCTTTGACTATTTCGATATTATCCTTAAACCTATCTCCAGTTGATATTATCTTTGGGTCGTACCCGGTTAATGCATCCCTTACTTCTCTATCCACATGACCATAAATTAAAACATCGTTCACATCTCGATTTTGCAATATAGATTCTATTTCTGCTATATTGTTCTTGTCTGCCATAAAAACCCATGAATCGGTGAGAAGAGCATATGGATTGACAGCTATAGCATTATACCCATAAATATTTCCAACTATGATAAAATTATTGATTTCAGATAATTCCTCAATAAGTTCAAGATTTGCATTTCTGACATTGATTTCATGTGCATCTGCAAACCCATTGTTTCTAATGATTAAGGGATAGTTAACAACAAAAGATTGGCTATTTGAACTAATAACCCTTATTTCATTGCTCTTGCTAATGCCTAACAACAAGACATTTCCATGTTGTGTACTGACTAAAAAATCATTTCCCTTCTGTAAGAGATTAGCATAATGCATTGTGGAATAAACGTCTCTCCAATTTTCAGAATTAGAAATAACATAACTAAAGTCTTCATTTGATTGAGCGGAAACATAAGAGAAAAAGGTAAATAAAAAAAGTATCGAGGTTAAAACCATAAATTTTTTCATACTTCAAATACTACAAACCTGATATTTAAATCTTACCCAATATTCATATCTCATTAAGGTTTATTTTATGTAAAAGGATTTAAATAAATAGAAGCATAGAAAACAAGATGGAAGAAGAAGTGCATAGTTTTCTAAAAGAATATATTAAAAAATCTGAAGAAGAAGAGAAAACTAGAAAGAGCATAAGACATGGCGCATTGCTTTTCATGGCATTGCTCACTTCGGGTTTTGGATTATTCATGGGAAGCACAGCAATCACAGGTTTTGCGATAGGCGCAGAGTATTCTGGATTAGTTTTTCCAATCTCTATTATACTCATACTCGCTTCATTATCCATATTGTGGTTAGATTTAAGGAGGAACTAGAATTCTTAAATTATATAAATAGCCAAAATATATATTAAAATGTTCAGACTATCAAATCTTGTTCTAAACCCTAAAAATGCCAAAAGGCACCCTATTGAAATGATGTTTGTGGGAATTTTTTATACTTCAATTTCCATATTTCTAGGACATTGGGTTTTTCCTGAATATTCCTCTATAGTAATGATTTTCCTCACAGTGATTTCGTGTATGTATGTAGTGCAAGGAGCAATAATACTGGAAGAGAAAAAAGAGAGGGGCTTAAATCCTGAAAAAAAATTGATGAAACAGCACATAAGAACCCTTAACTTTTTAATTTTCCTCTTTATAGGCTTCCTACTCGCATTTACATTTTGGACAATCGTGCTTCCTGAAGATATTTCAAAAGAAATATTCAGTTTTCAAGAACAAGCCATACAAGATATCAGGTCTCTTACAGGAAAGAGCATTTCTCCTGAAAATCCATTCTACCTAATAATGGAAAACAATCTGAGGGTGCTCTTTTTTACAATCATATTTTCAATATTTTACGGTGCTGGGGCCATATTCATACTTGTCTGGAATGCAAGCATCCTTGGATTTGTAATGGGAAGCATAGCAAAATACTCTCTCTCGTTGGCACATCTTCCAGTAATTTTTCTTAAATATCTTTCCCATGGAATCCCTGAAATGCTTGCTTATTTTGTTGCTGCATTGGCGGGAGGAATAATATTTGTTTCTATCTTAAAGGGTGACTTTAATGGGGAGAAAACAAAAAAGATTTTGTTAGATACGGGTTTGCTAATAATTATATCTATCTGCCTGTTGATACTTGCAGCAATAATAGAAGTATATTTATCTGCTAATATTTAGAAATTATATTTCACCTTGAGTCCAGTTAGTTGTCTGGCTTACAGAAATTTCATATCCTTCTTCTAATAAAATTGGGAAATTAGTTCCAAAAAAGATTTCTCCTATTTTTACATACCCTGCTGAAGTCTGTAAGAAAGGATTCCATCTACTAACACTCTCCGAATTTGTTACATTCAAAAGCAAACTTCTTGCATCAGTAAGACTGCTGTTCCCGTATATGGATATCCAATTTTTTCCAAATCCTGTTTGATTCTTTATAAGAGTAATATTTATTGGATCATGCACTTTCCCCACTAAACTCCAGTTAACTTGGCTAGGGTATGAACTATTCAAATTCACCTCATATCCAAATCCAAGATTTAAATCAAAATTACAATTTGTATCTGTACAGCTAGGAAAAGCAGGACAAGAAAAACCATTACATGTTGATTTCTTTTGCATTGTGGCATTCCACATAGAAATTGCGGTGGCTCCGATGATTTCATTAAGAGTATCATTGGCATTATTTAAATAAGAAGCATTACTAGCAAACCCTATCCAATTACGAGTGTTGCCATTATGGGCTAATGTGTAAACCTGTGCGCTAAAAATGTCTGTGCTAACATTTTCTCCTGTCGGATTCAAAGCATTCACCCTGTAAAATCTTCTCTTATTTCCTGCAAATGTATAATCAGTAAAATTAATTTCAGCAGTTGTATTCAACAATATAAAGTTCCCACTTAAATCATCAGAATAATAAACATTATAATTCAGGGCATTAGAAACTTCTCCCCATGATAAACTAACATTTCCAGTGCCATTATTGGAAGTTTGGTTTATGTTAATAGAAATCGGAGAGTTGTAAGGTAAATTAAATGCTGCAAAACTAAAATTAGTCAAATTATTTCCTTTATTTCCATATATATCAATACATTCCACATTCCATTCATAATATCCATCAACTCCTACATCTACTGAAGAAAAATTAATGGTTGTCTCTCTTAAAGGATTTAATTCTGTTTGATTAATGTGCCATCCTCCACTCCAATTGCCTAAAAGTGAACAATTCAAAATACTATTTGAATCAGAAACACTATAATTAAAGAATTCTACAGAAAGTCCAGAAATGTTAAATCCATCTGTGGGATAAAACAAATTAATAGTGGGAGGATCTAGTTCTATTATCTCAATAACTTGCCACTCTACAGTCTGTGTCTGGGATGCCGCCCCCTTCAAAAATTGAAGATTGTTAACACTAGTTAAGGAACTAGTCAAGAAGGCATTAGCATTTGTAGTCCCACCCCCTGTACTGCTCCAAGAAGGAACATTGAAGCTTTTATTTAGGAAGAACAGCTCTTTGATAGCTTGATTCACAGCACCGCCACCAGAAACTATTATCTGACCCCTTTCAACAATGAAATAAGGCCACTCCACAACAAACCACTCTGTCCACATATTTCCAGAAGTTGATTGTCTTGTAAATGTAATTGTATTATTATTAGTCAAATCTCCAGCAATATTATATGAAGTTAAAGAAGTTCCGCTATCTAAACTCTTAGAAAAAATCAAGAAAGAATGATTCATACTGGTGGTGCTCACAAGATTAGCAGTTCCTGAAGTTAACGCAGTGGTAAAACTTCCATTTTGTACTTTCGCTCCAATTAGACTAATAACTTGATATGCAATTTCCCCTGCCGTGCCTGTAGATTGCCTTTCAAATCTAATTTGACTAGCATTATTAAATCTAGCAGTCCAAAATCCTCCGATAATCTGATTACCTGTACCTGAATTAAGTCTGCTCTCAACAACAATAAAAGAATTTGAAAGATTAATTTCTGAAATATTCGCATCTAATATAGCGTCCGTATTAGAAAATGCCAAAGTTCCCTTTTTTACATTTATTCCAGGTCCGGTAATCAACTCCCATTCAACAGTTGCGCTACCCCCTGCATAATTTTGAAATCTTATTGTGCTAGAATTGATGATTGTCGCAGTCACCTTTAGTGTATCTGGTCCAGAATCAGCAGAACTTGCAGTATGAATGACAAATGCCTTTGTTATGTCCGTATTATGAATAGGTACATCAATCTGGCCATTCACTGAAACACTGCCCCTCTGCACAGAATAATTTTCAGTAAAAACTAAGCTATTATTTACATTAAATGTAACACTATCTAAATTAAAATTTCCTAAGGTATCATTTATATAAAAATAAAGTGTGTTGGAACCTTCAAAAGTATCAAAAGTTGAATTGGCACACCCAGATAAACTAACATTAACTCCCTTATTCAAATTATACCAGCAAGAATCTAAGTTAAAGTCACTAACTGCAAAATTTAGAGGCAAACTTTCATTAAATGTGTATGTCGTATTTTGTGGTTCAACAAGAACTAAAGAGGGAGCATTAAGATCAACTAGAATTATGCTCCTTGTCACAGTTGAATTTAAATTCCCAAATTCATCAACAACACTTACATTGTAATAATAAGTGACATTGCTACTTATCAACCCTGTCCAGTTTATCTCATTCACCTCTGTTTCGAAAATACTTTCATTAACAATTCCATTAGAATCAAATAAATAGTATGTTATGTTAGCAAAATTATTCTCTGTAAAAGAGACATTTACATAAACAAAATTTGTCTCAACTTCCGTTCCATCGTTCACAGTCCCTTCCCCATAACTTACTAAAGGAATAATAGAATCAACAAAAAAAGTGACACTGTCTGAATTTTCATTTCCTGCAGAATCGTTCATATATAATATTAAATTTGTACTTCCTTGTAGAATGCTCAGAGTAGTATTAGAGCAATTACTCAAGGAGAAATTTGTAGTTCCCCCATCAGTTGTATACCAACAAGAATCTCCATTTATATCAGACACACTATAATTAAAATCTAAATTATCTGACGTATATGTAATGTTCTCAGGAGACAAAATTTCAATCAATGGAACGGTTGTATCTAAAAGAATAATTCTTGTTTCTGTAAAGTTATCATTCCCTGCCAAATCAACAACTGTAACATTATAATAATACAAATCATCTAACAAAAACGTCCAGTTAATCTCCCTCGTCCCATCGCTAAATGAATTTTCTGAAACAATCCCTTCTCCATTATATAATCTGAAAGTAATATTGGCTTCATTGCTTTCCACAACACTAATATTTACGTAAACATTGCTTCTAGAAAAAGAGACATTGGTAGTTTCAGTCCCAAATCCAAACTCAACTAAAGGAACAAGAGTATCAACATTAAGACTATAGTTTACCAATCCAAAAGCATCATTTCCAAGACTGTTATTACACCAAATATTCCAATTATAAATTCCATCAGCATACCCATCTATACTTGCAGTGAAATTGTTGCTTGTAGCATTTTGAGGATCAAAATTTGTCTGATTAATCTGCCACAGTCCAGTCCAGTCAGAATAAAGGCTACAAACATCTATTCCTTCAGGATGCGTAGGGGTGTAAGAAAATAGAATATCTTGTTTATAATTCAACCAAGCCCCATCAACGGGGGATTCTAAAATAATAGAGGGGTCGCCCGCTGAAATACTAAAAATAACAGATTCCATATTCAAGTTTCCTAAAGTGTCATTACTAAAAAACTCTATTTCATGAGAACCTTCTGAAGTGTTGAAAGTAGTGTTCTGCCCACAAATAATAGTATCATTATTCCCATTATCTATATTCCACCAACAACTATCCACGCCAACGCCCTCATCCAAAACGCTAACATTCAAAGGCAAACTCTCATTATCAAGATATATAATGGACTGAGGATAATCTATAACAATTAAAGGACCAGAGTTATCCAGTCTGATAATCCTTGTATCTGTAGAATTAGTATTCGCGAGAAAATCTTCTACACTAACATTGTATTTGTATAACCCATCAGACAATCCAGTCCAGTTCACACCCCTATTAAAATCTGTATATGTTGAATCATTTAGAAGATTATCTGTTTCATCATATAATCTGAAAGTTATATTTGCCTCGTTCACCTCAACAACACTCACATTCACATATATGTGGTCTCTCGAAAAATTAGTCCCAGTTTCTTCACTTCCAACGCCAAATTCTATCAAAGGAAACACAGAATCAACAAAAAATGTGACTCTGCTTGAATTTTCATTTCCTAAAGAATCGTTAGCATATATACCCCAAGTATTGCTTCCTTGGGAAGATGAAAGTCCAGTAAGATTAACACCACAAGTTACTGAAGCATTATTAGTTCCGCCATCTAATGAATACCAACAAGAATCAAGAGCATAATTATCTCCTACTGTATAATTCAAATCAGAAATAACCTTATTATAACTAATATTTTCTGGATAAATTAGATCTATTGATGGAAAAACCAAATCTAAAACATCAAAACTATCAGAAGACTGATTTTCGTTATTATAACTATCGTTTGCCCATAAATTTATTCCATAAATTCCTATAACTGTTAAATTAGAAGGTTCTAAAATAATTGTTCCGTTTTGATTAATAGAATTAAATAGTGAAGACCCATTTGGAAAAGTTATATTGAAAACTGAACTATCAACATGGTCTACATCGTCTTTTGCCAACCAAGTTATATTTATAGAATCTGTTCCAAACTCAAGAGAGCTCACATTTTTAGTTATCTCGGTATCTGGATTTCCTCCAGATCCAAGGCTTAATCCTAAATCATAAATATCACTAAAGTTCTGAGCAGACACTGCTCCATCATCATTAACACCCCAATAAACAATATCTGCTATCTGTCCCTGGAATGAATTGGAAATTGCAGCTCCAAGATGATTATCC
>Ga0210057_1000403_pt1 | contig 71861 bp, 68 predicted proteins | sample CryGeyCG2114_010_2_FD_183968 | JGI IMG/M metagenome (GOLD analysis project Ga0210057, IMG submission 183968) | Groundwater microbial communities from aquifer - Crystal Geyser CG10_big_fil_rev_8/21/14_0.10 (SPAdes) (version 2) | ecosystem: Environmental > Aquatic > Deep subsurface > Groundwater ...
CAACATCAATTTCAGGTTATTGGTCAACCGCTCCATCTGGGTATTTACTTGAAGATGGCTCGGTTGTTTCACGTACAATATATTCGGATTTATTTGCCGCTATTGGCACGACTTATGGCGTAGGTGACGGATCGACTACGTTTGGACTACCAGACTCACGGGGAAGAGCAACGGTTAATAAAAATTCATCAGATGCTGAATTCGCGACTATTGGGCAGAAGTATGGCACAAAGACTCATACGTTAACAATTACTGAAATGCCAGCCCGCCATCATTCATATACAGATCAAGGTAACTTTTCAGGCCCAGATATTGTTATAAAAGTAGCTTCTCAATACTGGAATAACTTCCGTACAGCTGATACTGCTGATACTGGAGGTAATGGTGCGCATAATAACATTCAGCCTTCAATTGTCCAAAACTTTGCAGTAAAGTATTAGGTTGTTACAATATTAATCGCGAAATTTGATACAATAAACATAAAAGGAATCAATTATGCAAAATATATCCACAAAAATGAAAATTATATATGTCTCTATCGCGGTAGTACTGGTTGCACTAATGGCAACTGGAACGGTGTTAATACTCAAGTCAGTCAATGGTTCTAAAACAAGTGATACCAATAAAACTCAAACACCAGCTGCCTCAGCCAAAGAAACTGCCGACAAGCAAATGACCGAAGCTGTCCAATCGTTGCATAGTGATCCAACCAAGGCAAAGGAATTATTGTTGCAACTTAAACAAAAATACAAAGATATGGGCGATACAAATGGCATTATTAATGTCGATGCGCAATTGTACTTACTTGATCATCCAAAAACAACTAAATAGTCGTAGTTGTTGTGGCATAGCGCTTATGATAAAATACAGCTAAAGGATATATCTAGTTTATGTTGACAAAAAAACAATTGGTTCGTGGATTTACGATCATTGAATTATTAGTTGTAATAACGATAGTTGGTATTTTGGCATCAATAACATTGGTTGTATATTCTGGAGTCCAAAACAAAGCTCGTGATGTGAGCGTTCAATCTGACTTAGACCGTATGGAAGCGTTGCAAACAGCATATGGCATCAAACATAATACAGCTGGCAAAGCGTATTATTCGGGTAACGGAGCAGACAGTGATTTGCCATTTACTCCATCGAACAATAACGTAATCAGTGTTGTCGTCAACGCTACTGACTACTGTTTGCGAGGGTATAATACTAGTGGCGATTATAATTCAATTGAGAATTCATTAATCAAAGAATCAACACCTGGTGTTTGTGCAACCATTGTTCCTATTTATGCACCGTCTGCACCAGCTATTTCAGTTGTTCCGAACAGCGGAAACGTCCTAGCTACAGTCATCCCGTCATCATGTATTACAGGTACAATCCAGTACAGCATTAGGAATCGTATAAACAATGGATCATGGTCTGGCTATACGGCTTGGTCAGCTGGCTTAACTGATAGCCAGCCTGTAGCTGAGGGAACCAAGTACGGTTATATGGCTCAGGCTCGTTGTTATGCAAACGAAGAATTAATTAGTGAATCTACGGCTAGTTTAGAAGTATCATATACATCTCCTGTTGACTCGCCACCAGTGCCAACAATCACCATTGTATTAAATGGTGCTAATGTACAGTCATCGATTGACGCCCCATCGTCATGTTCAGCGGGCCTAGCTCAGCTGCAATATAGATTCGCATATCGAACAAACGATGGCACATGGGGAAGCTATAATGCATGGGCGGCATCAACAACTGCGACCACGGCTGCGATAGAAGGTCGAAAATTTGGATCACGTGCTGAAGCACGTTGTTACATCGACGCCGATAATTTTAGCTCTCCATCAGCCGGATCACCAGAAATGTCATACATTCATCCTATTACATCAGTGCCTGGTGGCCCAACGGTTAATAAATCAACACCAGACTGGTATTCAACTACGTTTAGTTGGAGCACGACAGCATGTGCGTCCGGATTATCTGCTAGATGGCAATACCATTACTACACTAACTATGGTTATGATTCTGGTTGGGTTGCAACAGATGGTGTTTCAGTCAGTTTTGTTACTGCAAAAATAAACTACTACTATACAACTGATGTCAAAGTACAGTGTTATAGTGTATATTCAACCGGTCCTTGGGGAACATCGAACTATACGCAATATTATCGACCAGTACCCGGCGTACAAGTGTTAGTCGTTGCTGGTGGTGGTGGTGGTGGTGCTAGTTCAAGCGATGCATCTGGTGGTGGTGGCGGCGGCGGTGGTGTATTATACCACTCAAGCAAAGCAGTCTATAGCCAAGGCTATTGGGTAACGGTAGGTGCAGGCGGTCAATGTAACAGCTGTGGCGGCGGAAACTCTGCTTTTCAGGATATAACCGCATTTGGCGGTGGCGGTGGCGGCCCAACTAACAGCGGAGGATATAATGGTGGTAATGGCGGTGGAGGAGCCGGTGCTAAAAGCGGCAGTACTAATGATCGAGGCTATACCACACAGTATTCAACTGGTGGAGCAGGTCCTGTGCCTGGATATAGTTACGGATATAACGGTGGACGTGGCCAATGGCGTAATAACGGTAAATCTGGTGGCGGTGGCGGTGGTGCCGGTATGGTAGGTGGCGACGCTTATGACGCTGGTGGAAACGGTAAAATGTGTGGCGGTAATGGTGCGTACAGTACGATAACTGGCGGCGGTGCATATTATGCCGCTGGCGGCGGCGGCGGATCAGTTGCGTATTGGGGATCGGGCGGTGCTGGTGGTGGCGGAAATGGCGCACAAAACGGCACTGGTGCTGGTGGTGCAAACGACACTGGTTCTGGCGGCGGCGGCGGTTCTGGCGGCGGCTGGGGCGGTACAGGTATAGTTATAATTCGCTACCCAGTAGGACTAATATGGGCAGATGGCGGTTCTAAATACCAAAATGGATCAGACTACGTTCACATATTCTATTACGGTGGCGGTACATTAACGGTAGCTGGATAAATGGGTAAATATGAATATGTTAAACAGTAAAAAGAAAATAATATACGCGGCCATGACTTTAGTCTTGATTATTGCAGTAGCAACTGGCTCTGTGTATATATTAAACTCTTCTCAAACTAGCACAAACAATAAAACTACAGATCAACCTAAGGTTATTACTCCAAAAGAAGCCACGGACGCTAAAACGATGGATGCTGTAAAACTGATGAATGGTGATGTAGCCAAGGCAAAGACGTTATTGCAAGAAGCTCGCAAGAAATATGTAGAACTGGGTGATACTAACGGTGTTGTAAACGTTGATTCTCAATTGTATCTGATTGAACATCCTACCCCTAAAAAATAGCTAGAAAAAAGCATCATTATTGATAACAATCTAATCTGTTACAATAGTATTAGACTATGGATAAAAAATTATATATAACTACGGCGATCCCTTATGTTAATGGCACGCCTCATATCGGCAATGCCCTAGATTATCTGTTGGCTGATATTTGGAAACGCTACCAAGAGCAGAACGGGCACGTTGTACGTTTTTCAGTCGGTACTGATGAACATGGTAATAAAATTGCCGCCAAAGCTGCTGAAGCCGGACTTGAACCTAAGGCTTATACCGACCAAACATATCTAAATTTTGAAAAACTAATGAAAAAAGTTGGCGCAACTTATACTGACTTTGTTCGAACTACCGACCCACACCACATCCAAGCAGTTCAATATATTTGGCAAACTTTGGCGCCATATATTTACAAAGGTAGTTACGAGGGCTGGTATTGCATTGGATGCGAAGCGTTTGTGTCCGACAAAGAAGCAACCGACAATGGTGGAATCTGCCCAGACCATAATCAACCATATCAGCGATTAAGTGAAGACAACTACTATCTTAAAAGTAGTGCATTAACTGATAAAGTTCGCGCCGCAATTGAAAGTGATGAACTGCAAATTGTACCAGAATTCCGTAAAAAGGAATTTTTGGAACTTATCAAAGATGGCTTGCAGGATGTCAGTATATCTCGACCTAAAAAGAATCTAAGTTGGGGAGTTCCTGTGCCTGGCGATTTAGATCAGGTAATGTATGTCTGGCTTGATGCTTTGGCAAACTATATAACTGTCATTGGCTATCCCGATCAATCAACCTGGAAAGAATATTGGCCAGCTGATATTCAAGTTGTTGGTAAAGATATTTTGCGATTCCATGCTGGTCTTTGGCCTGCGATGTTATTGGGTCTTGGCCTAGAATTGCCAAAGAAATTATTAGTTCATGGACATATTAATGTCGGCAATACCAAAATGAGCAAATCTATTGGAAATATTGTTGACCCCAATCAAGTAATCGACGAATATGGTTTAGATGCGTTTAGATACTATTTCTCACGTCATATTCCAACATTGGATGATGGTGACTTTACTTGGGATAAATTTGAAAATTCCTATAATACCGAACTAGCCAATGATTTAGGCAACGTAATTCGACGTGTTTCTAGTATGATAAGTCGCTACCAGTCCGGTGTTATTGGTGAAGCGCCAAAAGGTGAGCATGACATGAGCACTTATCACGAAGCAATGGAGAAATTAGAATTTAATAAGGCGATTGATGAAGTTTGGCTAATGGTTCGCAGTCTAAATCAATACATTGAAAATGTAAAACCTTGGGAAATTGCAAAAACAATCGATAAAGATACCGAAGCAAAATCTCATTTGTCTGAAGTTTTGGCATATGCTGTTGGTGCGCTTTTGCAAATCGGCGATTTGTTAGTGCCATTTTTACCAGATACTGCTGCCAAAATTCATTCAACATTTGAAACTGGCGTAATCGCTGACGCTGGCGTGTTCTTCCCTCGAATCTATATTCATACGACCGACCCAAATGCGCCAAAGACAAAATAAATCATGTTAATTGATACGCATTGCCACATTCATGATTTTAATCTTTATACGCTCAATCCCGACGAGACTATTATTCGTGCCCACGAAGCAGGTGTGATGCAGATGATTTGTATCGGCACTAATGTAACCGATTCGCGTGTAGCTGTTAAATTTGCGTCTAGCCATGAAGAAGTATATGCGTCGGTTGGTGCTCATCCTCACGAACTGAAGGATGGTTTAGGTGGCTTGGAAGAAATTATAAAATCGGGCAGTAAAAAGATTGTCGCTATTGGTGAAATAGGGTTGGATTATCACACAAGCGATACGCCACATGACGAACAAATTCAGGCTTTTGAGACCCAAATTCAATTAGCGTTAAAATATGATTTGCCAATTATTTTTCATGTTCGCGAAGCTTTTGACGATTTTTGGCCGGTTTTTGATAAATACCAAGGGATTCGCGGGGTACTGCACAGCTTTACCGATACGATCGAAAATGCGCGCGAAGGCTTAAAAAAGGGTCTTTATATAGGAGTCAATGGCTATAGTACGTTTATCAAAGATCAGTCGCAAAAAGATATGTTTGCGTCACTTCCGCTCGACAAAATCATACTCGAAACAGATGCGCCGTTCTTGACGCCAGTTCCTTTTCGTGGTAAAGTAAATGAGCCTGCATTTGTAAGAAATATTGCCGATTATCAAAGTAATATTCGACAAATCTCTTTAGACGAAGTTGCCAAAACGACAACCGCAAATGCCCAATCGTTATTTAATCTCTAGAAAAAGCGGAATAATATGTCACAAAACCCAAGTAATGAAAATATCGATACATTAAGATCCATAAACAATGGGTTTGATATGATATATAAAAATCATGCTTTAAATAACTCAGAGATAATTGTTAATAAAGTTTCAGAAAGAATTTTATCCATGGGCGTTAATTTGGAGCAAGTTCGTAAAAATCTTATTACAAAAGAAGCTCAAGATGATAAACAAAAATAAGATTATTAAGTCTATATCAAAAAAGATATTTAAATCCAACTTACTAGTAAGACGCCCAGTACTAACCGAAAAAAAGCTAAAAGCCAAAGAGAGCGAAATCGGCGGCAAGATATTTGGACCAATCAAGCCAAACGAACGTAGAGAATTCTTTAATGATAATCAAAGAAGTTGGTTTTTTCACCAAGAAATAACTGATTCAGCAGGAATTATTAAATCCGTAACTCTTCATTATGAAATTCACCCAAATGGGATATTGCGCGTCAGCAGTGTTGAAGGTGTGCATAATGAATTTATAAAAGGTCAAGAGCTTGATAATTTTATATCTGCTACAGAGATATATTATGGCCGCGTTATGCGCGAAATCTATGGAATTGAACCTACAGACTCCAAAAAACATCAATAACCGTTATAATTAAGGTATTGATGAATAAAGAAATAATATATCTGGATCATGCGGCTGCTACACCAATGGATTTGCGGGTTATTACAGCTATGGAACCATATTTTAGAGATGATTTTTATAATCCATCCAGTCCATATGCGCCGGCTGTTAAAGTTAGACGTGATTACGAAGAAGCAAAACATTTGTTAGCTAGTTCTATTGGCGCAAAACCAGGTGAGATTATTATGACTGCAGGTGCAACAGAATCGATAAATTTGGCTTTTAATGAAATCGGCGGCCATGTGATTGTCGCGAACATTGAACATCATGCGGTTTTGAATTGCGCTAAATTGCACGACCATACAATTGTAGAATCAGATAGTCGTGGGTTTGTATCGGCCGATGTTATCAAGGCTGCTATTAGACCAGATACCAAACTCGTTAGCGTGGCGCTAGCAAATAATGAATTAGGTACTGTTCAACCACTGCGTGATATTGCGCAAGTTGTTCGCCAGGAACGCGAAGCGCGTTTGATGCGTGGTGATAAAACACCAATTTATCTACATAGTGATGCATCGCAGGGAGTTAGCCAACTAGATGTGAATATCGCTAGATTGGGTGTTGATATGTTGACACTCAATTCTGGCAAAATGTATGGCCCAAAACAAATGGGACTTTTATGGGCAGCTAGTCATGTGCGGCTTAATCCACTAATTGTTGGTGGCGGTCAAGAACGAGGGCTTCGAAGTGGAACCGAAAACGTTGCGGGAACCATAGGGTTTGCGAGGGCATTAGAACTTGCAACTACTCATCGCAAATTTGAATCAGAGCGATTAGCTAAACTTCGCGATAGTTTGCAGACTGCGTTAACAAATGCATTTACCGATGCGATAGTATCAGGTCATCCGAAACATCGATTGGCTGGTCATTTGCATATTTCATTTCCTGGATTAGACGGCGAACGATTAATTTTTATCTTGGAAAATAGGGGCGTACTAGTTTCAACTGGTAGTGCATGTGCTGCAAATAAAGGTACCAGATCGCACGTATTGATGGCGATTGGAATGACGCCTGAAATAGCAGACGGTAGCATTCGAATTACTTTGGGACATTTATCAACACCTGAAAACACTGGATTAGCAGGTAATATCATTATTGAAGAATTGAAAAAAGAATATTATCGGATTTCGAAATGATTAGATATATAATTGGTCTATTCCTGATTATTATTGTAACTACGGTTGGGTTAAGTTTGTATTTACAGGTTGATGATTTAAGTCAATGTGGCAAGACGCCGGGGTCTGATGGAAATTGTCAGGTTGTTGATGCGATTGTTGCTGTTAGCGGTGGCGATACTGTGTCGCGTACGAACGAAGCCGTTGAGTTATATAAAAACGGTTGGTCAAAAACGTTAATCTTTTCAGGTGCCGCTCAAGACAAATCCGGTCCAAGTAATGCCGCGGCTATGAAAACCTTAGCAATTGATGCTGGCGTGCCGGCGTCGGCTATTCTTTTGGACGAGTTGGCGGCAACAACTAAACAAAATGCTGATAATATGCAAGAGATATTTGTTAGCCGTAATATAAAAAGCGTAATTTTGGTGACGTCTGGATACCATCAACGTCGTGCAAGTTTGGAATTTAGTAAACATACCAAAGACGTAAAAGTCGTAAATCATTCAACTCAGACCGACAAAGATTGGTCTGCTTGGTGGTGGACGACGCCACGCGGTTGGTGGTTGGCGACTAATGAACTTGCTAAAATTATTGTTTTTTACGTTGAAGGAATTTGGTCATGAACGAAAAAACCAAAGTCTATGTAGGTATGAGTGGTGGTGTCGATTCGTCGCTTTCCGCTGCGCTTTTAATTGAACAAGGCTATGACGTAACAGGTATTTATATGAAAAACTGGACGGCTGATTTACCTGGCATGAAATGTCCGTGGGCTGATGATTTAGCTGATGCTAAACGCGTTGCCGTGCAACTAGGAATTGACTTTAAGGTTTTTGATTTTGAAAACGAATATAAACATAAAGTTGTCGATTATATGATCGAAGAATACAAAAATGGCCGTACTCCAAACCCAGACATTATGTGTAATCAGGAAGTTAAATTCAAACTATTTCTAGATGCATCGCTCGCCGATGGGGCAGATATGATTGCGACTGGTCATTACGCCCGTGTTGAAAATGATATGTTGAAAATGGCAGTTGATGTTAACAAGGACCAGACATATTTCTTGTATCGCGTAACAGGCGAGGCGCTGGCAAAAACTCTATTTCCAATTGGCGAATTTGTTAAACCTGATGTTCGCAAAATGGCATTGGAGCGCGGTTTATCGACGGCAGCTAAAAAAGATTCGCAGGGCATTTGTTTTGTCGGGCAAGTCGGAATTCGTGATTTTTTGAGTTTGTATGTTGATCAAAAACCAGGGGCTATTATTGATAAAAAAACAGGTAAAACTATAGGTCATCATGACGGTGCAATATTTTACACATTAGGTCAGCGTCATGGGCTCGAACTGGGCGGCGGATTGCCATATTATGTTATTGGCAAAGATATGAATAAAAATGAAGTTTATGTAACGACCGACTTGAACGATGGCGCTTTGTGGGAAAATACCATTAATTTACGTGATGTTAATTGGATAAATCAAGCGCCTGAAAATGGAACCTACCAAATTCGTGTTCGTCACCGTGCTAAATTGGTTGATGCGACGCTAGAATCTAATGAATATGGAGTTGTTTTAAGGCTTGATAATCCTGAACGAGCTGTTGCAGCTGGACAATCAGTCGTTATATACAAGGGTGATATTTGTCTGGGTGGCGGAATTATCGCCTAGTTGTTATAATCGTTGAGATATGAATGCACAACAAATCCGCAACGAATATTTAAAATTTTTTGAATCACGTGGGCACACAATTATTCCACGAGCTAATCTGATACCATATAACGATCCAACGACATTATTTACTGGTAGTGGTATGCAACAACTGATGCCATATTTGTTAGGCGAAATGCACCCAGATGGTGTAAAGCTTACCAATAGTCAAACTTGTTTACGCGCTCAAGATATTTATGATGTAGGAGACAATCGCCATACGACATTTTTTGAAATGTTGGGTAACTGGAGCCTTGGTGATTATTTTAAAGAACAACAAATTCGATGGTTTTTTGAGTTTTTGACCGAGAAGGTTGGACTCGACCCAAATAAAATTTACGTAACGGTATTTATTGGTAGTGAACAACACGGTATTCCTCGTGATGATGAGGCTGCAAACATTTGGCAAAAAGTTTTTAGCGAAAAGGGGATTGAAGCCAAAATTGTTGAAATTGGCAGCCAAAAAGACGGTAATGAGCGTGGTATCAAACCAGGTGAGCGTATTTTCTTTTATGACGATGGCGAAAACTGGTGGTCACGTGCTGGTAAAATTGATAAAACCCCAATTGGAGATCCATGTGGTCCTGATAGTGAAGTGTTTTATGACTTTGGATCACAAAATCATGCGTCTGGATTTGGTTTGGCTCACCCCGCTAGCGACAGTGGTCAATTCATGGAAATCGGCAATCAAGTCTTTATGCAGTACCGTCGCTTAGAAGACGGCAGTTTTGAACCTCTTGCCAAGAAAAACGTTGACTTTGGTGGCGGCTTGGAACGAATTGCAGCGGCCGCAATTGATAATCCGGACGTATTTAGAATCAGTATATTACGTCCAATTATTGAAAAATTACAGACGATTAGCGGCAAGAATTATGAATCTCATACCGAGAGTATGCGGGTTATTGCTGACCATTTACGCGCTGCTACATTTTTGGCAGTTGATGGAATTGTGCCATCAAACAAAGAGCAGGGTTATGTTATGCGCAGGTTTTTGCGCCGAGCTATTCGTTTTGCGTTTGATTTGGGAATTGAGCAAAACTTCTTGCAAGAAATCGTTCCAGTAATCGCTGATTTGTACGCTAGCGATTATCCAAAAGTTGCTGAGAAGCGCGAATCGGTTATTGCAACACTTGTAAAAGAAGAAAAAGTATTTAGACAAACGTTAATTAAAGGTTTGCGCGAATTAAGTAGATTTGCGGCCGATGGTTTAACTGGTGTAGAGTTATTTACGCTTTATGATACATATGGTTTCCCAATCGAATTATCAACTGAAGAAGCTTTCAAGCAAGATATCAAATTGTCTGAAAATTGGCGCCAAGAATTTGATGAGCGGATGACTGAACAACGCTTACGCAGTCAAACTGCAACTAAAGGCACTTTCAAGGGTGGACTAGAGGGTAACGCTATAATTCATCGCAAATATCACACAGTTGCCCATTTAATGGGACAGGCTATGCGAATGGTTTTAGGTGAGAATACTGCTCAAAGGGGTGCAAACATTACCGAAGAGAGATTGCGTTTTGACTTTTCATATCCAGAAAAAGTTGCACCTGAACTGCTGAAACAAATTGAGGATATTGTAAACGAACAAATCGACAAAGATCTAAAAGTTACGTTTGCTGAATATCCAATCGCACAGGCTCGTGCAATGGGTGCTTATGGTGAATTTGGCGACAAATACGGTGATGTAGTTAAAGTCTATACAATGGCCACTAACGGCGCTGAAAAACCATTCAGTATCGAAATTTGTGGCGGTCCACACATCGATCATACCGGCGAACTTGCCGAAGGTGGTAAAAAGTTTAAAATCATCAAAGAAGAATCATCATCTGCCGGTGTTAGGCGTATTAAAGCTATATTAGCTTAATTTGTATTGTTTCCTCGTTAGTCCAATAAACAATCGCCAACTTTTAAAATATGCAGTATACGGCTGATGCTAATTACTTTATTCTCAACAGACTGTGGCGGTAGCCAGCCGAACGCCACGTGCTGACGAAGTCACATGTAAAGAGTGCTGTTAGAATAAATGTAAGTGGGAGTAGCCGCTAGGTCGGAATAGATTGAAATACAATATCTACCTGTGACCATAAGCATCGTTAGTATATAATGGTGTTAACTATGGTATTTGATAAACTACGAAAAAGCCGACGTGACAAAATTGCCAATGATTATATTGTGGCACTTGATATTGGTACTGAATATGTTAAAGCCTTAATCGCTAAACTTGATGGTGAAAATTTGCAGATAGTCGGCGTTGGTCGTTCTCACCAACAAATTAGTGATATGTACGCTGGTGCTATTGCTGATATTTCAGGCGTAGTTCGTAATTGTGAAGATGCTTTATCCGAAGCCGAGGATCAAGCTGGTTTGCAAGCTAAACGAGTTGTTATTGGAATTGCTGGTGAGCTTGTTAAAGGCGTAACAAATACTATTCGTTACCGTCGCCCTCAACCAGATCGCCCGCTCGATACGGCTGAGATGGAATTTATTATAGAAAAAGTTCAAGAACGTGCTCAGTCTAAAGCTCAAAAACAAATTGCACTTGAGACCGGTAATGCTGATGTTGAAATAAAACTAGTCAACAGCGCACTTGTTAGTATCCACATTGACGGTTACAAAGTCAGTAATCCAATTGGATTCCAGGGTCACGATGTTGCCGTCCAAATCTATACGGCCTTTGCGCCTATGGTGCATATTGGCGCGTTGGAACGTGTTGCTGATGAATTATCATTAGAGTTATTGGCGGTTGCGGCTGAACCATTTGCAGTATCGCGAAGCGTACTTGGTACTGACGCAAATAGTAATTTTACAGCAATTTTAGCCGACGTAGGCGGTGGCACAACTGATATTGCGGTTGTAAATGACGGCGGTGTTGAAGGTACTAAAATGTTTGGTATTGGCGGACGAAGCTTTACTCGTACGATTGCTAGCGAAATGAACATATCTTATGAAGAAGCCGAAAAACTAAAAGTAAATATTGATAACAGCAAAATCAAGCCAACTGTAGCAGACAATGTTAACGCTGCGATTGATAAAACTTTGGAAGTTTGGATGTCAGGTGTTGAATTGGCGCTTAGCGAGTTCGATTCGGCTGACCATTTGCCAAATCGTATTTTACTTTGTGGTGGTGGAGCTAGTTTGACGAAATTAGTTGAAGCTTTGAAAACTCAGGATTGGCACAAAGATTTGCCGTTTACAAAAAAACCGACGGTTCATCACATTCATCCATCTGAAGTCATTGGAATTACCGATTCGACTAGCCTTGTCACGGACCATACTTTTATTACCGCCATGGGCTTACTGCGAGTTGGCTATGATACAATAATAGGTAGTAGTAACAGTGATACGATCAAAGAAAAACTAAATCGAATCCTTAGAATATAAATATGAATAAAGACATAATTTACATTGACGTAGAAGATGATATTACGGCTATAATTGGCAAAATTAAAGCTAGTCATGACAAAATCGTTGCTTTGGTGCCGCCAAAAAGAATTGGCGTTTTTCAGAGTGCTGTAAATTTACGTTTATTAGCTCGAACAGCTGAAAATAGTCATAAACACTTGGTGCTAATTACAAATAATCAGGCTTTAATTGCCTTATCGGCAATTGCAAAGATCCCAATTGCTAAAAACCTTCAATCCAAACCTGAAATTGCCGAGATTGCTGCACTTGAAATTGATGAAGGCGAAGACGTTATTGACGGTTCACAATTACCAGTTGGTGAATTGGAAAGAACAGCTGATATTATCCCCGAAGCTGACATTGTCAATGAAACTATAGAAACTATGGATATTGAAAGTGATATTCCAAAACAGATTAAACCTACTTCAAAGATGAATCCTAAAAGCAACGTTAAGGTGCCTGATTTTTCACTTTTTCGTAAACGTCTGTTTTTGGGCGGATTATTGCTACCATTTATTATTGGTTTCTTTGTTTGGGCTATTTTGTATGCGCCATATGCAAAAATAATTATCACCGCTAAAACATCATCAGTTGATATCAGTAAAGCTCTAAAATTAGGCGGAACTGTTGCGACTGATGTTACAAAAAATATTGTTCAAACTATAGTAAAGCAAGCCAAAAAAGATATAAGCGTAGATTTTACTGCAACTGGTACAAAAGATTTAGGCGTCAAAGCATCAGGCAGTATTATGATTAGAAATTGTGATTTACCATCCGAATTTACACTTGCAAGTGGTACTCAATTTACAAACTCGTCTGGCCAGGTTTATGTCAGTACTGCATCAGTATCCGTACCAGGATTTACCGGTCCATCTAGCTCTTGTACTTTTGCTGGCGATACTGCTGGTAAGGCGTCAGTTAATGTCCAGGCTGTTGCTAGTGGTGATACCTACAATAATGAAGTAGCTAATGTAATTTATACTATCGGTGATTCAGTAGTTGCAGCTGCAAATGTTGATGCAATTGGAATAGCTATGACTGGTGGTACAACCAGAATCGCTACAGTTGTTAAGGCTGAGGACATTCAAAAAGCTGGTCAAGCTTTGGTTGATTTATCAACTGATAGTTACAAACAGCAACTGATCGGACAGTTTACGAATGGCGAATCAGTCATCCCTGAGAGTTTTGCAGTTGACCGTGCAGCCGCGGTATCAGTACCGGCCGTAGGTGAAGAAGCTGTTGGCGGTAAGGCAAAATTAACGTCAGCAACAACCTTTTCTATAACTGCAATCGCAAAATCAGAATTAGAACTTTTCTTGAAAGACGTTTTAAACAAGCAAATTGGAACTAACAAAAATCAGCGTATGTATGAAGATGGTATCGACAAGATTACTCTTTCTGGCTACCTAAAAACCGATACCAGCAGCAGTGTTAATATCGCAACTTCTGGTACAGTCGGTCCAAACATTGACCCTGCATCTATAAAAGAAGAAGTAAAAGGTATGCAGTTTGGTGATATACAGATTTTGTTAGGCCGAATTCAAGGTGTAAGTAATGTTGATACTAAGTTTTCGTATTTCTGGGTAAATACTGTTCCGAACGACTCCAGCAAAATTGACGTTGAACTCGTATTGCAAAATGAATAAGTCTACCGCAATTGTCTGCTTGGATGTGGGGGAAAAACGTATTGGCGTTGCAGTAGGTGACAGCGCTATTCGTATTGCGGTACCTTTTGAAACAATTGATGTTGACGGCAATGAAGTTCAATCTATTGCAGAAATTGTCACCAAAGAGCATGCCGATGTTTTAGTAATTGGTTATCCTAGGAATCAATCAGGTGAGCCAACAAAACAAACTCAGTTTGTCGAAGAGTTTGCTGGTAAATTATCAAACATAGCTCAAAATATTGTATTCCAAGACGAATCGTTGACTAGTGTAATAGCCGAGCAACAGTTGAAATCATATAATCGCCCATATTCAAAAGCGGATATTGATGCTCAGGCGGCAACAATCATACTTCAGGATTACTTAGAGTCAAAGTATGCCTGAGATAGTAGCAAAACTGATACCACAGCAACCAATTAACGGTCAACCCAGCGGTTTAAAGCCGCCAAAAAAACGTTCAGTACACAAAATTGTATTTTGGGTTGTTGGAGTTGTAGCTGCGATTATTATTGGTGCTGGTGTCAGCGGTTTTATTTGGTATAACGTTCAATTGGCGCCAGTTGGTAGTGATATTAGTTTGCTTAAAAAAATAAACATAGCTGCTGGCAGTACACCAAGCCAAATTGGCAAAGAACTAAAAGCTCAATCGATTATTCGTTCAACAACTGCATTTGATATTTATATACGACTTTTCAGTAAGATTAATAATTTACAGGCGGGTACATATCGTTTGTCGCCAGCCGAATCAACCCCGCAAATTATTGAGCATCTGGTAAAAGGTTCGGTTGATCAATTCAGTATCACATTTTATCCAGGTGCTACCTTAACAGATAACACAAATAGCAAGAAAAAATATGATGTTACGACGGCTCTAAAAAATGACGGACTTTTTTCAGATTCAGAGATAAGCACAGCTCTAAAAGCGACATATTCCAGCCCGTTATTTGCAGGCAAACCGTCAATTGCTGATTTAGAAGGATATATATACGGTGAAACTTATAATTTTAACACCGGTGCAACAGTTCAGGATATCCTAAAGAGTACATTCGATGAGTTCTATAAAATTGTTACAGATAACAATTTAGTAAAAGAATTTAAAAGCCATGGTCTAAATTTATATCAAGGCATAACATTGGCCTCAATTATTCAACGAGAGGCTAGCAGTCCAAGCGACCAAAAACAGGTCGCTCAGGTGTTTTATTCACGACTTGCGATAGATATGGCGTTGGGGTCAGACGTAACCTATCAATATATAGCCGATAAAACAGGCGTAGCACGCGATCCAGATATGAACTCAACTTATAACACGCGTCGAGTTATTGGTTTGCCTCCAGGACCAATTGCTTCACCAGGGTTATCCGCATTATTGGCGGTCGCTAAACCAGCGTCTGGTGACTATCTATTTTTCCTCAGCGGGGATGACGATGTAACTTATTTTGCAAAGACTTTAACAGAGCACGAAGCCAATATAATTAATCACTGTAAGGTGAAATGTAGCACCCCATAAATTGACTTGAATTGCCAGGATTGGTATAATAGTCATTAGCGCATTTGTAATGTCAAAATACACATTTTAGTAAATACAAGCGCAGGAGATTAGTTTATTCGTAATCAAAACACGACTAGTGTAGCTTTTGGTCCAACCGTTGCCGTCAAACAGCAAACACCAAGCAAACACCGTCGTACAGTGTTATCTAAAATAAAACCATCAGTAGCTGCTATATACTTCAGCATCTTTGCTTTAGTTGTCGCTATGGTTTCTATTGGTTATCATGAACCCCAAGAATTGGCAGCTGTTGCTAATACCACAAACGTAAACGCGCTTAGCCAAAACGACAGAACATCTGTTGATAACGTAGTTGCCACCAGTGTTGCAGCTAGTGTTGCTAAAACGGTAAATCTACCGATTGCAACTTCTGTTGCTAACTTGGCAGTTTCCGCCCAAACTAAAAGCGAGTTCACTCAATCTGATGGCACTAGTGCTACTAAGCCTCAAATTATTGAATCAAGTATCTCTAAGCGTTCTGTTACTAGCTACAACGTCAAACCGGGTGATACGGTCAATTCATTGGCTGCTAAATTTAAAATATCCGCCCAAACTATTAAATGGGCAAATAATTTAACGACTGACGCATTGCCGGTTGATAAAGTACTGCGAATCTTGCCTTTTGATGGTGTTATATACTCTGTAAAATCAGGTGATACGATTGAATCGATTGCAAAAAAATATGGTGTTGATAAAACTCGAATCGTTACTAATAATGACTTGGAGGAAAGTGGCTTAAAGTCTAATACAAGCATTATTTTACCAAGTGCAATCTTGCCCGAAGAAGAACGTCCAGGATATGTGGCTCCTTATGTTGCCCCAGTTGTTACTTATTATGCCGGTACTGGTGCTGGATTTGGTGGTCAAACTTGGTATATTGCCAGTGGTACGCCTGATGATGGCCCTTATTCTCACGGTAACTGTACTTTATATGCATTTAATCGCCGTGTTCAATTAGGTTTGCCAGTTGGTGGTAATGGTAATATTCCTCAATGGGGTAATGCTAACTCCTGGGCATATTTAGCTGGGCGAGCTGGATTGACTGTCAATAATTCGCCTTCGGCTGGTGCAATTATGCAAAACGGCGGTTACTTAGGACACGTTGCTATTGTTGAGAGTATTATGCCAAATGGCGATTTAAGTATAAGTGAAATGAACGCTTACGTACCAGGCGGCGGGTATAACGTTGTCTCTGGTCGTATAGTTCCAGCTGGAAACATCGGACAATATCTGTACATCCATTAATATCGGTTTAATACATTTCATATCGCCTCTGTTAATTTAGAGGCGATTTTGCTATAATAAGCGTATATGTTTGTCGATACCGCCAAAGTATTTATTAGCGCAGGAAAAGGCGGCGACGGAGCCGTTAGTTTTAGACGTGAAATCTATATTCTTAAGGGCGGACCAGACGGTGGCGTTGGTGGCAAGGGTGGCGATGTTGTTTTTGTTGCGACTGGCGGCCTTAACACCTTAATAGATTTTCGTTACAAACCAGAGCTAAAAGCTAAACCGGGCAACAATGGATCAAGTGCTGATAAATCTGGTAGAGGCGGCGAATCACTTTATATCAAAGTCCCTGTTGGTACTATAGTCCGTCGAGACGGCAAGGTCATTGCCGATCTAACTGTTGATGGCCAAGAAGTAATAATTGCCAAAGGTGGTGAAGGTGGTAAAGGTAATGCTGGTTTTAAAAGCTCTGTCAGGCAGACTCCTCGTATTGCTGAAAAAGGCGAGTTAGGTGAAGTTTTTGAAGCTGAACTTGAACTAAAATTACTAGCTGATGTTGGATTGGTCGGCTTTCCTAATGCTGGTAAATCTACATTCTTGTCGGTTATCAGTAACGCGCGTCCCGAGATTGCTGATTACGCATTTACGACACTGACACCTAATCTGGGTGTAGCTGATATTGATAGTAGTAGTTTATTGATTGCTGATATCCCAGGCTTAATTGAAGGTGCAAGCGAAGGTAAGGGTTTGGGTGATGCATTCTTGCGCCACGTGGAACGTACAGCAGTTTTGTTGCATATGATTGATGCCTACACTGATGATATAGCCGATGCATATCGTATTATTCGTGCCGAGCTAAGCAACTATAGTCTTGATTTAACGGATCGACCTGAAATCATTGCGTTGACTAAAATTGATGGGTTGGACGCTGATATTGTTCAGATGCAAATTGATGCAGTCAAAGCTGTTTCTGGTAAGACCCCAGTATTTGCAATTTCGTCTAGTTCACACCAAGGTTTAACTGAAGTTTTAAGAGCTTTACGTGAAAAAGTTATTAAATCTCGCGAACTTGCGGAACTAGTCGATGACGATGAAGAGGATATTGAAACTATATCGTTAAGTAAGACGAAAATTGCAGACACTTGGAAAGTTGATCGAATCGAAGACGAAGAAGGTATACACTTTGTCGTAACAGGTGAAAAAATCGAGAAGTTTGCCCGTCAAACCCAATTTGGCGGTTACGAAGCTGAAAACCGCTTACGCGATATTATGAAAAAACTCGGCATTGGTCATGAACTACGACGTCGTGGCGCCGAAGGTAACAGTATTATCCAAATTGGTGATAATACGTTTACTCTTTTGGAACAATAATTCACACCTCCTTCTCGCACCAATAAACAACAACCTACCTCGATGCGCGCTAGAAATAAAGTTAAGTCAACTTTGTATCCTGCGTAACTCGTTATCACTCAGACATACTCGGATAGCAAGGTCAACTTAACTTTATTGTATACGGCATCTCACCGGGTTGTTTTATTATTAGTGCTCAAAGGAGGTGGCCAATCTTGGCTCATCACATAGCCCAGACGGGTGACGTTTGGTGGGGTCCCCTGACATTGTTTTGTCATGTAATCATGCAAAAAATATTAGGGGAAACCGGGCGGCAGGACCCGTGAAGAGGGGAGTGTTATAATTAAGGTAATGGCCAAAACATTCTTTTTTTATGACTTAGAGACGAGCGGTTTGAATGCTCGTGAGGCGCGGATTATGCAGTTTGCAGGTATTCGCACTGATATGGATTTAAAACAGGTTGGCGAGCCTGTAAACGTGCTTGTTAGGCTAAATGATGACACCTTGCCAAGCCCCGAAGCTATAATGGTGACTGGTATTACGCCACAGCAAACAGTTGAAGGTGGTTTTTCTGAAGCGGAGTTTTCGAAAATGTTAGTCAACGACATATTTACTGTTGACACAATCGCTGTTGGTTTTAATAATGTTCGTTTTGATGATGAGTTTATACGTCATTTATTTTGGCGTAATTTCTTTGATCCATATGAATGGTCTTGGAAAGATGGTCGTTCACGTTGGGATTTGCTGGACGTAGTTCGAATGACGCGTGCGCTACGCCCTGAAGGTATTAAATGGCCAGTTGATAGAAAAGGTGTTGCAACAAACAGATTGGAATTGATTGCTAGTGTAAATGGGATTGATCATTTCAAAGCCCATGATGCGCTTTCGGATGTTGAAGCTTTGATTGCGGTAACGAAACTTATTCGCGACAAACAACCTCAGTTATACGAATATCTGCTGAAGATGCGTGATAAAAATGAGGTCAAAAAACTGGTTAATTTGGATTATAAGCAGCCGTTTGTATATGTCAGTGGGCGGTTGGATGGCGAATACAACAAAGCGACAGTCTCATTCCCACTAACTGCTGGTAAAAACGGCAACGTTATTGTTTACGATTTACGCTATGACCCAACTCCATATATTGATATGTCTTCAAAAGATTTAGCAAAAAAGTTATATGCTACTTGGGAAGATCGCCAAGCTGATGATTTTGTCAGATTACCAATCAAAGAACTTCAATACAACCACACGCCAGCGGTTGCGCCGATTGGCGTTCTAGAACAAGGGGAAGGTTGGAAGAAAATATCACTGGACGAGGTGACTGTTACTAAACACAAGTCAATTTTATTAACCGCACCCGGATTTGCAGAGAATATTAGGTCATTATTCGAAAACCGTGAAGATTTCAAAAAATCACCAGATCCCGAACTGCAATTATATGATGGATTCGTTCCTGATGTTGACAAGATGCGTATCGAAAAGGTTCGTAATTCTAAAGAGACAGAATTATCTGATTTTCATCCAAACTTTACAGATGAACGACTAGATCCGCTGTTATTACATTACAAAGCGCGTAATTTCCCAAAAAGTTTAGCCGAAGACGAAGTGGTCGCCTGGGAAAAGTGGCGGTCTGATAAAATAATCGCTAATCTACCAGCATTTGCAACTTCTTTACAGAAATTATCAACTACAATTACCGATGAAAACAAACTTTTTTTGTTGCAAGAATTGCATTTGTGGGCCGAGAGTATAATGCCAGTTGAGTTTGATAACTAAGCGCGTTTTAGGCGTCGAGCGGTCAATTGATTTGATTTGACACTAGCTGTCTTGATTTTGCGTAGAATTGGATAAATACCAAAACGAGCGATAACCAAAGTCGTCAATGTGGTCATTAGTGCTAGCATTTGCGTAGGCGTTAGGGCGTTGTCTGTGCCAGGTATTATACCGACAAATAGAAACATCATCAACATATGTCCTGCACCGATTACGTCGAGGATAATTAGGAGACTTACGACATTGCAAGCTAGGATGATAAATCGTTTCATAATTGCCTAAACTATAACCAGGAAAACCTACTTATGCAACGATAAGCATTATGCGTCAATGTTGAATTTATATCTTATTTTTTTTGCCGTCCACCACCACTACATTTATTCCAACAGCACACTCTACGTGTGACCCTTTGGGTCAGCACGTGGCGTTCGGCTGGCCTACCGGCCACAGTCTGTTGGGAATAAAGTAGTGGAGTTGAACGTACTTAGCTAATTTTCAAAGTCATGTATTTCTTTGCCTCATGTTAGGCTAAGACGGGTGACGTGCGGTGGGTGAGAACTGCCAGTGGCAGTTCGCAAGGAAACCTTCCGATTGCAACTTGTTGCAAGTCGTGAAGTTTCGGGGTCGCGGAACGTGACAACTCTGACATTGTTTTGTCTTGTAATCAAGCAAAAAATGTTAGGGGAAATCGGGCGGCGGGAACCGTGTCGCAAGCGAATAGTTTTGTCACTATCCCGACACTAGAATAAAGTGTTGAAATAGCGTATAATACTTGGGTTATGTCAGAGGTAATTAAAGTTGTTGGAGCTCGTGAGCACAACCTAAAAAACATCAACGTGGAAATTCCGCGTGATAAATTAGTTGTGATTACCGGTCTGTCTGGTTCGGGCAAATCGAGCCTTGCTTTTGATACTATTTATGCCGAAGGTCAGCGACGTTATGTCGAAAGTTTGTCTAGTTATGCGCGCCAGTTTTTAGGCATGATGGAAAAACCTGATGTTGATTATATTGAAGGGCTTAGTCCGGCGATTAGTATTGATCAAAAATCGACTAGTCGAAATCCTCGCAGTACAGTCGCAACAGTTACTGAAATCTATGATTATTTACGTCTATTGTTTGCGCGCATTGGTGTGCCTCATTGTCCAATTTGCGGTAAACCAGTTAGTCGCCGAACAAGCGAAACGATTATTGATGAAATTATGAAGTTGCCTACAGGCGCAAAATTAATGATTTTGGCACCAATAGTCAAAGCTAAAAAAGGCGAGTTTGCGCATATAAACGAACAATATAGTCGTCTCGGTTTTGCTCGGGCGCGAGTTGACGGAGTGGTTTATACATTGGACGAATTCCCTGAACTTGATAAAAAATTTAAACACGATATTGAAATCGTAGTTGACCGAATTGTAATGGCCGACGATATGTTGGGACGTGTTACTCAATCGGTTGAGCAAGCACTTGAAATTACAAATGGAATTGTCGAGGTATTTAATACTGACGATAATTTATTGACTGCATATAGCCAACGCTACGCCTGCCTAGATCATCCAAACGAAGATATTCCTGAACTTGAACCACGTTTGTTTAGCTTTAATGCGCCTCAAGGTGCTTGTCCTGTTTGTACCGGACTTGGCAATCGTCTAGAGGTTGATCCTGATTTAGTATTTAATCCAAACCTAACAATTTCTGAAGGTGCAATCCGCCCTTACAATCGCGTCAACAGTGATGCGTGGTATATGAAGCGTTTAGCAAAAGTTGCTGAGGCTCATGGTTTTAGCATTCATACGCCAGTTGGGAAATTGTCGGCAGATGATTTGAATAAAGTTTTGTACGGAACAGGCGATCAAAAATATAAGATCGAATTAGGAAGTGGCCGAGATTATGATTCAACGTACGAAGGTGTTATCCCAAACCTAGAACGTCGCCACAAAGAAACTGATAGTGAATTTATGCGTAAAGATATCGAACGTTTTATGCGCGAACGCCAATGTTATATATGTAAAGGCGCACGTCTAAAACCAGTAGTTCTAGCTGTTACGATTCATGGTTTGAATATCATGGATATTTGTAATTTAGATATTAATAATGCCTTGGATTTGTTCCAAAACACATTAAAACTAGACGATAAAGAACAATTTATTGCAACGCAAATTATCAAAGAAATTCTTGCGCGACTTGGCTTTATGAATAATGTTGGTCTTAGCTATATTGAATTAGGACGTGCCGCTAATACACTTTCTGGTGGTGAAGCTCAACGTATTCGTTTGGCAACCCAAATTGGTTCAGGTTTGCAGGGAGTTTTGTATGTCCTGGACGAACCTTCAATCGGCCTACATCAACGCGACAATGGTCGTTTAATCGAAACCTTAAAACACCTGCGCGATTTAGGAAATACCGTCATAGTTGTTGAACATGACGAAGATACTATTCGTCACGCTGATTATTTGCTGGACATTGGACCTGGCGCTGGCTTGCTGGGTGGCAATGTTGTTGCAATTGGTACGCCCGAAGAAGTTTCTAAAAACCCCGACAGTATAACTGGTCGTTATTTAAGTGGCGTTGAAAAAATTGATGTTCCTAAAAAACGCCGAAAACTAACAAGTGGTCGAGAAATTATTGTCCGTGGTGCTAGAGAAAATAACCTAAAAGGTATTGATGTTTCATTCCCATTAGGCGTGATGACTGTAGTAAGCGGTGTTAGTGGCAGTGGCAAATCAACATTAGTAAATGATATTTTAGCCAAAGAATTATCGGCCCGTTTGCATCATTCACATGTTGTTCCTGGCGCCCATGATAATATCGAAAACATTAATTTACTAGACAAAGTTATCGTAATCGACCAATCTGCTATTGGCCGAACACCTCGATCGAACCCAGCAACTTATACTGGTGTTTTTACAGCTATTCGTGACTTATTCGCATCGACACCAGAATCAAACATCCGCGGTTATAAGTCAGGACGATTCAGCTTTAACGTCAAAGGCGGACGCTGTGAAAATTGTCAGGGTGATGGCGTTATTAAAATTGAGATGCACTTTTTGCCTGATGTTTATGTAACTTGTGATGTTTGTAAAGGCAAACGCTACAATCGTGAAGCTTTGGAAATAAAATACAAAGGCTCGACTATTAGTGATGTTTTGGATATGACCGTTGAACAAGCTGCCAAATTTTTTGAAAACATTCCATCAATTGCTCGTAAACTAGACACATTAGTCGAGGTAGGTTTGGGCTATATACGACTAGGACAACCTGCTACTACTTTTAGTGGTGGCGAAGCGCAGCGTATTAAACTCGCCAGCGAATTATCTAGACGCGCCACGGGTAAGACGTTATATATTCTGGACGAACCAACGACTGGTTTACATAGTGCTGACGTAAAAAGATTGCTGGTTATTTTGCAAAAACTTGTCGAAGGCGGCAATAGTATGGTGATTATTGAACATAATTTGGACGTTATAAAAACAGCCGACTACGTTATTGATATGGGCCCAGAGGGCGGTATGGGTGGTGGATTAGTAGTTACTGCTGGAACACCAGAGCAGGTAGCAAAATCAAATAATTCGTTTACTGGTAAATATCTATCTAAAATGCTTTAGTTTTTGATATATTTGCTAATAATTATGTCAACAAAAATCGAAGCACCCAGAATAATTAGCCCTAAGCCTAATGAGGCTGTAACGTCTGTTAGCCAGTGGTAGCCCAGATATAATCGGCTGGTTGCGATTAACACGAATCCAACTACAACGATAATTTCCCAAATTATAATTCGAGCTAAATTAGAATTGCGTGAGCAAATCATATAGCCAAGAACTAATAAAAAGGTGACAACGATGATTGTGTGCCCTGATGGAAACGAGTAGTCTGTTTCGAATGGCGCAATCATATTATCGGTTATAGGGCGACTATTTATTGTTATTGATTTTATTATTGTCGACAAGATTGCGGCTGCGCCGGCCGATCCAATTAATAGTACGGGTCGCCAAATTTCTCGTTTTATAGATCTCCACAATATGTCTATGATGCTGATAATAATTATGAAATTAATTGGGTTAGCGAGTTCAGTTATTAATTGCATGATGCTAGTTATCTGGCTATTGCGATGCGTAATCATCCAATCCAGGATTGGATGATTGAATGATCCGATACCGGTATTTTTAACCATACCGATATAGGAGATGATAAATACTGATATACCCAAAATCAGACAAACAATCGCAATCCAAGCACTGCGTTTTATTGACCAGGCAGATTTAATTTGTGATGATTCAACTATATCTAGCGCCATGTTTCCAACTATTTCTTTCGTTCAATAATTTTCTTCCACTCAACTTTAGTAGCTTCCCATATTGACTCTCTTTGTTTTTTATCCTTCAATAAATGATAAATTGCTGGAGCGACTGACACAAATAGAATTAAGCCAACAATTGGTAACAGAATTGTATCAATGTCTAATCCAAGACCGTGCATTAATTTGCCCAAGAAGTATCCCAGATATGTAATACCAGCAATCCATATCAATCCACCAAGAATGTTGAACATCATGAAAGTTTTATATTCCATTTTAGCGACTCCAGCTACTAGTGGTACGAATGTTCTGACTACAGGAATAAATCTAGCAATAATAATAGTCTTGCCACCATATTTATTGTAAAAATCTTGCGCTTTTTGAACGTTACCTTGATGGAATAATAATGAATTAGGTTTTTTGAAAAGTTTAGGTCCGAATTTTCGGCCGAACAAATATCCAACGTTAGCGCCTAATACAGCGGCTACAAATAACGACAAAACAACCAGGTGTATATTTAAATCAAGTCGAAAGGTGCTGGTTCCTTGTACTAAAAACCCAATAGTAAATAAAATACTATCGCCTGGGAAAAAGAATCCAATCAATAGTCCGTTTTCTGCAAAAATAATCGCAACTACGATTATTAGCGCAGCTAATGGTCCGGCAGTTTGCGCGAACTGTACAAGGTCAAATCCAGGAATCATACTGTTATATTTTAGCATGTTACGCTTTTGAATGTTATACTATATATTAAGCAGTCAACTATTAACGACTGGGAGAAGGACAAAAAAAACGTGAACGATATTCTACTTACATTAGACGCAAGAACTGCAGATGGCAAAAAAGTTGCTAAATTGCGAGAAAGTGGTTTTGTGCCGAGCGTTGTATACGGCGGACATGCCGAGCCAACTATGACTCAATCAAAGCTATCTGACACAAAAAAAGTTGTTAAAGCAGCTGGTAAACACACGCCAGTTCACATTGTAATTAGTGGTAGTAAAAAACTAGCCATCATCAAAGATATTGATATGGATCCAGTTCGCCATGAACTACGTCATATTGCGTTCCATACTATTAACCAGAACGATATCATTACAACCGAAGTGCCGATTATCCTTACCGGCAAAGGCGACAGTGTTGCTGAACGAGCTGGCCTAGTTGTCTTGCAAGCAATTGATTCTATTGAAGTTAAGGCTAAACCAGCAAACCTGCCAGAATCATTGACACTTTCAATATTGAGTCTTGCTACAGACGACGATGTATTGAAACTTAGTGACCTTGTATTGCCAGCTGGCGTTTCATTCGCCGACGTTGATCAGGATATGGGTCTAGTTATTGCTAATGTTTACGAGCCAAGTGCTTTGCAAGCCGACAACGAAGCTGCAGGTGGTGACGCCGAAGACGTAAGTGAAGTTAAATCAGAGAATGGCGAAGAAGCTCCAGCTGCTACTGCAACCGATGCAACTAAACCGGCTACTGAACAACCAAGCAAATAATATCGTATTTGATATTTAAAACTCCGCGATCTAATTCGCGGAGTTTTAACATTATTTTATAAAATTATTTGAATCGGATAATACGTTTTGGTGAATTTTGTTTGTTCATATATATTCTTTACGCGGCAGATTTTAATCAATATCATCGCCACTTCAAAAATGGTACTCCCGTTAGTACGCTGACACACGATGGGATTACTATGAGTCATAATATACAAGTTATATTATATAATAGATACAAATGCAAAGTGATAAGCTTAAGTTGCTACCTAATAGCCCAGGTGTTTACTTTCATAAAGACAGTAAAGGCCAGATTATTTATGTCGGTAAAGCAGCGGTTCTAAAAAATCGAGTCAAGCAGTATTTTCAAAACGTAAAGGATATGGACGTTAAAACTAAGGCATTGGTAGCTGAAATAGCCGACACTGATTGGGTAGAAACTGAAAGTGAAATTGACGCATTGTTTTTGGAGGCCGAAATGGTCAAACGCTATATGCCCAGATACAACATATTGCTGCGAGATGATAAATCATTAATCTTTGTTCGTATTGATATGAAAAGTGACTGGCCTTATATCAGTTTTACTCGCAATCCTGCTGATGACAAAGCGGATTATTTTGGTCCATTTTATAACGGTTTTGCGGTAAAAAAAGCCCTTCGGTATTTACGCCGAGTTTTCCCGTACTATGTAAAACTTCCTGGGTTAAACCTAGGAAATAATCCAGAGTCGGACCCTGGCAAGGAAAGACTAGACCTGGATGCGCATTTGGGCCTGTCACCAGTCGGTATGACAAGTAATGAATACAAAACGAATTTGCGAAAGTTGATTGGTTATATGAATGGTAATCGAAAAACGATAACTTCCGAATTAGAGCGTGATATGAAAAAAGCAGCCAAGACGCATGATTTCGAAACCGCAGCTGTAATTCGCAACAAGATTCGTAATCTAAAAGAATTGAAGCAACGAATTATGTTTGGAGATAAAGAATTTTTAGATATTAGTAAAGATCAAGCCTTACGAGATCTAACAGATTTATTTAATCTAACGAAAATCCCAGCTCGAATTGAGGGGTATGATATATCGCATATGAGTGGCAGCAATGTGGTGGCAAGTATGGTCGTATTTAGAAATGGTGTTAGTGACAGAGGGCAATATCGTAAATTCAAAACGCGTGTTGAGCATAACGATGATTTTTATAACATGAACGAAACAATTGCCAGACGTTTTAGTGAAAAAAATGTAAAAGAATGGGGTAAACCGGATTTAGTTTTAATTGATGGTGGTAAAGGGCAATTAGACGCTGCAATCAAAGCCCGTGATGTAAGCGGACAAGCGGATATCCCGTTTATAGGCCTTGCCAAACGCGAAGAGCAAATCGTTATTGCTAATCCCAAAAAACATACCATACCACAAAAACAAACTTTGCGAGGTTTATCCTTGCAAAATGATAAATTAAAGGAATTGGGCGGATATGCGGTTGATTCAGGTGATTTTACGGTAATAAATCTGCCAAATACGACACATATTATTAAATTACTTCAGCGTATTCGTGATGAGTCGCATAGATTTGCTGTTAGCTACCACACGGTTTTAAAACGCACGAAACAAACCACTAGTGTCTTAGAAGAAATACCAGGGGTTGGTCCTAAAACTCGTTCTAAATTGATTCGCAAATTCGGAAGTGTTAAAGGTATCAAAAATGCTTCACGCGATCAGATTGCTGTCGTGGTTGGTTTTTACAAAGCTGACAAAATTATCAATAGTTTGTTGGCAGCATAGCACTTATGCTATAATCTCATTAAATTCCTAGTGTAAAAAAAGACGTATCAATGATTAACCTGGGCAAGAAATTATCTATGAAATCACGCGGTTTTACAATTATCGAACTATTAATGGCCACCATTGTTATCGGTATCTTGGCTTCAATAGGTGCAATTAGTTATGGTAATTATCAAAGATCATTGACTGTGTCTCAGTTAAAAAGCGATCTAAATGGCGTTGCTTCGGCTATGGAGAATTCTCGCACTTTTGGAAATTCTTATCCCATAACAGTTCCATCAACATTCACGGCAAGCCCAACGATAACATTATCTGGTGGAAGTAATGATGGAGGTAAAACTTACTGTGTTGATTCATCCAGTTCTAAAGATGCAAGTCTACATTATTATATAGATTCAATTAACGCTTTGCAGGGTGCGCAATTAGGCACTTGTATGACTAGAACTGGTTGTTATCTACCGGGATTTGTTGATGTGACTGGCAGTGCGACATATGGAACGAGTGATTTTTGTGTGATGAAATACGAAGCGAAGGACGTTGGTGGTGTTGCGACCAGTCAAGCAAGCGGCGTACCTTGGGAGATATCTCGCGCTACAGCAGCAACGAAGGCCTCCGAGGTGTGCTCGGGATGCCACTTGATCACAGAAGCCGAATGGATGACCATTGTGCAAAATGTATTGAATGTAGCTAGCAACTGGTCAAACGGAGTAGTGGGATCTGGCTTTGTCTATAGTGGTCATAACGATGGCGCTCCAACTGGTCCGCAAGTAGCAAGCACTGATGATAATGACGGTTACTATAACACTAATGATTTTTCGGGCGATTCGGGTGTTACTGGTGGTATGGTTGGTAATACACAACGACGAACCTTAACTCTCACAAACGGTAAGGTGATATGGGATATGGCTGCAAATACTGCTGAATGGGCATCTGGCGTTGCAGGCAGCGGTAAACCAGGAGTAGATGGTGGTGGGCTGGCATGGCGTGAATGGACGGACATAACTAATCCGGGCAGTCTAACAGTTGATCCGTCGCCTACAGGAACAGGTATTTCTGGCGCATCAGGTTGGGATAGTGTCGAGGGCCTGGGCCGATTAATAAGCGATGTTGCCGATGTTTCCGACAGATCATTTATGAGGGGTGGCGCATGGCCTAATAACGTTTACTCCGGTATAGCTGCACTAGATATTCGCTATGATTATGGTGATTTAAGCACAGTGTGCGGTTTTCGTGTGGCCAAGTAACGTGCTAATTATAACTGCTGAAATATAATATCCAGCATGCATACCCCAATCGTAGTAGGTGTAAGTAATGCTTGAACTCTAACACTATATAGTAGTAACAAATCCATATACCATAGAGTCATAAATATATATAAGATATGAGAATATTTAGCATAAGGATTGAGGATGATACTTTAGTTATGGATAGCAGTTATCTTAATTTAACAGAATCGCTATCTACAGGCTTGTGATATAATTAAATAAATATTATGAATAGGCAATTTATCGTTTTTATTATCAGGTGGTTATTTAATTCACTTGGTCTATGGATGGCTGTGCAATTATTGGGAACTGGCAACGAGAGTCTTGAAGTCCATATCGGTCTTGCCGGTTATTTATTTGCTGGACTTATATTTTCAGTAGTGAATAGTGTTTTAAAACCATTTGTGGTTGTATTGTCGCTGCCTGCGATTTTATTAACACTCGGTCTATTCATGCTAATCGTTAATGGATTCATGGTTTATATATCATTAAAAATTACGCCAGGTATTTCTATGACATTTTTGAACTCAATTCTAACCGGAATGATACTTAGTCTGATAAACTATATAGTGAGTGCTACGTTAGTGGTGCGATCAAGCAATACAATTAGGGGATAATAATGAATTTCGATAATATATTACAGATTGTTACAATTGCCTCAGCCGGGTTGATGATTCTAACCATTTTGCTACAGCAGCGTGGCGCATCATTAGGCGCTGGTTTCGGCAGTTCTGGCGAATTATATACAACACGCCGCGGAATTGATAAGAATTTATACGAGGCAACAATTGTCTTGGGCGTGATATTCGTACTATCAATACTCGCTGGGCTTATCTTGCCCGCGTTTAAATAGGTAATTTTTTTATGGCAGATGATAACCGTGACAAATGGTATCGGTTGCCAAAGGTAAGTTTTAATAAGCGAATTTTGACAAATCGTATGCGCAAAGTTGAAGGCGCAACTATTAAGCATGCTCACAAGTTTATTATTAAACGATGGAGTAACGTTCGCGAAGTTCAATGGCATATAACCTTGTGGATATTGGCGATGGGGGTTTTGATCGCTGTGACTGGATTGCAATTGATGTGGTATCAGCAAAGCTATCTTGTAGCGGCGCCAGATAGAAACGGAACATATGCCGAAGCTGTTTTGGGCCCAATTGATACACTAAACCCGTTATTCTCTAGCACTAGCGCCGAACGTTCATCTGCTTATTTAATGTTTTCAAGTCTTTTACAATATGATAAAACTGGACATTTAAACTACGATTTAGCGACGGGTGTAAAAATTAGCGATGCAAATACAGTGTACACGGTCAGTATTAGGCCGGATGCCAAATGGCATGATGGCGTGCAATTAACCGCCAAAGACGTAGCTTTTACGATTAATTTAATGAAAAACCCAAATGTTCGCACGGCTATTTCGGGCTGGAAAGATATATCTGTCAAAGTAATTGACGACAAAACGATATCGTTTAAATTACCAGCAATATACGCTGCATTTGAACATGCGCTGACGTTCCCGATTGTACCTGAACATATTTTGGGTGGTATTGCGCCAAGTAGTATTAGGGAAAATGCCTATAGTCAAAATCCAATCGGCAGCGGACCATTTAAGCTGAATTTTATCCAGAATGTAACAGTCAGTGCTGGGCGCAAAGTGGTATACATGGCCAGAAATGATGATTATTATGGTGGTGTTGCAAAACTTGCCAGATTCCAATTACACGCCTATAACACGAGTGACGATATAATACATGCATTAAATTTGAGTGAAGTAAACGCTGCTGCTGATTTGTCACCAGCTGATATTACTGGCATCGATACAAAACGATATTCAGTCACATCGCAATCAGTTCAAAGTGGTGTGTATGCAATTTTAAATACAAAAAGTGCTACCTTGAAGGATATTTCAATCAGGAGTGCACTTCGTCTTGCAACTGATACAAAAGCGATTTTAAATAAACTTCCGTCTGCCACGAAACCACTTGAACTATTATTTACGAACGGACAATTAACTGGCGCTATTCCAAAAGCTCCAGGATTTAATTTGGAAAGTGCTAAAAAAGTTCTAGACGATAATGGCTGGAAATTGAATAAAAACGGAATACGTGAAAAAGACGGAAAGCAGTTGAAATTATCGGTTGTAACAATGAAAGACAGTGAATTTGAACATGTGCTAGATATATTATCAGGACAGTGGTGTGCGCTTGGTATTACAATTAATACTCACGTTTTGGATCCAAATGATGTCACGCAGAATGTCGTTCAAAACATTCTTCAACCACGTAATTTCGACGTTTTACTGTACCAGTACAATATAGGTGCTGACCCTGATGTATATGCGTATTGGCATTCATCACAGGCGACACCGCAGGGTTCAAACTTTTCGAACTATTCAAACGTAATTAGTGACGAAGCATTAACTTCAGCCAGAGCTAGGGTTGAGCCAACGTTACGCAATGCTAAATATATTACGTTCGCCAAGCAATGGCTAAGTGATGTTCCGGCTATTGCGCTATATCAATCAACTGCGCAATATGTGACCAGTAATAACGTTCATTCATTCGATAATTCAAATGTATTAATAACTCCAATCGACCGCTACAGTGACGTACTTAATTGGTCAGCTGGCACTCGAAGTGTTTACAAAACACCATAATATCAACATGATTGATTCAAAATTTCATAAAAATAATCGTCGCCAAATATCAAAAACTATTCCAAATTGCCCAATAATTATTACAGCTTACAATAAAATGCAACAAAGTAATGATGTGGCTTTTCGTTTTAAACAAGAATCAAATTTTTGGTGGCTAACGGGTATTGATGAACCTAATTGGTTTGTGATTATTGATGGTATATCTGATAAAAGCTGGCTAGTTGCGCCAAATATCTCTGGTGCTCACAAAACATTCGATGGTGATTTATCATTTAATGACGCTATGTCAATTAGCGGTGTTGATGGCATTTTAAATAATGACGAGGCGACAGAAAAACTAATTCAATTGGCAGGGGAACCCGGGTTTGTTTATACGGTAGGTGATTTGACACATGCAGAACAATATAGTTTTGTTATTAACCCTGCATTACAAAAATTACAAAATAGGTTAGAGGGAATTTTTGGTGAAGTTCGATTTTGTAATTTAGAATTATCTAAACTTCGAGCAATAAAACAACCAGTGGAAATAGAAGCGATAAGGGATGCCGTAACGGTTACTATAAACGGATTCAATAAAGTAAAACAAAATCTGTCAACTTTTGATTATGAATATGATGCCGAGGCAGAGTTTACGTATTATTTTAGAAAAAATGGTTCAAATGGTCATGCTTTTGATCCGATTATTGCCAATGGTAAAAACGCTTGCACTCTGCATTATATTTCTAATAACTCTTTGCTGGAAAAAGGCAACCTAGTGCTTTTTGATGTTGGTGCTCAGGTTAGTGGCTATTCAGCTGATATCTCCAGAACGTATGCAATTGGTGAATTGTCCGAGCGTCATATTGCTGTTCATGATGCAGTAGAACAGGCTAATCAACAAATAATTGAATTATTACGTCCGGGATTAAAGCTGGAAGATTATAAGAATCAAGTTGATGGTATTATGCAAAATGCACTAAGGCAATTAAACTTATTGTCATCGTCGAGTGATTATGCACGTTATTTCCCTCATTCTGTTAGCCATGGGCTGGGTGTAGACACACATGATTCACTGGGCCAAGCAACTGAATTTTTGCCAGGCATGGTAGTGACGGTTGAACCGGGGATTTATATACACGAAGAGAATATAGGCGTACGGATTGAAGACGATATTTTAATCACTGATGATGGTCATGAAAATTTGACCGCAGCACTTGATACGAGTTTGTAAATCGGCTATACTACCTCTTACGCGCGCGTGCCGTAATGGTAGCCGGGCCAGCTTGAGGTGCTGGTGTTCGCAAGGACGTGGAAGTTCAAGTCTTCTCGCGCGCACCATGTAAAAAGATGATCAGCTGGTCGTCTTTTTCATATCTTGCAAAACTATCATCATATCTGTATAATCCCTAGAGTGTGGGCGCTTAGCTCAGTTGGCTAGAGCACCTCGTTTACACCGAGGGGGTCGGGGGTTCGAGCCCCTCAGCGCCCACCAATAAAACATCCGACCTTTTGGTCGGATTTTTTATATGTGTTTATCGCGCTAACACTTGAATATCTGCCATTTTTCTGCTATAATCTACACAATTAACCAAACAAGGAACCCGAATGTCGGGTATATTTTTATGAAAGACCCAAAAAACATTCGAAACGTTGCTATTATCGCTCACGTCGACCACGGCAAGACTACCTTGCTGGATGGTTTATTGAAACAAAGTAATACTTTCCGCTCTAATCAAGCCGAGATGGATCAACACTTGATTATGGATAGTGGTGACCAAGAACATGAACGTGGTATTACTATTACCGCTAAACAAACTTCTGTTTATTACGGTGACTACAAAATTAATATCGTTGATACCCCAGGACACGCTGATTTTAGCGGCGAAGTCGAACGCACATTGAATATGGCTGACGGAGTTTTGTTGATTGTTGATGCCCAAGAAGGCCCAATGCCACAAACTAAATTCGTTCTATCTAAGGCGCTTGAACTTGGTTTGCAAACAGTAGTCGTGATTAACAAAATCGATAAACCTTCACGCCGAATTGCTGAAGTTATTGATGAAGTTTCAGATCTATTTTTGGAACTTGCAGTTGATGATAGCCAATTATATTATCCTGTTTATTATTCAAATGGCCGTGCCGGTAAAGCTTGGAAAGAATTTCCAGATAACATGGACGAACCAGCTGATTTAAGCCCAATCTTTAACTCAATTATTAATGATATTCCAGCACCAGATGTTGATGTTAATGGCCCATTACAATTATTGGTTACATCGTTGCAATACGACTCATTCTTGGGCAAATATGCAATTGGTCGTGTCAGTCGTGGTACAGTAAAAAAATCTACCCCAGTCATTTTGATTAACCGCGAAGGTCAACAAATTCCTGCTAAAATTGACAAAATCTTTGGTTACCGCGGTCTAACTCGTGAAGAAATTGACGGTGCAAGTGCTGGTGATATTATTGCGATTACTGGTGTTGGCGATGCTCGTATTGGCGAGACTATTGCTGATAAAGATGCTCCAGAAGCCTTGCCGTTGATTGACATCGAAGCTCCAACAATCAGTATTTATCTTGGACCAAACACTAGCCCTATGAAGGGCAAAGAGGGTCAGTTTAATACATCACGTCAAATTGGCGACCGCTTAAAGCGTGAGCTTGAAACAAACGTAAGTTTGCGTGTCGAAGATGATGGAATTGGGTTTAAAGTTTCTGGTCGTGGTGAATTACACCTTTCAGTTTTGATTGAAACTTTGCGTCGTGAAGGTTTTGAATTTGAAGTCGGTCGTCCACAGGTTGTCACAATCATGGAAGATGGCAAAGAAAAAGAACCAATCGAAGAACTATTAATCGAAGTTTCACCAGAATTTTTGGGCACAGTTAGCCAAGAATTAGGCAATCGCCGTGCAGCTATGGTTAAACAAGAACAAGCCAGTAGCGGTGCAGCCCGTGTAACCTATATTTTGCCAACTCGTGCGCTTATTGGTCTACGTAACCTACTACTTACTGCCACAAAAGGTACGGTTATTATGAACGCATTGCCACATGGCTATCAGCCACTAGGTGTCAAGATTCCTAAAATACGTAACGGCGCACTTGTTACGACCGAAGCCGGTGTTACGACTCCATATGCCTTGGAAATGGCTGAATCACGTGGCGAATTGTATATTGGGCCTGGAGTGCAAGTTTACCTTGGAATGATTGTTGGTCTATATCAACGACGTGAAGATCTTGAAATCAACGTTTGTAAGGCTAAACACCTAACAAACATGCGTAGTTCATCAAGCGACGGTACGACTCAGTTGACACCATTTACGCACCTAAGTTTGGAACAATGTATCGATTTTATCGAAGACGATGAATTGTTGGAAGTAACGCCAAAAAGTCTACGCCTACGTAAGAAAATTCTTGATCCAAACCAACGCAAACGCGCCGCTAAAAACTAATTTCTAAATAGTTTTTGTGTTTTGTAGCATCCAGCGACTTAGTAAGAAGCAAATATTTGTTTCGGCGCCGCTGTGACGATTTATACCTTTGTTCTTGGCGTCTTTGGGATTGATAGGATCGATTCCATCAAATGCTTTTAATGTCTTTGTATCGTACATGATGCTATTTGCTACGTTTTGACCTTCAAACCATTGCATCCATTTTTTTGCATTATTTAAGTCGATTGATTTACCGCTAATTTGGTATAAAGCTAGCCATGCCCATATCATGTAGGCTGTATCAATTGGTTGCTGAGAGTAAATCGCAGGTGTTAAATCGCTTTTTTTGAACCAGCCATCATTACCAATTGGTCCGCGTATTCGATTGTGCGTACAAGCTTTTTCTAGGAATTTTAATATATTTTTGCCAAGTTCTTCGGCTTTTTTGTCATTAAATATAAGTGCATAGCGCAATATGGCATACGGAATTATTCCGTTGCCGTATGTTAGAGTGTCTTCTGGCCAGAACCACGATTTATCTAGTCCATTAAATCGCTTGGATATTTTATTGTAGAGCACTTTTGCTAGATACTTGTCGATATATATAGAACCAAGCAGGGCATAGACAGGGCCTCTTAATGATTTCATCTTAATTAGGCCCGGCTTCATAGACGCAATGATTTTATTTGCGTCTGTTGATTTGTGGGAGACGCTTATTGAATATCCCAAAGACCAAACTATTTGTCCTACTGCATCTTCGGATGCAGGAAAAGTAATGAATTCATGTTTGTCTGTAGAGAAACCATAAAAACTTTTGTTGTGTCGTGAGCTAACTATGTAGTCAAATAAGACATTGGCTTTTTCTGTTTTATTTAATGCCAAACATAATAATAAGCCACGAGTTGCATCGTCCAAGGCATAGCCTTCAGCAAGGATTGGCTTGATACCGTCGGTATGTTGCCAAATCCCAAAATCATCGAATAAACTATCAAAATAAGGTGTTTTCATTTGTTGTAACTGGCCATGGCCCGATACAGCGTAGATTATATCATTAGTCCATAGCTGTTGTACACGGGTGTAAACTGTATTGCTCAGTTGCTTGTTTATGGTTAATTTGGTAAAATGAGGACAGATTATCAGATGGACGTGTTCTGTTGAGTTACCTTTTTTATGGACAATATTAAAAAAACCATTCCGACCGGGAACAAGAAATGCATAAATGCAGTCTATATTTCGTCATATTTGCCACGCAAATGCGGTATTGCTACTTTTACCGACGATCTTGTCTCTGCTATTGATAAATTATGCGCCACAAATCCTGCTGAAATTATTGCGATGACAGATCCCGGACAGACCTATGAATATCCCAAAAAAGTTAAATTTCAAATCAATCAATATAGAAAAGATGATTACATTGCGGCAGCAGAATACATAAATAAATCAAAAATTGATGTTGTTAGTTTGCAGCATGAATTTGGTTTATATACTGGCCCCGAAAGTAGCTACACTTGTTGCTTATCGGCTGGAGCAAAACAAGAGGAAAATTATAATGGCAATATTGAAAATGGATATTATTTGTTGTCAATGTTAGATATTATAACGAAACCGATTATAACAACTTTTCATACAATCCTTTCAGAACCAAATGATCAGCAAATGTATATAGCGCGCCGCATAATTGAGCAATCAGCTGTAGTTATTGCAATGACAGAGGTTTCTCGTCAATCACTAATTGATTTATATGATTGTCCTGCAGAAAAAGTAGTTGTTATTAGCCATGGTGTGCCTGATTTTGATTACAATCATGTAGAAAAATGGCAGAAAAAATTGGGAATCAATAACGCATCACCAATGATATTGACGGCTGGTTTATTGGGACCAGGCAAAGAGTTGGAATACGTTATTGATGCTATGCCATCGATATTAAAAAAAGCACCGAACGCAAAATTGTTTATTGTTGGTCAAACCCATCCGGTAATCATCAAAAACGACGGAGAGGTATATCGAGAAAAATTAACCAATCTAGTAAAGTTGAATGATGTGGTTGATAGTGTTGAATTTGTTAACCATTACTTAACTGATGCAGATTTACGCGATTATTTTCAAGCAGCTGACTTTTTTGTTACGGCTTATTCAAATATGCAGCAATCTGCGTCTGGAACTTTGGCGTGGGCATTGGGATCTGGTAAAATTTGTATTTCAACTCCGTACCAATATGCTCGAGAACTGTTATCAGATGGTGCAGGTGTACTTGTTGAACAAAAAAACACTTCCGCTATAGCTAAGAGCATAACCGACATATATAATGATCCTGTAAGAGCTGATCAGATTCGCGAAAAAGCGTACGACAAAGGTCATCGCCATATATGGGCAAACGTCGCGACAGAATATGTGAATTTATTCAACAATGTTTTAAAGAAAGGTAAATAGTAATACAAATGTTTGAGGGTAGCGAAAATAGAACGAACAATCCAAACATTTTATTATTAGTGGCCGGTGGCTGGATAAGCTTTATGAATCAGGGTCGCGGACTTCAATCTGCTTTGGCGAAAATTGGCATAGATGCAGAATTAATACTCGCTGGGTCAAAACCATCCGATTTAACACATACTCCAGATTTAACAAAATACCGTGATTATATCGTCGTTGTTGTTGGATCGTGGCAGGATTACGGCCGGCTGATTGCTCCAGCTCAGGCTGCTGGATGCAAGGTTTTACCGTGGCTAGTGTCTGATGATAAAGTTGATGCTGAAATTGTTAATAAGTTAAACACCGAATTTCCTTGGTTTTTAACAACTAGTGAATACTGTCGAAACATTTTTATACGTTATGGTGTGCAACCTGAAAAAGTACACGTATTATACGAAGCTATTGATGAGGATATTTGGAAACCAACAACTCCAGAACAAGCGAATGAATTTTTGGACTATTTGTCGATTGATGAGGGTAACCAAATTGCAATGCCTGTATCTTTTAATATACGTAAGGCCAAAGCTGAACATACGCCAATCCTTTTGACTATTGGTGGTGATGCAACCAGTAAAGGCGCGATGGAAATTATATCTGCTTTGCACAAACTAGACCACAATACACCTTGGATTTGGATTATCAAGACTCTACCGTATGAATATAGCTTTGGTTGTAGCATCGAACAATATTCAGCATTAGCCGAATTGGCACCAAGGGTTAAATTTATTATTGGTGAGTTTTCTGCTAAATTCCTTGTGCAGTTGATGAACACTTGCGATATCTACATTGCAACATCAAGGGGCGAGGGTTTTGGTCTGCCACTTGCCGAAGCTCAGATGTGTGGAAAAATGGTTATTACACATGATTCAACCTCAACTAGAGAAATAATTATTAAAGACAAAACTGGATTGTTATCAGATAGTCAAGAATCAATGTCGGATGATGGAAGAGACATAATCAGGGCTGATATTGATAGCCTTGCAAGTCAATTGCAATCTGCGTTGACTAATCCTGAATTACGCAAAACTTTATCCGATCAATCCAGAGATATTGCTGTCGGGCGATTTGGTAAGCAGGTTATTGCAGAAAAGCTGATTGAATATATCAAGGAATATACTAAGTGAATGCATACCAGGATTTAAATGATGGGTTGTGGGGTGATAAATACAACCAGGTTGTTTCGACTTCTAAAAAAGGCACAATCGTAAACGTTGATGGTATTGGTGATAAGGATTCATATAACCCTATGCTTTGTGAATACAATGGATCGAAGGTTTTAGCTTTTCGTTGCGAATCAAGGAATAGTCAAATTGACGATACAATCAATTATCATCCTGTAATTATGTTTGCAAAACAAGATGGTCATATTTGGAAAGTAGACAAAAATATAGTTCCATTTGAAATGTTGGAAGACCCAATGTTTATGAAGGCAAAGATACATGGTCATAGTAGTGTTGTTTTTGGTGGTGTTCGTGCCAGATTGGTTGAAGTTGGTAATTTTGTGGCAGATACTGAACTATACGAAGGCGATACGCTGGAAACTGTTGAAAGAACGCCTTTTGCAGTTATAAAAGGTATGAAAGATGAAAGGCTATGTCAATTACCTGATGGACGTTTTTTATTATGCAGACGGCCTTTAGACAATCACGGCTTGGGCCGTGCGGTCTTGCATATAGTAGACCATTTGGATGACTTAACTGATATTAATGTTGATATTGATATACCTCCAGCTGTCGCTGTTTTACAGGGGCCAAATGATAATGATTGGGTTGGTATAAATAGCATATATATTATTAGCGATAAACACGGGACGATATGGGTTGGCTTACTTGGTCACATAGGGGCTTTGGATGACAGTGGCGGGAAACACTATGCAGCAACTACCTATAAAGTAAAATTGAATGATTTAGTAGGTGGTAAAACGCACATTATGGACCCAACGATTATAGCCATGCGTTCGTGTTTTGAAGATGGGCCACAAAAGGACGATAAACTTAGCGATGTTGTTTTTCCAGGTAGTTTAGAAAAAATCGAAGGTAATCGTTACCGACTATGGGCAGGATTGTCAGATGCTCGAATTGGCATTATTGAACTTGATGATCCGTTTAGGCTAGATTAGAAAATAAACCTATCTCTTAATTCATTTGGCAAAAAGCCTTTTTCGTGTTTGAATCCGGCTTCCATTTTGTAGTCTTTGCCGTAACCAATCTCTTCCAGTAATTTGGTCGGAGTATTGCGTAAATGCAAAGGAACAGGGGAATTTGGGTATTTTTGAGCGAGTTCCATCGCGCGTTTTATTGCATCTGTCGTCTGACGCGATTTTTTGCTGCTTGTCAGGGCCGTAACAACATGGCCCAGTATAATTGTCGATTCGGGCATGCCGACGCGCTCAACGGCTTGGAACGCGTTCAGGGCTAGTCCTAGTGCGCCATTGCCAGCCAGTCCAATATCTTCACTGGCAAAAATAACCATTCGGCGGGCTATAAATTTAGGATCCTCACCAGCGTCAAGCATTCGTGCTAAATAATATAGCGCGGCACTGACATCGCCGCCACGCATACTTTTAATAAATGCGCTGATGACGTTATAGTGCATTTCGCCTTTTTTGTCATATCCTGGGACTCGTTTTTGGGCGGCAACTTTGACAATCTCTGGCGTGACTTTGGCATTCATGCCAAGTGATAACTCTAGGTTTCCCAGCGCAACTCGGGCATCGCCACCAGATAACTCAGCCAGATAATCAAGAGCTTTTGGTGTGACATTTTTAGTCTTTTTCTCTAGTTTTAAAGCGTGTTTTAAAATTGTGATAATTTCATCTTTACTAAGTGGTTGCAATACTAATACTCGGCTGCGAGATAAAAGGGGATTAATTATTTCAAAACTTGGGTTTTCAGTCGTTGCGCCGATTAATGTAATTAGTCCTGATTCGACATGCGGCAAAAAGGCATCTTGTTGAGCTTTGTTAAATCGATGGATTTCGTCAACAAACAAAACCGTTCTAATCTGTAAATTCCAGTTTTGACGAGCGTGTTCAATAATAATCGTGACGTCTTTTTTGCCACTGGTTACGGCTGATATTTCGATAAATTCAGCTTTGACTTCGTTAGCGATGATTCGGGCCAAGGTTGTCTTGCCGCTACCTGGCGGTCCCCATAAGATTAAACTGACTGGTTCTTGGTTTTTGACGATTTGGCGCAGAATTTCCCCATCGCCCAACAAATGGGTTTGACCAATAACCTCATCTAATGTGGTTGGTCTCATCCTCTCCGCCAGTGGTACGCGTTGCATATACTTATTATACCTCGTATAATGAACGCATGGCACAACGAACCACGGTAATGTTACTGTTCGGTGGCGAATCTTCTGAGCATACTGTTTCGATTTCTTCGGCGCGTAACGTCTTTGCGGCCCTTGATGATACAAAATTTGATATATATTTAGGATTTATTGATGAATCTGGTAGGTGGTGGTTATTAGAATCATTCGATCAAATTTCTGACACCCAAGACCAAGTACAACTAGTACCGGTCCTTGGTGCTAAAAGTTTTACGACAATTCCAAATGGTCGGTTTATAACGCCAAGCGTAATCTTACCGATATTACACGGTGAAAATGGTGAAGACGGCACAGTCCAAGGGCTGGCGAAATTAATGCATATTCCAATCGTTGGTTGCGGTGTAGCGGCATCGGCTGTTTGTATAGATAAGGTATTAACTAAACAATTGCTAGAACAAAGTGGTATCAAAACTGTACCATATGCGGTTCATGAAACCGGTGAACCTATGCCAAGTTTTGGAAAACTATCTGCTACGTTGGGAAAAACATTATTCATAAAACCTGCCAGATGCGGCAGTTCAGTCGGAGTTAGTAAAGCGACTAATGATGAAGAATTGGCGACCGCACTTAGTGAGGCGCATAAATTTGATTCAAAAGTTTTAATCGAAAAAGCCATTTCAGCTCGAGAATTAGAAGTTGGAATGTTAGGTAGTGGTAGTAGTGTAAAAACAAGCGGCGTTGGCGAAATACGACCGGATAGCGAATTTTATAGCTTTGAATCTAAGTACAGCGCATCTAGCCAGTCCAAAGTGATTATTCCAGCCGATATTCCGACTGAGCTGTCCGAAACTATACAATCCATCGCAAAATCGGCCTATATGATTGTTGGCGGCGAAGGTTTATCGCGTATTGATTTCTTTTTGTCGGATGACGGTACTTTATATCTAAATGAAATAAACACACTGCCTGGATTCACGAATATTAGCATGTATCCAAAATTATGGCGCCAACAGGGAATGTCATATAGTGGTTTAATCGAGTTTTTGATTAGTAATGCGCTTGAAAAGTAGCTAGTTATCACTTACAATAGTTGAGTATGGCTCTTTAGCTCAGTGGTAGAGCAGAGGCCTGAAGAGCCTTGTGTCCCCAGTTCAACCCTGGGAGGAGCCACCATACATAATTCATGCGGGTGTAGCTCAGTTGTTAGAGCGCTTCCTTGCCAAGGAAGAGGTCGAGAGTTAGAGTCTCTTCACCCGCACCAAATAAAAAATCCAGCCTCGCCGCTGGATTTTTTATTTGGTCTGAATGAGATTCTAATTCTCGACCTGTGAGGTCGAGAGTGAGAACCGCAAGTCTGCGGTTCGCAAGGAAATCTGCCGGACAAGCTGTGCTTGTCACGCGCAGTTTCGGGCCCGCGGAACGTGGGAGAGTCTCTTCACCCGCACCAAATAAAAAATCCAGCCTCGCCGCTGGATTTTTAATTTTCTACTAGTATTAATTCATGGACAAAATTGATCTTAAAAAGACTTTCGATTTGTACGAGGCAAAACATAATCAAATTCGAATTGTTACCGTGCCTAAGATGAAATACTTGATGGTTGATGGGTATGGTGATCCTAATATTTCCAAAGAATTCAGCGATGCTATGGAAACGTTGTTTCCTGTTGCTTATACCTAGAAATTTATGAGCAAAATTGATCTGGGTAAAGATTATGTTGTGCCACCACCCGAAGGTTTATGGTGGTCCGCTGATATGAATGATTCTATGACTGGCAATAAATCTAACTGGGATTGGACGATGATGGTAATGGTGCCAGATTGGATTACTGATGCAATGTTTAAGACGGCTCTGCAGAAGGTTATAGATAAAAGTAACCCGACAAGCATTGGTAAGATTCGATTTGAATTATATGACGAAGGCCTAAGTGTCCAAACTCTTCATATTGGTTCATACCAAACCGAAGGTCCAATTATTAGCAAAATGCATAATGAATTTGTTCCAGATAATGGTCTGCAGTTGTCAAAAAAAACATCACGAGATATATTTTAGTGATTTCAGGAAAGTGTCGCCAGACAAGCTTAAAACCATTATTCGACACCCCGTAAATAAGCTTTAGTGGTATTATGAAAACAGGGAATAAGGTAATATCGCTACAAGATGGATGGACATAATGTTCACAACATCGCTGTAACGATGAAATACAAACAGATCTTTTAAAAAAAGAAACGAATGTAGGTAGTTGTACTACTGGAGTTTAAAGTTGTTAACTTCTGAACAAGGAGGTTCGCCATGAGAGCTCGTTTGCAACACCACTTTAACGCCCTGCATGTGTATTGTCGCATGTGCGAATTCTACGTTCCCAAGAAATTGGCACGAAGATTCTCTCGTATCTACGAGAAAATCGTTCACCCGTTTCTGTACGTATGAACATCCTCAGCGAGAGCAGGCGCTAACTACCTGCTCATTTTTTTGCTCAAAATTCAATGAATATTGAACATACGCACCTTCTAGCAAAGGTGTTATTTTAGTTCTATACTATATATATGGCATTTGAAGATTACAAACAAAAAGATAGCGTCATTGTTGTCTATACTGGCGATGGTAAAGGCAAAACTAGTGCTAGTTTGGGCTTAATGGCTCGGGCGCTTGGTACGGATTTTAAAGTTGCCTTTGTTCAATTTATCAAAATGTGGGAAGTTGGCGAACATAATTTTATTCGTACAATTGCGCCGATTTATAAAGATAAATTGGATTTTTACAAAGGTGGTTTGGGTTTTTTTGATGCTGGTGAACTAAGTTCCAAAGCTACCCGCGAAGAACATATTGCCGAGGCAAGAAAAACCTATGATTTTGCGTACAATGCTGCGACTAGTGGCGATTATCAATTAGTCATTTGTGACGAGATTAATAATGCCGTTCATGACGGCTTGCTAACAAAAAAAGATCTGCAGTTGCTTATTGATAAAAAGCATCCACAGACCAGTCTTTGTCTTACTGGTCGCAATTTCCCAAAATCACTAATTAGCAAAGTTGATATTGCGACCGATATGACGAAGATAAAGCATCATTTTGACGATAAATTACTTGCGAACAAGGGAATCGACTACTAGGTTCTTTGCAGTCTGGTGAGCTCGTACAAATTGCCAAACGGCAATAGTTGATGGAACAAAAATTAAGTTTCCGATTAACATTGTGCGGTAAAAAGGAATTGCCATTGCGTAGCTATCCATTAGACCAGCGAACGTTGCTGGATACCAGCCCTGTGCCCATACGCCAAAGTTCGTGACGATAAAGAAAAAGAATGAACTGGCAGCTGCAAATCCAAACGAATACAGTATCTGTAACTTTGGTTTCTGGTTTAGTTTTCTAAGTAGTAATGCTGAGACACCGATTACTACAAAAGAGCTCCATGTAAAAATAAATATTGATGAGTTACCAATAATTAGGTCCGATATAATCATGGTTGTAATTGGTACGACTATTGCTGCCCTAAAGCCTAGTGTAACAGCAGCTAGTACGCTAACTGCTGTTACGATTTCTAGGTTAGGTGCAATATGGTAATTGAAATTTACAATTCTCCAACCAACAGCCACGGCTATCAACAATGTGACAAGCGCGACGTTTTTTAATAATTGATTGTTTTTTACCATATATTTATCCTTTTAGAATGAACTTAGTTTCCAGGTAATTGTGTCGGTGCTTTTTGTGACCAAGCTGCCGGCTCCAACTGAGGCTGATTTGTCGTTTAGGAACAATTGCCAATACTGGTTCTTTGGATTTGCCGCAACACCATTGATGGTTGTTACATAAGCCATTTCACCTGTTCCACTGGTTTCTATTGTAGCATTTTCTTGTAGTAACGCTAGTGCTGTCACTCCGTCTTTGCCGCTGTATGTCAGCTCGTTATTTACGAGCGATGGCTTTTGGATCTGGACTACGTTATTTTGGACAGTTACTGATTGGTTGTAGTATATACCGGTTACGGCAGCTACGATTACCAACAGCACGATTGCCATTGACGCGATAATTTGTTGTTTTGTGAATTTTTTCATTTGTTATTCTTTCTTGCTTAGCTGTCCGTCCGAGACGAAAGCCAATAACACATTAATTTATTAAATTGGTCTTAACCCTAAATTGATTTAATTTAACACTTACTGAAACCGCAAAGTTCGCATTTTTGGCAACCTTCGATGAAACGTAGGCTGGCTGATCCGCATTCTGGGCACATGTCGGTTATTTTATGTGCTGACGATGGCTCAGCTTGCCATAGTGGTACGGTTTCGGTTTGTTCGGTTCCTTCTAGCACAATAACGGCCTTTTTTGTAGCTTGATGTTGTTCGATGACTTTTGCTACAGCGTCAGCTAGTGATCGTACACGGTCTGCGCCAAATCCGGTTGAGCTTGATCCACCAATGCCGCGAAGTTGTGAAATAACTTTTTGAGCAATTTGGTCAGATGAATAATCAGTTGGGATTCTGAAAGTTAGTGAAATCAAGCGTCCGATTGCTTCGGCGTCGGCAGTAATATCACTACCAGCACGTCCAACGTTGATGAATACTTCGAAAATATTTCCGTCTTCATCTTCGTTGATCGATACGAATGCTTTACCTAGTGGGGTCATAACCTTGTGGGTTCTTCCATTTAATACACTAGGTCGTGGCTTTAGTTCGATTCGAATTGGAGTTGCTTCAACTTCTGCTACTGCTTCGGCTTTGTTGCCGGCTAGTTTATCAAAGTATGAAGAATCTTTTTTCACTTCCAAAATCTGTTTGTCGCGGCTTCCGTCACGGTAAATTGTAATACCACGACAGCCAGTTTCGTGTGCCATTAAGTATGCATTTCGTACGTCATTGATGGTTGCAGTATTAGAGAAGTTAATGGTTTTTGAGATAGCATTGTCAACGTACTTCTGGAAAGCTGCTTGAATCTTTAGATGCCATTCAGGGCTAATATCACCAGCAACAACGAAGACTTTCTTTAAATCGGCTGGAATTGAATCCATGTTTTGAATTGATCCGCCATTAGCTTGAATTTGTTCTAATAATTCCTCAGAATATATGCCGTGTTTCTTGAGAGCAGAGGCAAAGTATGGGCTAGATTGGAATATGCGTTTACCTTCTATTGTATTCTTGGAATATGTCAGTGCGAATAATGGCTCACAGCCGCTTGAAGTTTCTGCTAGCATAGAGATCGTGCCAGTTGGAGCGATGGTTGTTCGGGCGCCGTTACGAGGTTTAATCTCGCCAGTTTTGTCATAGATTGAGCCTTCAAAAGCAGGGAATACGCCACGTTTTACGGCTAATTCTTCAGACGCAGCGTCAGATTCGGCTTGGATGAACTGCATAATCTTTTCAGCCATTCTTACGCCTTCGTCAGTGTTGTATCCGATGTCCATATCAATTAATGCATCGGCAAATCCCATTATGCCCAGTCCAATTCGACGGATTTGGCGCACCATTAATCTTACTTTTTCGATAGGATATTCGTTCATATCAAGAACGTTGTCTAGGAAGTGAACGGCTTGGTGAGTGGTTTGTTTTAGTCCATCCCAGTCAAGACTATTACCCTTAACAAATAAGGCCAAGTTGATACTGCCTAAAGTACAAGCGTCATAAGGCAATAGTGGCTGCTCCCCGCAAGGGTTAGTTGCTTCGATTTGACCAAGCTGTGGCGTTGGGTTTGCGCGCGAGTCATTAATGCGATCAATAAAAATCATACCCGGGTCGCCATACTGCCATGCAAAACGAGTAATTAGGTCAAAAACCTTCTTGGCATTTAGACGTCCAACTTCTTGGTGTGTGCGCGGATTAATAAGAGCATATCCATAGTCTGGAGTCTCTTCCTTACACCATTCAGTTAGTTTGGCAACGACCGCATCAAGTCTAACATTCTTTAAATCCATATCGCGTGTTTGTAGTGCTTCTCGGGCATCAATTACAAGTGCATCAAAGTCAAATTCCTTTTCGTAGTCATTATCTAAAATTTGCTTATCGATAGTAATTTGATTAAAAAATTCTTTGCTGGTTGTAACTGAAATATTAAAGTTTGTTAATGAAAACTCATCAAGTTTGTAGATCATAAATAGCAATATATCAGGGTGATTGTAGTGTAAGATTCCCATATTAGCACCACGTCGAACGCCACCTTGTCGGATTGATGAGGTTATGTCATTGTACATTTGCATAAATGATATTGGTCCGGTAGTTGACCCACCAGATGTTGACAAAATATCATTTTTTGGACGTAAGCGAGAGAAAGCAAAACCAGTTCCGCCGCCAGATTTGTGGATCATTGCCATGTCGCTAGCTGTTTCTAGGATACCATCTAGGCTATCTGGCACCGGCAGAACAAAACAGGCAGATAATTGTTGTTTTGGTTTTGCAGTGTTAAGTAGAGTTGGGGTATTTGGCAAAAACTTACGTGAAGTCATAAGTTTATAAAATTTGGTAGCAGTAGCAATGTGGGCTTTTTTGTCGCCGCCATACAAGAGTTCAGCTGTTGCTATATTATAAGCGACACGCCAAAATAATTCTTTTGGTGTTTCAATTGGAATACCCTTGCTGTCGCGACGAGCATAACGAGTCCGACCGATATACCAGGCATTTTCGCTCAATTTTGGTTCTGGCAATGTATCTGGCGGCTTTGGAACGTCACAGCCAATTTTGTGTATCTCGGCTAATCTTTCAGTCTCATTTAATTCTAGTGTTGGTTGTACCAATTCTTTCATTTAAACCCTTCCTTATCCCCATATGTTGTGTGTGTTTTTTAGTATAGACGCTATATGTTGCGTATGTCAACGATAATTGTTATTATTACATTCGTAGCAAATAATTAAAGGGAAAATTATGAAATCAACCACCAAAGATACTTTCAAAGCTGACGTTTTGGAATCAAAAAAAATTGTTTTATTGGACGTTTGGGCACCATGGTGTGCGCCATGTCGTGGAATGGAGCCAATTGTTGAAGCTTTAAGTGAAGATACTAAAGCTTTTGCTGAAGTTATTAAACTGAATGCTGAATCTGAAATGGAAATTGTTCAAGAACTTGGCGTAACTGGATTGCCTACGTTCTTGGTATTTAAAAATGGAAAAATTGTTGGATCAACTATTGGTGCAACTTCTAAAATGAATCTGCTAAAATTAATATCAGCCGCCGCTTAAATTAATAGCATCAGAATAATCTTGTCTGCTATAATAATTCCTGACGGCGCGTTGACGGAACGGTTACGTGGAGCTCTGCAAAAGCTTATAAATGGGTTCGACTCCCATACGTGCCTCCATTCTACGAGCGCTAGTGAGTAGAATAAAAGTTAACAATTTGCGCGGATGGTGGAATGGTAGACACGAGAGACTTAAAATTTCTTGATCTTACGGTCGTGCGGGTTCAAGTCCCGCTCTGCGCACCAAAGTAAAAAGCCCCCATGTGGGGCTTTTTACTTTGGCACCCAGAACGGGACTTGGCCCGCACTCGTGCGGGTGAGCAGTGCAAGTCTGCACTGCGCAAGGCCGGAAGCAGGATGACGAACGTCACCGACTGAGGCGGGGTCGACTGAATTTTCAAAGAAAATTATAGGTGACCAAGTCCCGCTCTGCGCTACATGAAACGAATGCTTAATCACCCCACTTTTTAGTTCAAACTTCTACATTATTTCTAATAAATTTGTTATAATAATACTGTATATAGACAATCTTAAGGAGGAAGTTATGGAAATTGTATGGATCATTTTAGGCATAGTAGTATTGCTAACACTATTTTTGTGGATGGCTTATAACTCATTAGTAACTTTGCGAGTTCGCGTCGATGAAGCCTGGAGCGATATCACTGTTCAATTAAAGCGACGCTTGGATTTAATTCCAAATCTAGTTGAAACCGTCAAAGGCTATGCAAAGCACGAAAGTGGTGTATTCGAAGAAGTAACACGGGCTCGCGCAAACGCTCTTAACGCCAAAGGCGTTAAAGAAACAGCTGCAACCGAGAATCAATTTGAAGGAGTCTTAAAAAGCCTGTTCGCAGTGTCAGAAGCTTACCCGGATCTAAAAGCAAATCAAAATTTTATCGAACTACAACAAGAACTTGTTGATACCGAAGACAAAATCCAAGCATCTCGCCGATTCTATAACGGTGGAGTTCGTGATTTGAATACCAAAATTCAAATGTTCCCAAGTAACATTGTTGCTAAAATGTTCGGTTTTATCAGCCGAGAATTCTTTGAACTAGGCGAAGCAGAACAAAAACTAGCTGAAAAACCAGTCGACGTTAAATTCTAATTAGGCTGTTTTAATTAATGTATAAAGCTATTGCCGCCAACAAACGCAACACCATATTAATTATGGCTGTGTTTGTTGGCTTGATTAGTGCAATCGGCTATGTTGTCAGCTACATTTATGGTGACTCGAATATTGCTATTTGGGTGATTATTGGGGCTGCACTGTACGCACTGATTCAATATTATTTAGCAACTAGTCTTGCGGTTGCAATGACAGGTGCAAAACAGATTGAAAAACGAGATAATCCACGCTTTTATCGCATAGTCGAAAACTTGGCGATTACCACTGGTATGCAGACGCCGAAAATATATATTATTGACGATCCGGCGCCTAACGCTTTTGCTACTGGACGTGATCCACGTCACGCGATTGTTGCCGCTACGACTGGACTGATTGATATTATGAGCGATTCTGAACTTGAAGCTGTTATGGCTCACGAAATGGGGCATGTTCAAAATTATGATATTCGTATCAGTATGATTACATTTGGACTAGTTAGTGCGATTGGATTTTTGACTGATATCGTACTGCGCATGATGTTCTATGGCGGTGATCGTGATAAAGACAATAATTCACCATGGATGATGTTTATTGGCCTTATTGTGTTGATTTTGGCGCCAATTATTGCCGTTATCGTTCAGATGGCGGTTAGTCGACAACGTGAATATTTGGCTGATGCAACTAGTGCAATGACAACACGTAATCCAGAGGCGATGGTATCGGCTTTGCAAAAGTTAAAAACAAGTGGTCGTCCAATGAAACGCCAAAATGGCGCAACAGCTCATTTATATATATCTAATCCGTTAAAAGCAGGGTTTTTGGGTAAAATGTTTAGTACGCACCCACCAATCGAAGATCGAATTGCTAGACTTCGTGATAATGCGAATAAATTCTAATGACTATGGCAAAAAAGAACCCGATTGTATTAATCAAAAAACGAATAACATCATATTTAGATCGTCGGCCTCATCGCAGTTTTCGACCAACACGTCGTCGGGATTATAATCGATCATTAAACTTACCTGGATATTGGGCTTTTACGGCGCATGTCAATAAAACTTTATGGTCAAATCGCAAAATATTTATTTTGCTGGCTGTTACTTATGCTATTTTGACAGTTTTACTAGTTGGTATCGCATCCCAAGATATGTATGCGACATTGACCGATACATTACGCACGACAGGCACCAATGTTTTTACTGGTGATTGGGGCGAAATGGGCCGAGCTAGTTTGCTATTTGCGGCAACTGTAACCGGATCGATTACGCAGACATTAACAGAAACTCAACAAATATACTCTGGGCTATTAGGTTTATTGGCGTGGTTGACGAGCGTTTGGTTATTACGAAATATTTTGGCTGGTCATAAAGTAAAGCTGCGTGACGGTTTATACAGCGCTGGTTCACCGCTATTATCAACGTTTTTGGTTACATTATTGCTATTGGTTCAAATGTTGCCATTTGCGCTAGCACTTATTGGCTATAGCGCTGCTACGGCTACGGGTTTATTGGCGGCCGGTGGTATAGAATCGATGTTATTTTGGATAGCGGCGGCATTATTGACGGTAACGTCATTATATTTAATGACCAGTACGGTTTTTGCGTTAATTATCGTGACAATACCTGGAATGTATCCATTAACAGCAATTAAAACAGCGGGCGATTTGGTAATTGGTCGTCGTTTGCGAATTCTAAAACGTCTAATTTGGGCGAGTCTTTACGTATCAGTAATATGGATATTAATTATGATTCCAATAATTCTAATTGACCTTTGGATAAAAGGTCTATGGTCGACAATTAGCTGGGTGCCGACTATTCCTATTGTCATGTTGGCGCTAAGTTCATCGACGATTGTTTGGGTTTCGAGCTATGTATATTTACTTTATAGAAAGGTAATTGATGATGATGCTAATCCAGCCTGAAAAACGAATCAAAGAACTACGGGCGCTTATTGATACCTTCAGTTATGAATATCATATGCTTGATAGCCCGACGGTTGATGATGCTGTTTACGACAGTCTTTTTAGTGAACTGAAATCACTCGAGGTAAAATATCCCGAATTAATTACGACCGACAGTCCGACTCAACGGGTTGGTAATGAACTATCGGGTGGATTCAAAAAGGCCGAACATAGCACTAGGATGCTTAGCTTGAATGATGTTTTCGATAAGTCTGAAGTCGAATCTTGGGTAAAGCGAATCGACAAATTATTGCCTGGTCGCAAACATGAATTCTTTGCCGATATTAAAATGGATGGCTTGGCTTGTGCACTAATATATCAAGACGGACTGCTAGTTCGGGCTATAACTCGCGGTAATAGTTTTGTAGGTGAAGATGTAACTGACAATGTGCGTACAATCAAAAATATTCCACTTCGTTTACGTTCGACGGTTGGATTTGAAAAGTTTTCAATTGGTCGAACTGAAGTTCGCGGTGAAATAGTTATGTTAAAAAAAGATTTTGCTAGATTGAATAAAAAACGTTTAGCGGCAGGCGAGCCAGAATTTGCAAATCCTCGCAATCTAGCCGCTGGTACTATTCGTCAACTTGATCCAAAGCTAGTCGCTGCTCGTCCACTCCATTTTAGGGCCTATGATTTATTGCGTGACGATTCATCCGAAGTCCCAACTAATATGTCCGCATATCAAACGCTGAGTGCGATTGGAATTACGCGCAACCTTGAAGCTGATATATTCACAACTTTGAATGGAGTTATGAAGTTCGTTGATATTTGGGATAAAAAACGTAATGAGTTGCCATTCAATACTGATGGATTGGTAATTAAAGTTAATGATCGCGCCCAATATGTGGAACTTGGTATTGTAGGCAAACAACCTCGGGCTGCGGTTGCGTACAAATATATGGCTGAAAAGGCGACGACAATCGTTCGAGATATCGTAATTAGCCTGGGACGAACTGGTGCTGCAACCCCAGTTGCAGTTTTTAATCCTGTAATCGTCGCCGGCACGACAGTACAGCACGCCAGTCTACATAATGCTGACGAAATTATACGCAAAGATATTAGGATTGGCGATACGGTTGTTATATTCAAAGCTGGTGATATTATTCCTCAAGTTGATTCGGTTGTTTTGGAGCTTCGTCCAAAGGATTCGTCTATGTTCGATTTTGAAAAAGCTCTCTCTGAACAGTTGCCAGAATATAAATTTGAACGTTCAGAAGGTGAAGTAGTTTATCGCGCCAAAGGCATGACTGGTCCGATTTTGTTAGCTCGCGCATTGCAACATTTTGCCAGCAAAGGTGCGCTTGATATTGATACCTTGGGCGAAAAGAACGTCATTGCATTGGTTGAAAGTGGCTTAGTCAATAACTTAGCTGATATTTACTCTTTGAGATTTGAACAGGTTATTAAGCTCGATCGTTTTGCAAATATCTCAGCCCGTAAATTAGTTGATGCAATTCAGGCTGCTAAAAAACCAACATTAGAACGATTTATCTATGGTCTAGGAATTCGTCATGTTGGCATTCAGACTGCAATAGATTTGGCTAATAGATTCGAATCAATCAAAACGCTGAGAGTAGCTACGATTGATGATTTGCAACAAGTTGAAGGAGTTGGTGAAGTTGTAGCGGAAAGTATCGTTGCTTGGTTCGCCGATCCTGACAACGAATCGCTATTACGACAATTCGAACGGTTCATGGTGCAACCTTATTTCAAAAAATCATCAGGAAAGCTGTTAGGAATGAGCTTTGTTGTTACTGGAACGCTTGAATCGATGTCGCGTGAAGAAGTCGGCAATCGGGTACGAGCGCTTGGTGGCATTTTCCAGTCTGCCGTCGCCAAAGATACGACATATTTAGTGGTTGGTGATAAAGTCGGTGGTAGCAAGCTCAAAAAAGCTCAAAGTTACACCGTAAAAATTATTAACGAACTTCAACTAAAAGAAATATTAGGCAATTAGTGATAATATTTTTTGTAATAATAGCTACAGCAATCAGCACCGCATTGGGCGGCCTTTTTGCGATCAAACTAAAAGACCAACTACACTTGATTTTAGGCTTTAGCGCCGGTGCGGTTTTAGGCGTAGCGTTGTTTGATTTATTGCCAGAATCAATTTCATTAACCAATGGTACGTACGATATACGATTAATCACCATATTAATTGCCGTCGGTTTTTCGGTATATATGATTGTCGACAGATATATTTCGCTAAGTAGCCACGAAGGAAAAGACAAGTGCGGCAACCCGTTGCATAATAACAAACTTGGCGCGGCAGCTTTGGTTTTTCATAGCTTTTTAGATGGTTTAGGAATTAGTCTAGCATTTAAAGTTTCACCAGCGATTGGTTGGATAGTTGCGCTGGCTGTATTGACGCACGATTTTTCTGACGGTATCAATACTGTAAATATGGTAATTAAAAACAAAGGTGATCGAAAAATCGCTCTTAAATGGTTGGCGGCTGATGCTTTAGCGCCAGCGGTTGGTATGGCTGCTACTTTCTTTGTAGCCGTTTCAGGGCCAACATTAGGGCTGTTATTATCTGTCTTTGTCGGTTTATTCTTGTATATAAGTGCTAGTGATTTAATCCCCGAAAGTCATCATCAACATCCAGCAATTTGGACGACTGTGTCAACGATTATCGGTATGGCAGTAATCTTTGCCGCTGTTAGTTTAGCCAAATAATTCTTAACATAAAAAAACCTCGCCGTTTTACGGGCGAGGAGTTTTTAGTTGTGGTTGGTAAAAATTACCAGCTACGTTGGCGGAATGAACCACCACCGTTGCCACCACGATCGCTGCTGCCAGAATCACGACGTGGTCGATCTTCTTTTGGACGAGCTAGACCAACGCTGATTGCGCGGCCATCTAGTTCTTTGCCATCAAGCTGATCAACAGCTTTTTGGTTGTTCTTTTCGTCTGCGAATTCAACAAAGCCGAAGCCTTTTGAACGGCCGCTGTCGCGGTCTGTGATTACTCGTGCGCTTGTAACTTCACCGATTGTCTCAAAGTGAGCTTTGAGTGTGTCATCAGTAGTAGCGTATGCTAGGCTACCGATGAATAGATTTTGCTGTGCCATATTCTATGTATCTCTTTTCTTCTTAATCTGATAATTTATTATTGTCAGATCGACCGCTACTACTGCTTTTATGCGAAGAAGAGAGATTACCTTGAGAGGTAAGCGCCCGCCTTTTGCCTTATATGCGTGTGCTTCTGAACGATATTATTTAAGCATACTTTGATTAAAAATACTAGTATGAGCGGGATTGGTAGTTGGCAGGCAGTAGATAGTAAGTGGTAGGTGGCTATTAAAACGCTTGCGTTTTGGAGCCTATTGGGTGATAATACTGGGTAGAGCTGGTGCGCATAAGGGGTAACTCTTTGCGCGACAAAACAAAAACATTCAAACAAAAACGTGCCCCGGGTGGGCGCGCAACAGCGAAAGCAAAGCTCGTCCTGTCTATCAGGACGAGCTTTTGCTTATTTGTTGCTTATACCGCTTGCGCTTTCATGGGGGGGGTGCTATTATTTGTAACATATGACTATACTATCTTTAAATCCAAAAACCCAACCCGTAACTCTACCATCTACCAAACCTGGTTTCACCATCGTCGAACTCCTCGTAGTAATAGTAGTCATCGGCATCCTAGCTGCCATTACCATCGTTAGCTACACAGGTATTAGTCAAAAAGCCATCACAGCCACTCTTCAATCCGACCTAGACGGTGCCTCAAAGCAATTAAAACTATACCAAGTAGAGAACAGTCAATATCCAACCTCACTCGATGCCAATAACTGTCCAACTCCAGTTGATGCCAAATACTGTCTTAAAATCAGTGCTGGTAACTCTTTTGACAGAACTGCCTATGCTGCTTCAGTTAATAACTCAACCAATCCCCAAACCTTTACATTAGATGCTACTAATACTAATACGACTAAATATAGGATTACTAATGATTCGGGTCCGGTAGCTGTAATAAACACCGGTTCGCCATACATCCAAACCATCGCTACAGCTAGCTGCCCATCTACTCGCACCCAAGTTCAGGATGCTCGTGACGGTCACACCTATTGGGTCCAAAAACTAGCTGACAATAAATGCTGGATGTTGACCAATCTTGGCTACGCTGGTAGCGGTACTAATACTTACAGTGACACAAAAACTCTAACGAATGGCACTGGCGGTTCCGCAACCTATGCTGTAGCTAGCTACTACGTTACACCAGCCACTACTAACTTCACTACCGAACCAACCGCTCCTAGCGTTTCAGCTGACGGCACTGGCCAATACGGCTATCTGTACAACTGGTGTGCTGCTATGGGCGGTCAAGCTACGGCCGCTTGTGCTAATGCCACTACTCCAACACCAGACCCCAATACTAATATTTGTCCATCTGGCTGGCGTTTGCCAACCGGTAATGGTGGTGAATTCACCGCGCTCAACACAGCTATTAACGGTGGTTCAACCACCACTGACGCCGGCTTAATCGGCGCTCCTTGGCTCGCGCAGCGAGGCGGCAACTGGGGTGGTGGGTTTCTTAATCAGGGTAGCTACGGCTTCTACTGGTCGTCTACCCAGTACTCAGCCACTCTCGCCTACCCCCTGGCCTTCGGCAGCACTAGCGTTAGCCTGGCCAATTACAACAATAAGGTCGACGGCTATGCGGTGCGGTGTATAGCGGTTTAGCCTTTCCCCTAGATTTGAATGAATAAGAATTTGAAAGCAGTCTAATCAGGAAGCTACCCGCCCAAAGGGCGAGTAGCTGACAGATTAGGCTGCTAAGTAACGAACAAATAAGGCGAAGTTTATGGATGAAGACAAAAGTTACGAAAAACTAAAAACAGTGCCTGACCACATTCGGTATGAATTTACCAATAATATTCTGGGTTGAACCCAGAAGATTGTACTAAATTTTAATTTATATTTATGTCATAAAACATCGCCCTACTTATAAGGATAAGTTTTTGCTACCATGCCATACGATCACATCATGTCGATATGACGTGACATGGCCGTATCGAATGATACGGTAATTTGCTATAATTTAACATAAATGAAATGGTTTATACAAAAAAAATTAGAACAGTTTGTCGTTAAGTATTTCGCAGCTCATCCTGACATCAAATTAGTGGTTGTAACTGGTAGCGTTGGCAAAACCAGTACTAAGGTTGCTATTGGAACAGTTTTAGTGGAACGTTTCAGAGTTCGTCTACACGAAGGCAACCACAACACCCATATGTCGACGCCGCTAGCTATTTTAGGAATCGAATACCCATCAAATATCCGTAGCATTAAGTCTTGGATTGCAGTGTTTAAAGCTGCCAAAGAACGTATTCAGTTGCCATCAGATGTTGATATTATTGTCCAAGAACTTGGATCTGACCGAATAGGCGAAGTGCCTCATTTTGGAACATATTTACATCCAGATATTGCTGTTATTACTGCAGTTTCGCCAGAACATATGGAGTATTTCCATGAAATGGATGCAGTCGCCAGGGAAGAACTAGAAGTAGCTAATTTCTCGAAACTAGCACTTATCAATCGTGATGATATTGACCAAAAATACGCCAAATATTTGACTAATGGCAATGTTAATACTTATGGAACTAGCTCAATATCCGAATATCACTACATCAGCCAAGGTTATACTGCCGAAAACGGGCACAGCGGTGCGTTCGTTGCGCCAGAATGGCAAGACCCGATTACGGCCGATGTTCACGTTCTGGGTGAACATACGCTTCGTCCAGCTATTGCAGCCGGTGCAGTTGGTGTGAAATTAGGTATGAGCGCGACCGAAATCGCCAATGGATTGTCGAAAATTCATCCATTACCTGGACGTATGAACATTTTGCACGGCGCAATGAATACTACGATTATTGATGATACTTATAATTCTAGTCCGCTAGCTGTCGAAGCTTCGTTACATGAACTTTATAAATTATCGGTTCCACAACGAATCGCGGTGCTAGGTAGTATGAATGAACTAGGACAGACGTCACAGGTTGAACACGAAGCACTAGGTAAATTATGTGACCCTAACGGTTTAGCGTGGGTGATTACAGTCGGCGACGAAGCCGAAAAATACTTAGCACCAGCTGCTCGGGCTCGTGGTTGTCAGGTCAAGAGTTTCAAAAACGCAGTTCAAGCCGGTGCTTTTGTGCGCGGCGTTATGGAAGAAGGTGCGGCGATTTTATTCAAGGGCTCACAAGGTGGAATCTATTTAGAAGAAGCCGTCAAAGTTGTATTACACTCAACCAGCGACGAAACCAAATTAGTTCGCCAATCAATCGATTGGATGGTGACAAAAACTGCCTTTTTCTCGGCAAATAACTAGACAAACATTATTTTGTCTTATATAACAGTAGTTTTTTTGATATACTATTACGTATCATGAAGCGTTATAATCCTACCGAAATTGAGCAAAAGTGGCAAAAGATTTGGGAAGACGAGGGAACTTACAAAGTTGACTTTTCAGACCATATAAAACCTAAATACTATTCGATGAGTATGCTCCCGGGGATTACTGGCGCTGGTATTCACACTGGACATGGCCGAACATTCCAATTTAGTGATATCAAGGTTCGTGCCAAACGCCAACAGGGTTATAACGCCTATCATCCTATTGGTTGGGATTCTTTTGGTCTACCAGTTGAAAATTACGCTATCAAAATTGGCAAAAAACCTCGTATTGCTCATGACGAGGCACTAGTTCATTTCAAGCAGCAACTAAAACGTTTAGGTTACAGTTACGACTGGTCCAAAGAAATAAGCACAGCTGACCCATCATATTACAAATGGACTCAATGGATTTTTAATAAATTATACGAACACGGTTTGGCATATCAAAAAGAAAGTCCACAATGGTGGTGCGAAACCGATCAAACAGTTTTAGCTAACGAACAAGTTATTGGTGGCAAATGTTGGCGCTGTAATAACCAAGTCACAAAAAAGAATCTAAACCAATGGTTTTTCAAAATTACTGAATATGCTGATGAAATTTTGGAAGCAACTGACGATTTGAACTGGACCGAAATGGTCAAAACAATGCAGAAAAACTGGATTGGCCGTTCCCAAGGTGCCGAAGTCGAGTTTAAAATAGACGGTCGTGATGAAATTTTGACAGTGTTTACAACTCGCCCAGATACATTATTTGGTGCAACATTCGTCGTATTAGCGCCTGAACATGAACTAGCTAAAACTTTGTCGACCGACGAAACTCGCGAATCGGTCGAAGGTTACATTTTAGAGGCCGCTCGCAAATCCGAAATCGAACGCATGAACGAATCGCGCGAAAAAACCGGCGTATTTACCGGCAGCTATGCCATCAATCCAGTTAATAGTAACAAAACCCCAATCTGGATTGCTGACTACGTGTTAGCAGGCTATGGTACCGGCGCAATTATGTCAGTTCCAGCTCATGACGAACGCGATTTTACATTTGCCGAAAAGTTTAATTTGCCAATAATCGAAGTTATCGAAAAACCAGCGACCGACGAAGAAGTCGGCGTTTATTGCGGCGAAGGCCCACTGGTTAACAGTGGTAGATTTGATGGTATAGATTCAGCTGATGCGCGCGAACAAATTGTAGATTGGTTAGAGCAAGAGGGGGCAGGTAAAACCAAAGTTACCTATAAAATGCGTGACTGGCTAATTAGCCGCCAACGATATTGGGGTGCCCCAATTCCAATTATCCACTGTCTAGAACACGGCGCAGTTGCCGTGCCTGACGACCAATTGCCAGTTATTTTGCCCGATGTTGACGATTTCAAACCGCATGGCGGCGAAACATCAGCGCTTGCTGGCGTTACCGAATGGGTTAACACGACATGTCCAAAATGTGGTGGTCCCGCTAAACGAGAAACCGATACATTGGATGGTTATGCCTGTAGTAGTTGGTACTTCCTACGCTATATCGATCCATTTAATGATAAACAAGCTTGGGATCCAGAAGTTGAAAATCACTGGGGTCCAGTCGATTTCTATAACGGTGCCGATCATGCTGTAGCTCACTTGTTATATTCACGTTTTTGGATGCGATTCTTTTATAAATTAGGTTTGGTTTCAACACCAGAACCATTCAAACGCATGATGTACAATGCATATATTTTGGCTCCAGATGGTACTAAAATGAGTAAATCAAAAGGTAATACTATCGATCCACTTGAAATCATGGACAGCGGTTACGGTGCTGACAGTTTGCGTGTTTATGAGATGTTTATCGCGCCGTACGATTTGGAAGCCCCATGGGATACTCGTGGCGTTCCAGGCACATACAGGTTCTTGAACCGTGTTTGGACACTGGTCCAAGATTATATTGATGCTGGCGAAGTTAGTTTAACCGATGCCGCTATCAAAGAAATTCTGGTTATTGCTCATAAAACTGCCAAAAAGATTACATCTGATATTGAAGACGACAAATTTAACACTGCCGTCTCGTCAATGATGGAAGCAGTCAATAGTTATTACAAGATTAGAACTGAACAACCAATTGGCAAATCTGCTGCTTGGACATTTGCCGTTGAAAGCTTGTTGCAGTTGTTATCACCATTTGCACCGCACATTACCGAAGAATTATGGCACCAAATGGGCAACAGCGACACAATACACGTCGATCATTGGCCAGCTTGGGATAATAAATATTTGCAAGCCGACAATATGACAATTGTCGTTCAAGTTAACGGCAAATTGCGCGCTAAACTAGAAATCGCAGCCGACACTAGTGAAGATGAAATCAAGCAATTAGCACTAGTCGAAAGCAATGTTCAAACATTTATGGACAATAAAAAACCGACCAAGGTTATTTATGTCCCTGGTCGATTAGTAAATATCGTTGTCTAAACTTTATTTCTTGTAGGCGTTCTCGGGAATTGTAATTGTTTCACCAGCTTGGATGCCGTCCGATAGAGCTTTGGCATTTTCAGGCATGTCTTTGATGTGATCTGTTACTTCCTGGTAACGTACCTGGTTAGGATCACGGTCAACGGCCATAGTGGCATCGTTTAAACCTTGGTAAGCTTCAAAAGTATATGATTGAGCGCCAGAGAACTCAGTAGGCTTTTCAATCATTTTAGTGCCAACAACGGCAGCAATAGCAATGGCACCTAAAATACCAATAGTAACAAATTTCTTTTTTGATTCGTTTTTTTCTTTTTCACGTAGTTTTTCGATGTAGGGGCTTTTGATGTTGCTGTTCATGTTAGACACTATACCACTAATGCTTATATTTGTCAACTAGTGTTATTGCTCTTGAGATATAAATCGAAATTAGTTATAATGAGTCTAAGTTTTAATATATAACCCGTAAGGAGTTTTTTCATGGCACAACCAAAGAAACAGTCTAGCCCACGTAAAACTGGTTTGCGACGCAGTCACTTGCGCCTAGAACTAGCTCGTCGTGTCAACAAGACATCACCAGTTAAAGTACGCACAACTCGTAAAGAGACCGGTAAAGCACTCGCAAAATAAGCGAGTCTTTACACCTTAAAAATATAATAAATAGAAAGAACTAAAACGCTATGGCATCTAATCGCCACCTCGGTCGCATCGTTGCTTTGCAGACATTGTATGAATACGAATTTCGTGTAGAGTCTGCCGACGCTTCAGCTGATGTAGACGAAATTCTAGATCGCAACCTGGCAAGGTATGAGACCGCAATTGACGATAAAGGGTTTGTGGATACGCTTGTTAAGGGCGTTCTGGCTGATCAAGCAGATTTGGACGCAAAAATCCAACCTATTGCTCCTGATTGGCCGATTGATCAAATTGCACGTATCGATCGTAACATTTTAAGGATTGGCTTGTATGAATTGCTTTCTCAGGCTGCAGTCATTCCTCCAAAGGTTGCGATAAACGAAGCAGTTGAACTGGCAAAGGCGTTTGGTTCTGATAACTCAAGCAAGTTTATAAATGGGGTACTTGGTACCGCATTCCGTACGCTTGTGGAGGATACAACCAATGGCAGTAGCACCACGGTTTGATAAATTCAAAAAATATTTTAACCGAAGTAAGAAAAGTCAAATTCAAGAAATAGTTCGTGAACCGACCAGCGGCGGTATTATTTTTCGTCGCGATAAAGATGGCGGTGTCGAGATTTTATTGATACAAGATGGCAAAGACCGCTGGACGATTCCAAAAGGACATATCGAAGAAGGCGAAACCGCTCAACAAACGACTAAACGCGAGATTGGCGAAGAAGCTGGGCTGCACGATATCGAGATTTTGGGCTGGTTGGGAAAAATTTATTTCCGTTACCGCCGAATTGATAAATTAGTTTTGATGACAACTCAAATTTATTTGGTTCGTGCTAAAGGCGATACTGATGCAATTCAAAAAGAAGAGTGGATGAACGATATTCGTTGGTTTAAGTTCCATGATGCAATTGAAAAAATTGAATACGAAGATATTGGCAAATTAATGTTACTGGCGATGAAACGCATTAGACAGGAGAACCTATAATTTTATGAGCGGAATGCAGACACAACCATACCAAGATTTTGCCAAAAATGTTTTAGGTTTTGAATTTAATGATATTCAATTGTTGGTAACGGCGTTGACTCACCGAAGTTATGTCAATGAGCACAAAAAAAGTGTAAGTGAACATAATGAACGATTAGAGTTTTTAGGCGATGCTGTTTTGGAATTAGTTGTAACAAATCATTTGTATCGTAATTTTAACGATGCCGAAGGCACGTTGACGAGTTGGCGCGCAGCCTTGGTGCGTACTGAAAGTATCGGTGAAGCTGGTATTAGATTGGGCTATGAACCATTAGTTCGAATGAGTCGCGGCGAAAAACAAGGCGGTGATAGAGCTCGTCAGCAAATCTTGGCAAATGCATTTGAAGCCGTAACTGGAGCAATTTATTTGGAACGCGGATATGATGCGGCTGCTGAATTTATTAACAAATATATCATCAGTAAATTAGATGGAATTTTGGAAACTGGCAGTTGGCGCGATGCTAAATCACATTTGCAAGAAGTTTCACAACGAATCGACAGTCAAACTCCACAATATCGTGTTGTCGAAGAAGTTGGCCCTGATCATGACAAAATATTTACACTCGGAGTATATGTAGCCGACAAATTAATGGGTATCGGCAGTGGTCCTAGTAAGCAAGTTGCTCAACAACAAGCTGCACAGGCTGCGCTGGATGAGTACGCCAAGCGCTAACTGATTGACTCTTGAGGCAAAACAGTGTAAAATTGGCCGTAGTAAAAAAATATTTAAATCCGCATACAGCGGGAAGAATTAAAGGAAATCATAATACATGCTCGCAATCCGTTTGCAACGCGTTGGCCAAAAAGGCTACGCAACATACCGCGTTTCTGTTCAAGAAGCTCAACGTCATCCATCAAGTGGACGTATTGTTGCTACTCTCGGTAGTTACAATCCTCACACAAAAGTTGCTAATATAAACGTAGAAACTGCTCAAAAATACCTAGACAACGGTGCTCAGCCATCACCACGAGTTGTTAAATTACTAGCAGCTGCAGGTGCTAAAATGCCAACTTGGATTGAAAAAGCTAGCAAAAAGTCAAAAGTTGTTCGCAACGCTGAAAAACTACGCAAGAACCAAGCACCAGTTGTTTCTGCTTAGTTAATCAAAAGATTGTACATGTTACAATTAAGTCATAATAATAGTTAGCGACCGTATAGGCGAGGGGTAAAAATTATGTCGACAATCGATCAATCATTCATCGAATTTATCGTTAAATCACTCGTAGGGCATCCTAATGATGTTGCCGTCGAGCGAATTATTGATGAAAAAGGCGTTTTGCTGTCATTGACCGTAAATTCAGAAGATTTGGGACGAGTAATCGGTAAACGCGGTGTTACTGCACAAAGTTTGCGAACGTTGTTGCGCGCACTGGGAACCAAAAATGATGCTCGTTATAACCTTAAAATCATTAATAATGATGATCAGCGTGAAAACTATACCACATCATCAGATAGCGACAACAGCGAGGCTGTGAAAAACTCAACAGATGAGCCTGTGGATAACGCTAGTGATTATTCAAAAAAGACTCGTGAAGAGCTTGCAGAACTAGACGACCTAGATATATAATCATTAACAGTTACAGACAAGTTGTCTGAACTGCGAGAAAAGAACCGAAAATGACAAAGCTCTATGCGAGCAACAATATATATTGTTGAGAGATTTATATGTCAGAGAAACCACCTTACGGGGTGGTTTTTTTGTGGTAAAAAACATATGATGGTATCAGATGAGAAAAATACAAGTAATTACACTATTTCCTGAAATGTTTGAAGGCGTATTAAATAGCTCGATGATGTGGAAGGCACAAGATCAAAAGGCCGTTGAATTTCGGATGATTAATTTGCGTGATTTTGGATTGGGGCTGCGAAAACGAGTTGACGATACTCCGTATGGGGGTGGCGATGGAATGCTATTGATGGCTGAACCATTGTTTGCGGCAATTAACGATGGTAAGAAATTTGATCCAACTGCCAAAGTTGTGTTGATGACGCCTCGTGGGATGCGCTGGAAGCAGTCGTTGGCTCAGACTTGGTCAGATAGTAATGATGACTATATCTTTGTCTGCGGTCGCTACGAAGGTTATGACGAGCGCATAATGACATTAGTTGATGAACAGGTGAGCGTGGGTGATTATGTACTAACAGGCGGTGAATTGCCTGCCATGACGATTATCGATAGCATCGTGCGTTTAATACCAGGGGTGTTGGGCGGCGAAAACAGCGCGGCGATTGAAAGTTTTAGTGATGGCGAAACCCTGGAATACCCTCAATATACGCGACCTGAAGTTTTTAATGGTCTAGAAGTTCCTAAAGTTTTACTAAGCGGCAATCACGGTGAAATTGCAAAGTGGCGCGCCGAAAACTCGCTTAAAGCCGAATAAGTAACTCTTGTTTTGACCGCTTTTCTGGCATTACTTCCCTTGCAATCCTGCTTCGCTCCAGGTCTGACAGGTGCCTCGGCGCCCGGTCAGACTTGGGCTGCAGGGGATTACTCGTGAAGCAACGCCAGCGCTCGACGGTGGTAGGGCATTTGCCACTGTTTTTTTGTGGATACCCTGGAATCCGAGTTTAACCCTGCGCCGGGGCCAGGTGTTAAACCCGGCATGAAGCAGTATCTTCAAAAGAATAGTGGCGAAGGCCAAGGGCTATGTTAATATATTGTGGTCTCGACGGCCGGGACGTATACTAAAAGCATGAGTATATTTGTTAAATCTACAACTGCACCAAAACCAAAAACACGCGATTCGCAAAGGGTTGCTTATTTATATGCTTTTATTTTGATTGTTTTTGCGTTGGCGCAACTTTACACTTTTGATGATTTTACGAAACTATTAGAGAGTTTTTGGTTGCCGGGCGGCGTGCCTATCGCTCATTTGGTGGCCGGTGTTATTGTAGTCAGTGAAGTTTTTGCTTTGCCGTTTTTGTTGTCGATGGATTTAAGTCCGTTGATGCGGGTTGTCAGTATGGTCATGTGTTGGATTGCGGCGGCGGCTTGGATTAAAATGTCACTTTGGCTGATGTTGACCACCAATGCTGTACATAATATCGGGCTTTTGGGCACAAAGGTTAGTTTGATGCCAGGATGGTGGGCTGTTTTCTTTGGAATTGCGCTAGGTATACTGGCGGCTTGGGCTAGTTGGGGAATGTGGCCACTACCAAAACGACGCAAATCTTGATACCAGTTGTTGGTTTCATTAGTAGATGATATGATGAAATTATAAGGGGGACTAAAGGTATGGAATCAGTAAATAAACTAGAAAAGACAATCGAGGGTTGGTTGAAGCCAATTCCACATTTGCCTGCTACTTGGCGCAAATGGTTAGGTGAAAACTTATGGTGGCTAACGCTTATTGGCGTAATCCTATCTGTTATTGCTGTCTTTACAATCATTGGAGCAATGTTTACAGCAATGTCATTTTTGGGATCTGTGAATAGCATCTATGGTATGTACGGTATTACCACTGCTTCTTATTCAGGCTGGTGGATGATGGCATCGGTTGCGTCATTGGTATTTATGGTTGTAACAGTTGCGATATCTTCAATGGCAATCAGCCCACTGAAAGTTCAAAAGAAAAAGGGCTGGGACTTGTTGTTCTTGGTATTCATCGTCAATATCGTATCATCAGTAGTTAGTGTAATACTAAACTTTAATATGATGACATTAATACCTGGCCTAATCGGTACCGCAATCGGCGCTGCGATTAGTGCATACTTTTTGTTAGAAGTTAAATCACAATTTAACGGCGTCACTGCTGTTAGTAAGAAATAGTTACTGGTTACATTAATAAAATAACGACCACCTAGGTCGTTATTTTATATAAACTATTTTTTGAACCTCTAACTCTTGAGAAGACGCTCGAATTAGTGTACAATCTGTACTGCTTACCAGCACGTTTATTGGGATGTCGCCAAGTGGTAAGGTGAAGATTGCCAGGCGGCAATCTGCAAGGCCGGAAGCCGGACGACGAACGTCACCGACTGAGGCGGGGTCGAGAAAAATTATGGAATAATTTTATCGTGACATGGTTTTTGGTCAAAAACAAACCAACCCTGGCTTATAAGTAAATTGACAAAATATATATTGGGATGTCGCCAAGTGGTAAGGCACTGGTTTTTGGTACCAGCATTCGGGGGTTCAAATCCCTCCATCCCAGCCAATTTTGACTTTGAGCCGTTTGATAGAGAATATCGAACGGCTTTTTGTATTCCCACCTCAGTTGTTCGCCGTGAAGCGTAAGGTTCTGAAGTACTAAGTTAATCAGTAGCCGTCTTTCTTCCATTTCCGAACTTTCCAGTAGTGAGGGGGCATTTTGACCAATTTCGATAAAGTATTCAATCATTTTGTAAAACTTATCGTCTGCACCGTCAACGGCATTGAGTTTGTTCTTTAATGAATCGCGAATTGACTTGTACTCTTCGGCTTTGGCTTTGTAAGATTCTTTGTCGATATCGCCGTCTAAATATACCTCGTGTAATCTATCAAGCCTATTTTGTATTTTGCTCAGTTCGGCTTGAATATGAGCGACATTTTGTGACTTGTACTTAATTTTGTCATCGTGTGATGTTTTTAGGATGGCTTTAACTGCATCATAGTCTTCGGGTGCAATCTGGATAGCTTCAAAAGCTTTTTTGAGTTGTTTAGTAAGTTCTTCTTTTCTGAGCCATTTTGCACCGTGGTTGCCTTTATATTGCGTGCAGTGATAATAGTCATGTCCTTTTTGATGTTCGGGCGTGATACTGCACCCACAGTCGCCACAGCGTATTAGTCCGCGATAATGAAAAGGCAAACCAGCATACTTAAACACTTTTTTATTACGTCCAGCTTTTACGTCCTGAACCTCATCAAACAATGTCTTGCTGATAATCGGATCGTAGACGTGTGGATAATCATCGCCTTTGATATGCATAACGCCAAAATAGAATTTGTTTTTTAGTATACGGTCAATCTGGCTAATCGCTAGTTTTAGCTCGTATTCATTGATGAGCTTTTGTCGGATTTCTTTCATGGAATATGACGATGTGGCGTACCATTGATACATACTGGCTACAATTTGCGAGTTTGTCGTATCGGGTATAATCCATTTCCTGCCGTTTTCAAGGTCTATATTTTTGTAGCCAAACGGAGCTAAGCCTGACCATTCGCCATTCTTTCGCTTTTGCTCAGTGCTTCGTTTAACATTATCGCTTAATTGTGTAACGTAACTTTTGGCAAACATTACACCCATATCCCACCGCAAAAGCTCGGAACTATTTGAGGTCTCGCATATTATGAGATTTTCTCTCACGAAATGTAACTCTATCTTATTTTGTGAGCGCAATTCATCAAGCATTACTGATTCACGAAAGCCCCTTTGTAGTCGGTCTATGGTGTCTGTAACAAGTGCTATTTTTTCGGGTGATTCTTTTATGCGAGCAATAAGTTCGCTGAACTTTTTGCGGTTGGTTTTTGTTGACGATTCGACTAGCTGATAAGTATCAATAACTTCTAAAACATATTTTTCGGCATATTCGAGCAGTCGGCGGGTTTGCGAGGGGATAGAATTATTATCTTCCTGTTCCTTGCTCGATACTCTGGCTAGAATTATTGCTTTCATTTATTACTCCCAACTAAAAATGGACGGTTGTAGCATCCCAGATTGGAAATCCCGAAAGATACTTTTCTGGTACAACCGCCCATTAAGAGCAGAAATAAAAATATTCCGGGAATTAGTTTTTCAATACTGGGATGCCTCTTCATTATACATCGTCTTTCTTTTTTTCTTCAATTGCCATGAGTATCTCAAAAAACTTTGCAAGCTTTTCTAAATCTTCACGGCTTAAACTCATAGTTGATGAGCCTCCAAAAACATATCAATAAGCGGATGTTTATTGCGGTCAAACTCAAGTATTGTTCCGTGATCAATCATCCAATGACGGTCAGCTTCAACGACTTTATAAAATCCTTCGGGGTTTTCTTCAGTTGGAGGTTTAGCTAATCCTTTTGATGCCCAATATCTATTTTTACCAAAGATAATCACCATATCTTTATTGATATATTTTTGTAGGTAATAGGCCGTTTTAGTTTTGCTCTCTGAAGTTGAGATAATTTTGGCACTATTAATGCCAAGCTTGTATTCGTCAAAGTTGCGCACAAAATCACCGTGCTTATCTGAAATATATTTACCAGTGTTTGGGCTAACGGCATAGGTAAACCGTCCTTTATACTCGCCGATTAGTGCATGAAAATGAAGTGCACTATCTTTATGGCGTTCGGCAACGATAATATATCTGAACTTTCCATTGCGCGTTCTTTGATTCTTAAACCATGTTTTTACACGTCTTATCGACCTAGCGTCGTTATACCGGTCTTTAGCTATTGTAAATGTGGCAAAGATATCAAAATCATTACACAGAGAATAATCTTTGATAGCTTTTCGAGTACGGCGCAATGACCGTTCTTCATTTGATTCGTACGACTCAGCATCTACATGAGTTGATAGGCTCGTTAGCTTCAGTTCTTGCTCATAGCCTTCAACTTGGCGTATGTATGGTTGGTTTGGTATGAATACCCTAACAAAATCAGGGTAGTATGTAGCTTTTGCGTACACTAAATATTTAGCATCAGATGAAGCAATTTGAGTTAATTTGCTCATCTTGATGCCATTTCTGTCCCACATATCAAGTAGTGGGACAGGCACTCGCACGGGCGCACCGCACCACGGTTTGCGCCGCTTTGCGATTTCGAAGTACTAAGAGCCAATTCGCTATAAAAGCGACTTGGTAGTTTGAGAATAATTTTTGCCATGGTTTTGTTCCACCATGGACGCAGTCATCACTGTTTTTAATTATATAATTATGCTTATGCCAGAGCAAGCATAAGCATTTTTAATTATTATTTCCGTTTCATCCGCGCAGTAATTATAGTTCGCTCATCGCACCGTTCAAGGTAGTATGGCTCGCACGCTCGCCATCTCCACCTTGAGCGGACAGCTCTTCGCTCTCTTTTGCTCTGCTAGGATGAAATGGAATAAAGTATAAATCATCACTCGAGGATTATCGAACAATAACAGACGTGATACAATTAACAATGTCTACGTTAACAATAATTTAATCTTCATATCCGAGAACGGGCAACCTATTCTCGAAAAGCAGTGGATGTGAATCTATTGTTGGCGTAGACAACCTAGAGATAGGTTGTCCTTTTTTATTAACAAAAAAAGAAATGGCATTTATGGAAATTATTCTCGTTATAGTATTTTTAGCCTCTATATACATAGCAATCAAAAAAACCTTATCTGTTAAACAAGCACGACAAAAGAAAGTCTACCAATATCAGGCTAAAGAATACTTTATGACAAAGTCTGAAAGTGAGTTTTTCCGAATGCTTGTTAATGTAGCTAACGATAGATACTTCATATTTCCTCAAGCCCATTTATCAGCAATTTTAGACGAAAAAATTAAAGGTCAAAATTGGAAGTATGCATTTCGTCACATCAATGGAAAATCAGTGGATTATGTATTGTGCGATAAAATTACTTTAAAACCGACTTATGCAGTTGAATTAGATGATTACACTCACGAATACGCCGACCGCCAAGAGCGTGACAAAGAAGTTGAGCGTATGCTTCAATGTGCAGGTATTCCGCTTGTGAGATTTAGTGACTATAAGACGTTGAATCAGGAAGACATAGCCAAACGATTTTTTGAAGCACATAACACGTAGATTGTTTTATAAAAAACCGTCCTCATGGCTCTTATCTTCCGCAACCTAAGTCTTTTGCCTGTGCTAATATAGTTCCATGACTATATCGGGAGATAAATAGGAAAAATACGATGTTTGAATTACTAAACGATAGCGCAATACGCGCGCAATTCTGGGGTTCGTTTTTTGCATCTATATTTGCATTAATTACATTTGCAATAACAAGGCTGTTTATTGGCATTAGAAAACGAAATAGAAATCACTACAACTTCCTAGTAAAAATGGAGGCTAAGTTAAATCAGCACATTCTATTAACTTATCAGTCAATATATATTATTGAAGGTTTGCGAGAAACGGCACTTGCAGGAAATGTTTCATTTAATAATCTCGATGCATTGCCGGTTAAACCCGTGGGCGACTTCTATGATCTACAAGACGTGGACCTAATTAATAGTGTATTTAGCTACGACGCAGGATTAGAATCACTAAATGCAGACATAAGCAACCTAAACTCTGTTTATTCAGAGATTAGGTCTGCTCTATTGTCTAAGCAGATTAGCCATCAAGAGTTTCAGACAATACTGCCAACTTTGCCTGATGACCTAGAGCGACTTGCGGGTGCATGGGAAGAGCAATTAGAATTAAATATAGATTTGCTTACTCAAACAAGATTGATGATTAAACGAGATAAAAAGAAATCGCTAGGTCTTAATTGGCTATTTCCTCGTAGGATGAAACCTCTCACCGTCAATGCCGTCAAAGCCGAGAAATTAAAACTTCAGCAAGAGATTGAAGAGATTCGAAGACTTTCAGCTGAAAGAATAGCAAAAAGAACTAGATAAGTCTGGAAAAATTAATATTTCCTCCTGAAACGCATCCACTAGCCCCAGCCAAATAAAAACGTCGACCTTTTTGGTCGACATTTTTATTTAACTGAGCTGGTCGGGATTCGAAACCTCGAGTGAGCATTCGGGGGCGAAAACTGACAGTGGCAGTTTGAGAGCGACGTTCCGATGACGATTAATCGTCAGTCGTGAACTCGCGGGGTCGCCAGAGGTGACCAAATCCCTCCATCCCAGCCAAGCATAAGCATATTAAAAGTGCCGGTATAATTACCGACACTTTATTTGTTTCTAAGCTTCAATAGTAATTTGTTTTGGTTTTGGCAGTTCCTTTAACTTTACTGTTACTTTTAGCACGCCATTTTTCATTTTTGCTTGTATATTATTCTCATCAGCTATTTCAGGTAGCCTTATGCTTCTATAAAAACTACTACTACTTTCTCGTACAATGTACTTCTTTTCCTTGTCTTTTTCTTGTTCGTGTCGCTCCGCCCTAATGACTAACATGCCCTTATCTACATGCACGTCTACGTCTTTCTGGTCAAAATTTGGCAGATGAGATTCGACGTGTAATTCATTGTCATCTTTTGTGTAGACGTCAGTTGTTGGCATCTGCATTGTTTTGATAGGGGAGAACCAATCGTCTGAGAGTAATTGCTTCTGTAAGAATTGAATCTCCGCAAATGGATCAAATTTTACTATGTTACTCATAATAACCTCCTTTTTGATAATATTGCGAAAAGGTTTACCTTTTCTATATTTATTATAATAAAATTGGCACTCACGTGTCAAGAGTGCCAAATATGACTTATGCGTAATAATATGGATACAGGGTTTAATAGACCTATATGTTCAGCCAAATAAAATACAAACCCATTGCTGTATTTTATTTTGGCTGCGCTACCCGTGATTTTGTCTAATGATGTATAGATATACCCAGAACAAATTTGCCTTTCGGTCTGAATGTTTTAGCCTAAGGCATAAACAGACTTGCATTATCTATGTAAACTGGGCTGTGCTGGGGTTCTTGGCTTAGTTGTGGCTCACCGGGTAGGACTGGGAACAGCACTTGCCGCCGTCATCCTGATATGGGCTATTAAGCTTTAGGGATAAACGGATAATATAAAACACCAATTATATGGGCGGTGTTTTATATTGGAGTATAATAATAGAAATAGACAAATGCCGATTGGACGTCGGCATTAACGGGTGATTTGGTTGTTGTTGGAATCTTTGTGATTGGTGCGTGATTTTAGGTTCGATAACAATTCGCCGACAAGAATAGTTTATTTTTTACGGCGAGAGCTTAAAATGGCGTACAAGAAATCACCAATGGCTATGATTAACAACCAAACCCAAAGGTGAACGCCTAGGAATGAGAAATCTAGGGGATTTATCTTTGGTTTTGCGGCTGGTTCTGGCGTGCTGCTAGTATATTTATCAGTTGTGTTCTTTGGTTTTTTGTCAGTCGTTTGGGTCGTTGGTGTATTAAGTGTTGTTGGTTCTGGTTGACGATCGGTAAGCACTGGGCCAACTGATGCTATTGATTGGCTAATGGCAGGATTGGAGAGGGCTGTTACTGGGGTTATTCCAACAAAAGCCAATATCAACAGCGATAGTATCAAGTAAATACTGAATTTTGATTTATTTAGCTTTTTAGATATACTCACGGTATTCTATTTAATCCCAAGAAATTATGTTATTTGTCGACAAACCTGTTTAGTCCCACAAATAAACTAGTTATTAATAGTTATATCTTAATAATTACAATGAGTCAATCGCTACGTAACAACTCACCACCTTTGCAACCTATCTAAACAAAAAAGCAGGCACTCCGTATACTGTATTTACAACTACATAATTACAGAAAGGAGGCCTGCTATGGCCTATTCTACCAACCCTAACCTACC
>Ga0210057_1000406_pt1 | contig 71705 bp, 62 predicted proteins | sample CryGeyCG2114_010_2_FD_183968 | JGI IMG/M metagenome (GOLD analysis project Ga0210057, IMG submission 183968) | Groundwater microbial communities from aquifer - Crystal Geyser CG10_big_fil_rev_8/21/14_0.10 (SPAdes) (version 2) | ecosystem: Environmental > Aquatic > Deep subsurface > Groundwater ...
CCCTGAAAAAACCTTGGCGCGTAGCGCAAAAATGGCATTCCGTGTCGCGAAGCGACACGCTCGCTCCCGCCGTTTCGGGCGAAAGTGAAAATTGGCGGTGTTTTTTGGACGAAGTTCGAACATTGTACGAGCAAAATCCGCAGGATTTTGATGACTGACGCACGCGCCGAGCGCGTGGTGACTCGAAACCCAATCGTACGCTCCGATCGCGTGGTGAAGCGAACAATGCGCGCCTCGCACGCTCCCTCTGGTCGCGTGTACAAAACCAAAAATTTCCTTACCAATCCATTTTCGGCGGGGGGGGTGGGGGGAGCCGCTTAAAAAATGAAAGGAAATTTTATGGTTTTGTTTCCGCCGCTTCACCATGTAAATATTATATGGCAGTTTGGCATATTACGCAATGGAATATAAGATACCAATATATGCCAAGAGCGATATACAAAGAAGAACATCAAAAAATCGTAGAACATTTGAAAAAAGCGCGTGTTGAGGCTGGTTTAGATCAGGTTGAAGTTGCTGAAAAGCTTGGGAAAACCCAATCTTATGTTTCGAAAATAGAATCGGGACAAAGACGTTTTGATGTGTTGCAACTCAAAGAATTCGCAAAAATTTATAAAAAAGACATTTCTTACTTTATACAATGACACCTCTCATAACGACACACTTCGAAAATAAAGACCTTGATATCAGGAAAAAATTTCCGGGTTATTCCCGCTTCATGGACCAAAAAGTCACACCTGATGTTTTGGCGTTTATCGCTGACTGCGTACTGAATTTGCCAGATAGTGAATCGTTTACAGTACGAGACATTTGGGAATCTGATTATTTTGAGAAAAATACGAAAGCAATATTTGGGAAGCCGGCGCCATCTAACGATTCAGCATTTTCTGAATATAACAAGTTTATTGGACAACCACTAAAAACGCTCGCCTATGCACAAGTGTTGAATGAAAGAAAAGACGGAAACACTAACAGATACACGATTAACAATAAAGAGTTGCTTGAGTATATTTCGCTCAATGAGAGAGGGGCACTTGATTTTATTTGCATGTACTTGGTCAAAGTCCTAACCGATAGCGGTTTTTATTCACATTTCGAAACATATCGCGATCAAGTGAGAGGAAATTCTGACTCTAGTAATTTTGATACTTTTAAACAACGATTCCAACGCTTTATGCGAGGTAACACAGAAATTAATGGTGTTACAGAAATAAATCGAATTTTCCCAAAAGTATTGAACCCGCTAGCAGTTAAAGAAAATATTCCTGGCAGTGAAAAGGGTCACATGACTAAGCATCCTTTTATGTTTAGCGAGTTGATGTATAACAGAACGAACTTTCGCGATTTAAAGAAAGCAAAAGGGATCTCAAGACAAGAAGCTACTGAACTTGCCTCGGAACGGAAACAGAAAGAGGACTTTGCCGAATATCGAATCACGAAAGCAATGCAGCTCATCAAGCGCAAATATACTTCAAGCGAGGTTCGAGATAAATGGGCAGATGGACCAGCTACCTACGTTCACCATATCTTTCCCCGTGCAAAATATCCCGAGTATGCTGCACATACCGAGAATCTCATCAAGTTGACTGCGGAGCAGCATTACGGACACGCACATCCAAGCGCTAGAACACAAGAAGTAAATCGCGATTACCAAATACAATGTTTACTCGCAAAATACGACAGCATTGAACAATCACTACGTGATGGCGAATTTATTTACTCGAAAGATAGTTTTATCTCAATGATAAACGCATGTCTTGGGGTAAAAATAGATATGCAGTCATCTTTTGATGAACTGCGACAAGCACTCGTTAATTTTCAAACTAAGGCCTAGACACTTTTAGGTAGACCGAAGAAAAATACAGAGTTGTTATCAATATTCAAGGATCTAGTGCCGTAATTTCTAGCAACTCTGTAAAACTCCACAAATTCATCTGAATTGTAGTATGCGAGATGATCCTCGGTCACTTCGCTTTCTCCGTTTGGAATAAGTATTGCTACAGAGCCATCTACAATAGTGTCCTCCGGCAAAAAGCATGCTCGCGGATTGTATGTCAGATTTGGAATAAGGACTGCCGTTTCGTGATTTATATATTTTCCAATCGCTAAATTATCGTATTCATCAATATACGAATCGTAGTTTGGTATATCTACAATTACATTACTTCCGATATTTCTAGATTTAAGAACGCGTATTCGGCCTGATGATTTTGTAATTCTCTTTGTAATTTGTCGATCTCGGTATGCTTCAAATACTCCGAATTTAAGCTTGGATGCAACATCATCAAAGAAAGTATCGCGATAAACGAGCCAGTAAGGAAATTCGGGTGAACAAATATATTTTTGCTTCTTAAACCCAATTTCATTTTTTACATAAGACTCCACCAAGGTTTGGTTATCTACCCCTTTCTTTTTTGTATTCAGAATTAGACTAATGGTTTCTATTTTTACTCCCTTAAATCCTCTTTCTCCATAGTCAGTGATTTTCTCAATCGCAAATTCAGCAACGTACTCTCGCGTGTCGTTAAATTCGGGAGTTGAAAGAAAGCTTTTAGGGATTATCAAGGCTACTGTATCGGCATGACTTATGGCCTTTTCCAAAAAGAAAGAAAAAAGATTATTAGTTCTTGAATTATGTTTGTTTTTCTTATATTCAATCAATAAATTTTCGTTGTCGGTCAATTTACCGAAAGGAGGATTGCCTACAACAATATTGTAGTGAGTGTTTTCTGTAGAAAATAATCCATTACGACCAAACAGCAAGAAATCTTCATTGATGAAATTGATTTTGAAATTGTCAGGAATATTAAGTTTTTGAACTAAAACTTTTAGAATTTCAATGGCGTTTGGATCAATGTCAATCAAATCTATTTGCACATCTGGTACAGATTTGTATTTCTCAATTAGAAGCGGTAGAAAGTTTCCTGCACCCACTGATGGCTCAAGAATTTGTAAAGAGGAAAAATTTGAAGCATCTGGTAAATCTTTTACTACGGTGAAGCAAATATCTTGACGTGTGTAGTAAGCAGCGTGTTGGAGGCGGGCTGCATTTGCGAATTCTATAATTTTCGACAGCTCGGCATAAGAATAATGTTCGAGATTATTCTTTACAAAAGTTTTTATTTTTTCTACCGAATAAAGTTTATTTGTGTCAATAATATTTTGCGCTTCTTTTTCATCCAAAATAACTTTCTGAATGGAAGTTTTGATATTTTCCGCAATTTGTCTAAAAATCACCGTTGGCACCGCTTCTCCAAGTGACTGTCGAATATTCATCTCCTCTTTCTTTAGAAACTTTCGTTTTTTCTCAGATGAAAGTTTGTTTAGATCTTCCTCCGAAATATCAGTCCACTTGAAAGAATCTGGAACGGACATAAGACGCATAACCTCGCGCACGCTAAATACACGATTATCAGACGGATGAACAGTTGCCTGACTTGCCATTATGTCATTTCTTGTATGTACACAAGCACCAGGCTTATCCCAATAACAACGCGAATATTTATCCCCATTTTTATTTTTATTAAAGACAATTTTTCCATCCACTATTTTGTGTGGTCGTCTTTTTGGATCTTTGTTATCAAAAGCTGATTCTCCCTCTTTTGTTTTCTCAATCCAAGCAAGCATGTGCTCGGCATAGGGGCGGAAGTTGTGATAGATATCCTCTGTATCTACTTCGCCCATTTGCTCAAGTGGCTTTAAATCACCAATCACTTCTCGTACAGTCCTTTCTTTCTGGAGTGTAGGCATAAAATCTAACGGTGTAATCTCAGGCATGTCTTTTCGCACTCCAAGAACAAGGGTGCGTGTACGACTAGATGGATTGCCATAATCTTTGAAATTAATCACTTGATAGTGAATGTTATACTTGCCACCTAGATTTAATTCTATGGCCTCACGAATTTTTTTATCCTTGCCATCTATATCAGTACACAAACTGTTAAGGAAAGCGCGTACATTCTCGAATAAGAAGAATTTGGGATTAAACTCACTCACTAACTTTATGGATTCAACAACAAGAGAATTACGGGCCAATTCGTCACCTTTTTTATGATTTGCAACTGACATACCTTGGCAAGGAGGGGTTGCCATAAGCACATCCAACTCCTTTACACCATGATTATTTTTCCAAAGATTGAGCTCTTTGCGAATCTTTTCTTTTGTTTCTTCTTTGGTGATGTCGTCAGAAATATATCCGCTTTCGTGGCGGCACTTATGGTTATGTTTCTGTACGTTTAGTCGTCGTTCAATAATTTCATTAGTCGCAACACACTCAAAACCCTCTTGCTTAAAACCATAGCACCCGACACCAGCACTACTAAAGAGACTGATATAAGTAAGAGGTTTATTTTTTTGATTTTGTTGCATCATATTTATTATAGAAGATATAAACTTTACTGAGAAGGATTAACTCATTTTTTGATTACGGCAATAATTTTCCCGTTTACCATAAAATCATCCTCACTCGAAACATAAATTGGCTTGTGTTTCGGATTTTTTGATTCAGAAATTAATTTTATGTCTCCAGTTTTTGCATCTCGTTCAAATTTCTTAAGGTTAGCCGCGCCATCAATAATGGATAAAACATAATCTCCATTTTTCGGTGCCTTATATTCAGAATCAATCAAAACAAAATCTCCTTCTTCAAGATTTTTCCCATCAATCTTTGCACGATTCATAGAGTCACCTTCTACACGCAAAGCAAAAACTCCATCTTTCCGATTTAATTTGCTTCGTGAAATTTTTAAATAGCCGGCGATATTTTCTTCGGCAAACAATGTTGCAGGGCCAGCGTTTGCCGCGCCCAAAACAGGAACACGGATAGAGTCCATCCCCGTCTTTTTCATAAAAGGTGTTTTCACCGTCCTATCTGCATAAATACCAATAGAACGTGGCTTGTTGGACTCTCGTTCTAAATAGCCTTCTTCTTGCAACTTCTTCACGTGGTAGTGGGCAGACGATGGGTAATTTAGAAAATCAGAAAAATGCTCCGCTATATTCTCCAGAGACGGGGCAACTCCGTGCTCTTGGGAGTAGGATACGATGAAATCGTATATTTGCTTTTGCTTTTTACTGATCATAGTATTGACATTCAAAATACCTTCAAATATACTTATATCATACTTGAAGGAACCTTCGAAATCAAGTATACTTATCCACACCCTTGATGGCTTAAAGCTATGAGGTCGACAGGGTTTGATTCACTTAATAACAATAATCTAAAATCATGAAATATATTGTAAACAAAAACGCTCAAGCTAATGGTGACCACGAGGTTCACAAGTGGCCAGAGTCGCTATGTTCTAGCCCACGCTATCCTCTGTCAGAAAATCAACTCCATCTTGGGGAGTACGTTGGTTGCGCTGGGGCAGTTCAAGAAGCTAAGAGAAGGGGGTACCAAACAGCAGACGGATGTTATTACTGTTCGTCCGCTTGCCACACAAGCTAAGGTCGCAGAATTAATAGAATCTATAACAAAGTAATCATGGGACATAAAAAAGTAACGAGTCCGCGAATGGCGAAAAAAGCGAGCAGTGCGCTTCGCAGCAAGGGTACAAGCAAAGGCACCAAACGTCTTGCTGGTAGTACACTATCTCAAAGTCGCGGAAAAAAACACCGCGGGGGGAAATAGGGTACTTGGCAAAAGTGACCGATGTAAATAGAGCCCGCGTGCTTGATACGACATTCAGGACTCAGAAATATCGGTACCGCACGCACAACGGCGATTGGAAGGCACACCCGCCAACAAAACCCCGCAAGGGGTTTTGTCTTTTTAGGGAGCTTCCGCTTGCGCACGCACGGGAGGGTTGGAGCAAGCGCAATATGATTTGCTTGTGCCATTCGATAGTTTGGCGCAAACCGCTTTTTTGAATTACTGCGAACGCCACCGAAGCCACGGAGCGAACGCGAAGCAACACCGAGCAGGCATCGCGAACGAATGTGAGCGGCCAATGCGAGATGTTTGCGAAGCGTGAGCGGACTCCCGAATTACCACCAAACTCGGAGAGGAAGCGCCTCGCACCGACGCGAATGACGGAGAAAAGGACGGACGGAATATAACCACCATGCTAAAATACAAATACGAGTCCTTTTTGGAGGAATGAAGCGGCGGAAACAAAACCATAAAATTTCCTTTCATTTTTTAAGCGGCTCCCCCCACACCCCCCGCCGAAAATGGATTGGTAAGGAAATTTTTGGTTTTGTACACGCGACCAGAGGGAGCGTGCGAGGCGCGCATTGTTCGCTTCACCACGCGATCGGAGCGTACGATTGGGTTTCGAGTCACCACGCGCTCGGCGCGTGCGTCAGTCATCAAAATCCTGCGGATTTTGCTCGTACAATGTTCGAACTTCGTCCAAAAAACACCGCAGAAAGAAACTTCCGAATCCGAAAGGTGGGAAGAAGCCCGCGCCAAAGGCGCGGGTGTGGGCAAAAGAGCCCGTCGCGAAGCTATGAATTGGGACGGGACGGGTGCGGCGAAATGGGCGGATTTGTCACGAACCAGCGGGTTCGTTCCGATTTTTTGGACGAACGACTTGATTTGGTACAAATCAGAGGAGGAGGACAAAAAATTGGCTTGTTTCGTATCTAAAATCCATTCCCGCAGGGGTTCGACCCAATTCTTTCTCCCGTTTTCAAAATCTTTCTTCCTTTGCTCTAAAACGGCAGAAGCGAGTAAAATTTCATCTTTCTTTTTGAGATAAGTTTGTTTCGGTATATCGCCGTCCAGATAGGTGGAAACTAACTTTTCCATTTTCGCTTCTGCCGTTTTTATACTTTCGGAAAGATTTTGAACCTCGCTTTGCGACGCTCCAATTTCCTCGCGCTCCCACATTTTCACTTTGTCCAACATCCAACTGGTGTAGCGATCGCAAAGCGAGATTGTTTGAAGCCGTGCATAGATTTGCCTCATAAGTTCGGTTTCTTGCAAATACGCCTGCGAACAGTGGCCGCGCTTTTTCGAGCACCGATAATACCGATAACGACCACCAGATTTTCCAGTCGCCCACTGCGCGGAAATCATACTGCCACACTCGGCGCATCGAAAAAGTCCAGTGAAAGGAAAATCGTGCTTGATTTTCCTTTTGCGCGGCCTTTCTTTCGTTTTCAATACTTTCTGCACGGCTTCAAACAATGCGGGAGAAACAATTGGCTCAAAGTTTCCATCAAACCATTCATCACCATGTTTGACGAAGCCGATATATGCACGATGCGTGAGAAGTCGTTTGATGGAAACTTTGGCAAGTGGCGTTCCGTTTCGAGTAACCACATTCAAGTCCGCCAAAAATTGCGCGAGCGAAATAAAAGTATGCGACCCTTTGGCGTATTCTTGAAAGGCTAAAGTAACCACGCGAGCATTTGTCGGATGAGGCTCAATATTTCTCACCTTCGGATTATTGGTGTAGCCAAAGGGAGCAAGATTCAACCATTCGCCTCGTCGCAATTTTTGGCGGACGCCGCGCTTGATGTTGTCGGAAAGATTATCACTGTAATATTTAGATTGCCCAAACGCCACTTGCAACATAAAGAGCCCTTGCGGGGTTGGTTCAAACCAAAATGTCGGAAAGCGCAAAGACACCACCTTGCGCGTGTCTACGGCGTAAATAATCCTGCCTCCGTCAATGCTATTGCGCGCAAGGCGATCGGGATGCCACGCAAGTATGCCAAAATCTCCGCCGTTCTCTATTTTCGCCATCATCTCGCCAAACACTTCTCGTCCCGGTGTCTTTGCGCTTTTCGACTCTTGAAATTCCTCAAGAATTTCAAGATTTTCTTTACGCGCATATTCTCGCAGTTCGAAAAGCTGTGCCTCAATGCTCATTACTTGGCGGTCGTCATCTTCGGACGACTTACGCGCGTATAGAAAATATTTTGGTTTGATGTTCATATTGTTTTTAGATACGAAACAGACAAATCCGCCGTCTTTGATTTTTGCCCAGCCAGCCAGTTCGCCGCGAAGCGACGGGCTCTTTTGCCCACACCCGCGCCTTTGGCGCGGGCTTCTTCCCACCTTTCGGATTCGGAAGTTTCTTTCTGCGGTGATGTATTAACCTTTGCGCGAACCCACTTCGCACGCGCGGAGCGCGTGGTGGCTTGAAACTGCCTCGTACGCTCCGATTGCGTGGTGATGCGAATGAGTGCGCCTCGGACACGCTCGCGGACTCGCGTGTGCAAAAACCAAAAAATTTCCTTGCATTTTTCTCGCGTCTCCTCCCCCCACCCCTCCACCGCGAAGCGGAATGAATGGAAAGGAAATTTTTGGTTTTGCTTCGCCGTAGTCATGGCTATATTGTACTATAGTTCAAGATTGTTTGGAAATGCAATATCTATTATGCTATAATAATGTTGATAAGTCAGAAATTGGGAGAGAATATCAAGAAGATACGGACTCGTAAGGGAATGTCGCAAGGCGACATTTGCCGAGCGCTTGATATGGATAGGGGTTATATGAGCGCGATAGAGAACGGCAAGAAAAACATCACCATCCAACAGTTGGAGCGTTTAGCGCAAGCACTTGGAGTGTCGGCGGATAAACTGCTAAAATAAAATTATGGATAATATCAATAAACACATTCAGCAATGTATACGAGACGGATTGGGCTGGAAAGATGCAACCGTCAAAACCGTCGAAAAAATCAAGGGCGGTTATCTTTCAAATGCTTACATTGCGACTGTAGAAAATGAAGGCAAGGCTACTAAGATTTTTGTAAAAGAACAAAATGAAAATACATGGGGAGCTGAAAGACCGTCTGACCCGTATGCTACTTATCTCACCAGTGATCTTGCTGCCAAAGAAAACACACTGTCGCCAAAAGTTCTTGGAACATTCGCATCTTTTGACAACCATGCAACATCCATACAGCACATAAGTGGCGGAAAACTTTTTCAAATACAAGAATGTGTAAACGGAGAGAATTTGTATGGTTTGTGCGAACCGATTGTCGCCAACAATATACAGGGGCGCGAAGTTGAGTTAGGAGAAAAAATTGCGGAGATATTTGCAGACATTCACTCACATAAACATCCAATAGAAAAAGGAACAAAATTTGACGAATACTCACGTTCACTCCGCGATGTTATCGCGCATCCAGAATTGACGCTCAACATTTTTCAAAACTTCTTACAAAAGAGCGCGGTACTAAAGGGAGATTTTCGATACGCATATTTAGCCAAGATGATAAAAGTTGCTGAATATTTTTCTCAATTCACCGAGCGAAATTCGCTTGTACATGGTGATGCGTGGCATGCAAATGTTCTTGTAAACGGATCAGATTTGTACTTGATAGACTTCTCGCGCCTCGTACATGGGGAACCCGGCATAGATGTTGGACATTTCTATGTCGTCTGTTTGAACCTCGCATTAACACAAAAAGACGACTTCCATGTACGCATGGCGCAAGCATTTTTGTCGAAGTACATTCAACTTACAAAAGATGAATTTATCAAAGAGAGCATGGTCACTTATATCGGTTTCACTGGAGCTGTGAGTGTCGTTGAAGATTTTTATCCAAAAGTTTCTAACGAGGACAGGCAGAAACTTATATCGTATGTTTACAAGTGCATGCAGAATAAGAAAATAACTGAAATAAAAACATGGAAAGAAATCCAATAGAAAGACCAAAAACGCCAGAGTCAGAGCGTCACAATGTGCGCGTTACACTTTTTCGTCATGGAATGGCAAAATATGAGCAAGGAAAGGTTGCTGTCTCGGAAGCGAATGATTTGACCGACGAGGGACGCAACCTTGTTCGCGAGCAAGCGGAGCGGCTCGCGGACGAACTAGGACAAGACGAAGAAATCACTATTTGGAGCAGTCCAATGGGAAGAACACTTGAAACCGCAACTATCGTCGCCGATGTTTTGCGCGAAAAAGGATTTGAAATCCGCATGAAGAAATCGACTGACAACACCGAAGTACCGCCAAGCGCGGAAGATACTATCAGAGTATTTGAGGCATTGGAAGAAGTCCGCGGTTTAGACATAGGACTTTTTTCTGCTCTTGTGGACGGTAAATTGTATGCGCTCGAAGACGGAACCGAAGTAATGTTTGATAAAAGCAAAACAAATCCCGACAATTTATCGTTTCAAGACTATTACTATCGGGGTGGATACAAAAAGTATTTGCAGAGTGGTGAGAACGTCCCCGCAGAAGTACAAGCATCGCTTAACTCGCTTGAAGAGGAAGCTGACATACACCACCGGTTTGATCGAAATGTTGATAGGGTTTCAAAAGCGCAGTCCGATAAAAAACAGAGAGTGATTATTGTTACGCATCACGTAACGATGAAGGACTACACGGAAAATCAAGTGCGACCAGCCGACTATATAAATCTCGATTAGTAGGGAGCAATCCCCGCCCTTTTATAATATTTCTTCAAAACGGCGGGGATTTGTGCGCGCACAGGGCGGGCGGGGCAAGCACATACAGATTTGTTTGTGCCTAGCACAATCCATATTCTTTGAGTTACCACGACCAGTGAACGAAGTCACGAAGCACAGAGTTACCACAGAACGCGGAGAGGAAGCGCCTCGGTCGCCGTGAGGGCGGAGAAAAGAGCAATCAAAATATGATAAAATAATGATGCTCTTTTCGCAGACTGAACGGCGAAGCAAAACCAAAAATTTCCTTTCCATTTCTTTTTCCGCTTCGCGGCGGAGGGGTGGGGGGAGGAGGCGCGAGAAAAATGCAAGGAAATTTTTTGGTTTTTGCACACGCGAGTCCGCGAGCGTGTCCGAGGCGCATTGGTTTGCATTTCCACGCAATCGGAGCGTACGAGGCAGTTTCAAGCCACCACGCGCTCCGCGCGTGCGAAGTGGGTTCGCGCAAAGGTTAATACATCACCGCCAATGATCTGTACCCCATGAAGTGGACACGGGTACACGTTTTCTTTTGTTGGCATTAACAACCAATACATGCCAGAAGAAAATCCATTTGACCAAACTGCCAGTCCTTTAGAAGAGCGGATAAATGCAAACGAAGCGGCTCAGTTTAGAAACAAGATCCTTGAACTAGGAGCCGTAGACGACCAGAATCAAGGTTGTTTTCAGCTAGACACAACCGCTCAAGGAGAACACGGAATGCTGGCTTTCTATGTTAGAGATCAAACTAGCCGCGATGCAATCATAAAATTACTAACTGAAGGAGGTGGGTACAAAAACGATGGCGACGTAAGTGGTGGTTTGCCTCGCGACACCGGCTATTTCTTGGCTTCCGATGATCCCCTACCAGATGGGAGCTATATGTTCCGCATCTTTCTCAAGAAAGAGCATGGGGTCCGCCCAAGCTAATTCAAACACCCCTACTTGGTGACCGAGTCACTAAGTGGGTATTACAGCCGTTCCCGCACAAACGACCAACAGCAGACTCTAACGGCTCAACGGGATGGTTCCCGTTGAGCCGTTAGAGTATACCCGAGCATATTGTGGTGTGGTATAGTAGAAGTAAAATATTTTAATCGTTCTATAATCCTAGAAATAACTCACAATGGCAACAGCAACGCAAGAAAGAGTGATCCATGTCTCGAAGAGGAAGTTTTTTGGTGCGATCATCGTGCTCATCATTATCGGCCTTGTCGCTACCACAATGCACAATACCTATGGCTCATATGGACTTTTCGATGAGCTGGTATCCGCAAGCACCGGTATTGGAGTCATACTTTCCGTCCTCTGGCTAATTTGGGGCCTCGGTACCAATATCATTAACGGGCCAGTGGATGACCCGGAGAAAAATAAACGTCTTGGGCGCAAGCGCATGATACTTGGGCTCATTACCTTCTTGGTAATCGGTCTTTTGTGGGTGCTCGTAAGATTTTTAGCAAGTTCTATGGGTCTATATGATTCGACCAATATGATGTCGCAGGAGATTCCCTATGTTGGGACTACTGTTCGGCGTCCAGGGCCGGAGCAATCTCAGCCAGACATCACCGATACGCGCGAGTTTTTGAAAATGAGCTACTCGGCAAACCTAAAGAGTCGCGACGTGCGCAACACGGCCCGGAATGTGAAAAGTATAATCCGAGAAGCGGATGGTCGCGTCGACAGTGAGCAGGTGACAGACAAACATGCGTCTCTTCGTTTTGTCGTGCCACAGACAAGATTTGAATCATTTCGCGCTGAAGTCGAAAGTCTCACCCACAAAAAGCTCTATGTAGAAAATGTCTCTTCAGAAAATCTCCTTAGCCAAAAGCAGAATATCGAGAGAGCAACGTCAGATCAATCTTCGTACTTAGCAGACCTCCAGCTCCAAAAACAAACGCTCGCCAACGCCCATGCTGGCACATCAGCCACCTACCAGAGAGAGCTGGCCTCCGTACTTGCCCAGCTCGTCTCGGTACGGGAAAGCATAAGAACGGCGCAAACATCACAACAGCGCGCGCTTTTTGAAATCCAGGAGACCACCCTCGTGGCCCGCGAAAGCACTCTTCGCCAAAACATCGATAGTGAAAACAAAACCTATGCGATAAAAAGCGCCGACCTCGCAAACCAGATAGCTAGTGCAGAAAAAGGACTCACAAACCTCGGACAACAAGATACCGACCTCATGAATAAGGTTGCCACAGTGACGGGCTCGATCGATATCGCGTGGGTGTCATTGTGGGCGATGGCCGTGCTCATCTCCCCTCTCCATCCGGCCTGGATCATTCTCATCGTCCTTCTCCTCCTCTGGTGGCTTGGGCGCCTCGCGGGCCTCCTCCCTCGTATAGAGCTTGTCTAGCCCAACACTAGAGCGCAGAAAAGGTGCGCCCTCCATTTGGTTGCCGTTGGAAGTCAGACCCCCGGCTACCAAGTACCTGGGACATAACTTACTGTGTCTGTGAGTTACGAAATTGCCCCTCCCCCTGGCCAGGGGGAGGTTGGGATGGGGTATGTTGGTTTTATATGGCTCAACCACAACCCCACCCTAGCCCTCCTTACATGAGCTGTACACCTTTTGGCTCTTTTCTTCGCTTCGCCTGTCCCGACCGTAGCGTCGGGGCTCGAAAACAGCTCAAAAGGTCTTGCGACTTGGGTCCCTTGCCCAAGTCTCACCCTGGCCAGGGGAGGGAAAAATACGCATTTCGTAACTCACACTTATAGAATCAAAAAAGACTTGAGAGCGAAAAAACGCGCAAGAGTGTCGGATAGTTCCCCCTACCTCCCCATATCAAGCACCTCGTCCATGCGAATCTGCTCAACAAACTCCGGCACATGGGAGACCAGAATCATGGCCCCCGCGTACTGATTGATCGCCCGCGCGATAATGGGAATGTGTCTGAAATTTATATGGTTAGTCGGCTCGTCGAGTAAAAGCAACCCCGGCTTCTCGAGCACCAGTCGCGCAAAAGAGACGAGCCCTTTCTGCCCTTCAGAAAGAGTGCCAATCTTGGCGTGAGCCATGTCACCCGTGATGAGAAAACCGGCGGCGAGCGCGCGCACCTTCTCCTCAATCTTCTCTTCGGCCACCGCAAGCAGGGAGGCCAGCACCGTCTGCTCAAAATCAAGCGTGGAAAAATCCTGCTCGTAGTAGCCCACCTTGACCCCGGGTGTGATGGCCACCCCTTTGGCTGTGCCGTTGGCAATAGCACGCAAAAGGGTACTTTTACCTATTCCGTTCGGCCCCGCTAGCAAAAGACGTTGATTCCGGCGAAGTTCCAGCTTCTTTTTCCGCTCCCGCACCTTGTGGTCCGTCATGGTCGAGAATGCCGAGAGTGTAAAAAGAACTCCGGAAAGCTCCTCTTGAGTGGGAATAGTAAACTGCCGGATGGTCTTATCCTCTCGGCGCGTCTCCACTTTTTCTTCTTCCAAGTCGGCGGCCAAATCGCGCATGCGCCGGGCCACCAGGCGCAACTTTCCGCCTTTGTTGGCAAAGGCGTTCGCCTTGTCCTTTTTCTGCTGGATGGTTTTTGCCAGTTGAGCATTGAGGCGATTCTCCTTTTCGAGGCGGGCGGCAATCTGGTCGCGCACATCAAAGTAGTTGCCCACATACTGCTCAACCTTGCGCGTGAAGCTATCGAGATAAAGCACCCCGTCGGTGAAGCTGTTTAAGAAGTCGGCGTCATGGGAGATGACTATTACGCTCTTGTCGTAGGCCACCAAAAAATTAGTGAGGTGCTCGATGCCGGCCCGGTCAAGATTGTTGGTCGGCTCGTCGAGTAAAAGCAAATCGGGGCTCTGAATCAAGGCCGAGGCGAGCAAGAGTCGCGCCTGCTGGCCTCCGGAGAAGGTACGCATAATGCGATCATGGAATCCCTCCTTGTGACCAGGAAGGTTCACTGCCTCCAAGACCGCGTCAATCTTCGGGTCGAGCTCGTACACCTTCTTCGGAAAGTAACTCTGGAAGTATTCGCGGACGGTAAGGTCGAGCTCGGCGCGACTGACCACCTGGTTCGCCATGGCCATAGATAATCCTTGAGCCAAGTGCACCTCTCCCGCCTCGGGCTTTAGGCCTCCTTGAATGAGTTTAAAGAGGGTGCTTTTCCCAGCCCCGTTTTGCCCCATGAGAGTGACCTTACTGCCACGGCGCACCCCAAAAGAAACCTCGGAGAGGATGGGTTTCTTGTACCCAAACGCAAACGAGACCTCATCAAAACGCACAATTGTTTCTTCTTTGGCCATGGAGTGGCCATAGTACCTCAAATCGGCCCATTTGCCTATAGTGAGACTGTAGAAAAATGACCATCGCGCAGTCCATGCTATAATGCCCGCATGAAAAGCGACGCAAAGGTAGGGTTCAACCTTTCCTGAAAGGTTGAACCCTACCTTTGCCCATACAACATGAAGCGCATATATCTAGACAACAACGCCACCACGCAAGTGGACGAACAGGTACTCGAGGCCATGAGGCCGTGGCAAGCTGAAATGTACGGCAACCCCTCCTCTCTGCACTTCATGGGCGATGAAGCCCGCACAGCCGTTGAACGAGCCCGCGCCACTCTCGCCGGTCTCATCGGTGCCCGGCCAGAAGAGATTATCTTCACCGCCTCCGGCACAGAGGGCAACAACCTGTGTATCAATGGAGTAGTGGAAGCATGCGCACTCGGCAACTTCCCCTCCCCCTGGCCAGGGGGAGGTTGGGAGGGGGTAGGTTTACAAGAGGAACATCAACCTCAATCACACCCCCCCTGCCAGACTTATCCATTTCCGTTAGGCAAAAAAGAGGACAGCTCCTCGTCCAAAATAGCAGAAGCACCTGCCCGCCACTACAAAGATCGTGGTCACATCATCACTTCCGCTATCGAGCACCCCTCCGTCCTCGAGACCTGTCGCGCCCTCGAAAAGCTCAGCTTTGAAGTCACATACCTACCAGTGGACACCGAAGGATTCGTCTCCCCCGCCGACCTCGAAACCGCCCTCCAACCAGACACCATCCTCGTCTCCATCATGCACGCAAACAACGAAATCGGCACCATTCAGCCCCTCGCCGAGCTCTCCGCCGTCATCCGCCGTTTCCGCAAAGAAAAGCAAGGCGCGGTATCCCCTACGCCCTACGCCCTACGCCCTACGCCCTTCTTTCATAGCGATCTCGTTCAGTCCTTCACCAAACTCCCCTGCCACGTAGACGACCTCGGCCTTGACCTGGCCACCTTTTCCGCCCACAAGTTCCACGGCCCAAAAGGAGCGGGCTTCATCTACAAGCGCAAGGGCGTGGCCCTCACTCCTCAAACTCACGGTGGTAGCCACGAGCAAAATCTCCGCGCCGGCACCCTGAACGTCCCTGGCATCGTCGGCATGGCCACCGCCGCCGAAATTAATGCATTTGGGTTAGCCCCCTCCCCTGCCAGAGGGGAGGGCTGGGGTGGGGTGGGAGAGGTGGGATGGGAGAGGTGGGATGGGAGAGGTGGGGTGGGAGAGGTGGGGTTGTCACGTGAGGAGTTACCCTCCCATCATCTCCGAGAACTTCAAGAGTACCTCCTCCGCGAACTCCTCACTATCCCGAGCAGTCACTTAAACGGCCCAGCCGACCTCGCCCGCCGCCTGCCAAACAACATCAACGTTTCCTTTGCCGGCATTGAAGGAGAGCATCTGCTCCTTGCACTAAGCGCCCATGGCATCTGCGTCTCCACTGGCTCCGCTTGCTCAGCCACTTCCAGTGAAATCTCACCCGTCCTCCGCGCCATCTCCTGTCCGCCCGAATACATAGAGAGTAACATCCGCGTCAGCACCTCGAAGCACACCACCCTCGACGAACTCAACACTTTTCTCTCGGTCTTCAGAAATATCCTCGCCCTCCAGCGCCACAATTAGACTAGTACCTACGCAAAATGGCGTCTTTGCCACCGCCTTTGGCGGGGCCCCGCTATGGGCGGTGGCAAAGACGAAAATAGTGTTTTGCGTAAGTCCTATAGAGAATAAGATCCCCTCTATTTATCCACACCCGATGTAGATATATAAAGGGGATTTTAGAGTTTGGGACTAAATAATGTTGTCGCTTTATTGCTCTCTCTTAGACAAAATCCATTTAACAGACAAGACAAAAAAAGTAACCTGATTAGTGAAACGCACCCAACCATTCCTCGCTATGCAGTTTCCAGCTAGCACTCCTTCCAAATATTGTGAATTACGAAACTCCCGTTTGCGTCTTTGCGAGGAGCTTCGGCGACGAAGCAATCTAGGTTTTCTGGATTGCCACGCCCCCTTGGGGCTCGCAAAGACGAGTTTCGTAATTCACAATCCAAATAGAGTAAAAATAGTTTCGGTACTCTTCCGCCAATTGTCGCGAGTGGATAAGAAAAGAGTTCTGTCCGTCCTCCCACGGAGTAAAAATCACCTTATCTCGAAACACAGCCAAGTTGGTGAGGACCGGCTTTTTTGTAAACAATATGTTTTTTAGATTGCGACCTTTGTACTTGGCCCGCGCGCGCTCGGGAACAACTCCCTTGACCACAATGCCCGCCTTACACCTATCGGCTTCGTACTCTTTTAAAAACTCATGGACCTCGTCATAAATGTCATTGTCCTTGGTGTGAAAGGCAAAGAAAAGGTACTCATCGCCGCGCTTGGCATCCTCTATAAATTGATAGAGCATCACCTTCAAGCCCCGAAACCCGGAAAACACCTCCGCACTTTGTTGTTCGGCTACGGCTCGCATGGCGTGGAGTGATGGCAAAATCTTCTCCACCTCGTGTTTTTTCTTTTCTATAAACGTCAGAAGATACTTAGGGTCGCTCGCGCTATAGATACGCCGTCGGCCAACCTTCACAAAGGTGACGAAGCCTTTATCTATCAAGCTGTTTAATGTGGCATGCACAATAGAATTGTAAAGTCCCGTATCGCGAATAATCGGGCGCGCGTTTAAGGGCCCCTCCTCAAGCAGGGTGAGGTAGACGGTAATCTCCGCCTTCGTCAACCCAATCTCCTCCAATATCCGCGTTTGCATCTTTCTTTTATTATCCTCCAGATTTGGAGGATATATTTGTATTATACGCAAGGATAGCTAGAATGCAAGATATGAAGAATCAAAAAGAACAGAGGACACAAAAACGCCGAATAGAAAGACACGCGCTTAAAGTAGACAAAGTAGGCATAGAGGCACTTTTAGCGCAGGCTGAAGAAGCACTTAAGACCCTCCTTCCTCTTCCCAATACTCTCACCACATCGCAAGCGCAGGCAATCATCCGGCGCTACACGGCTTGTATTCTTGGTAATTTTATTCCATGGATGGCGAGTGCTTCTCTCTCCGCGCGTTCGCTCAAGGCGAGGCAGGTGGCCGAAGCTAATCTCTACGACGAGGTTCGCGACGACCACCCCGCCATGCTTCGGCGCTTTGCTGTGAGCGCTCAAGTGTTTCCAGACGGGCGTGAGTTCGCGGAGACGGAAACCATCATCGAACCGATGGCTGTCATGGTGCGGGAAATGCACGGCCTTAAGACCGTCACCCTCATGGCGACCCTCGAACGCACGTCCGCCCTCTTCATTCCCCTCCTTGCCTCGCTTTCAAAGCAGTGCGGAGGCAGGAAGTTAACCTACACCGAGGTGCACGGTGAGGCGGACGTCGCGCACGCGCTAGAGTTTACGCGCGGTCTCATCGCTGAGGCAGAGGAGTACGATCAACCGACGGAAGCAATCAAGGCTGTCTTTGAAATGGCAACTAGATTTCTAGAGCAGATCTTTACACCGCCCACGGTATAAATCTAAGAAAAAGTAACGGGCGGCATTGCTGCCGCCCGGCTGGTTTGCGTGACTAGCTCACGGGGTCGGCAACAGACTCATCAACCGACCTCGGGGACGTGGTGGTTCGGGATATGCTCCCGAACGTGCTTCGTGTGCATCATGCTCTGTCCACCTCCTTTCTTTGGCCCGCCATAGCTTCACGCGAAGGCGGCCTTCAAAATGTCCTACCAGATTGCGCCTCGCAATCTGCTCCCCACTTCACTTGGGGAGTCTCCGAGTTCGTGGCTTTCCACCAGCTCGCAGACTCCCCTTATTTAGCGGCCTTGCCACTAAACAAGAGTAGGGCAGACCGTCCGAAAACAGGCCCGGAAGCCTTGCTTCCCTGCCTGCGGCAGGCAGGCCGATGCATTTGGAAGCAAGGCTTCTTGTTTTCAGACGGTCTGCCTGAGACTAGTGCTGGGGACGAGTGTCTCGAGCTTGACTGTCTGCTGTGCGCCTTTCTCCATATCCCGCACAATCACCTCACCCCGCGCCCACTCTTCGGGCATGACAAGGACAGTCTTCGCCACACCTTCTTGAGCGGCCCGTTTTAACTGTCTTTTCATGTCGTAGGGAGGCAACGCGACCGATGCCGGCTTCCCTTGGGCGCGAAGGATTGTGGCCACACTGTCGGCCCCGGCAACTTCAGAGACAGAAAAAGGAATGACCCACCAGCGCTCGTCGGCAATGAACGGGAGCTCACGCTCTTGGTCTTTAAGCAAAGTCTCGATTGCCACGTCGCTCACCCCAAAACCAATCACCGGCATTGGCTCCGCCCCCATGTCGGCAACCAGATTGTCGTATCGGCCTCCGCCAAAGATGGCCCGGCTAAACTCGCCCGAGGTGTCAAAGAGCTCGAAGACTGTCGAAGTATAGTAGTCAAAACCACGTATTAGAGTCGGGTCAAAACGTACTCGCCACCCAAGCTCCCCAAGTTTCGCCACGAGCGTTCGCACCCGCTCGGCATCCGCACTCTGCAACAGAAGATCATCTCCAGCGAGAAACTTCGCGAGGCGCGCCTCCCCCGCATCATCCACCCCGAGCTCACGCAATCGGCGCGAAAATTCAGACAGCTCAAGCTTCTCCCGCTCATCAAGCAAACGCATAATCTCGCGACCGCGCTCCGGTGGTGCGCCCAGAACGGCCAGAAGCGAGGTGAGAACTCTCCGATCGTTTACTCGCGCCTCGACCTTGCCTACATCCACGCCCCAGGCCACAAGCAAGCGAAAGGCAACATCGATAATTTCCACGTCGGCGCGGATGTCGTCAGAACCAAGCAGGTCAACATTAAGCTGGAGGAAGTTGCGGGTCCGCCCTTTTTGCGGACGCTCATAGCGCCAGCACTCGGGCAAGCTGTACCAGCGCAGCAAAGAAGGCAACTGCTTGCGCCGCGCCGCCACCATGCGCGCGAGTGACGGAGTCATCTCCGGCCGCAATACCAACCGCTCGCCCCCACGGTCTTCAAAAACATACGACTGCCGCTCGATAATCTCGGCCGACGACTTGGCGGTGTAGAGCTCGAATTTCTCCAAGAGTGGCGCGTCATACTCGTCATAGCAAGCCGTATCAAGCACGCCGCGAGCGGCGGCCAAGAACGCCTTGCGTCGGCGCATCTCTTCAGGGTAAAGGTCTCTGGTTCCACGAATGTTTGTTATCATAAGTTTGTAGTTAGTAGTTTTTAGTTTTTAGTAAGACACCAACAGACACAAAACAACCCACTCTCATCGAGCGGGTTGTTTGCGAAAAACGAGAGTAAAGAATCGTTTAGCAATGCAAATTGCCCACTCGATGAGAGCGGGTATGATGTCCCTGTACGTTTGTCGCAGTTAGTCTCATGTATAGTATATAAGGTATACTACTTAGTTGAATTTGTCAATTCTGAGACTGTAGAAAAATGAGCGCGCCCTCCATTTGGATTCCGTTTCGCGCGAGACGTGCTTTGAGAAACTGAAGAATACTAGCGGTATTTTGAGGTTTTGAAAAGTATGTCGTAGCCGAAACGGGGCCAAATGGGGGCGATGAAACCACCCGGTGGTCATTTTTCTACAGTCTCAATTCTATAAGTAATCAACGTTCCTGCCAGGATTGCATGAACTCTCTCGGAGACATTTCTATGTCACGTAAAATACCGCGGACTGTACCCATCTTAACAGTCCGTTTCCCATGAATGGGTACTGTAGTCTGTTGCTCCCCACGCTTGAGAACATGGTGACTACCGCGAATGTGCATCACAATGAACCCCTGTCGCATGAGGAAGTCTAGCAACTCCTTTCCTGTTGGTCGTGGAAGCTTAGGCACATGCGAATTCTGATAATCCAACCGAAACAGTGGTAACCGATACTGGCATATTGAGCCTCGACAATGCATCCTCGAGCCCAAAAGTCTCAATGTAAGCTCGTAATGCCTCCTTTAAATCCCCTATCGCCTCCTCCTCTGTCTCCCCTTCTCCGTAAGCAGGAACATCTGGCACTCGAGCGGTAAAACCACCCTCTTGAGTATCGGGAATAAGCTCTATGGTGATTGTCTGTCTTTCCGCAGTAGTAATTACATCCATATTGATAATGATACGCCAAAGTGGAAGAACTTACAATTGTTATCTATCCGACCACAACGCGCGACAAATAGCAGAATCGCGCACTCTGGTCGAATGAGGATGCACTTTATTATTGTGCTTATGGGCCTCCCCATTCGGGCCCGCCTTGTTTCTAACAAGACACTGTGCGTCGCCGCGGCGCACCGCTTTTTCACTCTCTCTCTTCGTGAACCTCCTTGGCACTCTCGTCTGTCGCAAGACGATTGATAATCTCGGCAAGATACGCCTTGATATCATCAGCCCCGCGCAGGTCGCGCACGACGGTGCCGGCATCCATCACGAGCACCCTGTCGAAGAGGGGCAGATTGATGGCATCGTGCATGGCCACGATCACCGTCTTCCCGCCATTCAAGCGCTTAAGCCCACGATAGAAACGCTCGCGGGTCTCTGGGTCGCAATGCGCCATCGGCTCGTCGAGGAGGGCAACGCACACCTCTTTTGTGAGCACCCTGTAGAAGCAGGCGGCCAGCTTCAGCCGTTGTTGCTGACCAGCCGAAAGCGCGACTCGCCGGCCGAGCTTACTCCGCAATTTAGCGGGCAAGCTCGCCACCACGGAGTCCGCGCCAGAGTATGCCAGGGCGGCCTCGAGTTGCCGCTCATCCACCCCTTCTGGAGAACATCCGCTCACCATCTCGGCGATGGTGAGCTCTGGCATAGCCAGCTCGTGGGAGCCAAACATCACTCGCTCCAGAAGTGAGCGCTGGGTAATGTTTGCGTAGGAGATACCGTCTGCCGATACCTCGCCCTCCTGGGGCAGATACATCTTCAGGAGCAGGCGCAAAAGGGTGGTCTTGCCAGCACCGTTCACACCAACAAGGGCCACCACCTCACCAGGCTCAATGACGCAAGACAGGTTCACAAGCGCCGGACGAGCGGCTCCCGGATAGGTGAAGGTAACTCCCTTCACCTTAAGCCCCGGTGTCCCAGAAAACGGCCACTCTTGCGCATTGCTTTCGTCGAGGACGCTCTTTGTCTCCCAGAACTCGCGCAGTCGGCGGGCAATCTTGGCCACCATGCCAACCTCCGAACCAAACCTGTTCAGCGAGTCTAGGTGACGCGCAATGCCGTAGACAGCGAAGAAGAAGGTGGTCACAAACTCTGGTGGCATATCGTGTCGGAGCACATCGAAAGCAACGAGGGCGAGCAGAATACCGGCGGCCACCCCACCCAACATGCGCTCGACAAACTCACGTCGGACGCGAGCGAGGCGGCGAATATCAACCCGTTCCTGCTCCTTTTGAAACTGCTTCAGAGCGCGAGTGGCAAACCGTTGTCGCCAGCCTAAGAAACGTACCTCACTTCCCGAACACGGTTGAGTCAAGAAGCGAAAGTGTGCCTCGTTCGATAAGCCACGCCAAAAATTCGCACCCCGAACATCGTTGTCGTCATCGTCAGCATCATCATCGTCGTCGTCATCCTCATTTGGGCGGGGCACCAATCGCAAGGCCACATACTCCACCATAGGGCTGCTCGCAAAAGCGACAAAGGCGAGCACCGGCAAAACGAAGCCGACCTCAAGACACACGGCCAGGCAACCTGTAAGCGAGAGGAAAAGCGCGATGACCGTACCGGCACTCTCGCAGAGGTGTCTAAAGCGCCAGTTCGCCTCCCCTTCACACATCTCGGTTCTCGTGAGCACCTTCTGGAAGTGCTCCTCTTGTAGGCGAGCGAGGTCCACCCGGTCCACCACCTCAAGACGCCGGTCAAAGAAGTGCCTTCGCATGCGGCCCTCAAAGAGGTGCTCTCGCTTTTCGCAGTAGAGAGAAAAGATTCTCTCAAGTAAATGCTTCAGCAATAAAAGCACCGCCACGAGGACCATCAGACGCAGGCTCGGTGGGGCGGCGGGATACATCTCTACACTCGCCACCCAGATACTCCCGCCAAAGAAGGCGGCAAGGAGTAACCAGACAATCTTCAGAACCTCCTCGAACAACTTGAGGCGCGCGTAGAGATGGTCGAGGCCAACGCAAAGTCTCCAAAAGCCCCGCACATCCTCCCAATTGGCAAGGATGATGACCAACCAGTGTTTTTTGCTCACTCCATGAGCGAGCAACAGAGCCAGCATTTTCGGGCGCATAAGCGCCTCCTTTCTTTAGGAATAGTAGAAGCGTATTAGGATTTTCAAGTTCCAAGGCCACACACATATTGGCACATTTCTGTTTTATTGACAAGTCATACATCAATATGCTATACTAAGGTATTACTTGAAAAGCCCCAACAAGGGGCTTGGACTCGAACTTCTTGGTGTCACTGCTTGACCCGGATGCGAACTGAAGAATCGGGTCAATAATTAGGCACGCGCGATAGTGCGGCCTTTAAAACAGATGACACATGTATCTTCGACGCCTCTGGCGTCCACCCCAAACACCGGAGCAAAGCTCGGTGCGCGGTTAAGTTTTCGAGACTTGGGCCTCGCCCAACTGCTTTTAGACATTCTGGAAAAATTAAAGTTAGTCGACCCCACGCCCATTCAGGCGAAGGCTATTCCTCTCGCCCTTACAGGCTCGGACGTAATCGGCATCGCCCAGACAGGCACAGGCAAGACCTTTGCTTTTGGTCTGCCCATGCTTCAACGCCTCGCCATCCACAAAGGAACGGGGCTGGTTTTGGTTCCTACCCGCGAGCTCGCTCTCCAAGTGGAGGAGTCTCTGCAAAAAGTGGGCCGGTCTCTTTCTCTGCGCACGGCGGTCATTGTCGGTGGCGCTTCAATGGGCAAGCAGATTCAAGCCATCCGCAGTAAACCGCACGTGCTAGTGGCCACCCCCGGTCGCTTAAACGACCACCTTCAACAAAAGACAGTCAATCTAAACGATGTGCAGGTGCTCGTCCTCGATGAGGCCGACCATATGCTCGACATGGGCTTCGAACCCCAGATTAAAAAAATCCTCGCGCACGTTCCCAAGGATAGGCAAACCCTGCTCTTCTCGGCCACTATGCCGCCAAAAATCCGGGCCATGACCTCTGCCTACATGCGCTCGCCCGCCGTAGTAGAAGCGGCCCCTTCCGGCACCTCGGCGGAAAAGGTACAGCAAGAGCTTTATGTAGTCACCAAAGATGAAAAGACGCGCCTTCTCGAGCATGTGCTCGGCAGTCACGAGGGAAGCGTGCTCGTCTTTTCGCGCACCAAGCACGGTGCTAAAAAGCTCACGCGCCATGTCGGCCAAATGGGCCACACCGCCGCCGAAATTCATTCCAATAAATCATTGGTTCAGCGACGCGCGGCTCTCGACGGTTTCAAGAGTGGCAAGCATCGCGTGCTCATAGCCACCGACATTGCCGCTCGAGGGATTGACGTCTCCGACATCGCGCTAGTCGTAAACTACGATTTGCCCACCAACCCGGAAGACTACGTGCACCGCATCGGGCGCACCGCCCGAGCGGGCAAGAGTGGCAAGGCCATCTCCTTTGCGGAACGCAATCAACGCCGAGACGTGCAGATTATCGAGCGCCTTATTCGCAAAACACTGCGCCCGAGCGTCCTCCCCGAGCTTCCACCGGCCCGCATCCCAAACCCCGCCCCTCCGGAGCGCCCAGAGCGAAGCCCTCGAGCATTTTATCCACGGCGAGACTCCTCGCGGGGAAGTGGCGCGCCTCGAACCGCAAACAGAGGGACACGCTCGCCTCTCACCCGAGGCCGTCCCCAAAGAAACAGCCAGCGCTTCGGCCGTCAACCGGCCCGCACCTAAGGCGCACATCCATCACTCCACAAACTCCCAGTCACTTAACCCCCAAAACCCCAGTCACTTAGTGACTGGGGTTTTGGGGGTTTGATTCCAAGGTCACTCTTTGCTAAGCTCTCGATGGACAGCAAAACAAGTAACGTCCGTAAGGACCGGATCGAAGGAGGCAACAATGCCCGCACCCAAAGGGAGAATGTTCCCCAAGTTTCTGGAGGAGCACAGAATTGAGATCATGGGAATCATCGACCGGGTCGTTTCGATGGCATTCACCACGTTCACGATGGAGCGCGACGATCTCCACGTGGTGGTGCTTGCCCCCACCATCGAGGACGACCGTAAGGAGAACTACCCGGCCTGGCCCAACTACTCCATGATACCAGCGGCCTTCTGTGAGTACAGCCACGGCGACAGTTCGAAGTGGGAGTATCACTTCGATACAATCGCGCAGTGTAAGGTGCTTCAGCTCTGGAATGATCGCAACGACGAGCGCACAGACATCCAGCCCCACCTACTCTTTCCGGGCGATACGCCATACTGGGGCGGCGTCAAGCGCCACGGCCTCGCGGTCTCCTGCTCGGGAGTCCAGCCCTGGTTCGACCAGATGATCGCGGGCATGATCGCTGACGCAATCAAGGCGTTCTGCTATGATACCTGGATGAATAGCAAGGCGAAGCAGGAAGGCCTCGAGTTCCTCCCCTGATCTATACCCCGAGCCACTGAGCTCACCCATAGCCGACCTCACCCGGGGTCGGCTAATCTTTTAAACACCATCGATAAGGTGTGCAACTTAAATTTAACCAGTCGCGGCCGATGAAAGGAGCGGAAACTTAACCATGGTGACAGGTGCGGTCGGTTGCGCCTTGTCGCCGGCCACACACTCATGCAAAGCTAAATGCTACTGAAGTCAACGCAGGCTCTTCCATTTCTTCACTTTCCAACCGGTCTGCAAGTACGCGCAAGGCGAGGGCTTCAACCTTAGCGGTTGCCTCCTCTTTTGTCTCACCATAAGTAACTACACCTGGTAGCTCTATAATCTCTGCTATCCAGCGTCCATCTTGCTCTCGCTCAAGTTCAATAGTAAATCTATTCATGACGGCATATTACCACAGACGTCTTTCTGTTAATATGCATTAACGCACAATACTGGAATTGACAAACACTACCCCCGCACTCGCCACCAGCCGCGCAGACCGCGAGGCCAGCCTTGCAGAAGCAGGAGGGCAAGAGGCGCGCCCCAGTTTGCCCATCGCTCGACGAAATCCCAGATGGGCTCGCCGACCAAGGGCCGCACCAGAGCGGTCCAAAATCCCCAGAAGGCGGCCCACAGGAGGATGAGTCGTATGGGCTTCACAAGCACGAAAATGGCCACAATGATATCAAGCAGGCCCACCAAAATAATAAGCTGGGCGGCCAGCTCCGGGGTAGCCCCGGTGAGCTCGCTCACCCACCCCCCCCACTGCGGCTTGCCCAAAAGCGCAAACACTCCGTGACCCAAAAACTCGCCCGCCACCGCGATACGAAGCACCCATTCTGCCTTTTTATGATTCATGATAGTGAGAATTAATGATAAACAGTATGACACACTAAAACCAAGGAGCCTGTTGAAAACAAAAAGGGCATTGTCACACGGCCTAGCTCCGCTTTAGGCGCAGGGAGTTCAGCACTACCGAAATAGAGCTCAAGGCCATGGCGGCCGAGGCGAAGATGGGATTCATCAAGGGGACGCCTAAAGGGTAGAGAACGCCCATGGCGACCGGAATAAGCAGGACATTGTAGCCAAAGGCCCAAAAGAGGTTCTGCTTGATTACGCGCATGGTGGTACGGGAGAGCTCAAGGGCGCGGCCCACGCTCCGCAAGTCTTTATTGACCAAAGTGATACTGGCCGCCTCCATGGCCACGTCGGTGCCTGTCGCCATGGCGATGCCGACATCCGCGGCCGCGAGGGCCGGAGCGTCGTTCACCCCGTCCCCAATCATAGCCACCACCGCGCCCCCCGCTTGAAGTTTGCGAATCTCTTTTTCCTTATCCTGTGGCAGGACTTCGGCGAGCACTTGGTCAATGCCAAGCGAAGTAGCGATAGCTTTGGCCGTGCGTTGATTGTCGCCCGTAATCATAATCGTGCTAATCTGCTTTGCTCGCAACTCTTCAATAGCTCCCCGCGCCGACTCTTTGAGCGTATCAGCAATGGCCACAAACCCCATAAGCTCTGTGCCTCGCGCGAGAGCCACCACCGTCTTCCCCCCCCGTTCGAGCGCCTCCATCTTTTCTGCGTGCATTTGATAGCTAACACCTTCACGCTTGAGCAAGCGGCCACTTCCAAGAAAAACTTTATCCGCGCCAACAACACCCGTGACACCGTGTCCGGCGACTGCCTCAAACTTAGTTACCTCCCGCAAAGGAAGGCTGTCTGCAACCGCCCTTCGCACAATGGCATCGGCAAGCGGATGCTCCGACCCTCGCTCGAGCGAGGCGGCCAGCGCAAGAATATCGGCTTCTCTTGCAGAACCGACAGACACCACATCCGTCACCTCCGGCTTGCCGTAGGTGAGCGTGCCCGTCTTATCAAACACAATGGTTGTCACCTTGTGCGCCGTCTCAAGACTCTCGGCATCCTTAATGAGAATCCCGTGCAGAGCACCCTTGCCGGTGCCGACCATAATGGCGGTCGGGGTGGCCAAACCCATGGCGCACGGGCAGGCGATAATCAAGACCGCGATGCTGTTCAAAAGCGCGTAGGACAAAGTGGGAGCGGGGCCAAGAACATACCAAAGCACAAAAGTGGCAATGGCCAGCATGAGCACAATCGGTACAAAGTAGGCGGACACCGCATCGGCCAGACGCTCGATGGGCGCCTTACTGCCTTGCGCCTCCTCGACAAGCTTTATAATCTGCGCGAGCATCGTCTCCGAACCCACCTTGGTCGCGCGCATGGTGAAGGTGCCGGTGGTATTCATGGTGGCCCCAATCACGACCGACCCGGACTGTTTTTCGCTGGGCATACTCTCTCCCGTTACCATCGACTCATCCACGGCCGACTCGCCTTCGCTCACCACTCCATCCACTGGAATCTTCTCTCCCGGGCGCACCCGCAAGAGGTCGCCCACCCGCACCGACTCAATCGGCACATCCGTTTCCATTCCGTCCTTCACTAGACGCGCCGTTTTCGCCTGCAGGCCAATCAGTTTGGTAATCGCTTCGGAGGTGCCGGCCTTTGCCTTGGCTTCGAAATAACGGCCAAGCAGGATAAGACCGATAATAATGGTAGAGACATCAAAATACGGTTCGGGAGCAATGCCAAGTTTGCTCACGGCTTCGGGCGCGAGCGTAATCACAAGTGAATACAGATAAGCGACACTGGTGCCGATGGCTACCAGCGTGTCCATGGTGGCAGTACGATTCTTCAAGGCCGGCCAAGCGGCGCGATAGAAGACAAGCCCAATCCACAACTGTACCGGCGTGGCCAGTAGGAGTTGCACGAGTGGGCGCGTCAGTACCTCCGGCGCCAAGCTCATCAGACCGGGAAAACTACCCCAGAGAATAAGCCCGCCAAGCACTAGGCTAATCCCCACTTTCCGCTTTAGCTCGGCGAGCTCGCGCAACTTTTCCAGTTTTCCCGTTTCCGGGGTCGTCTCTTCAGTCAGAATGGCCGTGTAGCCCACGCCCGCCACCGCCCGAGCGAGAAGTTCGTCCGAGACCAGCCCCGCGTCATACTCGACTGTCGCCCGTGCTGTCGCCAGATTGACCGTGGCCTCGCGCACCCCCGGCACCGCCTTAAGGGCGCGTTCCAAGGTAAAGACGCACGACGCGCAATGCATGCCTTTGATGCGAAAACTTCGCTTCGCGAGTTTGTGGTTAGTTAGTTCATGGTTCATAGTTAACTTAGCGAAGTCTTGAGTTTACTGATCATTGTCGCATTTATAATTCTCTATCAACTACTAACTACTAACTACTTTCTACTCGACTATAATCTTCCCGTGGAACATGTTCATACCGCAGGAAAACTGATAGGTGCCGGCCTTTTGTGGAACAATCGTGATTGAAACTCGCTCGTTTAGGGGTAACTGTTTGCGGATTTTGAAGTCAGGTATAAGCACCTCTTCCAGACAGCTGGAGGAGTCGGTGCGGTGAAAGACAAGCGTCGTCGGCTTTCCGAGACTTACACTAATAATCTCCGGCCTGTAGCCGCCTTGCACAGTAATCTCAACAGTGCCACTTGCCACCGCCTCCGCTTTCGGTTTGCGTTTCAAAAAAGACCAATACACAAAACCGATAAGCAGAATGCCGACAACAATAACGATGACTTGGTCTATGGTCATAAAAATGAGTCTTTTCTATGCTGTCGCTTAGTGGCAAGTGTGTTTTTGCTCTCCCTTGTCTTTTCCTCCGTGCGTTTCTCCGTGTCCCCCGCAGCAGCCCTGCCCGCCGTGTCCCGCATTCCCTGTTGCCATTCGCACCAACCAAACCACTAAAGCAATCACAAGTGCCCAAAATAAAATCATCCAGAGTCCGCCAAGACCCATAAATCCCAAACCAAATGTTGTTCCCATCATTTTTGTTATGTTTTTAATTGCTAATGGCTATAACTATCTGTGCGACAAGGTGTACATCTTAATCAATTCTTGCACCGCTTTTTCATTGTCGCCTTTAGTTTGCATCTGATGCTTGACGTGCGTGCGCAGATGATTTTCCAGGATAAAGGCGTCCAAGCTCTTGAGAGAGCACTGGATGGAAAGCGACTGGCCGAGCAAGGTCGGGCAGTACTCCTCCTTCTCGATAGCCTTCCCGAGCCCCGAGAGCTGACCGGCGATAATCTTCACCCGATGCATCGCCCGCTGTTTTAATTTCTGGTCAAGCATACTTATTGCATAAGTTACATGGTATTATGCCGATAGAGTATACCCCTATCACCTATCAGTCAAGGCAGTAGTCTACAAGAGTGTGGATAACGTTCCACTCTCGGCTCTATATTGGGGCCTTTTCGGGGGCCCGGTCGTTGTTGGTTTCGATGAACTCTTTGATGATTGCTTCGTTAATGGTCTCCTGTTTAAGCAGATAGCCCCAGGAGGTAAGTGCCACCGGCACATCTAACTCTTTACGCGGTAGCATAATCTTCTTGCCGCTCGCACTTACAAAAGCGCTTCGCACTCGCCCGAGGTCAGCTTCCGACAGTCCTTCTCGATACCACACTACGGCGGCGCCGTGCTCCATGCTGTGGAGTATGAGTTCGTCTGGCACCGGCTCACTCTTGATACCGGCCCCGGCAACACCATCGGCCCAATGCCAGCCGGAAGTCGACGGGTTGGAACCATAGGCCGGATGCTCCTCATTGCGGGCTACGTGTGTGGCGCCTTCATCTGGCATCTTCTCGCCCATCATAGGCTTCGCCAATCGCGCCTGATTTTCGGAACCACCCTTACTGGAAAGCCACACGCCGCCCATCAAGATAAGTAAGGTGGCAAGCACGACACCTCCGATAACTTTTTGTTCTGTGGTCATGTTTTTTTGGTTAACTAATTACTATCCCAGTGAGTGACGAAACTCCTTAGAAAACCGTTTTCTCCGAGGTCGTTCCTCGGGTACTCTCGAGGTGCGACCTCTGCGTATTGGAGAAAACAGGTTTTTGGGCTATTTACTAACTCAAAGTTAACTAATTATTATGCGGCACAAGAGGCACCTCCGCCGCCCCCTTGATTAATTTCTTTGTTAATTGCCTGGAAGGCGGAGGCGCTGGCAAAGTTTTGGCCGACTAACTCTTTTGCCGGTATCTGTGACACTTGCAAGCCTCGCGACTCGACAAAAGCGGTAATCGTTTGGTACTGCTCCCTAAACCAAAGCGAGTTCGCGGATAGAGCGGCTTGGTAGAGCTCCTCATCAGTCGCCCCCTTGCTTGCCATAAGCTCCATCAGTCCGAGCATGGCCATGCCATGGTTGCAGTCCGGAAAGTGGGTAGCGTTGTTACAGCAGGGGCGATAGATATCTTGCGAGACCCGCGTTACCCGCTCTGCTTCTTCCGGCGTAAGCGGAATCATCCGGTGGGCCCCATAATGTTGCATGGTGTCCCCCCGAGCAAGTGTCCAGCCTCCGGTCGAAGCAAAGTTTCCCGCCCCGCCGTATCGCTCGTCTTGCATAGAGCCTTCGGCGAGCGCTTCATGCGCGTTGCCAAGTCCGACCGCCCACAAGAGATTGAGGAAGTAGGATGCGTTTTTGGCATCCATGATGACTTCGGCGGGAGCGTTTGCCGTAAGGAGTGCCTGCTCATCAGTGGTGAGTCCCCCGCGTGCCTGATAGAGCTCTTGCCACTTACTCTCGTCAATCACTCCTTCGCGGACGAGTGCCGCGCCCATCTCCGCCCAGGGAATAGAGACACTCATGCCTTGTCCGGGTCGCGCTACAACGAAACTCTTATTGTCCACATTAAGTGGATAATGCCCGAACGCTCTTGCGGTGACCAGGGAAGAAAGCAGGGCGACAGCGAGAAGTAAGGCGACAAACGACTGCCGGCTCACGCGGACTTCAGATAATAGCGGTTTCATCTGCTCTTGAGCCGGTTTTGTCGCGCCTGTTTCAGTCGCAACTTCGCGCGGTTCTTTGTTGTGATGGTGTTCATGATGATTTGTTGGTTTTTGGTGCATGGTGTTGGCTATATTATTTGGGTATTCGGGGTTTTGTGTGAGTAGTTCCCCTCCCCCTAGCCAGGGGGAGGCTGGGATGGGGTAGATTGGTGCTTGTATACGGCTCAACTACAACCCCACCCCTCCCCTCCCCTGGCCAGAGGAGGGAGCAACCATACTTAATCACACAGGAAACCCAGAATACCCTATTACTTAATCACAGCAGTGCTCAAGCTTTTTCATGAGCTCTTGATAACGAGGGTCTTTGGCTTTTGCTTCGTCCGCGGTTGGGGTGATGACAATGGGAGCGCGACTAAACAGCACCTGCCCGATGATTGCGAGCACAATCACCTCCACCACGATGACAGTCAGGGAAAGATTGATGAGCGCGAAGTAGGCACTCGGCACACCAACGACGAGCACGAGCAGTTTCCACCACTGGGGGTTTTGCATCGCCCAGAGTAGGCGCTTTTCCCCAAGGCCGGCGATACCCATGACACTTGTCCCCATAAGTAGGGCCGTCGGCAAGAGGTAGCGGTTTGCGTCGAGGTACCCCCACACCATGCCGAGGGAAAGAGCCAGCCAGAGCAGGGCGACACCGATACAGAGCACACAAGGTTTATAGGTCATTGTTTTAGAGTGAGTAGATAATGAAAGCAAGAATGATGGCGGCGATGCCGGTCCAGAGTCGCATGTCTTCCGTGCGACGTGCTTTCCATGATTCGAGCTTGCTCAAGAACGACTGCTCGCTTGCGAGGGCGAGCATGATGACCAAGGGCAGGACGAAGATGAGATTGTAGAGCAAAAGATAGCCCAAGCCCACCCATCGCGAAGCTTGGTCGTGTAGGAGTCCAAGGGCCGACATATAGGGGCCGCCGGTGCAGGGGAATTCACAAAGGCCGACCAGTATCCCAAGCAGTAAGGCGGCCGGAATGGTAGCCTTGTTCATCAAGCTCGCGATACGCCCATGCGCCATAGTGGGGATACGAAGCTTCAGTGGGAAATCGGGAAAGAAGTGCTCAACGACGTTCAGAAGACCAACAACAAGCAGAATGACCGCTCCAAGTTTGGCCATGAAGTGCGGTGTGTTGAAGAGGTGGAGCACCTGGAGAATACCGAGCCCGATGGAGAGATAGACAATGAAGATGCCGAGAATGTAGACACTGCCGATGGCGAGCACACTTCTCCGTGAGTGGCCGACACTCATCAGAAAGGCGATGGTAATCAGAAGAATAGAGAAGGCGCACGGGTTAACACTATCGACCAAGGCCGTTACAGTAAGGAGGGGCAGAAGCCATGTCCCGCTATCGCTCATGCGCCATAGAAGTTCTGAAGCGGTGCTCCCCATAGAGCCGAAGAGGATGGCCAAGCCGATAACAACGATCGCGACTATTGCGAACAGTTTAAAGCGTGTGCTCATAGTTTAGGGTGTAACCATTGCCTTGAAGACGAGCTCGGCGAGCCGACTACCATTGCCCTCAAGGTAAATGCTTCTACTAATGGGACCGACCCCGGCCGGGCCGTGGGCGGCCGGGTCGAAGACGGCCTCCACCGTGGCGCTTTCCCCGGGAGCAAGATTGGCGCTAATGGCAAGCCCGGCTCCATGACCGGGCATACCAAATGGCCCATATCTCATTGTGTCAATGGTAAGATTGGCCTTCGTACACATGCAGGAAGTAAAGATTTTGTTGATTGCAACCGTGCTTGATGAGGTATTCACGAGCGTGAATAGGCGAGAGACATTCCCTTTGGCCATGGAAACATTACCGAAGTCGTAGCTCGGTTCGTCTACCTGAAGCACGGCCGTACCGGCCACTTTAGTACCTGGATTTTGTGTGTCGTCTATGGGAGTGGAGCTGGTTGCCTTGCCGATAGCGAGACCGACAACGACAACTGCCACAACCGCCACTACTGAGAGAATTGTTGAGTTATCTTTCATGGTTGATTTTTTAGTTAACAGGACCTAAGAAAATGAGCGTAGTTCGAGGCGCGAGCGAGTAAGCGACCAAACTGTACTAGTGGTACAGTGCGGAAGCGACGGAGTGATGCAACAAAGAAATGCGCCATTTGCGTAGGTCCTAAAGAAAAAACCGCAAATGATTGCGGAATAAGGCGACGCACCATGCAACCCACTCTCTGTGGGTTTTTACACGGCGCGCGCAAAGACGAGAGTAGGGCTATGCTCTAAAAGTGCTCGCCACGCGCGAAGAGCGACCAGCACAGGCGAGAGTGCCGGAACAAAAACAAACTCTACAAAACCATATGTTTTGTCGGCTATTACACTAGAAAATCCTCTGACTGGTGGCAAAAGAAGAGCCAACAGTGTCAGCACCAAAGCCAACAGTCCGCCCACAAAAACAGCGCTTGAAAAACCGGCAATAAAACTGCTATGCAAATTGAGCATCGCGAAACTGCTCATCGGAGAAGTGGTAAGAGGGCAAGGCATCTGCGTGGCCGTGGCGACGAAGCAGGTGCCATCTTCATGTTCAGCCATGGTCATCGGACCCATGGCAAAAGCCGTAAACAAAGTAAGCCCAAGAAGAGAGGTAATAACTGCAGTGGCAATCACTGAATATCTCATAGTGTGACTATCATATCATACATGCGGTAGAATAAAAGCGTTCTTTTGTATTTCCTAGTGCCTAAAGCCTAGTGCCTGTATACTCTCCACATGTCATACTTTTTAAGCGAAGACAAGCTTTCCGAGGGTAAAGTACTCACCCTCACGGGCGTTGAGGCACGGCACATTCTAGCCTCACGGCGCATGAAGCCGGGCGAGACCTTTCATCTGCAGGGGCCGGACGAGGTACGCCACCTGGCCATGTTTGCCGAGCGCAAAGGCAAGAGCGCCCTCGTGGTCCAAATTGGTCCTATTGTGCCTGCGCCACCGGAGCCACTCCTTCATATTACCCTCTGCCAAGCGCTCGTAGCCGAGCAACCGCTCGATCTCATTATCCAAAAAGCGACCGAGCTTGGAGTTGCCCGCGTGCTTGTCTTTCCTGCCACCCGCTCCCCCTACCACCTCCCGCCCACGAAGGTCGCGAAGAAGCTCGAGCGCTGGCGCGCTATTGCCACCGAGGCCGCCAAGCAGTGCGACCGCCTGCGCGGAGTGAATGTCGCATGGGTTTCGTCCCTCAACGAGGGCCTCGAAAACGTTCCAAATAGTGTGGAACGTTTTTCTCTCTCCCAACACGCTAAACAATCACTCGCCCTACTCCTGCGAAGTAAAGTTGCGGAGATGCGCAACGAAAAATCTGCATCTATCCGCGTTCAATCCGCGTCTATCTGCGTTTACGTGGGCCCCGAAGGTGGCTGGAGCGAAGAGGAACATAACCTTTTCAAGACTTCAGGCATTCCCGAAGTCACCCTCGGCCCCCGCGTCTTGAGAGCGGAAACCGCCGCCATTGCCGCGGCCATCATTATCCAATCACTCGCGGGCGACATGGGCTAGCGCCTGCACTTGGCGACCGAGTCACTAAGTGACTTCTGGTTGTGAGCAGTTACCCCCCAGGTAACTGCTCACAACCCTGAGTAAGTGTCTTTGCCACCGCTTATAGCGGGGCCCCGCCAAGGGCGGTGGCGAGGACGGAACGAGATGTACTCTGCTAGTTAGCCACTACTCATTTTTGTGAGCAGTTACGTTGATTTAGTGGCACAAGATCCACCTTTAATTGAAAGTACTCTTAAAACGACGGTAGACTTTATCATCGTTCCGCCTGTCAATAACTTTGAGTTTCGTAACTAAAAGTCTCCACATGCTCATCGGCCCCAGACCACGTGCCAACTTGCGCGCATCATGCTATCATTAGCATGAACAGAAAAGTATTAGCGGTCATAAACATTTAAAACATCATGCTTAAAATCAACGAAAAGGTGCCCGACTTCAAGGCCATGGTCTACCACAAGGACGAGTTCCAGGAGGTTGATTCGGCCCAGTATCGCGGTAAGTGGCTAGTGCTCATCTTCTACCCGGCCGATTTTACTTTTGTCTGCCCAACCGAGCTTGAAGACGCCCAAAAACACTACCACGAGATGCAAAAACTCGGCGCGGAAGTTTTCTCCGTATCGACCGACACTCACTTCACCCACAAAGCCTGGCACGACTCCTCCCCCGCTATCGGCAAAGTGGACTACCCCATGCTGGCCGACCCATCGGGTGCTTTGTGCGAGCAGTTCGGCACTTACATTACAGAAGGTGAAGATGCCGGACTCTCTCTCCGTGGCACTTTTATTATCGACCCGGATGGCGTCTTGAAAACAATAGAAATCCACGCCAACAACATAGGCAGGTCGGGCCATGAGCTTTTGCGCAAACTCCAAGCCGCCAAGTTTGTGCGTGAACACAAGGGGCTCGTCTGCCCGGCCGAGTGGGAGCCGGGCGCGGACACGCTCGAGCCAGGTGCGAAGCTGGTGGGGAAAATCTAAAGAAAGCAGTAGGCAGTAGTATAGGCGGTTGAAAGTTTTTTACCCTTCACTCGTCATACCTCATCAATAGTCTAAACATAAACACAATGAACGAAAAAACCAAGAATTGGCTGGGGGTTGCAGGCATCGTGGTACTTATCTCGCTCGCATGGAGCGCTCTCTCCGCGGCTCGCTCTTACAGCGCCTCTATCGAGCCGTCCTCTTTCCGCAGTTTCAGCGTACAGGGCGAGGGTGAAGTGGCCACAGTGGCCGACGTGGCCACCATCAGTTTTTCGGTAACCACCGAAGGCGGGAATGATGTGGGGCCTCTGCAAGCTAAAAACACAGAAGCCATGAACGCTATCATTGCCTTTCTTAGGGGGCAAGGAGTGGCTAATGAGGACGTTAAAACGGCCACCTATTCAATCAATCCACGCATGCAGTACTTTGACTGTTCGTCACGCCTACTCCAAGATAACATTGTCCGCCCTTGTCCCCCCTCAGAGGTGGTCGGCTACACCATCAGCCAGACGGTGGCCGTGAAAATCCGTGACTTTGAATCCATCGGTACGATTCTTGCCGGAGTGGCAGAACGCGGAGCCACCGGCGTCTCTAACTTACACTTTACCGTGGACGACCCCACCGAGGTGGAGTCCGAAGCGCGCGCTAAGGCAATAAAGCAGGCAGAGATAAAGGCGCGCGCTATTGCCAAAGCGGCCGGCTTTCGCCTCGGCCGTATCCTCTCCATTGACGAAGGCGGGTTTGACTACCCGCGCGCCTACGCCACCGACACGAGCTACCTCAAAATGGAAGTAGCTGGGGCCGGGGCCCCGACCATTGAGCCCGGCTCTGAAGAAATCAAAATCCGCATTACCGTCCGCTACGAAATCAGGTAGTAGGCGCGGACAGCAACTAAATGTACCAGGTACTTAAATTAAAACTACCTGATACATTTAGTTGACTAGACAAAGATTGTTGGATTAGCTACCGTAAGTCACGGAGGTGGTCTTTCGGTGGCAATCAAACCATTGTTAAGTAGTCGTACAGAAGCGGAAACGGTCAATAACTATGTGTGCTATGACCCCGAGGCGGTAGTAATCAGCAAGGCTCGCAGAATATGGGGAATAATGGATGGATGGAGCCCCAAAGAACTTCGGGAGCGTAGTGATGCTATCTACACACTCCTTCTTGGGGAAAAAAGAAGGAGGTGTTCGAGGGAGCTTGTCACCACCGTACTCTGTCTCGAGTTCGGCCCCCGTGAGAAGGGCGAGCCCGATGACTGAAACCAACACCGGCCACTCTCAGGGCGGGGAGCACACCACTCCCCGCCCGCTTTGTATTCACAAACACAATGCCAAATGTTAGGCAAGAGTCGTGGGACCGTTGGACATGTCGTTCGTATGAAAACTACTGCCCAATGCCTTAACGAAGCTACTACCAACCACTCGATATCGTTCACCGGCATATCCTTTATACTTTTTGCTTTCTACATTACACTACCTTCATGCGCCCCGACGACCTCATTACTGCCCACTTTCGCCTCAATCCCCCGCACCGAGTAGCTCTTGCGCGCCTCAAGCTCCACGCTCTCATAGACATGCTTCGCTATCTCCCCTCGCGTTATGGTGGCGAAGCGGTCTTAAAGCAGATTGCCGAGCTTCGTGATGGAGAGCTCGCGAGCGTCTGCGGTAAAGTAACAAAGGCGAGCACTGGCAAGACTCATCGCTCGCGTATGCCCATCGCCGAGGTCGTGCTCGAAGACCAGACTGGCCGCGTCCGCGCCACTTGGTTTCATCAAGCCTACATGGCGAAGAAGGTGCCAGAGGGAGGCTTCGCACGATTGACAGGCAAAGTGACCCTGCACAAAGGCGAGCCCTACTTTGCTAACCCGGATATCGAGCCGGTGGCCTCACTAGACATCACCCAAGCGGGCTCCCTTTTTGGTACGGGCGAGCTCGCCGTGGCTTCAGTCTATCCGGAGCGGAGAGGAGTGAGCTCACTTTGGCTACGGCACGCCATTCAAAAACTACTGAAGGCAAAGGTGCACGAGGCCATAGCAGACCCCATTCCAGGTGAGTTGCTCGCTCGCTATCATCTTGCGCCTCTTAAAACGGCCTTGGTGTGGATTCACACACCCCGCCGCGAGGCAGACGCCATCGCCGCTCGCAAGCGATTCTCTTTTGAAGAGGTGTTCCTCATCCAGCTTGGGCGCCAGCAGACCAGACGGACTTATCGCGCGAATGCCAGTTTTGTAATTACACCCAAAAAAGAAGCCCTATCAGATTTTCTGTCTCGCTTCCCATTTAGCGCCACCAGCGCGCAGAAGCATGCCATCGCAGACATCATCAAAGACCTTGCCTCCGGCAAACCTATGACTCGTCTTCTCGAGGGCGATGTCGGTTCGGGAAAGACTGCCGTGGCGGCCACGGCTTCCTATGCAGTCATCAACACACCTCCCAAAGACAACCGCCATGCCCACCTGCAGGTGGGCTACATGGCACCCACAGAGATTCTTGCCAAGCAACACTTTCAGTCGTTTATAGAGTACTTTGCCCACACCGGCATCAGTATCGGCTTGCTCACCGGTAGTGGCTGTTGTAAATTTCCCTCCAAAAGCGACCCGAAAAAAAGTACGCCGATCTCTCGGACGCAACTGCTCAAGTGGGTAGCGTCGGGTGAGATAAGTATTCTGATCGGGACGCACGCCTTGATTCAAAAGTCGGTAAAGTTTAAAAATGTGGCCCTGGTGATAGTAGACGAACAACACCGCTTTGGCGTCAGCCAGCGTCTGCAATTAGCACAAAAGCATACCCACGGAGATCTCGAAACAAAAAATAAGTTTGAAGATAAAGCATTTCCTACCAGCTACCAGCTACCAGCTACCAGCTCCTGCGTTCCCCACCTCCTCTCCATGACCGCCACCCCAATCCCGCGCACGCTCGCTCTCACCATTTATGGTGACCTCGACCTCACCCTCCTCGACGAGATGCCGGCCGGCCGCAAGCCCATTGAGACTCGCATCGTGCTTCCGACCCTGCGCGACGAGCTCTACGCCGAGATTCGCACCCGCCTCCGAGAAGGCCGTCAACTTTACGTTATCTGCCCACGCATCCATGAGCCGGACCCAGCCAAAGAGCTCGCCCTTATCGCCAAGTCGGCCACCGCGGAGGCCACCCGACTAAAGAAAGACATCTTCCCAGAGTTCACAGTCGCGGTTGTTCACAGCAAGATGACACCAAAAGAGAAGGATGCGGTAATGGCAAACTTTGCGACAAACGAAACACAGATACTTGTTGCCACTTCTGTAATAGAGGTGGGCGTGAATGTGCCTAACGCCACCATGATCATCATCGAAGGAGCGGAGCGCTTCGGCCTCGCCCAGCTTCATCAGCTCCGCGGTCGTGTCCTGCGGAGCTCACACCAAGCCTACTGCTATCTTTTTACGGAGTCAAAAGGTGATAAGAGTCGCAAACGCCTGCAGGCCGTGATTGAAGCCAAGAGCGGTTTCGAACTGGCCGAGCGCGACCTTGAGCTTCGGGGCGCGGGTGAGCTTGACGGAGGTAAGCAGTGGGGCATCTCTGACATCGGCATGGAGGCCATCAAAAATGTTAAAATGGTGGAGGCGGCCCGCGTGGCCTCTAAGGACCTCCTTGACCAAGACCCCTATCTCCTCGCCCACCCAATCCTCTCCGCGCAGGTAAAATCAAAGGCTCTCACCGCCCACTTCGAATAGCCCAATAATCCCACATTAATCCCACATTAATCCCACACCCATTAATCCCACACCCGATGTAGATAAATAAAGGACATTTTGGCTAAATCGACACGAACCAAGTGCCTCAACATCTATAAGTCTACGTTTTGTGCGTTTATGCTTTCAGGCGACTCAAGGTTTTCGTCATTTTGCGCTAATTACTGAAAAATGTTACATTACTCTATGCTGATAAAATTACTGATTAGCAAACTTACACAACATGCGAACAACCATTATAGCGGTCATTGTGGTAGTAGTCTTAATTGCCCTCGGCCTCTGGTTTAATGCCAATAATCAACCCGAGATCCAACCCTTGCCAGAGCCTCTGGATGCGACCCTGAGCGAGCTTCCAACCGGCGAGTCAAACGGTGTCAAGCTCGATGGCTCGGCCGATCTCGAGGTCACAACCGAAAATATCGGTAATCACACCATCACCTACTCAGGTAGCTCATTCTCTTTGAGTTCACTTGAGGCAAAAATTGGAGATACTGTTACGTTTGTAAATAATGGTAGCGCGTCACTGCGTGTGGCTTCAAACCCTCACCCAGTACATAGCGACCACCCTGAGTTTGATTCCGGCACTCTCGCCCCCGGCTCCAGTTGGGCTTTCACCTTCTCGAAGACTGGTACTTACGGCTTCCACAATCACTTGAATCCGGGAGCGGCAGGGCAAATTACCGTTCGGTAACTTACCAAAGCACGAAGCACGAAATATCGAAATCCGAGACAAATCCAAAGCATAGAAACAAATAAGCACGAAGCGCACCTGTTTCGTGCTTATTTATTTCTAGCTTAGTGCTTGTTTCGTGCTTCGGGTTTAGTGCTTAGTGCTTTTCGTGATTAACTTTCTTCGACTTTGCCGTCGGTGAAAGTTAACCGCGAATCGATGTGCTTCACTGTTGGCAAGCAGTATCGCCGTGCTGTGAGCGCGAATGACACTCTTCTTCGCAATCACCGCTTTGGGCTTGTGACGCTCATCTTTTACGACCGCCGCCACATCGATATTGAAACCACGTTCAGCGAGCACGCGCTCGGCCGCTCTTCTCTGTGGCTCCCCACCGTCCACGACAATAAGCTGTGGTAAGGGCCACTCAAAGTGGCCAAGACGACGACGCAAAACCTCTTCAAGGTGAGCAATATCGTTAATAGTACCTGCAACAGTACTTTTAATTTTGAACTTGCGATACGCGCTCTTTTTTGGCTCCCCGTTTAACAATGCCGTCATTACTCCCACCGTGTTCTCGCCCCCATGGTGAGCAACATCATACGCCTCAATACGATAGGGCACAGGGCATAGGGCGTAGGGCGTAGTTGATATATTTTCATCTTTAATGAGCGCGGTGTCGCGGATGTGTTCAAGAGACGCTATTTGTCGTTTCAACGTGTCCGCTTGTTCGTACTCCTGCCTCTTGCTTGAGGCCGCCATCTCTCGCTTGAGTACTCCCAAGAGCCGCCCCTTTTTGCCATCAAAGAGCAGTTTAATCTTGCGTATGGTCTTCGCATACTCTTCTTTACTCACCGCCCCCACGCAGGTCCCGGGACAAAGTCCAAGCTGATACTCAAAGCATCCCCGCTGCCCCGTCATTGCGAGGTAATCCGAAGCAATCCATGCTTCACCATTTCTGGATTGCTTCGGACGATTACGTCCTCGCAAAGACTCCAACTTCTCTGGAGTATGCGTGTTGTAGGGGAAAATGCGCCTGATTATACGTAGTGCCTCCCGCAAACTCGCTGGTGAAGTAAACGGCCCGTACACTCCATGCCCGCGCTCGGTAATGATGGCCGGAAAGTCGCCCTTTGTGATGGTCACATATAAAAACGATTTGTCGTCTTTCTGAATAGCGTTTGCCTCCGGCTGATACTTCTTGATAAGGTTGGCTTCGAGAATAATCGCCTCCAGCACCGAGTCGGTTGTCTGCCATTCAAGGGCATCGGCGTCGGCCACCATCTTTTCAATCATGGGCCCGCGGGTGAGAAACAGTCGCGCGTCAAAATAACTCCGCGTGCGCGTCCTTAAGGATGTCGCCTTGCCGACATAGAGTATCTTTTTATCTCGCCGAAGCCCTAGCGAAGGCGGACCCTTTTTAATGAAAAAATACACCCCCGGCTCGGCGGGAATCTTCAATTCTCTATAAAATCGTATCTCCATAAAGTTTTGCGTGAAGGGTTCAACCTTTCCTGAAAGGTTGAACCCTTCACTCGGCCCTACTATTGCATAAGTTCTCACAATCTTGCAAACACTATACTATCCAGGTAGTATCAACTCGGCACAGCAACCAAGGCCACGGATGGCCCAGAAACAGGAGGCGACCCATGATCTTTTTCATTTCCGCACTATTCGACTTCGCTTCAGAGCCCAATCTCAAACGAGACAAGGAGGAGGAGCGCACGCGTCGGCACAGGTTGATCGGCGTGATCCGCAGGACGCGAAACAAGGGCAAGAAGGACGCCCTCAAGACTCAGCTCGCTGAGCTGAAAGCGAGGAGGTAGAGATGGAGGAATGCGAAATTTTTGCAACACAAGCTCCGAAGGAGAGGAGCGGGTCTCGCAAGAAGACCGAGAAGAGCGCGGCAAGCGATGTCGCCTACTGGGATGAGAAGTGGTCCGAGTTTCTGGATCAGTTTCTAAACAGGGTCAGGGAGGAGCAGAAGTTCGCCATCTACGGGTATTTGCAGGAAAGCGACACGAAAACAAGCTTCTTTGCGGATATCGGTAGAGCCTGTTTCGACAGGGTAACGGACCACATTCTTTTGGGTAGCCGCACGATGAAAGCCCCCTGGCACATCCTACTCGACATGGCTTGGGAGCTAGGCTGCACGGGTGACATGGCCCCCAACGCCGACACCCCCTCGGCCCGGGCGCTTTTCTACAAGAAACTCGGGCAAGCCTGCTTCGACAAGGTGCACACCCTTTCGGGTCAGCGGTGAACACAGCGCTCACCGCAAGCCCCCGCCCCCTCCCCGCTCGGCACCCGCCGGGCGGTTCGTTTTTTTGGTTCCATAAAGTTCTTGGGTGAAGGGTTCAACCTTTCCTGAAAGGTTGAACCCTTCACTTCCTGCCGGTAAGTATCTTTGCATAAAAGTCGTCATTGCATTGTGTCTTTAGATATTTTAAGATAGTTACATGAAAACAATCTCTCGCAGACCATCAATCTCAGCTCTCAAGCATTTGAAAAATAATAAAGCGCCCTTGCCCAAGGCGTTTCTGAATGCTATCGGCATACTCAAGGGGAAAAAAATAGATCCGCTTAAGTATCAAAAAACAATACGTCAGGAGTGGGAGAGGCGTTTAAAAAAGCAAATTCGTCTTGGCACACGAAACACACGCAAGTAGGAGCTATGTTGCTTGATACGAACATTCTCATTGCACTGCTCGCTGACGAACGCTCTTCGTTTGAGAAAGTAGAGACATGGAAACGGGAAGGGCATCAGCTTTGTATCTCCGTGATAAATATTACCGAGATTCTTTCTTTTTCCAGTCTTAACGAGACAGCGCTTAATCTAATAAAAGAGTTTCTGCGCACTTTCTTTGTATTTCCTCTTGATCAGACAACGGCGGAGCATGCTGGTACACTTCGGCGAAAGTACGGACTCACGCTTTCGGACGCATGCATATCAGCCACCGCTCTTGTTCATAATCACCCACTCGTTACCCGAGATAAAGGATTCAGAAAAATTGCCGAGCTCACCGTCATTGAAATCTAAACTATCTCTTTCGCACGCGTACTTTTTTCATTTTCTTAGCCGCCACTACTTTCGTTGCAACTTTTACATCTGCGGAATTTTTGGTTGTAGGCGCGTGAGTTTTCTTTTTTAACACTTTCTGCAGATACGCGCCGGTGGCGGAGTCCGGGCTATTGGCAATGTCAGCGGGAGTGCCTTTGGCCACGATGCGGCCACCCTTGTCTCCCCCTTCCGGCCCGAGGTCTACCACCCAGTCGGCTGTTTTTATGACATCCAGATTGTGTTCGATCACCACCACTGTATTGCCGCGGTTTACGAGCCGATTGAGTACATCTAGTAGCTTTTGAATGTCGGCAAAGTGGAGGCCGGTCGTCGGCTCGTCTAAGATATAGAGCGTACTATGCGTATCCCGTTTACCAAGCTCGGCCGAGAGCTTCACTCGCTGAGCCTCTCCGCCCGAGAGCGTCGTCGCCGACTGGCCAAGCTCCAGATAGCCAAGTCCGACCTCCTCCAAAATATGCAGCCGATCATACAGCCACGGCACCTCTTCAAAGAAAGGGACCGCCTCTTCGATGGTCATCTTTAAAATGTCGTAGATACTCTTTCCTTTGTATTCCACTTCCAAAGTCTCGCGATCAAAGCGCTTCCCCTTGCACACTTCACACCGCACATAGACCGTCGGCAAAAAGTGCATTTCGATGGCGATCTGGCCATGTCCTTCGCAGTTTTCGCACCGTCCGCCCGGCACATTAAAACTGAAGCGGCCCGGCTTGTAGCCCCGCACCCGCGCATCTTCGGTCGCCGCAAAGAGTTCGCGAACAAAAGTCCAAGCGCCTACATAGGTGGCGGGGTTAGAGCGCGGAGTGCGTCCAATCGCGCCTTGATCGATATTGATGACGCGGTTCACATACTCAAAACCAGTGATGGAGTTGTGCGCCCCAATCTTGTGAGTCGACCCGTTGTACTTATTGGCCGCCGCTTTAAAAAGCACATCGTAGACAAGGCTACTCTTGCCCGATCCCGAAACTCCGGTCACCGCTGTCATGCGACGAAGCGGGATATCGACGTTGATGTTTTGCAGATTGTTCTCCGTCGCGCCCTTGATGCGCAGAAAAGCGTGGTCACGCCCAACATCTCGCCAGCGATCAGGTACCGCAATCTCTTCTTCGCCACGGAGAAAAGCCAACGTGCGCGATGTTTGTTTTTTGTCATCTAAAAGTGCAGGCATTGGTCCTTCGGCCACGATCTGCCCCCCATGGATGCCGGCTCCCGGGCCAAAGTCGACGAGATGATCAGAAGCCCAGATAGTTTCCTCATCATGCTCCACGACCACAATCGTATTGCCGAGGTCACGAAGATCGAGGAGGGTTTTAATGAGCTTCGCATTATCGCGCTGGTGTAACCCGATCGTCGGCTCGTCCAAAATATAGAGCGTGCCCACAAGCCGCGAGCCGATCTGCGATGCCAAACGGATGCGCTGTGCTTCCCCGCCGGAGAGCGTTCCCGCCTTGCGCCCAAGGGTGAGATAGTCGAGGCCGACGTCAATCATAAATCTGAGGCGGTTTTTAATCTCACGCATGGGTACTTCGGCAATCTGCGCACCGGTAGCGGAAAGCCCCGTGACCAGAGAAAAAGGTGTCAGGAACCTTTTCCGCGTAGCGCCCTCTGGGTCTTGTAGAGAAAAGGTTCCTGACACCTTTTTCTCGGCATCGGCCTCTTGGAGTTTTGTAAAAAAGTCGTACGCCTTGGCGACAGACATGCTGGAAACGACATCGATATTCTTGCCGTCAATGAGGACACTTAAGGCCGCCGGCTTCAAGCGCCTCCCCTGACACTCGGCACAGATCTCATCCGACCATGTTTCTTTGACTCCAAGTCCGTGGCAAAGCTCGCAGGCACCGTAGGGACTGTTAAAGGAAAAAAGCCGTGGCTCAATTTCTGGAAACGAAAAGTTGTCGACAGGGCAGGTGAACTTGCTTGAAAACATCTGACATTTGACATTTGACATGTGGCTACTCGAACTCTCGTCGGGAAAGCCGATCATGAGGAGGTCGTTCCCATATTTGAGGGCATGCTCCACCGCTTCCGCTAAGCGCAAGCGATGGTTTTTATCGTTCTTGAAATCAAACTTGGCTGGCATACGATCCACCACAAGCTCGATCGTGTGTGCTTTGTAGCGCGAAAGGACGATGCGCTCGCGGAGAGAGTGCATCTTGCCATTGACGCGGACTTCGCGAAAACCGGCTTTCAGAAAATCGTAGAGCATTTGGTAAAACTCTCCCTTACGACCCATCACGGCCGGGGCAAGAACTATCAATTCGTCATTTGTGCTCTGTTCTGCTTCAGCAATGATGGCGTCCACGATCTCCTCGTTGGTCATCTTCTTAATGGCCGAGCCACAAGTGGGACAGAAAGGCTCTCCGGCGCGGGCGAACAAGACCCGCAGGTAGTCGTAAATCTCCGTGATAGTGGCCACCGTCGAGCGCGGGTTGGCCGAGTGGCTCTTTTGGTCGATGGAAATGGAGGGCGAAAGCCCCTCTATCTCATCCACGTCCGGCTTGTCGAGCCGACCCAAAAACTGCCGCGCGTAGGCGGAGAGCGACTCAATGTAGCGACGTTGCCCCTCGGCAAAGATGGTGTCGAAAGCCAAAGATGATTTGCCCGAGCCAGAAAGCCCAGTAAACACCGTCATTTTGCCACGAGGCAACTCAAGAGAAACATTTTTCAGGTTATGCTCTCTAGCACCACGAATAATTATTTTATCACTGGCCATAATGTTAAGATGTCCAACCCCGTACCGAGCTTTGCTCTGGTACGAGGTGCTCCCGCGCACCCTTGATAATAATTTTATCTTGCATAGTTTTAAGATATAACAGTCCTTATTCTATCGTCTTTGCGAGGTAAACCGAAGCAATCCAGATAGGACATACGCAAATTGCTGTCTTTGCCACCGCCTTTGGCGGGGCCCCGCTATAAGCGGTGGCGAGGTAAACCGAAGCAATCCAGAATTATTGATGCCTACAAATAAGCCTGGATTGCTTCGCGCAGAGCGCTCGCAAAGACGAAAAGAGTGTTTTACGTAGGTCCCACCAGACCTGGATTGCTTCGCCTTTTCAGGACATCCGTGGCACTCCCAATTTCTAATCACTTGGCTTAAGAAATTTAGGTCGCTCGCAAAAACGCTGATGCTGATTCGCAACCAATAGTGTTCACACGCAAACTGCCCTGCTGATCGAGATCAGTAGGTGTATGGAGTCCACTCTACTCTCATCTACTCTCATGAGAGAAAAATTCAAGCAAAACCAAAACCGCCACGAAGGGCGGCTTGGTACAACGTGAGTCCACTTGCGGGAACGCGGGAAGCGGTCGCTCGGACTCCAGTCGTAGCCGAGCCAGTGCCAGTCGAGCAACCACTCGCCGCCGCGCGGATACACCACGCGCACGTAGCGGCAGCCGTCACGGTTGACGCAGTGTGTACGACACCATCCGTGGCACCGCCCGTTGAGTTCTCTTCGGGTTGTATATCATGTGGCATCTAAAATGCTCCAGTGCCGCACACCAAGTCTCTCTGTTTGTGGGGAGTGACCGAAGGCTCGCTCGAGCAAGCCGTGACCGGCTCGATTCTGGCCTCGCTGATGCCATCCGGCATCACTGGTCTCCGGAGTTCGGCCGCCCGAAGCCGTAACCGCGGGCAGATTCGCCTAGTTTGAGTTACGAAATTGCCCCTCCCCCTGGCCAGGGGGTGAGAAGCGAGCAGTGCACAGCTTCGCAAGACCGGAGCGCGACGGCGCGAGGTGGGCTCGCGGCCTCGGCGAGCACGCCGAGAGATGTGAGGTTGGGAGGGGGTAGATTGCAGAAATACGGCCAGAAATCTACCCCACCCTAGCCCTCCCCTGGCCAGGGGAGGGAATAGGTCCGAATTTCGTAATTCAAAATCGCCTACGCTCCACAGAAATCATAGCAAAAGAGAGAGGCCGCCGTCCACTCGCGTGAACGACGGCCAAAGAAATTCAGGGGTCCAGGGGCCCAAGTATCCAAGGGTCCAAAAGCCAAGAGCCAAGGAGCCTAGGAGCCCAAGGACAAAGGAGAGACGCGGGAACGCGGGAAGCGGTCGCTCGGACTCCAGTCGTAGCCGAGCCGGTGCCAGTCGAGCAACCACTCACCGCCGCGCGGATACACCACGCGCACGTAGCGGCAGCCGTCACGGTTGACGCAGACCGTGGCCGGGAAGGAGAAGCAGATCCACTTCGAGTGCCACCAGCGCGGAAACTGGTCCCGCTTCGCGTAGAACGCCTCGGCCGTCCGCGCTCCATAGGGGCAACGGACCAACTTCCCGCGCGCTCCGCGGCCCCGGTAGAGCATGCTCTCTCCGTCGATGCAGTCCTCGCCTCTCTGGAGGATCGCCATCGACTCGAGGCGATGCACTCCCGACTGGAGCAAGTACTGCTCGGCGTCAAGGATGTAGGGCCGGCCGCCGGGGTGGACCGCCTTCGGCTCGAAAGGGGGCCTGGTCCAATCAGCCTGCGGGTCGAGGGTAACCTCGACTAGGCCGGAGGCTCGCTCGCGCACCAGCGGCCCGGTGGGCGCTTCCTGAGCCCTCTGCGGCAACGCCTGCCGCACTAGCTCCATGTCTCGCCGCTCCCAGTCGCAGCCGGCGACGAGGTCGAGGAGGCCATCCTCCTCTCTCAGCATGAGCTGGAGGATGTCTCGCGGCATCCTCGCCGCGAACCGCTCCCCCACCTTCTTCAGTTGTCCCACGGTCGGCTTTTTCATCCGACCCTCCTTTCATCATAGCGGCTGCTCGTAGCAGGGCGTCATGCCCAAGCTCACGGCAGGTCGCATTTCCTATATCAAGCTATCACAAAATACTGTGCCTATCAATATCTAATATACAAAACTTGGGCATATGACGCTGGTATCTGCTCACGCCTCTCACATCTCTCGAGTGTCATCCCGTTGCAAAACGGGACCCAGGTTCAGTCCGTACCTTAGTCCCGGTTCTGTCGAGATGGCATACATGGGGCGTGGTGGGTTACACAAACTCTTTAGACCTTTAAAAAACTCTCCAAATGTCCCACCCATGCAAAAGACTACTCGGTCCCATCCTGATGACCATTTGGAATTGGTCTTTCCTCCATGCTTTTCTGTAGAGCGGGTGGGAACTTTTCTATAAGATGCAGTGTAAACTCAAGTCTGATTTTGTCAGGCGTCTCGCGGTCTTCCTCTGAAAAACCCCGAGGGTCAACAATGGTAAACGGAATATCTTTTTGCTGGGGCACCAAATGCGCGAGGATTCCAGTGATGTCTCGTTCGACTGCTCCTATCTCAATCGCCTCGCGGGCCATCTCCACTAGCTTCGGTAAGCACTGCGCGAAAAACTTTTGGCGATTCTCGTGAGTCAGGCGCGCGTAATCCTGTGCCAGAACAGATATCTCACTCCGGAAAGCCCCAAGGTGCGGGCCAAGCACCGGCCCTTCGTATCCCGCCTCCCGGCGCACATCGCCCAAAAATTCGTCGGGAACTTCGGGCTTAAATCTTTCATTGTCTACAGTCATAGTGCAAATGATTCTAATAGCAAACGAGTGTTAATTACATCCGAAAACAGACCTTATTTAGAATAACATACACCAACTACCAGGCAAACAAAAGGAGGCCGGTGGCGGGCCTCCGCAGGAGAGCTTACAACAGGGTGCATGTTCGGTGGGTGGGTCGCATCTAACACACCCTGTGCATTGGCTTCTTAGGCATACTCACGCCGTCTTCAGAGCGTGATACTAGCTACCGGACAGTGATCCCGCCGGACCCGTCGAGATGCTTGGGGTCGCTCCAGCCTACTGCCCATCCAGAGCAACACGGGTTTATTTACCCCTACGGTCTTACCTCCCGCCACCGGCCTTTCTCTAATCTATTTACGAATGTAACAAACAAGTGGAACTGAAGCAAGTACTAAAATAAAGAATAAAGGGGTCAGACCCCTTTATTCTGTAGATTATGTGTTATAATTTTTATTCGTTTCTTCCGCCTCTTTTACCTTTGCATGTAAAAGCTTAAGTTCATCGCGAAGAACGGTAGCGAGTTCAAAATCCAGCTCTTTTGCCGCGCGCTTCATTTGTTGCTCTTTTTCTTTAATCAGTTTTTCGAGGGCCGGTTTGGCTTGCGGGATAGGTTTGAGTTCCAGATTAAGCACCTCTTCGGGCAGAATATCCTTTATCTCTTTTACGATGGTCTTTGGCGTGATGCCGTGCTCTTTGTTGTAGGCCACCTGAATCTTACGCCGGCGATTAGTCTCGCTCACGGCCTTCTTGATAGAGTCTGTTTCTCGGTCAGCGTAGAGCACCACTCGGCCGGCCACATTTCGTGCCGCCCGGCCGATGGTCTGGATGAGCGATGTTTCGTTGCGCAAGAAGCCCTCCTTGTCGGCGTCGAGAATAGCCACAAGGGAAACTTCTGGAAGGTCAAGTCCTTCACGCAAAAGATTGACTCCTACGAGCACGTCAAATTTCCCCCGGCGAAACTCTGTAAGTATCTTAATGCGATCAAACGTCTTCACGTCACTATGTAAATACTGTGCCTTAATTTTCAAATCTTCCAGATAGTTCGAAAGGTCCTCCGCCATCTTCTTGGTAAGCGTCGTCACCATCACTCTCTCTCCCTTCTTTACAATGGTCGGAATGAGCGCAAGCAGGTCGTCCACTTGCCCAAGCGCAGGCTTGATGATGACCTCAGGGTCCACCAGCCCGGTGGGCCGAATGATCTGCTCAACGACTTGGCCCCCTTTCTGCAAAGTTGAACTTTGCGTAAAGTTGAACTTTACAGAATTTTCGATCTCGTAGGGGCCGGGGGTGGCGGAGGTGTAGACGCACTGGCCGATGCGGGCTTCAAACTCCTCGAAGCGAAGCGGGCGGTTGTCGGCCGCGGAGGGCAGACGAAAGCCGTACTCAATCAAGGTTTTCTTACGCGACAGGTCGCCGTGATACATTCCCCGGATCTGCGGAATGGTGATATGCGACTCATCGATGATGGTGAGAAAGTCAGTAAAGTCGAACTTAGAAGCAAGGCTTCCTGACGCATTTGGAAGTCTTGCTTCTAAGCTCCTTTTTGGAAAGTATGCGAGCAGTGTGTCCGGCGGCTCACCTGCTCCTCGCCCAGACAAATGCCGCGAGTAGTTCTCGATGCCGTGACAGTAGCCCACCTCGCGCATCATGGCGAGGTCAAACTTGGTGCGACGTTCAAGGCGCTCGGCCTCGAGTAACTTTCCTTCCCGCTCAAACATCTTTAGCTGGTCGCCAAGCTCTTGCTGGATGGCCTTAATGGCCCGCTCGCGCTCCTCTGCCCCCGTCACGAAATGCTTGGCTGGGGCCATTACCACCTCGGAGACCTGCGGTGTTTTTCCGGGCTGGAAACCCTTGACCGGGTCCACCTCGTATATCGCTTCAATTACTCCGTTGCGTACGGCAATAGAGTAAACAAGCTCGCGGTCTGGAGGCATAATCTCCCAGTCCTCCCCGCGCATACGGAAGGTGCTCCGCTTGAGGTCGGCGTTCGTCCTCGAATACTGCAGTTGGACGAGCTTACGAGTGAGGGCCGCGCGGTCGAGCGTCATGCCCGCCTGAAAATGCAGAATGTTTTCGGCATACGCTTCGGGCGCGCCCAAGCCATAGATACAAGAGACCGAAGCGACAATAATGACATCGTGCCGAGTGAGAAGACTGACGGTGGCCGCATGGCGCAGTTTGTCAATCTCCTCATTTATCATCGCCTCTTTCTCGATGTAGGTGTCCGAGATGGGCATGTACGCCTCCGGCTGATAGTAGTCGTAGTAGGAGACAAAGTAATGCACGGCATTGTCCGGAAAAAGCTCGCGGAATTCGTTACAGAGCTGAGCGGCCAAGGTCTTGTTGTGGGCAATCACCAAAGTCGGCTTTTGCACCGCCTCAATCACGTTTGCCACAGTAAAGGTCTTACCAGAACCGGTCACCCCCAAGAGGGTCTGGTGCGTCAGACCCTCTTTCACTCCACGGACAAGGGCCTCGATCGCCTTCGGCTGATCCCCCGCCGGCCTATTGGAACTTACTAGCTTGAACGGACGCGAATAGGTCATGACAAAGCAAGGTTACCGCTTCCCGCCCCGTGGCGAGCGGAGCGAGCTTTACGGGGGTCCCCCGCGGGCTTATTAGCGCTTACAAGTTTGAATCTTTGCTCCTTCATAGGGAGCTACTATATCACACAGAGAGGCATCTATAAGCCTGCTGGGCCGTCGCCGTCTCCCAGCTGTTGGCGCAAGAGTGACTCGAACTGCTCCTGCTCTTCTTGACTAAGCTCGCCCGATTCGTTTTCAGGAATAAGCCCCTCCGGAAATTCTCCCCGCAAACCATACAATAGCGTGGCGATAACGGCCCCGAAAAGTAAAGGCGTAATGACCCAGCCAACAAGAGCGGGAACAATAAACTTGGCCTTGCGGCCTCCTGTGTTTACGATTTCTGTCGGTGTCCAAATTGATTTCAGGGCGACATACAATTCATAGAGATAGCAGTAGGTCATCGGAGCAAGCACCAAAAACAACACGTAAAACGCCGCACCCATTACAAGCTCAAACACCTGCTCGCTAAGATTAAAACCAACTAAGAGAAAACTAAAGATGGTTATCAGCGGTACATAGATTACAAGAAGGAGCAACGCCACAAAAAGCATCCGTCCCAGTACTCCCCAAAAGCGACCCTCGACATACGCTTTGCTTTGAAAAAAGGCGGCCATACCTCTCTTGTCTTCGACCACAAATACATACACAGCCAAAGAAAACCAAACAGTGGCAAGAATACCGGGAATGAGAAACAACATTCCCAGTCCCCCCACAATAAGCCCACTCAATATCATCACTAATAAATAGGGAAGAAAGCGGTGAACCCCCTCACGGTAGGCCGAAGAAAACGTATGGGTGGGATTGTGGATAGTGGATAGTGGATAGAAGCGCCACCATCCCAAGAAAAGACACAAGAAGCGCTACCAGACCAAAAACAAGAGAGAGCAACCGTGCGGGACCATCTACTGGAACTTGCTCCATAAACAGGGAAAGCACATAGCTGAGCACAATCGGGAAAGCATAGATTGCCGTGAGTAGCCCGGCGTGAGCACGATACCTCTGCCAGGCCGCCTGCAAGAGAGCAATCGGGCCGGGTAGCAGGGTCGATAACGATGTGGTCGGTTGCGCCTCTGGCGCAGGGCCAGATCCCACCGATCCTGATTGAGGAATGGGGCCTGCCCAAACTGGTGTCGGTTGTTCACCATCCGGCGACACAGGCGAGGAGTTCGGATTTTGATATGGTTCCATAAAGAATATGATTTAATTGTAGAGCTCGGTTTATCCTATCACACTTGCCGTAGAACGTATCCACAAATGTGCTAAAATGTGCTTCACTGGGAACACCGCCACACAGCCGCGTGGTGAGCGAAGAGAACTTTACGCGGCCGCCCTTAGCTCAGTTGGTTAGAGCGCCAAGCTTATACCTTGGTGGCCCCTGGTTCGAGTCCAGGAGGGCGGACACGTTTGAACTTGATCGGAAATCACGGCGGCGCGCTTGCGCGCGAGGGGGAGGAGTGGGTGGGTGAACGGCGCATCCGTGGCCTGGGCCCGCAGGAATTCGGTGGGTGGGCAAAATGAGACGGAGACGGATTTGTCGCGCAAGTTTGGGTTCGTTCCGACTTTGCGCACGAAATCTCTGATTTCGTGCATTTTATCGGACGAAGCCAATTGCGCGGCTTGTTTCGTGTCCAAAATCCATGCCCGCAAGGGTTCGACCCATTCTTTTCTCTCATGTCGGGCGGCGGCTAATTTGTGCGTAAGCGTCACTTGCGAAGTCAAAAGCTCCTCCTTTTTCGTTAGATAGTTCTCCTTCGGAATATCACCATCGAGGTAGAGGGTCACCAACTTCGCGAGTTGCGCTTGCGCTTCCCGTTCAGACGCCTTCAGCCGCTCGACATGACTTCCCGACGAGACTTTTTCCTCGCGGTCCCACTGCTCAACCTGTTCGAGCATGGCAGTAGTAGCCTCGTCGGGAAGGCTGATCGCTTTGAGCTGTGCCTGGAGTTGTGCCGCGAGCAACGCTTCCTGGAGGTAAGACTGCGAACAACTCCCTGACTTCTTCAAGCAGCGATAGTAGCGATAGAGGCCGCCATTACCACGTGCAAACTGAGCGGTGATCATACTGCCACACTCCCCACAACGCAGGAGGCCAGTAAAAGGAAAATCATGGCGGACTTTGGAGCGGCGGGGTCTCGCCTTGCTCGCGAGCACCTTTTGCACAGACTCAAAGAGAGCAGGAGAAAGAATGGGAGCAAATGAGCCGGGGAAGAACTCCCGCTTGTGATGCACTAGCCCCAAGTACGCTTTGTTGGTCAAAAGATGGTACATGGCGAATTTGCCAAGTGGCGTTCCGTTTTTTGTCACCAACCCCCGCTCCGCCAGAAATTGCGACAAGGAGTGGTAGGTGTGGCGTCCCGTGGCGTACTCCTGATATGCTAACTCGATTACCCGCGCTACCACCGGATCAGGCTCAATATTCCGAGTCTTCGGATTGTTCACATAGCCACGGGGACCTTTAGTCAGCCACTCACCCCGGCGCAGTTTCTGGCGGATACCACGCTCCACGTTTTGCTTGAGGTTGTCAGAGTAATACTTCGACTGTCCGAACGCCACTTGTAGCATAAAGAGCCCTTGCGGAGTGGGTTCCGCCCAAAAGGTTGGAAATCGCAAAGACACCACCTTCTGCGTATCCACCGCATAGATGATGCGCCCACCATCAATACTATTGCGTGCAAGTCTATCCGGGTGCCAAGAAATGATACCCATCGGCTCACGCGAACTCTCAATGTGGGCCATCATCAGATTAAACTGGATACGCCCCGGTGTCTTTGCGCTTTTCGACTCTGTGTATTCAGTGAGAATACACAGATTTTCTTTACGCGCGAACTCTCGCAACTCAAAGAGCTGCGCCTCAATCGACATCACCTGCCGATCATCAGCTTCGGTGCTTTTACGCGCGTAGAGAAAATATTTTGGTGCGGACATAGATAGTTTTTGGACTACGAAACAAGAAGAATCCGTGTTCCGGCTCATTTCTGCACCTTGCCCACCCACCGAATTCCTGCGGGCAGAGGCCACGGATACGCCGTTTACCCATCCACTCCTCCCCCTCGCGCGCAAGCGCGCCGCCGTGATTTCCGATCAAGTTCAAACGTGTCCCCTCATCTTAACATTTGCGCGAACCTTTTTCGAAGGCGAAACTACTAGCGCACGCGCAATGTCTGGTGATGACTTGAAACCCTAATCTCCGCTCTCCGTATCCAAGCGGTGCGCCACCACCCAACGAGTCGCCGTCCGCCTCCTGGCGGATCAGCGTCTCGTTCGCCCGCCAGTCCACTCTGGCCTGCACGTTTTCGTTTTTGCGCGGGGGAGGAGATTTCCTTTCGAAAATATCCACCAAAGTGGGTGGGGCTCCAATGAGGAAGACCGCTTCCCCTACAAACAGCCTTCTTCTTTGGAGCTGGGTGGAGACGAAAGCTATTTTCGAAAACCCTTATGTATTATAGTACATTTGTTTTGCTGTACATAGGGTTATATACTCTCAATTGTTGATATGTCAAAAACATCCCAAAGGTTAGGGCTTAATCTCCGCAAGATTCGTCTTGAGCTTCACATGACACAAGTACAATTTGCTAAGAAGCTCAAGATTGACACCGCGTACTTGAGTAATCTCGAGAACGGGAAGAAGAATCCAACACTGGAGACAATAGAGAGTATCGCTAAGACGCTTGGTATTAAGGTCGAGGATCTAGTAAGGTAATCATTATATAAGTAAAGAAAAAATATCAATCATGTTAGAAACTCACCATAGTCAGCACGAAACGGAAGATGCCATTTCAAGTAGATGGGAAAGTTATCGACGCGCCAATACAGAGAGTCCTGGGGCACGAGAAAATGAACTCAGCGAGATTTTTAAGTTGCTTAATCCGCAACATGGCGAAAAAGTATGGGAATACGGCACTGGAAATAGATATCTAACCTTTCCCTTGGCGCAAGCAGTTGGCTCAATTGGAGAAGTCATATCGACTGATGTGAATGAAGGGAATACAGAAGAAGTAAAGGGAAAGGCTGCAGAAAGAAGTTTGCCTATAAAAACAATTCTTTTGGCTCAAGAAAATCCATTTCTACCTCCTGAGTATCAGGATTACTTTGATGCTGTTACCAGCATCGCGACCTTGCACCATCTTGATAACCGTGATCAACAAACAGGGATGACAGGTCGACTTGAGGGGTTGAAGAAATTTTATGCAAGCTTAAAACGTGGAGGCCGACTGGTTATTGCTGACCCAGTATATGGGACGGCAACGCAACGCTATTTTGATTCCATTGATGACCCTGAATACTGCTATCCAACGGGACATCCACATGACTTTCCAACGCAGGACGAAATACTGACCCTGATAACGAAAGCCGGGTTTACGCCTCAGTCTCTGGAAGTTAAAACTGTGCCCTGGAGGTTCCCAGACATTGAAGCGGCTAAGAAGTTTGTTCACACTATCCACCATGCTCGTGCTGGAGCAGATCAATCACTTGTCATGGCGGAAAAGATTTTAGGGCTAACTAAGGTAGGTGATCATTATGAACTGGGATGGCAGCTGTTTTTCTTAAAAGCTGTAAGGGACTACTGAGCAAGGCCCCAGCATCCTATGCCCAACCCCCAACACTACATTTTCATCGACGAGTCGGGTGACCCGGGCAAGCCGTTCGCGCTCGGCGCTGATGGGAATAAAGTCCCAACGGGCGCAAGCCTCTTTTACATACTCACCGCCATCTGCCTCGACTCGCAAAAATTATTTGCCTTGGAACATGAGCTACTGCTTATTCGCCAGAAGTATGGTTTCAGAAGTGAGATCAAGTCTACGATCATTCCCCTCACGATGTACAAAGATTTACTTGGCATCGTGAATTCACTCAGCATACCTATCTACTATCGCTTGATCGACAAGCGAATATACAAAGGCCAGTTCGCGACGGCCGGACATGCAAAGCTGCACAATATCTTTGACGACTACAACCTCTCCAAGCTCGTCTTGTTCGCCACAAGAAAAGAAGAGCTCGCCCGGGCCGAGGTGGCGATAGACCGCGCAGATCGGCGCATGTACAAGCACGACTATTTTAGTGGCTTCGACAAATATCTCTATGAACGAGTCAACACGAAAACCATCATTCGTATCGAGCACATTACCCATGTGAACTCTGAGTACGTAAATGCAATGCAGTTGTCTGATCTTGTGAGCGGAGCACTGCGCGACTACTTCACTGCCAAGAACAAGGAATTGCGACAGGTCATAGACAAGAAGTACCTCTACAAAATATGGTAGCAACCAAAAGAGCGGGCCCTAGACCTAGGACACGCTCTTTTGGTACAAATGAGCTTCATGGAAAGCCACTTGCGGATTTGTTACTATAGTAACAAATATGGGGTGGATAGCAAGCTCAATGATAGCCAGACATAACTTAAAGACGAGAAATCCTTCCAGTAATTACGACTCTAAAGACCATGTCTGATGAACCACAACAAGGTGCACCCATAAAACCTGCACAAACGGCGGAGCCGCAGGTGACCCCAGTCGCAGATCCTATCACGATAGTTGCTCCTGCGATAGAAGTAGTGGAGCCGCCGCAAGTCGCCGAGGAAATCTCGGATACTGCACAGCTACCAGTAATTGAAGTAACTACTCCCACCCAGGTAGAGGAAGTCTCAGTTGAACCGCAACCAGCGACACAATCAACTCAGACTCCAGAGATGCTTCCTGAAGCAGTTGCGCCCATAGCACATAATGCTCCTGTTCTGTCGCAACCAGACAACAGCCCAGCACCTATTTCCGTCCTTCGCCCTCAAGCACAAGTCGCTCGCACAAATCGTATCCAAAAGAAACTTGATAAGATCATGGAGTTTATTCGCGAAAAGAAAACGATCAGGAATGATGATGTTGAAAAGATTCTCCACGTCTCTGACTCAACCGCGCAGCGATATCTTGGTGCATTAGTAAAACAAGGAAAACTTCGCAAGCTCGGAAGTCGCGGTTCAACGCACTACGAACTCGTTAATATATAAAGTGAAAAAGAAGAGGCTCCTTCCCCTGAATACAGAGAAGGAGCCTAAGTTGATGTGAATCTAGGCTAGTTGACGTGAGCACCGCTTGATCCGCTCCCGTTCGTCGCGCCGAGGAGTTGGTGCACGACCAGCTCCTGGTAGAGCGAGCAGGTGCCGAGCAGTTCCTCGTGCGTCCCTTGGGCCACGATCTGGCCTTTGTCGACGACAAAGATGATGTCTGCCGACACGACCGTTGCCAGACGGTGAGCGACTACGACCGTGGTGCGACCCGCCGATGCTCCCTCGACGGCCTTGCGAATCTTGGACTCGTTCACCATGTCCAAGCTCGAGGTGGCCTCATCGAGGATGAGTACCTTTGGGTGCCGTGCCAATGCTCGCGCAATGCCTACCCGCTGACGCTCGCCACCCGAGAGACGGATACCGTTCTCACCGACGATGGTGTCCCAGCCGTCGGTGAGTCGTCCCCGCAAGTCGTCGAGCTGGGCGATCTTCGCCAGAGCTTCGAGCTCGTCATCGCTGATCTTCCGCCCCATACCGATGTTGAAGCGGATGGAACGGTCGAACAGTCTGACATCCTGCTCGACGTAGCCGATGGCTTCGCGCCAGCGGGTGAGATCGAGGAGCGGCAGATCGTACCCATCCACAAGCACCGTCCCACTGGTGGGATCATATGCCCGCTGGATAAGTCCGACGATGGTGGTCTTTCCGGCGCCTGAGGGTCAGACGAAGGCAGCCATGGTTCCTGCAGGGATAGTGACGTTCACACCCTGCAACACCATCTTCGTCTGTCGCACGATCGTCGTGTCGCCTGCGATCTCCTCGTCCTCGACTTCCCCACGAACGGGGTAGCTGAACGAGACATCGACAAGGCGGACTTCTCCGGCGAAAGCCGGCGGGCGGATCGGGTTTGCCGATACCGTGACCGCAGGCTCCGTATCGAGAAGTTTGAAGTAGCGCCTGACCGAGGTGAGGTGATTGAGGATTTGTCTCTGTCGTGACATGAGCGTCCCCAAGTTGTTCGTCATGCCCCCGAGCCAGGACATGACGGGAATGAGCATGCCGACTGGGAGCTGCCGATGTGCTACGAGCCAGAAGGTATAGACGCGGATGCCGAAGGTGGCGCACCAGAGCAGATAGGTGCGGAACTCACTCAGACCCATGAACGAGCGCCAGAGATTCATCCCAAACGTATCGAGCTCCTGTCGTTGACCCATGTAGTCCTCGACCAGTTCCTGCTGGCGACCGTGACTGAGAACGAGCGGCATGTTGCGCACGAACTCACTGTAGTCGCGTCCTAACCGCGTCTCTCGCCCTTGCTCTTCGTTGATTGGCTTCGAGTAGAAGTAGTTTCCCGATAGAACGAGAGCGAAAGCAATAGAGACGGTCACGAGCGCGCAGGTACCCAGCCGAAAGTCGATGAACAGCAGTGCGAGTGCGCTGCCCACAATCTGGAGCAGTATCGGCGTAACCTGAAAGAGGAACGAGGTGACCAATTGCCAGAGAGAGTCTTCTCCCTTCCGCACGATCATCTGTACCTGTCCCGAGTTGAACGACCGAAACTGCCCGACCGAAAGCAAGGTGACCCGCTCCAGTGTTGAGCGGCTGAAGTGGGTGGTGATCTCGTAACTCACCCGCGTGGTCATGTGTGCTCGTCGCCAGGTGAAGAACCTGTCGACGAGACCCAGCGCGAAAGCGAGGGTCAACCACATGACCGACTGAGTGAAAGCATTCGCCGCGAGGGCGGGAGATGCCATCCCAGTCAAGAGCGCAGTCAGCGCCATACCTGCAAGGTAGGGCGTAGAGAGATCGAACACCTGCTCGATCAACATCCCAACGAACGCGATCCCGATCTTCAATCGGAACGGTCCGAATGATGTAATGAGTCGGCGGACGAAGCTGAAGTACACGATGGTCTCCTTTGGTCAGTGCGTAAAGGTTGGTTCAGTGTCCCAGTATCATTTTACTAGCCTAAGAAGAAGATATCGACCTCAAACCGAGGCCAATCGTAAAGCAGCACACCATCACCAGACACTGGTGCGGACACTGTGAGACGTACGTCAAATCAAAAAACATCCCAGACACTTCTCGTATCGGTATCAATGTCCTCGGCTACATCCTGTATGCGCGCTACCGACTGCGACTTCCCTTGAAAAAGATCCAAGAGAGTTTGCACGATCTGTACAACTTCAGGATATCCGAGGGAGAGATTGTGTCTAAACTCGACGAAGCAAGAACTCTCTTTGGTGAAGACTATGATGCCATCACGCTCCTGATTGAGGAAGCAAGCCACGTCTACGCTGATGAGACGGGCTGGAAGATGGATGGTAAAAACTGGTGGTTGTGGGTGTTTGTCACTGAGCGCGGGGTGCGTTATGTGATCGAAGACACGCGAGGCAAAGGAGTAGCGGCCCGCGCCCTTGGCCTCAAGGAAGATCGCGTCATCATCTCCGATGGGTACGCCGCCCACAAGAACCTACCAGGCGACAAACAACAGTGCTGGGTACATCTTCTGCGGGTGGCAAAGATACACTCCCCGCCTCTGTATGAAGACCTGATACTTTTGTACAAAAGATTGCTGCAAGAACTGGAAAAGAAGAAAGAGGAACGAGACAAGGCGATATTTGAAAAAGCACTCGCTCTGCTCATTGCAAAAGCGTACCCGCAACTGGAAGCGAAGAAGGTGCAGGCACGCATGCAACATCATGCAGGCAGTTTGTTCACCTGCCTCGAGCACGACGGCGTCTTGCCGGAGAACAACACGGCCGAACGAGCCATCAGGCTTCAGGTGGTGATGCGCAAAATCTTCGGCGGTTCACGATCCCTTGACGGTGCCAAGGCGCATGAGGTGAATACATCTGTCATCGAAACACAGATGCGCCAACATCCGGGCGACTCTTTCTTCGACCTCATGCTACCGCTTCTCAAGAGGCGTCGCTCAGAGTTGTGAGCAGTTACCTACTGCTCGTTTTAATGGCTCAAGTTAGCCAAAATGTAGAGACGGATTGAGCCAATGGCTAGACGCCGTTATAAAACGATCTGACCCAAGTATTGGGTCAGATAGCCCCAAATGACCCAAGGCACGGCTCACCCCTCTCCTGCATTCCGCCTGAACCGGGGAGTCCTCCCCTCCAGGAGCGGCGCCAGCCGCTCCTGGAGGGATCCCGCTGTGCCGCGCACGGAGGGCGGGGCAAGGCACAGGATAAAGAAAGAGCCGAAGGCACCACTGCATTTCACCCAGCCTGCAAGAAAAAGGGGTAGCGAAGCGTAGGGGAAAATGAATTGCAGGCTGGGTGCATCTCGCTCTGTCTTCGGGCGTCGAGTCCGCTGCAGTCTGCGACTGTAAGGAGCAGGGACGGAAGTGGGCTCGCGCACGAGACAGGCGAGGGAGTGCGCGTCGCCACCCGCATATGGATACGCCCTCGTAGAAGGCAGTAGCGACTTCCAAGGAAGCACAAAACGTACTATGATACTCAGTGCTATTAGAGGAGGGGGCGTATCCGTATGCCGCACCGCCGGATCCACTGGCCTATCCTCAGAGGAAATCTTGGAATTCCCCCGCGCAAAAACGAAAACGTGCAGGCCAGAGTGGACTGGCGGGCGAACGAGACGCTGATCCGCCAGGAGGCGGACGGCGACTCGTTGGGTGGTGGCGCACCGCTTGGATACGGAGAGCGGAGATTAGGGTTTCAAGTCATCACCAGACATTGCGCGTGCGCTAGTAGTTTCGCCTTCGAAAAAGGTTCGCGCAAATGTTAAGATGAGGGGACTGTTTTTATCTGCGTTAATCTGCGTGCTGATCCGCATTAATCCGCGTCTTAGTCTGTAATTACCTGCCCCACCGCGGCGCCCTCGGGCAGTTTTTTGGGCTTGATGCCGTTTAAGATCAGAAGTTCTTCAAACTCTTTACGCTCCAGGGTTTCTAGTTTGGTAAGCTCTTTAGACATCATATCAAGGGCGGGGCGATGAGTGCGGAGCACCTCCTCGGCGCGCGCCTCACCCTCACGCATAATGCGAGAGACCTCTTCGTCTAGGACGGTCGCGTAGGTCTCGGAAAAGGCGGCATTTTGCATAACCTTACCGCCAATGACCACGGGAGAACTCGCTTCTCGTCCAAAGTCCACAGGCCCGATTTTTTCCGACATACCGAAAGAGGAGACCATGTCGCGAGCTATGGCCGTGGCTACCGAAATATCGTTTGAAGGTCCCGTGGTTAAGTCTCCGAAAATCATCTTTTCCGCCACATAGCCACCCAAGGAGACGGCGATGTCATCCAAGAAATGCTTGCGCGTGCGAAGCCTCTTTTCTTCAAGAGGAAGCTTTAGGGTGTATCCAGCCGCTCGCCCGCGAGAAATAATTGTCACCTTGTGGACAGGATCCGCTTCAGGGAGAATAGAGGCCACAAGGGCGTGTCCCATTTCATGGTAGGCGGTCACCTCTTTTTCCTGCTCCGAGAGAAGATGACTTTTACGCTCCGGCCCAAGCATAACCTTCTCGACCGAGCGCACAAGGTCATACTGGGAGACATGCTTGCGGTCTTCACGTGCGGCCAAAATAGAGGCTTCGTTCATGAGGTTAGCTAGGTCGGCGCCAGAAAAGCCAGGTGTCCGTTCCGCAAGGACACGCAACACAACATCTTCGGCAAATGGCACTTTCGCCGCGTGAATCTTCAGAATGGCCTCGCGGTCGTTCACGTCAGGAAGATCTATAGTTACTCGTCTATCAAACCTGCCCGGGCGCAAAAGAGCGGTGTCGAGAACATCTGGTCTGTTCGTCGCCGCCATTATAATAACCTTCTCGTTCGGCTCAAAACCATCCATCTCCACTAAAATCTGATTCAAAGTCTGCTCGCGCTCATCGTTGCCGCCCCCCACACCTCCACCGCGGTGTCGCCCCACCGCATCAATCTCGTCAATAAAAATAATAGCCGGGGCTATCTTCTTCGCCATCTTGAAGAGATCACGCACCCGGCTTGCTCCCACGCCAACAAACATCTCCACAAACTCGGAGCCGGAGAGGTAAAGGAACGGCACGCCGGCTTCTCCAGCCACTGCTCGCGCCAGTAAAGTCTTCCCAGTCCCAGGGCCACCCATAAGTAACACCCCCTTAGGAATGCGAGCGCCGATGTCGAGAAACTTCTGAGGATTCTTAAGAAAGTCCACAATCTCCGCTAGCTCGGACTTGGCCTCTTTGGCGCCAGCCACATCTTTAAAGGTGACTTTTTGCTTGGTGTCTTCCGGGTCAATGATGCGCGCTTTCGACTGACCAAAGGAAAAAGCCTGCATGGCACTGCCTCGCACCTGTCGCGATATAAACCAAAAAAATAGAATGACAAGGAAGAGAGGAATTAAATAGGGCAAAAGCAGTTGGAGCCAGTAAGCAAATCCACTCGGCTCTTGGACAGTCACCTCGACATCCGCTAGCAGTTCCGGTGTAACCCCATAGTTTACAAGCGTTTGAGAGAGTGACGACTCGAGCTCTTTTTTAGAGGTCTTAGTGCTCCCGTCCACGTAAGTGGCCGTCAACTTTTCATGCTCAATTACGATAGCCGTCACCGTCCCGGCTCTAATATCGCTCGCAAGCTCTGAGATGGCAATGGGCTCCGGGGCCACTTCGCGCTTCTCCGAAAAGACGCTATAGAGCGCCGTGAGCAACATAAAAAGGACAAGCACGGTCAAGATATGACCTCCGAGCTCGCCTGCCGGCGGCAACTTATTCTTTGTTTTTTTGGGTTTAGACATGTTGTAGAGAGAATGAGGGACGCACAATCAAGAGAGTATACCCTTACCCTCAGATAGACGCAAACACCACAACACCTCGATCCAGTCGAGGTGTTGTGGTGTTTGCTTTAAGACCCAATCGTTCTATTGGTTAAGGGCGTCTAGTTGCACTTGCAAAATCTTTACTTGCTCGAGGAGACTGGCGATGGCCGTGAGGATTGTGATGCGTTTTTCTATCGAGAGGGGCGTTTGGCTGGTAGCCGGTTGTTGGTTGCTGATATCTGGTGTCGAAGCCAGTGACGCAAGTTCGTTCAATTTCGCACGCGTCTTCGGTCCGACGTAGCCATAACCAGCGTCACCCGCCTTAGCAATACCGTGCTTCTCTTGGAAGCGCTCCACGGCGGCTTTTGTCAGCGGACCGAATAGTTCTGTTTCGTTTCCGGGCGAGCCGGCCCCGGTAGCGGAAACATGAGTATCTGGGTCGGCATTCAAGACCACTTGCAGGTGTTTAACCGCCACTGAACGAGCCCCGAGCTCAATCCCACGCACAAAGACATAGCCGGATGGGGTTGCACGCAGAATGACAACCTTAGGTAGTGTAACTGTTGTCGCAGTCGCGCTTGAACTATCTGCAACAGCAATGGACGCACTCGGCTCAACCTTTAGAGATGGACCTCGCAAACTGAAGCCACTCGAAACTATACCGCCTCCGCCAGTCGTAGTGGGTGAGGGTGTGGGTGAGGGCGACGAGCTTACGGTTGGCGTGGAGGAAAGAAGCGGAGCGAAGTCAGAGAAGTGAGTAACACAGGCGGTCAAGGTGTTGTTGGTACTGTCCACTGTAGTCGGCCATGTGTCGTAGTTCTGGGTGGAATCGTTCCATGCACCCATCACAAGGTCATTCTCATCTGCGCCTTCCGGCAAATCGGCCTCGGTGTAAGGTACCGTCAAGGTTACACAAGAGGAGAGCGAAGTGATGGGTGAGCCGGAGGAATCGGTAGCGGAAATGGATACCGCATTTTTAGCGAGAACGCTACCCTTTGGTGGATTCGGCACGGCAGAGGTCGGCTGGGTGTTCACCGTGGCGGCTGTCGAGTCGGTGCCGAGCGCGTTGGCCGGCATACTCATCTTGAAGGCCGAGCCGATGTCCGTGTTGGAGAGAAGTCCACCGGAGTTTGGCGTGATGGACTCTTGGCGGCGCGACTTGGGAGTGAAGCCACTGATAGCCGAGAGGGTTAGGGCTTGCGTCTTGTTACTCCCCGAAACTACGACGGAAGTGGCGGCGCTTTCGTAGCCAATACTGCGCGCCTGAAGCGCCCATGTGCCATCGGTGACAGCGAGCGAGTAGGCACCAGTAGGATCTGTCTGGGCTGACACGAATCCGCCCGTGCCATTAAAGGCCTCGACAAATGCTCCAGCCACATTACTGCCTGTGAGCGTGACGCTTCCGGAAATAGTGCGGTCGGATGCCGTGAGGGCAATGGCCGTAACTGTAGTGGCTCCGGAGACCGTTACCGATTTCTCTGCCGGAGAAACGTAGCCGGGTTTATCAGCACGGGCAACGTAGGAGCCGGCCGGAGCACTTATAGAGTATGCTCCATCACCGTCTGTTATTGCGCCTAGATTGATAAGGCGGTCTTGCCCTGTCGGCGTACCGATAAGCGACACCCAAGCGTTAGAGAGAGCGCTCCCTCCGGCCGTCACTGTCCCGCTCACTGTTTTCAAGTCGCCAGCGGCTGCAGTGTAGGTGATGGAACGAGTGGAGTTCACGCCAGTCGTCGCCCCTACCGGACCGTATGCCGGATGGTTGGCGCGGATGGTGTAGGTACCGGGAGCCACTTGGAGGGTATAGACACCGTTTGCGCCGGAGGTACTGCTTTGGTTGGTGCCGTTGCCACGGCCATTCGCGTCTCTCGCCTCCACAAAGGCGTTCGTAATAGCATTAGTGCCGTCGGTCAAGTTCACGGTAATAGTAATGGGAGCGGCCAGTGTAATATCCTGGTCGGCAGTAGCGGTATCGGCCACGACGGCGACTCCGGTGAGCGGTGTCCCTTCTCCGACGCCGGGGAAGGTGGAGTAGACGGTGTATGTCCCGGCCGGTAGCTTCAGCTTGTAGTTACCGCTCGCGTCGGTGACGGCCATGTTCTTGCCGTTGTCGCCCTCGGCGCGGACGCCAACGCCTTGCGCGGGCGTGCCACCCTTGGTGACAGTACCGGTAATAGAACCGAGTGAGAGCGTTTCGCCGGAGAAATCCTGGCCGGACAAACTACTCGCGCCGACGGTCACCGTCTTTGAGCCAAGGAAGCCGACATCGGGAGCAAACGCTTCAATCACCCAAGTCCCAGCATCTACATAAAGCGTATAAGTACCATCGGCCGCCGTCGGAGAGCCGACGAAATTGTTGGCTCCGCCGCCCTTGGCGGTGGTGTCCGAGGTGGAAGTCACCTTGCGGCCACCTACACCGGCATAGGGAATGGCGTTACCGGAGTCGTCCTTAACCGTACCGCTAATGGTTATACCCGTACCGGCAGGAAGCTTGAAGGTAAGAGAGAGGGGCACATTGTTGCCGGATGAAGGGACATTAATCTGCTTGGCCGGAATGTGGGGCATACCGGGCTTAAATACTTCTACAATATAGACTCCGGGAACAACGCTAAGAGTAAAGGCACCTGTAGCTGTCGTTTCTCCGCCCACGCCCATGCCGGTAGAAGAGACCTTGGCGGTGTTTGACTCTTGGTTCGGACGGGCAAACACCTGCGCGTTTGAGACGGCATTGCCATCGGCATCGAGCACGCTACCGGTAATACTCTTACTGGTTCCTGTTAGTGTAAAGTTCTTTCCGGTTACGTTGGCTTCGGCAACGTTTACCTCAATCTCCGGTGGAGGCATAAAGGTAAAGGTGGGTGGCTTCGGCGGAGTGGAGCCGGGAATGAAGTCAGGCATAGCAGGCCCGACTCCAAGCCGGTAGGTGGTGTTGGCCTGCACGGGGAGGGTGTAGTTGACAGGGTTACCATCCATACTCAGTTTCTTTTTGGTAAATCCGAATGGGCTTGAAGCAAAGATATCCACGTCCGTCCCATTCGGCCCAGTGATACTCCCCGCAATGGTGAGTGAAGAGCCGGAACTACCGAGTCCGAAGTTCTTGGTTGTGTTGCCCGAGATGGTAATCGGCTGGGGAGCGGAGTTAGCCGAGAAGGAGACAGATGACGGCTCAAGCATAAGCATATAGTCACCGGAGGAGAGATTGGGGAAGGTGGCTACGCCGGAGGCGTTAGTAGTAGTGGCAAGCCCGCCCGAGGCCGGTGAGAAGAGAAAGAACTTGGCGCTGGCGATAGCCGCCTCACTGCCGTCCCTCACGTTGTTACCGGCAGTGCCACCGCCGGCTCCATCATCCTCAAAGGCGTTCACAGTAAGGGTGTGGGCGCCTGTTGCTCCCAGATAGAAAGCGCCGGAGGTTTTAGAATCCAAGAGCACACCCGAGTCATTCTTGGTTTTAATGTCCACCGTGTAGCCGGCATCCGAGGGGACCGTGGTGTTTACAATATCTTTCAGCTCAAAAGAGACGAAACTGCCCGCACCGGTGGCGGCTCCCGCCGTCGTTAAGGTAACGCGGTTAGAGCTACCGGTAACAGAAGCGATAGTGACCGTGCCCGATGCCGGCCCGTTAATGTCGGCGTTACGCAGGGTTTCCGTAGCGCTTCTGGCCGCCGCGGCCGAGGCGTCAAATCCGGTCGGGAAGGTAAGCACTATAGTACCGCCAGCGGGCACCGTCGTATCGGTGGCAAACTCTACGGTGTAGTTTGACTTGGCTCCCGCCAGGCGAGACATGGGCATGACGCGTACTGGGTTCATACCTTGGTCGGCGGCTGACTGCTGTTGGCCACTGCCGGGACCGATTTCTCCTCCGGTAGCTGAAGCATTCTGAACCGTTCCTTGGGCAATATTAGCCGCCGGGGAGCCGGCCGTTGAAAGGGCGTTCGCGGAAAGGTCTTGAGCGGCGGCGGAGACTGTTACTTTGAAGGTATTACCGTTTTGGAGCGAGAGGCCGCTAATCTTCGCACTCTTGGTGGCGCCATCATAAGAGACCGACTTGCCCCCAAGGGAGATGGAGGAGCCGACCGGGCTTTCAAGCGAGTAGTTGGCAATGTTGTCGGCCGCGTTTGGCCCCCCGCCGGACTTCATAGCCTCGGTAAAGGTGACGGAAACCGAGAAGTCGTCGGCCGCCGCAATGTCCACCCCGGGCGCCGTTGAATCGGAGGCGGCGGAGGTGGTGAAGGTAGAGGTAAAGTTGTTGTTCCCACCACCGGCCCCATCCTGGTCAAGGGCATTCCCCGACACATCGGTGGCCGAGGAGGTGACGGTGACGGTGTATTCAGTAGAATCATCAAGCAGTTGGGTGGGTGCAAAGAAGGCGGTGCGACTTCTGGTGTCGTAGGAGACCGAGCCGGTTACGCCACCGGAAAGTGTTACCGATGAGCTTGTAATTGACGATGGGTCCATATCCTCCGAGAAGCCGAGCGAGATGGCGTTGAGGCCCCGCTCCGCGCCGGTGGAGGCATTCCCCGGATAAACCCCGGTGACGGTCGGCTTCACGCTGTCCGTACCTGCGGAGGTCCGGATAAAGGCCTGATAGGACTGGGCGGGGGCGTCGGTGGTACTTTTGGCGCTGGTCGCCACTTTAATAATGTAGCCGGTGTTGGCCGTTAGCGCGCTTGCCGGAGTGATGGTTACCGTCTTAGAGTCGCTGTCGTAGGTATTGGTGGCGGACACGGCGGCATCGACCGTACCGTTTGCCTCAAGAAAGAGGCCAACGTTCACGGAGCTGGTGACACTGCCGTCTCCCGAGGTGGCCATCGATTGGGAGAACTGCACCTTAATAGGCGCGCCGGTCGGGTGACTCTGTGAGCCGTTCGTCGGCGTAGTGGCGGTCACGGAGTGGTGTTCGTCCCGCCGGTCGAGCCGGTGGCGAAGGTGATGGTCTGGTTGCTCGCAATGGGGTTGCCACCGGAATCAGTCACTCCCGTTGTAACAGTCAGAATATAGGTAGAGCTCGTTGTGAGATTGGCCGAGGAGTTATCAAGACGGAGCGCAGTGTCGTCGGCCCCTGTCCCCCCATTTGATATCAAATGGAAATTATAGGAATCGTTTGCGGAAGCATTTGCCGTAGTTTTGGCAAAGATAATGTCTCCGTAGTTAAAGGAGGTGTCCGCATCATCACTGTTGTCTGAAAGGCCGGTTGCGGAAGTGGAGAGCTTGGCGATGACGGTATTGGGAGCAAAGACCGGGGCGGAACCTGCGGAATCAAGACGTAGTGTAGAAGGAGACCCTTCGGCGGCAATTTCCTCGGCGGTCGTCACCAAGTGCCATGCGTAGCTACCAGTGTTGTCGGCATTGGTACTCACCTTGGCGAAGACGATATCTCCTAGCACAAGGTTGAGGCCCTCGGTGAGGGTACTATCGACCGCTACCGTTGAGGTGGCTGTAGGCATGAGCCGGCTAAAGGAACTGCCGGAGACGAAGGTCGGCGCCGAAGCAGAATCATCGAGGCGCAAGTCGGCGCTGTTGATAGCGGCTGAGGTGGAGGCGATATGCCATGCATAGCGACTGGTGGTTGGGTTGGCAGAAGTGTTCACCACAAGCAAATCGCCGATGCCGATGACAGAAGAGCCACTGACCGCGCCTGTAACAGTCGGGTCGGCCACCTTCACTATAGAGTAGTCACCCAAGAGTGCCTGCCCGTTTACCGCAAATGTTCCTGATGTAAGAGTGGCATTGGTGACTAGGCCAAGCTCCATCGGGAAGGTGTCGTGCTGGGTGTAGACAATGTCCCCGGCCGTGGGCGCGAGATAGGTCCCCGCTTGTGGAAAAATGGTGTTGCTCCCAAACATCTGATACTGGCCGAAGCCGGTGCCGGAGAGCTTGGCAAAGCGAGAGGAGGCGGTGTAAGTAGGCGGATTAGAGATGATGACATTAAAGCCATCTGGTCGCGATTTAAAACCGATGCCGACAGGGTTGCCGCCCGTAGTGAGCGTAACGGTATTTGGACCCACGGAGGATGGGTCAATATTTTCCGAGAAGCCCACGTTGATAAAGCTACTGATAGGTACCCCCGTGGCGCCATCCGAAGGGCCGGTTGCGCCGGCATTTATGGTTGGGGCAGTAGTATCAATAGTGATGGGGTCGGTCATGACCGCGGCAGGAGAGCCCTGCGGAGTACCCGCCGAGCCAAACGTCAAATCGGCCCGGTTCATCCCCGCACGGAAAGCGCGGCCATTCGTGGCCCCGCTTGCAGTCTTTACGGTGATGAAGTAGTCATTACCGGCATTTGCGCCGGCGTTGTTGGCTGACAATACTTGAGGAGTGGCGAGGGTCATCACCACCACCCAACCAAAGCTTGGAGCGGCGGCAGATCCATTTAATCGGAGTGAGGTTGAGGAAACTCCGGTAGCCCCAGTCGTAGCTAGCATCCACCCTGGGGCGGAAAAGGTGGCCGGATTTCTAGTCACCTGCCCAAAGGCAATGTCGCCGGCCGCGATGACGAGGTCTGTATCAGTTGTGAGAGCCGTGGTCACCTGAAAGGTGCCGCCGGCGCCGGCAAAACTGCTCATCTGGGAGTTCGCAGCAATCCCCGGATCGCTCGAAGCACCATCAAGGTAGGCGGTATTCTCATCGGCGCCAGAAGAAAGATTCCCTGCTGTGGTCACAATGTGCCATCCGTATGCTGGGCCAATCTTCACAAAAGTCATGTCGCCGAGGGCAACCGCGAGCACTCCCCCATCAGTATCACCGTTATCGGTGGCGGTCGCCCCGGGAGAAAACTTCGATAACTGCGTGTTCGCCGCGATGGCTGGATCGTTCGCTGTGCCACTAAGCAGGGCGGTGTTTTCCCCAATGTTATCTGATAGATTGCCCGCAGTAGTAACGATATGCCAGCTATAACCGCTAGCAGCAGCATGCTTTCCAAAGACGAAATCACCGATGTCGACAGCAAGTATCCCCCCTCCAGTAGCTCCGTTAGCAAGAACAGTCCCGGCCGGACTGAGTTTAGAGAGACGACTGCCTTCTGCAAAAGTGGGGGCACTCTCGGAAGCATTCAGGCGCAAGGCGGTCGAGGCCACGCCGCCACTACCGCTGTTCCCGGTGGTCACGATATGCCAGCCATAGAAAAGGTCGGTTGGATTGGCCGTGCTGTCTGAAAAAACCACGTCGCCCGCGGTAAGCGTCATGGTAGTATCGGTCACGAGAGCGGTGACGGTTGGGGTAATCTTGCTTAAGCGATTGACTTGCGTGACCACTGGTGCGACCGAAAGAGCAACAGGAGTGTCGACAGCTATATCAAACTGACCCGTGCTTCCGGCCGCCTTGTTGTCTTTATAAAGCGCCAGACCGGAAGTGCCGGCCGCCGAGAGCGCCTCCAGGTCGGAAGCGAGCGCAAAAGAAGACTCGCCGGAAAGGGTAAAGCGCACGCGCGTGAGGGTGTCCGAGTCGGGCGTTACCAGGTTGAGTCCCATGACTGAAGTGGTGGCGCTGGCCGCTTTGATGCGCGGATTAAAGAGGAGCGTGCTCGCCGCCGTCTCGGTGGAGACCGCCGCCTCGGCCTTGGGAGCCGAGAGGAACGACATGGGGATGAGCATGGCTAGGAGCATCGTGGCCGTGAAGCCGGCTGCAGTTTTTCGCAGCTTTGAATTCTTGCGTAAAAATAAATGAGACATAAATAAAATGAGTGCCGATAATACTCTTCAGTATAAACATTTTAAATGGCTAAGGCTAGACAATATAAGTGTATAAGTAGAGGAAACTCCTCGGCAAACATGAACCTGACATGCTACACTTTACCTATGTCCCTCATCTCAAACCCCAAAGCCACATACGACTACGAAATCCTCGAGCGCCTCGAAGCGGGCATCGAGCTATTTGGCTTTGAGGTAAAATCTCTCCGCGGGAAGCATGGCTCGCTCAAAGGGGCGCACGTGGTGGTAAGGGGAAACGAAGCATCTCTTTTAAACGCTAATATACCTGCCTATCAACCCAAAAATACCCCAGACTCCTATGACCCCACCCGCACTCGCCGACTCCTGCTCGCGCGGCGGGAGACAGCCAAGCTCGCCGGTCTCATAAAAGAGAAGGGATTGACAGTTATACCATTATCGGTGTATAATAAAGGTAGGTACATTAAACTCTCTCTCGGGGTCGCTCGCGGTAAGAAAAAGTACGACAAACGCGACACCATAAAGAAGAGGGAGGCAGACCGTGAGATTCGCAGAACTTTGAAAAACGACGTGTAATCATGTCGCCCTCGCGAAGGCGGGGGTCCACACGTGGAGTCTCCACACCCCGAATTAAGTTGCCCAAGCAGATGTGCAATTTCCTTTGGTTTTTGTGCTTTTGTGCTTTGTGTTTTCTTAATTGGGGGTGTGGGGATGATTTTGGCCTCGACAAGAGGTTGCATCGATCTGGGCAGGGTCGGGCAAGGTACGTGACCCGTTACAGCTTCGTACCATCGATACTTGCAAACACATCGAACACAGCAGGCAAGCGAGTTCTCTCGCCTCTTGCTTTCAGTTACGCTTTAGCCTAACTGACGGCTCCGCGGTGACGTCTGGTCAGCCGCGCGAGTTGTAATATTTCCAGTCTAGGAGTCAGATCGCTTCGCTCTGATTCCGAATCACAGAAGCTAGAGTAAATCTGATTTCGCTTACTTAAATTCAGATTTGCTCGAAACCCTTCGGGTTGCACCGAAGAAAGTAAGCTACGCCCTGTAGCCACCCATTTCGAAAGACCATCTTGCACGCGGGTTCGATTCCCGCCATCTCCACCAAAATTTGATTGAGAGGAATTTGACCGGCCGAATCGGATGCCCGAAGCCCGAAACGGTACGGTGGGCTGGGCTCGCCGTGGATTTGGCGGGCGCGGAGGCGGAGGTTCGAGCCAAAGATTTCTTTGGCAGCAACCTTCTTTGCAAGAAGGTTGCCATCTCGGGCGATTCCATCAAGGTTTGA